>Ga0209022_1000554_pt1 | contig 46969 bp, 30 predicted proteins | sample PinacodermPK_FD_187300 | JGI IMG/M metagenome (GOLD analysis project Ga0209022, IMG submission 187300) | Host-associated microbial community of the marine sponge Aplysina aerophoba from Gulf of Piran - sponge pinacoderm, lysed by proteinase... | ecosystem: Host-associated > Porifera > Sponge >...
TCGTCTTTGTGAGGACTGGAAAACTCTTAAAAGCAAGGTGATTACCTTTATGTCGCAGTTCATAGGAGGATCACAGTCATTGCTACGCTATGTCGGATTATTGCCGAATTAATAACTTAATCTTCATTTAGATTGTGCCTATGGATGCGTAACTGACAGATTGCGTTACGAATACTTGCGAAATATGGATTATTACTAATTTACAAAGGTGTTAGACTATCTATAAACTTGTAGGTAGCAACTTGGGTTAATATAAAACAATCAATGATAGCCCCAGCGGGGCGAAAGGTGTATATAATATAAGGATCAAACGAAAACTATAAAAATATCCAATATAGTAATTTTAATTTGACAAACGATAAATACTATGTTAATATGTATTATACAAAATGTTAACAAAGGTTTTAGTCAGTAATCTGCGTAATCTGTGAAATCCGCGATATTCCAAGATTCAGACAATTTTAATACAGGCACCAAAACCATGAAAATCATCTGCACAGGCATCAGTTGCTCAGGACGCAAAGAACTCCTCAAAGACTTCGAAGCACTCTGCGTCCAGCGACAACTCAACATCGGATTCTTCAACGTCGGAGATTACATGCACCGAGTCGCAGCAGAATCGCGCGTCCACTTCACAGAAAAAGTCCTCGATTCCGATCCAGCTGTCCTATCATTAGCGCGACGCACCGCATTCTACGAAATCGCACAGGATGCTGCCGCATATCAACATGCAATCATAGGGTTACACGCATGCTTCCGATGGCGTGGCAGTCTACTGGAAGGTTTCTCATTCAAAGACATTGATATAATTCCACCCGATATGTTCATCAACGTTGTAGACAACATTGCCGACATCTACGGACGCATGGAAAAAAGCTCACAATGGTCAGGCATCAGAAAAGCAGCACTTAACGTTTGGTTAGACGAGGAAGAATTTCTAACAAGACAACTCGCACACCTAACAGAAAAACCGCACTATACCGTCGCAAGACAACATAATCTCGTAAATTTCTATGAACTACTCTTTTCAGCCAAACCCAAATTCTATCTCAGTTACCCGATTACACTTTTGAGAGATACACCCAAGGAAATACAGAGAATACGCAAATTGGGAGACACACTCGCACAATCATATATCTGCTTCGACCCACTTGCCATAAAGGATATGGCACTTGTCACCTTCTCCAAAGCAGAGGCAGATGACGATATGCTGAATGTTCCTGAAACGATGAGTGAATTAGACGATGATGTCATTGAGCAGATAAAAACCAGAACGATTTCACGGGATTACCAGTTTGTCCACCAGAGTGATTTTGTCGTGGTCATCTATCCAACAGACAAATTATCCCCCGGTGTCCTAAGCGAGATGAACTACGCCACCCGTCATAACAAGCCAGTCTATGCTGTCTACAATGAAACCCGTAGCATCTTCTTCGAAAACCTTTGCGATAAGATATTTGATACCTTTGAAGAATTGGACGAATTTCTGAAAATCACGTATAATACAAACAATACTTGAAATAGGTGTAAAACTAATTGACACCAAACAAGATTTAACAAATTTAACTTGACAAACTATTGCATTTATGTTAATCTATATTTTACATAATAAAATAGTCGTGTCAATTCGGGTGACAACAGAACAAAAGTGAGAAAATAAAAAAACTAAAAATCGCGTCACTTTCCTTGTCCTGATTGACTTCTGCACGTCACAGTGACGTTTAAAAACGTCACAATTTAATCCATAGTTTGGGTAGTGCAAAGTACTGTTTAAATTGTTACGGAGTTCTCTTGTGTGAGGACTTAATTAGTCTGATTTGATACAAAAGCATTTAATCACAATTTATTGCGTCTCTTTTATGTTTGAAAGAGCGAACCGAGGAATGCTAAAGGGCATTCATACCGTTGATTTGAAAATCCTTGTTCAGAAAACTGAAAACTACCTTGAATATGAATATATCCATCCTTTCCCGTGGACCCGATAACCACTCAACCCGTAGCCTTGTTGAAGCAGCCGAAAAAGCAGGACACACTGCAAATGTCCATGATCCATTCGGTTTCTATCTACTAATAGGTGGAAACGGAAATCGAATCACATATAACGGACAACCAGCAGAAGAATATGATGTCATTATCCCACGACTCTCAAGCGCGACAGCAAGATATGGTGGAGAGGTACTGCATCACTATGAATGGCTCGGTATTCCAATAGTAAACTCAGTACACGCAATTACGGATGCCCGACACAAGTTCCGTTCCCTACGCATTCTGGCACAACACGGGTTGCCAATTCCACCAAGCCTCACTGTCGGTTCCGCAACATATTTAGAAGACATCTCATCTGAGATAGGAGAATACCCGTTTATTTTAAAACCATTTCACGGCACACACGGCGTAGGAGTTATGTTGTTAGATACGCCTACATCACTCACATCAACCGTTGATGCACTGTGTGACATGCATAGGGATTATGTCATCCAATCTTTTATTGCCGAAGCGGCAGGTGTGGATATCCGAATACTCGTCGTTGGAGGTAAAGCAATAGCAGCGATGAAAAGACGTGCAGTCAAAGGAGAATTCCGTGCAAACATACACCAAGGCGCAAATGGGGAAGCAATAAAACTAACAGAAGAATACAAACGAATAGCAACTGCTGCAGCTGACGCACTACAACTAAATATAGCAGGTGTAGATCTACTTCAAACAAAAAACGGACCGGTCATCCTTGAAGTTAATCCTTCACCCGGTTTTGAAGAACTCCAGTCCGTCACCGGAATAGATATTGCTAAAACAATGATTGACTTCGCTGTTCAGTTAGCTGAAAATCACTCCCGAAAAGGCACGGGTAATTAATTGGTTTCTCATCAACGAAAGATATTGATGTTCAATCACGAGTTTCCACCTATTGGCGGCGGCGGAGGTTGGGTAAGTTATTATTTGGGCAAACACTTCGCAGATATAGGACACGATGTACATCTGATTACATCACAATTCCGTGACTGTGCCAAAAGAGAGCAAGTAGATGGTATCAACATTCATCGAGTACCCACACTCAGAAAAAATCCCAATGTATGTGCTGTCCACGAGATGTTGACTTATACAATCAGTTCCAGCATATACGGACTAAAATTTGCAAAGCAATTCAAACCCGATATCGTTCAAGTGTTCTTTGGCATTCCAGCAGGTGGCGGTGCATTTCTTCTCAAGAAATTTAGGGATGTGCCATACGTAGTGTTTTTAGGTGGGAGAGATGTACCACGTCCCGATCCTGATCCACCCTACTATCGCTGGTTATATATGCTGTTAAATCCTATTATCAGAGCAATATGGGACAATGCAGCAGCAGTCGTCTCCTGTAGTGACGGCTTACGCGACCTGGCACGCGCAACAGACGCAGATGTCAAAATTGACATCATTCCTGACGGGTTCGACTCAGATAGTTTTGAACCGATACAACGCGATCCGAATCCAGATGTTATCCGCTGCCTTGCAATCGGCAGACTTATCCCGCGCAAAGGCTTTCAGTTACTTATTCGTGCACTACCGCAGATTATTGACAAGGTTAATAATCAATTTGAAATAGAGATTGTCGGTGATGGTCCCTATGAGGAAACTTTGGTAGAATTAGCAGAAGAACTCGGTGTCAACACTCACATCAACTTTGCTGGCAGTGTGAAGTATCCAGACTTACCACAAAAGTACCGAGGTGCGGACATCTTCATCCTACCTTCATTAGCGGAAGGCATGCCACTTGTTGTCTTAGAAGCGATGGGGACTGGATTACCCATAATTGCAAGTCGTGTGGAAGGAATTGATGAACTTGTAGAGGATGATCTAAACGGCGCGCTGTTTGATCCAGGCGATGTTGACGGATTAGCAGATTGCATCATAAAACTTATTAACAATGGTAAAGCGCGCATTGATATGGGCAATGCAAGTGTTGAAAAACTAAAACGCAATGAACGCTACAACTGGAAAAACATCGCAGACGCATACCTATCCCTCTATGAAGACATTCTAACAAGAGATAAACAAGAGGTGTAACATCACCAGTTGTCCTCTTATGTAGGAGTGACCTACTGGTCGCGATTTATTGACGCATTATGCATTGATTCGCTGATTGTTATTTAATGAAAAGGAGAACAAACTCACAAATGCTCCCAATAAAAATACTTGCCATCGGTGCAGGTGGACTACAGCGCGCCTTAACACATCAATTCGTTCATATCCTCAACCAGCGTAACCTATATAACGGTGGTATCTATGTCGCGCAACCACGAGGCACTGAAAAAGCAGACGCTTTTAACCAACAAAATGGGGTTTTTCATGTCGTAACATTCGACCTCAATGGCATTCATAATATTGAACAGATTTCCAGTGTGGTAGGTGCAACCACCCTCGCAACGGAAGAAGGTCGCGAGCAATTCTACGCACAAACCCAAAACACGTTAGACCTCATACTCATCGGTGTAACCGAAGCAGGTATTGCAAAAGGTGAACTGGCGATGGATGTGTTAGATGAAACACTGTATCGCTATTATAGTAAGCACGGAGCGGATACGGATTTATGTGTTATCAATACCGACAACCTCCGAAACAATGGAGATGTGATACGGGACATTCTTATCAACGAATATCCCAAACGGACTGATAATTACGCGGAATGGTTGGACACAAAAGTCGGATTTCTCAACGAGATGGGAGATCGTCTTGTGCCCCAAGTCTACGCTGTTCCTGATGAAATCAAGCAAGCTGCACAAGCACAGATTGATGGTCCAGATGAATTGATTACCTATGCAGAAGAGATGCCAGCAACTCCGATGATCTTGGAAGACATTGAGGATAGACTACGCGTCCCCTTCGGTGAACTTGACGACTACGGGGTCGTTGTCAAACAGGAAAGTATTGAACCTTATCACGATTGGAAATTGCTTCTTGTGAATTCCGTACATGTACCAGGGATTACACACAAAGGCGAGCTCTCCGGTATTGAATATGTCAATGAGGCAGCATCACATCCACTGTTTGCACCACATCTGGAACGGTTGATGAACGGATACGCTAAAATCGTTGAAGCGGATATTCCGATAACAGGAAAGAGTGCGGAAGCATATTCCCTGGAATTCGTTGACCGCATACGCCGCGTTAAAGATGACAACGCTCGTATCAACATCATTGAAACCGTAAAACTCCGTGAACGCGCATCCGACATCGTCCGATCACCGAACTATCAAAGTAGCACCGAACTATTCAAATCCGACTTCGCGTACTCCTTTGCTACAGTACTCCGATTTCTCACACCACACAAAATCTCTGGAGATGACGATTACAAAGGTATCACGGATACTGGCACAGAATACGAAATCCGAGATCCTGACCGAACGATACAGAATATCCTGAAAGGGGCATTTGGTGCTGAAAAAACAGACGTGGAAAACCGACTCGAAACTATTTTCTCAAATGCAACCCTATGGGCACCACAGAACCCTACTTCTGACAACGCCTTAAGTAAAAACCGAGACTTTTCCAAACGCGTTGCAGAGTATTATCATCTGTTAGTCAACGGAAAGACCTGCTTGGAAGTTTTGGAGAGTGTTGTATAAGGAAAGGAAGAGAAGGCGCACATAAAAGTACGCCTATAATAGTGTCCGCTAATTCGCAAGTGAGATGACACCCTTCTTGCGTTGCAGCACGGCATCATAGAACCGCATCGTTCCCACACAGTCATGAATGCTTGCTATCGGTTCACGATCTTCACGAATCGCATTCGCAAACTCGGTAAGACTAATACCATCACCGGTCAACTCACCATTACGTTCATCAGAAAAGTTGGATTTAAATGTATTTCCGCCACCTGTATAGTGTTCATAACCCCATAATCCGTCTAACACGATGTATTCACTTTGTCCAGTAATTTCAATGTAATCGTAATTTCGTTGCCACAAACGTTGGCTACTTAATTGCATGCTTCCGACTGCACCATTGGAATACTCTACCGCTACAGCGAATGAACCTTGTCCATCAACTTCATTGTGGAAAACGCTAAGCTCATTAACTTCAGCACCAGCAATGTGACGTGCTAGATCAAAATGGTGAATAGCAAAATCAAGGAGATAATGTTTGACTGAACCATACCTACCACTACAGAACGAACAGAAAAGTTGCGTGAGTTGACCAAAAGATTCGCTCTGCATAATGTTTCGTGCTTCCCGTACACCAAGGCTAAATCGTCGTTGGAAGTTGACCATCAGAGTCTTCCCATGCTTTTCAGAGGCTTCTGCCAAAGCAAGTGTCTCTTCAAGCGATGGCGCAGGAGGTTTCGGTGTAAACACGTGGTAACCCGCCTCCAGCGTTTCCAGCACGAGAGATTGCCTCGGATCCGGTCCCATAGAGATAATGACCGCTTCCAAGTCCTCCTTTTCAAACATTTCGTGCCTATCCAAGTAGTATCTTCCTGTACCAAACTTGCCAGCAGCTGCTTTTGCTCGATTTTCGTCCGCATCACAAACCGCTTGCAATGCCACCGGTGCTAAATGCAATGCGGGGTAGATCGTATGTCTTGCAAAGCCACCAGCACCAAGAAATCCAATTCGAAGAGGTTCCATATTTGTTCCTTTGTGCGTTTCAATACGCATATTCCAAGATATAATTTACATCAAATTTACCATAAATAAAGATCCCTGTAAAGAAAATTGAGAACGTAAGGTGTGTAAAGTATTTGGCACTAACTCCAATCCTTCATGCTGGAGTGCATGTACACCCTATTTTATTTGTCTGAATTACAGATCTGCGTAGGTCGGAGTGAACTTGCGAAGTCCGACATCTTATTACATTCTGTAGGAGCAACCTACCGGTCACGACCTTACGATAATACCTACGAATTAAAGAATATTGAATGACTCTGCACCAAATACATAATTCACTTGAACTAATATTAACGATAAAATATAATATGTTATACTTTTGTAAGTTTTGAATAAGGGAAGAGTAGTGAATGAGAGGAAAAGAAACACAACATGACCTTTTCGGAACATCTATAAGAGACCAATTTTTAGATTCTCTCAAAAGTCGAGGGAAATATAAATATGCTCGTTACAGAGGACTTCCATTGAGATATGCTGGTGGGAAAAGTCTTGGAGTAGGGTATATTATCGAGCAACTCCCTGACGGACTTAAAAAACTCGTATCACCGTTTATAGGAGGGGGTGCTGTCGAAATTGCATGTGCCAAAGAACTCAACATGCAGGTTTGTGCCTATGACATCTTTGACATACTTATAAACTATTGGCAGATACAACTGATGTCAGGTAAAAACCTTGCGGATCAACTTGAAAAGTGGCAACCTACAAAAACACAATACACTGAAATAAAAAACAGACTAAAAGAACATTGGACAGGTGAAACACCCATCTCCGATCCATTAGCATTAGCAGCACACTACTGGTTCAATCATAATCTCTCTTATGGACCAGGTTTTTTGGGATGGATGTCAAAAATCTATGAATCACCAGATAGATATAGTCGAACATTACAGATTATTCGAAACTTTACATGTCCAAATTTGTCAGTGCATACCGGAAGATTTGAGGAAACACTTCCAACACACACTGATAACTTCCTGTATTGCGATCCACCTTATTATCTTGATGAAGGAAAGATGTTCAGAGGCATCTATCCGCAACGGAATTTTCCTGTTCACCACAAAGGTTTCAATCACGAATTGCTGCGAGACCTACTGCATGCACATAAAGGTGGTTTCGTCCTTTCATATAACGACTGCGAAACCATCCGAAAATGGTATAAAGATTTTCAAATAATTGAAGTACAGTGGCAATACACCTTAGGACAAGGTGAAACCCGCATCGGCAAGAATAGAATTGAAAATGGAACAGGACACGTCAAACGATCTCATGAACTCTTAATCGTCAAGAATACATGACATATTGAGTATATCCTGAAGGACTAAACAAAATTACTTTAATGTAGGTTGGTTAGAATGAAAGCAAAATCTATAGATGTCAACTTAAGATCTTATATTGGAAATACAATGTTGAAACATTAGTCCCAGCAGATTGAAAGGTGTATCGGATGCACATTGCTAAATGCTAAATTGACATCTATAACTTGGTAGAGTCCTGTGTGTTTTTGTTATGTACAACTATCCCTCGGAACGAAGATGAATCAGTTTATTGACAGCGTGGATATATGCCTTAGCACTCGCTTCAATGATATCAGTACTTGCACCATTACCTGTGATGATGTGTCCATTGTCTTGAATCTTTAAGGTCACCTCACCTATGGCATCTTCACCTTCCGTAACAGAACGAATCTGGTAATCAATCAGGTTTACTTTGATTTTCACAATCTGATTAATCGCTTTGAAGGCAGCATCAACAGGACCATCACCTGTAGAGGCGTTTTCAACTATTCCTTCATCAGTACGGATACCTACAGTAGTGGTTGATGATATCTTTGTACCGCTAACAACCTGAATATAATCAAGCTCAAAGGTCGATGGAACTGCACGTATCTCATCACTCATAATTGCTTCAAGATCGGCATCGTGAATGGATTTTTTCTTATCCGCTACCCGCAGGAATCGTTCATAAACCTTCTCTAACTGATCCTGATCCAATTCATATCCGAGTTCACTCAAGCGATGTCTTAAGGCATTGCGTCCTGAACGCGGGCTGAGAATGAGTTGACTTTCTTTCCACCCAATCTCTTTTGGGTCAATGATTTCAAATGTAACACGCGACTTAATAATACCATCTTGGTGAATACCAGAACTATGGGCAAAAGCGTTTTCACCAACAATTGCCTTGTTCGGTTGTACAGATATACCCATAGTACGACTAACACGACGACTTATAGGAACAATCTCTTTTGCATTTATCTCCGTGTAATACGCTTTAAAATAATCGCGTCGAGTCCGAATTGCCATCACGACCTCTTCTAAAGACGTATTCCCTGCACGTTCACCAAGTCCATTGATTGTACATTCTACTTGACGTGCACCTTGCTCAATCGCAATAAGACTGTTAGCAACAGCCAACCCCAAATCGTTATGGCAGTGAACACTAATGACAGCATCATCAATATTTGATACATTCTCCTTGATACCCGCAATAAGATTGCCAAATTCAGCAGGGACAGTCCATCCGACAGTTTCTGGGATATTGACAACTGTCGCACCTGCAGCGATAGTCGCTTCTACTACTTTGTAGAGATATGTCAATTCTGTCCGTCCGGCATCCATCGGGGAAAACTCAACGGACGCATCTGGGTGATCCACACATAAGCTTTTAGCATAAGCAACCGCATCAACTGCCATTTCTAAAGTTTTTTCTTGTGTTGTTCGGGTGATACGCTCCATGTGGATATTGGATGTACCAACAAAGGTATGAATACGGGCACGCGGAGCGTCCTGAATTGCTTTCCATGCTGCCGTAATATCCTTTTCAACCACGCGGGAAAGCGCGCAAATTTCAGGTCCCTTAACCTCGTGAGCAATACGTTGAACAGCATCAAAATCACCCGGAGACGAAATAGGAAATCCCGCTTCAATCACATCAACATTTAACCTCGCGAGATGCTTCGCTATTTCTAATTTCTCTTCAATACCAAGGGCAGCTCCAGGTGTTTGTTCAGCGTCTCGGAGTGTTGTATCAAAAATATAGACCTTTTCTTGGTTAGATTCAAAGTCATCCACGGTTATATCCTCCAACGGTTACCTATTTGTAGTCAGGCATTATCCGATTCTCATAAACAGTTCTTCGTTTATATTTCACGTCCGACAGCAATAGCAATCGGTTTAATTTCATTGATGAGTGTCTCAAATTGTTCAGGAAATAGCGACTGGGCACCATCACCTGTCATAGAATTATCTGGATCATGATGGACTTCTAATAACAGTCCATCTGCTCCTGCAGCGACGGATGCCTTTGTCATATCACATACAAGGCTGCGAATACCAGTACCATGGCTTGGATCAACGATGATAGGCAAATGGCTTAATTCATGAATCGCTGGAACAGCATTGAGATCCAATGTATTACGTGTGTAGGTTTCATAGGTGCGTATTCCCCGTTCACATAAAATGACATCAGGATTCCCTTCTGACAGGATGTACTCCGCTGCAAGCAACCATTCTTCAATAGTTGAAGACATGCCGCGTTTGAGGATAACTGGTTTCTTGGCACGACCCACTTCACGCAATAGATAGAAGTTTGTCATGTTACGCGTACCGAGTTGAAAAATATCTGTGTGTTCACCGACGAGTTCAACTTCATGTGGTGTTAACACCTCAGTGACGACACCCAAACCTGTTTCCTGTTTTGCAGTCGCAAGCATCTTCAGTGCTTCTAAACCAAAGCCTTGGAAACTATATGGACCTGTGCGAGGTTTAAAGGCACCACCTCTAATAAATCCGGCACCCGCTTTTTTCACAAGATGCGCAATAGTTACGATCTGCTCAGTACTCTCAACAGCACAAGGACCCGCCATAACTGCAAGTTTCCGGCCACCAATTTTTGTGCCATTGACTGCAATAACCGTGGATTCATCTCGGAACTGGCGGCTTGCTAATTTATAAGGCGCGGTGATCGGCATCGTCCTTTCAACGCCTGACATTGACTCCAAAGGAATATCACCAAGCAATGTTTTATCTCCTATTACACCTATGACGGTGCGTTGTTCACCAGTTGAAACCTGTGCTTTCAATCCCACACCTTCAATTCTTTTAACTATAGCGTCAATCTGTTCAGGTGTTGCATTCGGTTTGGTAATGACTACCATTGTATTGAATTCCCTCCGACAACTAACTCTGTTTCAAGTCAATGTTGAATAATTTGTAAAAAAATAACCCAACATCGAAGTCTTCTCGACGCTGGGTGGTGATGAATGCGATTGGTTTAATACATTTTCATGAGTGCTTACAAACTACACCACCTACCGCCGAAGTACAAAAACGGGTACAACCCGAACGTAAATAACACCCAAAGGTTAATACTTTCACGCCATAAAATGGATATGAAATACCGTTGTACCGAAGAGGTAGCAGTGCGGTCAAACTTTTGCATTACAAAAATCACCTAATTCTTACCTTGGTTGTAAACCAATTCCCTGTTTTCTTACCAATATATTATGTAATTCTAAACAAAGTATATACTAAAAAACTATTTTTTATATTATAACACATTTTATATTGTTAGTCAAATTAATTACCAAGATGTTTTATTTGGAATAAAAATGGAAATGTCAAGTCTACTCAAGCACAACTCTGTGATAACGTCTCTTACCTGCACGTAGAAGCAAACCGTTTTCTTCCAACATCTTAGCATCAACGACAATATCTATAGCCTTATACTGCTTGTCATTGATATAAGCACCCCCTTGTTGAATAAGACGACGTGCTTCACTTTTCGATGCAGCTAAGCCAACTTCATGAAACAACTCCATAATAGGAATACCTGCGTTAAGTCTATCACTTGACACAACAGTGGTAGGCATGGCATCAAGATCCATACCTCCTCCACCAAACGCAGCACGAGATGTTGACTGTGCTTTATCTGCTTCAACTTTTCCGTGTGCCAGTTTCGTTGCTTGATATGCGAGCACTGCTTTTGCTTCCCGAATCTCATCATGTTCTAATCCACCGAGTCGCTGTACCTCGTCCATCGGTAAAAAGGTGAAATATGCCAAGAACCGTTCAACATCGCGGTCATCAATGTTGATCCAATACTGATAGAATTGGTATGGAGACGTTTTTTCTCCATCAAGCCACACAGCACCACCAGCAGTTTTACCCATTTTCGCACCACCTGCGGTCGTGAGTAGTGGAAAGGTCAAACCGTGAACACGCTCACTCTCAATACGACGTACAAGATCTACCCCAGCAACAATATTACCCCACTGGTCATCGCCACCGAGTTGGAGGACACACCCGTATTTTTGGAAAAGACACAGATAATCATACGCTTGCAGCAATTGATAATTAAATTCAAGGAATGAAAGACCCAATTCTCTTTCAAGTCGTTGCCGATATCCTTCAGCACGGATCATCTCGTTGACACGGAAATGCTTCCCAATATCACGAAGAAAATCTATATAGTTTAGAGATAGTAACCATTCAGCGTTATTCAGAAAAAATCCTTCAGTGTTATCCAAATCAAGGTAACGCTGTAGTTGTTTGAGAATGCTTTCTCCATTTTTTTCTACCTGTTCAGCAGAGATCATTGGACGCATCTCTGTTTTATCGGTTGGGTCACCTATCATCGTTGTACCGCCACCGATAATCGCTATCGGTTTGTGTCCTGCCCGTTGCAAATGAGCCATCGCCATTATCGGCACAAGACTACCGGCATGAAGGCTGTCTGCTGTTGGATCAAAACCAACATAATATGTTATCGGGTTTCCCGATAGCAGATGTGCTACATTTTCTTCATTCGTGCACTGTTGGACAAAACCGCGTTCCTTAAGGGTTTCAAAGACATCTGACATGAGATATTAATCCTTCCAAGAATGTTATACCGCTGTAAATAATACCATAGCAGTGTCTGTTTGTCAATCCAATATCATAAAGATGGCAAGTTATTTTGTTTTCGTATTCCCACCATATTTTCACATTTTAATATAACTTCATGTATCTCGGGTTTCGTTTCGCTCTATCCATAACTGTCAATTTAAGGTCTTCGTAGGGTTGATTTGGTGTATTCGATGATTCAGACAGAAATACATGTCAAAAACCTTACAGACTCACATAGAGACAAAATGTCTCCATAGAATTAAAGTTGACAGAACGATAATGAATGGGTATACTTATATAAATCTAAACTTGAGTATGTTGATTCTACATAGATGTACATCTAACAACTCCATCAAATATGAATATATTGATATGGCAAAGAAAAAAAGTAGGTCAGCCAATATTGCCCGTAAACGGGAAAAAAGAAATCGCAACCGGAAATCAAAACAGAAACAAATTGCAGTTGCGAAACAACGTAATCTACACTCTGGAAAAATGGACGAGGAAAGGTTACATACCTGTATTGTACAAAGCCTTGATCTGCTTGAAGAACCTGAATTGGAAAAAGTGCACTTTGATGTTGACCTGATGCACAAAGCATTGGTAAGAATGTTCACTGATTGTGAAGTAACAGATAGAAATGAAGCGAAAGTTTCTGCTGAAATTCAAACCGTAGCAGAAGAACAAGAAACAGATTTTCAGAAATTTGATGTTACAGAACCAATCTCACAAGAACCAGATGAAATTATTGGTATATTTCGGACAGAAATCTTACCGCAATTAATTACACCAAAATTTATGCTTACCTTGTGCTCAGCGTTAACCGCATGTGAAAAACGCCTTAGGCGTGAGGGAGATCGTGATCAAGCAGATGTAGCATTAGTCACTAATTCTCTTTTTGAAGCAGCTCCACCACATATAATTGTAGAACATCCGTTGGTTCAGCATATCGGTCTCAAATCTATGGGTATTCTGGTTAATCAACTACCTTCCAACGAGGGAGATTCAAGTGTAGGAGACATCCTTTCAGAAGTGTTGGAAACTGAGAATGCTAATAACCAAGATAATGAAGAACTGTCAAGTATGTTTTCTGATGCCATAACGGAAAAGGCTGCACTGACACAAGGAGAACCACCCCATGTTTCTGATTCATCTTTGTTGATTCCAGACAACGATTTGCCGTTGGATGAGACAATGTCGATCCCATCTACTGATACACTTCCGGCAAAAGCACTATATAAAAACTTTAATGGTTTGGCAATTAAAGATGTTTTGAAAGAATGGCAAACTGATACGCTTGAGATAGAAACAGATATACAACTGGATTTATTTAATCAGGAACAAACACTGTATATTACTGTAACAGAAGATAGAGTACAACTACATACACATTCGGCTGAAGAATTAACTGATGCGATGGAATCACTGGAAGCACACTGTGAATCAGCTTTAATGTATCTTGCGAAAACTATTGATGAAGGAGGTATAACTGATGCCACGGAGTAAAAGCGGACGAACAAGAAGACGATCTCAAATTCGTCAACGTCAATTACGGCGTTTGAAAAAGAAAAAAGCAGCATTGAAAGAAAACATGCAGAACCGTTAACTTCATTTTTTTATTGTAGGCAGAGCAGCATCCTGTCCGTTGTTGGTGATGATTCTGCAATATACACTATTGCGAATTGACAATATTTTGCATTTTCTGTAAGTTTTCTTGACATTCCAGATATAATTGAGTATAATTACCTCCAGCATGTGAAAATATGTGAGTATTTGCGCATGTATTTGACATTAGTTTGGTTGATGTTCCAATTTAGGATAATGAGATACGTTATCAATTATTAGATATTTCTATCCTGAAAAAAGTAGTTTGAACAACTACAATATATGACATTGAGTCTCAATATCATATATTGTGCATCTTACTTTATGAAAAAATTATTAATTTTACTACAAGTTGTGGGAATGTTCCTTATATTCAACGTTATGACTTCCGCTGATACGAACACGTTTTCGGTTTCTGGTTACGGCGTAATAAACTACGCTCATTTTGATTGGGAACTTGACCCAAATAGACGCGCAGCTATTGATGTAGAACGTTTCGTCGTTGCCCCCAAATATCGCATCAACAATACTGTCCGACTTGAAGCGGAAATAGAATTTGAACACGGTGGTACCGGTAACACGATGGAATTCGACAAATTTGAAGAGTTTGGTGAATTTGAAATGGAAATTGAAAAGGGTGGCGAAGTAATTGTTGAAAAACTTGCCGCTGTTTTTTCCATCCATCAGATGCTTAACTTCCGTGTTGGACACATCATCGTCCCTGTCGGTCTTGTTGCCAAACGACACCGACCTCAACACTACTTCACGACAACCCGTCCTGAAGCTGAAACACATATTATTCCAACTATTTGGCACGAAACTGGTGTTGAACTTTTTGGATCCTTCGGTCCGCTAAAATATCAAACACAAATTGTCAACGGACTGGACTCAACAGGATTTAGTTCACGTCATTGGATAGTACCCGGACATCAGCTGCGGTTTGAGACAGTCAATGCTGAAGCACCTGCCTTCGTTGGACGGCTTGATTATGAGTTTGATGAGGACTTTACCTTTGGCATCTCAGGTTATGTTGGAGATACTGCAGCAAACCGTCCTAAACCCGATGTAGATTTTGATGCTTATGTCGGTATTGTCAGTTTTCACGGGTTTTACGAAGTAAATCCGCTGAAAATTCGTGGAGTGTTCCTTTATGGATCACTTCAAAATGCAGATAGATTATCAAAAGTCAATCGCACCCTTTCCAATAATCTTAATGTGAAAAGGACTCCGATAGGTAGTTCTGCTCTCGGTTATTATATTGAAGCAGGATTTGATGTTTTGTCATTATTTAGATCTGATAAATCCTCTCCTACATTAGATATATTCGCACGTTACGATTATTACGATACGATGGCAAGTGTTGAAGGTATTATCTTTGACAATCCTCGTTGGGAAAGAACCACATTGACTGGTGGCGTTAACTTCCACCTAAACTCTCAGTTGGTATTTAAGAGTCACTATTCGCTAAGACGTTTAGCTACAAAAGATCTAAACAAAGAAAACACTTTTGCAATCGGTTTTGGATTTCAATACTAACAATCTCGGTTGAAAACCGCGTGTATTTAGAATAAAAAATGGAGATTTTTATGAAGTTATATAAAATTTGGACACTATTTTGTTGTCTACTGCTTGCATCTGCATTCGTAATAGGATGTGCAAGTGATGACGATGACGACGATCAAGTTGAGGTATTTGATGCAAGTACTATGCTAAGTGATTTTGCGAACACTGTCGCATTAGCAACTTACACCGATTTAGATAACAAAGCTGGTGAATTATTGGCTGCTGTCAAAGCATTGGATGCTGATACTACCCAAGCGAACCTTGAAACAGCACAACAGGCGTGGAAAGCAACACGAATACCTTGGGAACAGAGTGAATCATTCCTGTTTGGACCTGTTGATACACAAGGACTTGACCCAGCTTTAGATAGTTGGCCCGTGGATCATGTCAACCTACAATCTGTCTTAGATAGTAACGATGACTTAACAGTAGAGTACGTCAGTGGATTAGAAGACACACAGAAAGGTTTCCACACAATTGAGTTTATACTCTTCCGAGATGGTGACCAGCGCAAGGCATCAGATATAACGGATCGTGAATTGAAATACCTCGTTTCTACGACAATGAATCTTAAAGCAAGCACATCACAACTAAAACTGGCTTGGGCACCAGACGGTGAAAACTTTAGTAATACTGTTGCCTCTGCTGGTGAGGGAAATGCAGTCTATCCGTCACAGAATTCTGCGGTGCAAGAAATGGTCAACGGTATGATTACTATTGCAGATGAAGTGGCAAATGGGAAAATCTCTGATCCCTTCAATGAAGAGGATACAACACTTGTTGAGTCCCAATTCAGTTTTAACTCTATCTCAGATTTCCAAGATAATATACGTGGAATTCAAAATGTCTATACGGGAAAATTCATAATTGATGGACAAGGGTTAAACGAATTTGTGAACGGTAAAGATATTGACTTAGATACCCGATTCCAAACAGAAGTGCAGAAGGCGATTGATACCATCGGTGCAATTCCGGATCCCTTCCGAGATTCAATTACTACCAATCGAGCAGCTGTTCAGTCGGCTATTGATGCTGTCAGCAAGGTCCAGTTAACACTTGAGCAAGATATATTGTCACTTGTTCAGGAGAGTGAATTTAATTAGCACAACATAAGCGTGTTTTGTCAACACGTAAGACTATTTCGCTATTGTTGGGAACAGTCAGCGACTGTTCCCACAGTATTAGCAACAGTTATGAAAAACTATCATACAATTATATATCTCATACTCATTGTATCTCTTTTTATTGGGTGTAACTCAGAAACACCGATGGAAGTTTTTGAATACGAATCTCCTTTAGTTTCCACAGGCGCACTTTCCGGTGGGGATACAACTATTTATGATGCGTCAAGTCATGCATTCTCAATACCAGCCCCTAATCTTTCAGCTGCAGCATTTGAAAAACACTTGGAAGGTGATGTCGAATTTGAAGCGATCTTTGTCACGGCTCCTGCTGAGGTAAATCCTGGTTTAGGACCAATCTACAACAATGTTTCGTGCATAAACTGCCATAGTAGGGATGGACGTGGTCGTCCACCTGGTCTTGATGAAAAAGTAGTGTCGTTGCTCTTGAGGCTTAGTCTACCGAACACAGAAGATGATGTAAGTGGAAAACCACCAATTCCAGTGCCGGGTTACGGTACCCAGTTGAACAACCGCGCAATTTACGGAACACCAGCAGAAGGTTCAATCAAGATTGATTACACAGAGCAAACAATTACAACAAAAGATGGAATGCGCATACATCTTCGTCAACCGAACTACAATATTACGGACACCTATCAACCGCTACCTGATAATGTTGAAGTATCACCTCGTGTGGCACCAGTTGTATTCGGACTCGGATTGTTAGAGGCAATTCCTGAAAAAACGATTCTAAGTTACGCTGATGAGGTAGATGTAAACGGAGATGGTATTTCTGGAAAACCAAATTTCGTATGGGATGTGGTCAATAAACGTTATACACTTGGTCGTTTTGGATGGAAAGCAAACCAACCGACACTTCTTCAACAGGTTGCATCCGCATATCACGATGATATGGGACTAACAACATCACTCTTTTTATATGAGAATTCCATAGGTCAACCACAACTCACAATAAATAACACACGACCTGAGGTAAGTGATGAAATATTAGATGTTGTAACTTTTTACGTACAAACACTTGCTGTCCCCGCACGACGAAACGTCAATCACCCACAAGTCATGCACGGAGAGCAGCTTTTTGCACAAGCAAAATGTGTAAGTTGTCATATTCCAACGCTAAGGACAGGAACTTTGTCAGGTGTCCCTTCTGTTAGTAATCAAACGATACACCCTTACACAGACCTATTGTTACACGACATGGGACCAGGTTTAGCGGATAATCGTCCAGATTTTCATGCCAGTGGTACAGAATGGAGGACACCACCATTATGGGGTATAGGATTAGTACAAACTGTTAACGGTCATACTAACTTTCTTCATGATGGTAGGGCACGAGACCTAATGGAAGCAGTACTCTGGCATGGCGGTGAAGCAGAAAAATCACGGCAAACTATCTTAGAGATGACAAAGACAGAACGCGATGCACTCATAGCGTTTCTGCAATCCCTGTAAATATGTACGCATAACAACGCCAAATGCATGTGTTGCATTTGGCGTTGATTGCTTTACTCAAAACAGTCTATCTTACGACTAATCTTCAACAACTTCCGCGATCTGTTCTGGTAGCTCTTCAGGAATTGCTTCCTGTTCTTGCTCCTCAATTGCGTCATAAGAGACATCAAGTTCTTGCCACTCTGAGAAACCTGTTCCTGCAGGAATGAGTCGTCCGAGTATGACATTCTCTTTCAGTCCTGTCAGCATGTCTGTTTGACCTTCAACAGCAGCATCAGTTAAGACTTTAGGTGTCTGTTGGAAGCTCGCTGCGGAAATGAAACTATCCGTGCTCAAGGATGCTTTACTAATACTTTGCAGGACAGGTTCACCTGTTGCGGGAGTACCGCCATCTTGCTCAACGCGTCTGTTTTCAGCGTGGAACTTGTATCTCGTGACTTCGTCATTCGCATAGAACGTTGTATCACCGACAGTGAGAATACGTATCTTTTGTAGCATCTGTCGCACAATCACTTCCACGTGTTTGTCGTTGATTGTGTTAGAACCATAGACAGCCTGCACTTCATCAACGAGATATGTCCAAAGTGCCTCTTCACCTTCAAGGGAATGGCCATTTAGCGTTGTCCTACCAATTGCGAGAATATCGTGTGGATTGAGATATCCATCTGTTAAGGGTTGACCTGCTTCCACCCAGTCGCCATCGTCCACCCGTCGTTTCTCATCCGGTATAGAATATAACCGACTTCTTGATGCACCATCAACGATACGGTATTGAGGAACACCCGCCTTCTGTCCTGTGAGTTGGATAGTTCCGTCAATCTCAGCGATTTCGGCAGCATCCTCACGTTTTGGACGACGTGCTTCAAAAAGTTCGGTCACTCGTGGTATACCCACAACAATGTCAAGGTTCGTAGTTTTCTCGTGCAGTTCTGCTAATGGTAGTTGTGCCTTGACTTTTTCGCCATCTTTCACCGAGACTGAATACCCAGCAGGAATAAGGTGAGATTTGTGTCCACCCTCTGGATTGTGGATTTCGATTCGGAAGGTTTCGATGAGACCGTCAACACCAACACCAGTGTACTGTTCAAGAGCAGTGTTATATTCCCAGTCTTTTAGTTCTTGTCCAATTTCCAGTGTGCAGTTCGGATGCAATACTTTCGTCACCTTATATGTATTCCTTGAAGTGGATGCCACTTCTTTTTTATAGTCAGCATCACTAAGGATTTCATCTACAGTAACCTTGGAATCAGCATCGTTCACTTTTATCACCCTAAATACGCGCTCAGTATCAAAACCTTTGTACAGCCGTTGTGCACGTTTATATTCAGTTTCATCAATCTGTTGTTCAGCGGTGAATGGACATTCAGCATGATGAACGGCAAGCACATGATACACAAGTTTTAATTCCGGCAACGGTGTATCTGTCTCTTTGTGCTGTTTAACGAGTGCTTTGTAGTCAGTTTCAACTAATACATCATCAGTCTCAACACCATCAACGACCTTTATGTATAGTTTTTCAAAATCAAATCCTTTATAGCTGCGACGATACCGGTTTGACTCGGATTGCGTGATAAGTTCATCTACAGGTACGGGAAAGTCTGGGTGATGTGATGCTACAACGCGATATAAGCGATCAATTTCAAATGCGTCTTCATTTTTTATGACATCCACCTCAAATCCAGGAAATTCCTTTAAGACTGCTTTTTTCTCATTTTCGGTGAGCAGTTTTTCGGGATCTAATTTACATTCTGGGTGATGTACAGCAGTTATTCGGTACTTTAACCTATCAGCGGTAAATCCGCTAAATTTATCTTTAAGTGCCTCTAACTTATCAAGTTCAATGTATTCTCCTGGTGCTAACGGACATTCGGGATGCATGACATTTGTGACTCTGCACAGTAAAGTTGAGGGACGTTGCACTTCGAATGGTTTATGCATCTCTTGTAAACGCTTAAAGTCTGCTGCGGTCAATTCTTCACCAATCTTTGTATCAACACCTTCGCATACCTCTGTCACGGTATACACCGGTTCACTGAGTTCCAGATGGTATTGACTTTCTTCCTCTGTAGCGAGTAACTTACCTTCCTTAAACGGACAACTTGGATGCGTTACTGACTTAATTAGAAACTTCATCTCAGCAGTAACACTGTTCTGCTTTTGTAAATATTCACTTTCTGTCAGTGTAGTACCATCATCTGTTAGGTATACCCATTCTCCATCAAAAGGTCGAATTTCAGCGCGCCATGTATCTGCTTCACTTTCGGTCAGCATTGTACCTGGCTTCAGAGTCGTATCCTGATGTTTTACACTCTCAACCCGATATTTTGCTTCAGAGCATCGTAACAGGGAGTACATTTGTGAAAACTTTGCATATTCAAGTTCAGTAAGATATTGACCCTCTTGCAATGCTGTGTCGTCTCCTGCATCCGCATCTATGAAATCAGGATGGTTTACTTTTGCAATTTCATATACGACGTTTTCTACTTCAAAACCGGGGAAACGTTCAAGGTTTTCTTGGTTTTGTTTCTCAGTGAGAAGTTCGTCTGGTTGCAGTTTACATTCAGGATGTTCGACGGTTTTGACCTTATATTTTGCTTGGTCAAGATGTTCAGCGACCTGTTGTGCGATCCACAGTCCACTTTCTTCGCGGACGGTACGTCCAGGTATGAAGTCTCGATATCGCACAGTTCCCGTTGCCTTGGCAAGAATTTTTCTTGCAAGACCTTCACTCACATCTTCAACCACGCCACCTGTATGGAAGGTACGCATTGTCAACTGTGTGCCGGGTTCACCGATGGATTGTGCTGCAATAATGCCAATTGCTTCTCCTACGTTGACGAGTTGTCCTGATGTTAAATCAGCACCGTAGCAGGTTGCACAGACACCTTTCTCCGCTTCGCATGTCAGTATTGATCGGACTCGAACGCTTGGAACTTCAGCTTCTTCTATAATCTGTGCTATCTGTGGTGTGATTAAAGTATCACTCTCAGCCATAACCTCTTCTGTCGTAGGATGTACTACAGGTTCCACCGTAACACGTCCACTAATTTTGAAACTGATGGAGCCAGCATCTGTCGTAAATTTAAGAATACCGTGCGTTGTTCCACAATCTACTTCAGTTATCATAACATCTTGTGCGACATCAACGAGTTTCCGTGTGAGGTAGCCTGATGCTGCTGTTTTCATAGCAGTATCCACCAACCCCTTACGTGAACCGTAGGTGGAGGTAAAGTAATCAAGCACATCTAATCCTTCCCGATAGGAGGATTGGATCGGTGTGGATAGAATTTCACCACTTTGTTTTGACTTCAATCCTACAATAGCACTAATTTGCGTAAATGGATTCTTACGTGCACGCGCACCACTGTCTGCCATCAAATGGACCGGACTAAATCCTTCTACATCTTTCCCTTGTTCAACCAGATAGGCTTTTGTCTCTGGGAGAGTCGTAAATAACGTGTCACCAACTTTATTAACAGTTATAGACCATATCCGAATCTTCTCGTTGTCTAATTCCTCTGTGTCAAGATTCCTAAGTGGTGTTCTTATATCACCAAGTATGTTTTCAAACTTAGACTTCTCGTCATGAAGATATTCTGTTAATTCCTTTGACTTAGGGATAAGATTCTTAATCAGGTTAGGCAGTTCATCAAGATTGTCCCTAAGTTGTGGCAGTTCACTTGCCTTAACAAGTTCTTCGCTAAACTTACGAAGTAATTTAGCAAAGTTTCCTTTATTCTGTATCAGTTTTTTGGGATCCTTAAGCAGTTCATTTATATCCTCAAGTATCCCCTTAAGTTGTGGTAACTCACTTACTGTATCAATGTTACTTGCAAGTTGCTGCAATTCTGAGGCAAGGTTATTTCTAAGATGCCTGGGATTCTTTGGATCTTCAAACAGTTCACTTTTATTAACAAAATACTCCTTAATCTGTATTAGTTTCTTGGGATCCTCAAGCAATTTACGTACTTGATCAAGGTTACCCACAATCTGTATCAGTTTCTTGGGATCCTTAAGTAATTCACTTACCTTAGATGTGATATCCTGAAGCGGTTCTCTTATTATGTCAAGATTGTTTTTAAGTTTAGGTAGATCTTTATCTAACTTGCCGCTAAGATTGGTAAGTTCTTCAAGAACTTCTAGTCTTATACCTACTTCACCAAGGATACCAATAAGTTGCTGATGTTTTCCATCAAGGTTGTCCGTAAATTTCTTTAGTTCTTTGAGATCCTTAATAAGTATACACGTATTATCAAGATTATCTACAAACTGTGGTAGTTCACTTATCTTATCAACATTTTCTTTATGCTGTTGTAATTCTCTAACAAGGTTTTCTCTAATATGTGACACGACTTTATCAAGGTTAGTTCTTAGTCCTGCCAGATCGTCGGGATCCTCAAGTAGTTTACTTACTTTCTCTGAATCTTCCATAACTTTTTTCAGTTTTTTAGGATCCTCAATCCGTTCAATTACTGACTTTCTGATTTTCTCAAGCAATTCAATTGTTTCATCAGGATTATCAATAATTTGACATAGTTCTTTGGAATCTTTAAACATTTTAATGACTTTCTCAGTTTTGTTCTTAAACTGTAGTAGTTCATTATGTAATGTGTCCATAAACTGTGATGATTCTTCAGAATCCCTGAGCAGGTTACGTATCTGATCAAGGTCATCCTTATACTGTGACGACAGTTTTCCATTAATTTTCAAGTCGTCTGTACACAGTTTAAGATTCTCACGATTTTTTATAAACAACTGTTGTGTTTCCTTGGGATTCTTAAGTAATTTACTTAACTCATCATGGTTTTCGACAAGTTTATTCTCTACTTCAGAAAGTTTAATTAGACTCTTTGCTGCATTAATATTAACTTCTTTATTTACTTCATTGTAGATAGGGTGTGGATAATCCTTGATACCAGGAGAGATACCGCTGCGGGTAGCATACTCAAAACTAAGTTTCTGTAATCTATCCAACAGGGATACAGTTTCGGCAGTGCCAAGTTCGTTGAAACATGTTTTGATAAGTTCCGACAATCGCTTACTGCGAGCTTCTTCATTGAAAAATGGCAACTCAAGTCCTGATACTTCATCCTTCCATATGAGTGAGGAAGACCCGTTTGTATGTGGAAGCACTTCATTAAAAATAACGCGTCCGACGGTTGTCAGGATCGGTTCACGTACACCTTTAAAGAAAAGAACAACGGAATCATGCAGTTTTAGCGTTCCACAACCGTGCGCGTGTGTCACCTCATCCAAAGATGTAAAGCGGCGTTTTGCCCAATCCTCGTTTTCTAATTTGGCAAACGTGCTCTTTTTCTTTGTTTTCTCAGCGTATGCAGCGTGTAGTCGTTCCGCCCGTCCTTGATGTTCTGGGAGTTCCTTTGTTAGAAAACTTGCACCCAAAATCATATCAAGTTCTGGTACTGAAATAGGTTCTCCATGTGAGGGCTTGAGTATATTACCACTACTAAGGAGTAACATCTTCGCTTCTGCACGGGCTTCAATAGACAGTGGTACATGCACTGCCATCTGGTCACCATCAAAGTCAGCATTGAACGCTTTGCAGACAAGTGGCGGAATTCGAATTGATTTCCCCTCAACGAGCACTGGCATAAACGCTTGTATACCAAGTCGGTGGAGTGTCGGAGGACGGTTTAACAGCACCGGATGATCTGCAATTACCTCTTCCAATGCTTCCCAAACAGGTGAGTCCGGTGTAACGTGTTCTGTCAAGTATTTTCCACGTTTGATGGTTTGGACTTCTCCGGATGTCAATAGTTTTTCAATAATAAATGGCTTGAAAAGTTCTACCGCCATTAATTTGGGTAATCCACACTGATGGAGTTCTAATTCAGGACCGACAACAATCACACTTCTACCAGAATAGTCCACCCGTTTTCCAAGTAGGTTTTGACGGAACCTTCCGACTTTACCTTTTAGTATATCGGACAAAGATTTGAGTGCGCGTTTCCCAGGACCTGTTACGCGGCGTCCGTGTCTACCGTTATCCAGAAATGCATCAACAGATTCTTGCAGCATCCGTTTCTCGTTACGTAGGATAACTTCTGGTGACCGAAGGTCAATAAGTTTCTGTAAACGGTTATTCCTGTTGATAACTCGACGGTATAAATCGTTGAGGTCACTTGTTGCGAATCTACCACCCTCAAGAGAAACCAAAGGACGTAGGTCAGGACTAATGACTGGTAGGACATCAAGAATCATCCAGTCCGGTTGCATTTCTGCCTTGTCAAAACCGGCGACCATTTTGAGCTGCTTTGAAAGCTTTACTTTTTTCTGATGGCTTGATGTAGCCTCAAGTTCCTCTCTAAACTTTTTTACATCTTCTGGTAGATCAATATTGCGTAGTAGTTCCTGAATTGCCTCCGCACCAGTTCCTGCTTTAAACGCATCTGGGTGTTCACGTAACTTAGTATTTACATCTATTTCGGTGAGTATGTCTTTTACTGCTAAACCACAACTTTCATCTGTCACCTCTGTGACAATAAATGCATCAAAGTAGAGTACACGTTCAACTTGTCGCGATGCGAGTTCAAGAAACGTACCGAGACGGGACGGTATCCCTTTGAAAAACCATATATGTGAGACTGGGGTTGCCAGTTTGATATAACCAAGCCGTTCTCTACGGACTTGTGATTTTGTTACTTCAACACCACACTGGTCACAAATAAGACCTTTGTGCTTAATCCGTTTATATTTCCCACAACTGCATTCAAAATCCTTTTGAGGACCGAATGTAGCTTCACAGAACAAACCTTGATGTTCAGGACGAAAACTGCGGTAATTAATCGTTTCTGCTTTCTTTATTTCTCCGCAATCACAAGTGTCTTTTTCTGCACACGACCATACATCATTTGCCGGATTTCGCCGTTTACAAGATGTGCGTTTTGCCCAATCTTTTATCTGATCAGGTGAGGCGATACTGATAGATATACGATTAAAACGATTCTCTTTGTCTGCCATTATTTCTGCTCCTTATAAATAGTGTCAGTTATCAGTTAAGAAGTAGTTCATGTATATTTACTGTCTTAACCGATAACTGATAACAGATAACTATTCGGTATCGTCGGTGTCCCAGGTCAGTTTCAAAGGTGGTTCATCTTCTATAGGTTCCATTGTATCCAAAGTATGTAAGAGTGGGAAATCGGTATCATGAAGTCCTTTCCGTTCTGCGTCAGCATCTGCCGGATCCCCCTCAGTTAACTCTACATTTAAACCGAGACTCTGTAGTTCTCTGACTAATACATTGAAAGATTCGGGAGTGCCGGGTTTCATAGGACTTTGACCTTTTACAATAGATTCATAGATTTTGGTTCTACCTTTAACATCATCGGATTTGATAGTCAACATCTCTTGCAAAGTATGTGCTGCACCATAAGCTTCTAATGCCCACACCTCCATCTCACCGAGACGTTGTCCACCGTGTTGTGCTTTACCGCCAAGTGGCTGCTGTGTTACCAGTGAGTAAGGTCCTGTTGACCGTGCATGCATCTTATCAGCAACAAGGTGATTCAACTTGAGAAAATAGACATAACCGACAGTCACTTCTTGTCCGAAAGGTTCACCAGTGCGTCCATCGTATAATACACTTTTTCCGGTCTCTTTAACGTTTTCCGGTAAATCAGTTTTATCCAGCATGCTAAACACCTCTTCCTCCGTAGCACCATCAAATACCGGTGAGGAAATGTGTAAATCGAGTTCCTTGCATGCCAAACCTAAGTGAATTTCAAGGATTTGTCCCACATTCATTCGAGAGGGTACACCCAGAGGATTCAAAACAATATCAACAGGTGTGCCATCTGGCATGTATGGCATATCTTCTTCTGGCAGTATCTTTGCTACCACACCTTTATTGCCATAGCGACCAGCCATTTTATCTCCAACAGAGATAGGACGACGACTTGCAACATAAACTTTTACAAGTTTTAATACCCCAGGTTTCAGTTCTTCGCCAGCATCAAGCTTTTCTAAGGCATCATTTTTTTCCTTAGTATACGCATCAATGCGACCTGTAGCAAGTTCTTGTAGACTTTTTATATAATTGATTGTACCTTCATCAGTAACCTGAAGCGTTTCCAACTCACTTTGTGACAGTGTTTCAAGATATTCACGCGTCAACACATCACCGGCATTCAATTGTGTGGGTGATTCGACGTTGTCTGCATCTTCGCTGTCATTACTAATCACAAAAGTCGTTGGATAAGCAAGTTCTTTGTTCACCAAAGTCTCGCGGAGTCCTTCAGTAAGACGTTCTAACACCTGTTGACGCTGTTCCTGATGTGTTTGCTCAATTTGTTTTCGCTGTGCTTCTTGACGCCACGCCGTTTGGTCGCTACTTGGTGTCGCCTGTCGAGAGAAGACCTTCACATCAATAACAACACCTTCAACACCAGGACGTGTATACGCAGAAGCATCTTTCACTTCTTTGACTTTCTCTCCAAAAATTGCACGAAGGAGTTTCTCTTCCGGACCAGATTCACTTTCGCCTTTCGGAGATATTTTGCCAACGAGAATACTACCTGTACCCACGACACTCCCTATCCGAATGATACCTTCATCATCAAGTTGGGAAAGACTTCGTGGAGACATGTTCGGTATATCACGGGTAATTTCCTCGTCTCCCATCTTCGTTTGCCTTGCTGCAACTTCAAATTCTTCTATATGGATAGAGGTAAATGTGTCTTCTTTGATAAGTGATTCACTGATGAGGATTGAATCCTCAAAGTTATGTCCACCCCATGGCATATAGGAACATAGTATATTTCTTCCAAGTGCAAGTTCACCACCTTCTGTAGCGGTGCCATCTGCAATAACATCTCCAACTTCCACAGTATCTCCGATATTCACACGTGGACGTTGATGAATACAAGTGCCACTGTTGCTTCGTTTGAAATTTTTCAGTTTATAGACATCGTATCCCATTTCACTGAAAGTGTGTTCACCTTCTTCCTGATGCAGTGCTTGTCCTGTCCGGATCAGTATCTCTTCAGCATCAACGCTGGAAACGACTCCGCCACGTTGTGCGACAACCATTGCATTTGCATCGCGTGCAGCACGATGTTCCATCCCTGTACCGACCCACGGTGCCTCCGGGCGGATTAACGGCACTGCTTGGCGTTGGTGGTTTGCACCCATTAACGCACGGTTAGCATCTTCATGCTCTAAAAAGGGAACAAGCGCGGCAGAGACACCCACAATCTGTTGTGGGGCAATTCCAATGTAGTCAATCTCTGTTATATCGCGTTCAATTACCTCTTCACCTTTGCGGCTGCGTAAACTTTTTGCTCTTTTCCCTTTTGTTATTGCATCTGCGGGAGCAATGTTGAATTTATCCTCCGCATCAGCAGTAAGGTATTCAACTTCTTTCGTAATTTTACCGTTGCGGATTGAACGGTACGGTGTTTCTAAAAATCCATACGGGTTAACTCGGGCAAATGTGGCTAAAGACACAATGAGACCGATAGAGGGACCTTCCGGAGTTTCTAACGGACAGACGCGTCCATAGTGAGTACGGTGCACATCGCGCACAGCTGCAGTGGCGCGGTCACGGTGCAAACCACCGGGACCGATCGCAGAAATCCGACGTTTATGCGTAAGTTCATCCAGTGGATTGATCTGTTGCATGAATTGCGAAAGTTGGTTCGAACCGAAAAACTCACGGAGTGACATCATCAGAGGTTTCGGGACAATGATATTTTTAGGATTCTTGAGTTGCGCATCGGTGGTCGTGCTCAACTTTTCCCGTGCTGACCGACGTATCTGAAGTAAAGCTATGCGAAATTGATTCTCAAGAAGTTCGCCTATAACTCGCACCCGCCTATTCCCAAGGTGATCTAAGTCATCAACATTTCGGTGACCGTTTCGGATATCCATGAGATATTGCAGTGTGGCAGCAATATCTTCTTTTCGAAGTACCCGTATATCTTCTGACGGCATCTCACCAGATTCTTCCTGATAAGTAGATAGATCACCAAGTTTCGAGTTTATTTTGTATCTACCCACGACACCTAAATCGTAGCGGGCACCATCAAAAAAGAGACGTTCCAAACAGGATGAAGCGGCTTCACGCGTCGGGGCATCACCAGGTCTCAACGTCCGAAAAATCTCAAGTAGCGCACCTTCTTGGAGTGTTCCACCTGCATACGCTTTGACTGTATCACGCGATAGGGTATTTCGCAAAAAGCGAAGTTTCTGTTCATCCGATTCTAACAACACTTCTACTTCTGAAATCTTAGCCTCCATCAGTCTATCAAATTCTATTTCAGACAACTTTGTATTTGCTTCAAGCAGAACTTCACCGGTTTTCTTATTAATTACAGATTCAGCAATTACGCGTCCGATAACATCCTGATTCATGGCAACGACTTCAGTCTTTCCGAATAGTTTAAGGATTTCCGCATCAGTTTCCCAACCAAGGGCACGCAAAAGCACAGTGACCAGTAGTTTTTTCTTACGATCTAATCGGACATGTATGCAATCCTTAGAATCATATTCAAACTCTATCCAGGCACCGCGATAAGGAATTATTTGACCTGTAGGAAGTTTCTGCACACTCGAAGCATGCGATTTATCAAGAAAAATTACGCCAGGAGACCTTTGCAACTGATTCACGATGACACGTTCCGATCCGTTAATAATAAAAGTGCCATTTTCTGTCATCAAAGGAATATCACCCAGATATACTTCGGATTCAGTGATGTCTAACACACGCGTTTGACCTGTATCATCATCTTTTTCTCGCTCAACGCACATTAGACGTGCTTGTAATCTAACCTGATAGTTCAGACCCCGTGCTTGGCAATCCGAAAGATCGTGTGTCGGTGGACTGAGTGTGTAACTGACAAATTCAAGGCTTGTGGTTTCTTTAAAGTCATAAATCGGAAAAACTTCTTCGAACAGTGCCTGAAGTCCCTTAGACTCGCGTTCATCATCTGAAACAAAACGTTGCAGAAACGCGGTGTATGAACGCTTTTGTGTTTCAATTAAATCAGGCAATTCATGATCTGTTTGGGTTTTAGCAAAGGAGACGCGCTGTCGTAACGCAGCTGGACTTCCATTAGTTTTACTTATATTAGGCATATATTTTCACCTTACAAGGTAGCGGATGGATTGAAGGTTTTAATGATTGGACTACTGTTCCGAACAAGTTGGTAGAGAGTGACTTTTAACTTTAGGATATAGGATTCTTATTGAAAACAGGGCTACACTGTTTTATGTTCCTTCACATCGTCTGACCTATAGTTGAGTTACTTTTAAAAATGCTATTCCTATTATATTAGAACAGTATGATATCAGGTAGTGAAATAGTAGTCGGAAACCTATTCACGCTAACAACAATTGGTAATCAATTCGTCTTTCTTCCAAGAAGAACCGAATTCTTAGAAGAACTGATGTTCATTATTTTCGTTATGGGGGTAGCATAAATTAAGACTTGTCTTTGTTGCCTCAATTCCTCCATACAATGGAGTAGTATGTCAAAACGGTAATATTTAAGTTAGTTGATAATATCAGGTAGTAGGCGCGAGAAATCCTTTGACTTCACATACCCGACAGAAAATGCGGATGAAGTACTAGACGACCTCCGGTATAAACCAAACGATTATACATGTTATTTTATTCACTTAGTTTCAAAAACAGTTGCCAATTTTTTGTAGAAGTTATATACTTCCTCAAAACCACCTTTTAAGTTGTATTTACGTAGGCTTTTTAAAACTTCCTTAAAGGCTTAACGGAAATTATACACCAAGGTTCAATTAAATGTCAAGAAAAATTGCTAAATTTTGTAAATATTTCCAATTTTGACCAATATTTTGACTGAAACCTGCAAATTTTGTAATTGAAATACAGCATTTGTATGGTTAATTTTGAAAATAATTATGCACACTCATCCCACGATAGGGGCAATTTCCCAACCGCACAGGACCAAATGTATAATAAATTCAAATCTACCAGAAGATAATGCTATGCAAAACTTATGAGAACGCTCGTAGAACAATTTCCTGTTAAAGCCATCATCGGTGTGCTGACAGCAGAACCAACCATATTGCCAACTGTCTATCAAAGACTCACAGAACATTTCGGTCACTTGGACTATACCAGTGAATTTTTACCGTTCACCTATACTACCTATTATGAAACAGAAATGGGAGAAGGAATCCAAAGGCAATTTATTAGCTTTAAAAACTTGATTGATGCGGGGGCATTGTCGGACAAAAAAATCTTTACAAATCAGGTAGAACAGGAGTTTACAGAAGAAAATACTTCACACAGACGTGTCAATTTAGATGTCGGTTATATCTGTATGGCAAAGTTAGTACTTGCATCAACGAAAGATCATGCACACCGAATCTATCTCAACGATAATATCTACGCAGAAATTACACTACGATTTTATCACAAAACGTTCCAACCATGGGAATGGACATATCCGGATTATCGTTCTCCAGCTTACATCAATATTTTTAATCATATACGTGAAATTTATCGGGAGCAGCTCAACTCATGAATATATGTAGGTCGTCAATCAAAAAATCTGATATAACAACTACCGGTTGTTTACATACACGATTGAAATACATCACTTTATTGATTCTCTGTGGAATCTTCATACAGATTGGATTATTTACCGATGCACAAGAGGAAAAGAATTCCCGTGTCCGCGCCCGTGAAATCGGCATCAATATCGGGATATACCCTACGGGAGAACATAATGCTATTACCGATGTTCCAGGAGTAAAAGTTGGACACGTAACATTGAACGAAGGTGATTCCATTCGTACAGGTGTTACCGCAGTTCTTCCACACGATGATATATGGAAATCACGCTTGTTCGGTGCTGGATACACTATCCACGGAAACGGTGAAGCCACCGGTATTGCCCGTATTAACCAAGCAGGTTGGATTGAATCGCCAATTTTGTTGACGAATACACTCAGTGTTGGTGCTGTACACGATGGGGTCGTCCGATATATTGTTAAGCGATATCCTGACGATAACATAATACTACCAATAGTAGCGGAGTGCTATGACGGAGGTCTGAATGACATCAGTGGACTACACGTAAAACCAGAACACGCTATTGAAGCGATTGAAAAAGCAAAGTCTGGTACGGTCGCAGAGGGGTGTGTAGGTGCAGGCACTGGTATGCGATGTTACGGTTTCAAAGCAGGTATAGGGACAGCCTCTCGAGTGCTTCCGCAGAACAGCGGAGGGTGGACATTAGGTGTATTGGTTAACTCTAACGGAGGACGACGTCACCAGTTACGTATTGATGGTGTGCCTGTCGGTAAAGCATTGGATGAAGATCAATTGAAACCGGGTAGGGATGGTTCGTTTATTATTGTCATTGCAACGAATGCTCCTTTGACCCACCGTCAGTTGAAACAGTTAGCAATTCGTGCAACACATGGTCTTGCGCGCACAGGAACACCAAGTACAGACAGTAGCGGAGAGTTCGTCATTGCGTTTTCAACGGCAAATGTTTTTCCGCGCCGTACAGAAAACGGAACATTCCAGATTCAGATGGTTGTAAACAGTCGTTTAAGCTCTCTATTTCAGGCAGCTATGGAGGCAACTGAGGAGGCTGTAATAAATTCAATGACAATGGCAACAACAACGACAGGACGTAACAATCGAACAATGCCTGCCATTCCATTGGATCGACTTAAACAGGTGATGAAACAGTATGGACGTTGAACTGATAATGAATCCTCTTTACTATGGTGAACTTTAGAATTAATGGGACATATAGGGATGTAGCAGGGAACTCCGATTCCCGACTATCAATGAGTGTCGTCGTGATTCGGAGATCGCTCCTATAGAAAATATATATCTTTATTTACAAAGTTCACCATAATATACGAATAAAATACCAATATATATCCAATAAAACATTTCACTTTTTAATTTGACACCCACAAAAAGATACTATATAATTAACATTTGTTTAGAATATGAGATTATTTCGATGACACGAGTTGAAATACGTTAGAAGGAGGTATAAACACAAATTCACTAAGTGTGTAGTGCTTGGTTTTTGTGTCTAAGGGACTGTATACGGGTTTTCTAAGTTTCATGTCTTACAAATTGTGAAGGTAAGTCAAGAGAAGAAAAAGACCAAAAAGGAGCAAATTAAAAAAAAGCGAAATTCGCGTCACATTCCTTGTCCTGACTGGATTCAATACGTCACAGTGACGTGCAAAAGGTCACAATTTATAGCACATACTGATAAACAATGTAAGTGTAAATTAACGGATATAGGTTTCACTGCTCTCTACCCGACCTGCAAGAGATTATATTGAATTGTGAAAAATATATCCGAAAAAATCGAAAACTAATAACCCTAACATAGATCTGACAACTCTTGACAAAACAGACATAATTCGTTATCATAAAGCACACAAATATCAAACAGTATCAGGAGAAACCTTTATTTACGAAATACTAATCTTTTGTTTTGGGACATGGTTAACAGGTGTAAGCAAAGCAGGTTTCGGGGGTGGTATCGGCATGATAGTCGTGCCACTATTTGCACAATTCCGTCCTGTTCGGAACCAAGTGCTTCCACTAATGGTTCTTCTTCTAATCTCAACCGATGTTATTTCTTTGAGTCATTACTGGAAACAGTGGCATCGGAAAAGCATCTGGCGTTTGATTCCAGGGGCAATCGTCGGCATTGTATTAGCAAGTTTTATCTTAAATGACATCTCAGATATTCATTTAAAGAAAACAATCGGAGGTATTGCCTGTCTATTTTCAGTATTAGAATTTTTTCGTCCCCGAATAAGACGACGACTCAACCCGGATACCACGGATGAAGTGCCAGCACTACAATTCAAGGCATGGCACGGTGCCGTATTAGGTATCCTCGGAGGAATCTTCTCAACACTTGCACACATGGCTGGACCGGTCATCGTTATGTATCTTCTGCCGCAAAGATTAGGTAACCGTAAATTCGTTGCAACAACAACGCTACTGTACTTCTGCATTAATCTGACAAAGATACCTGCCTATTACCAACTCGGATTATTTTCATTTGAAATCTTCATTGAAGCATTGGCACTTCTCCCGTTTGTTGGACTCGGTGTACAGGCAGGCGTGTATCTAAACAGCCGATTTTCAGAACGCAACTTTTCCAGGATTGTCCTTATCGTTCTGTTCGCAACCGGGGTTCATCTTCTGATAACCTAAAACGTGTTCAGCAAAAGTAGGTTTGTAAAAGTACAATTTATTTTCTTTCTTCATTAGAATTATCAATCTTTGGTGTCAAAACCCCGTTGCTTTAGCACGGGGATGTAGACACCGCCATATAACCTGACTTTTAGCGTGAAATATGGTATCCTTGTAGGACTACTTCAGTGCCGATATTTATGGTATCAGCACACCACCGCAAATGGGAAGTAGCCACCTTTCAAGGAAGTAGTGATATGCCATTAAAAACACATAAGATTGCCTTAATTCCAAATAACAAGCAGTATAATTGGTTTGCTCAGCAATGTGGTTATGCCCGTTTTGCATATAATCATGCCTTATCAGATTTTAGGTCAGGATTAGAGAATGATGAGTTTCTCTCTACATCCAAGTTGAATGAAAGATTTAATGTTGCTAAGAAAACTTATGCTTGGACAAAAACACAAGATCAAGTTGTTGCGAACAAAAGCATATTTATGAACCTCTCAGCTGCTATTGCGAATTGGGTATCCAAGCGTGCCAAATTTCCGAAGTTTAAGAAGCGTGGCAAAAAGGATTCTTTTACGACAAATAATCAATTTGTTCAAGTAGAAGGCAAACGTATTAAGCTTCCCAAAATCGGATGGGTCAAGATGTTTCAAGCGTTACGCTGGACAGGCAAAATCATGAAAGTGACTATCAGCAGAACAGCACACCGATGGTTTGTATCCATAACAGTAGACACAGAGGACACCGAGGCAGTTGATAACTCAACGCACCCTGTTGTCGGTATTGATGTTGGTATAAACACATTAGCGACGTGTTCTGATGGCAGCAAATATGATAATCCAAGACCGCTAAAACGATATGAAAGGCAGTTGAGACGCGCACAACGTAGGCTCAGCAAACGGACAAAAGGATCTAAAAATTGGATACGTCAAAAATGGAAAGTGGCACGCATTCACTATCGCATCGCTTGTATCCGAAACGATGCGCACCATAAAGCAACTACAGCTATTGTCAATAAAGCATCTGCTATCGGTATTGAGACGCTAAAGGTTACAAATATGGTAAAGAATAAGAAACTCGCAAAAGCATTGTCAGATTCAGGATTAGGTGGGTTTCTCTCTAAACTCAAGACCAAAGCAGAAACACTTGGAATACCTGTCACAGAAGCATCGCAGTTCTATGCAAGTAGCAAAACCTGTAGCACTTGTGGATATAAAAAGAAAGACCTAACGCTTTCAGAAAGAACGTATCATTGCAGTCAATGTGATCTTTCTATAGATAGAGATGTCAACGCTGCAATCAACCTAAGAAATGTCGCGGTAGGGCATACCGAGACAAAAAACGCTTGTGGAGTCCAAGTAAGACCTCACACCGAGGCACGAGAGACGGAAGCAGGAAAAGCCGTTTGGAAGCAACAAGTGCTGCCAATATAAGAGCTAAGAATCCCCACGCTTTAGCTGGGGAAGTATGTCAAGTATAAATACAAGTAAGATCATGCAATAGAGTTGCCGTTGTAGCACTCACAATCCTGAAAAACTGGTAAACTATGGTTTAGACAACCTATAACGGAGTAAAATTTATGACATTAAAATGGGGTGTTTTCGGCGCGGGTAGCGTTGCACAACGACGTGCTATGCCTGCTATTCACAAAGCAACAAATGCCGAACTACACGCGCTCTTCTCACGAGACGCAGCACGTGCCAAACAACTCGCAACGGAACATAACGCTACAAAATCATATAGCAATGTTGACGACTTACTCACCGACAGTGAGCTTGATGCAATCTATATTTCAACACCTGTTAATCTCCACTGTGAACAGGTCATCGCTGCTGCAGAACAAGGTTTGCATGTCCTCTGCGACAAACCGATGGCACTCACACCACAAGAATGTGAACGGATGATCGCTGCATGCAAAGCAAACGATGTACACCTTCAAGTATGTTACTTATTCCGATTCCACTCTTGCTTTCAGAAAATAAGGGAATGGGTTGACGAAGGTCGTCTCGGCAAGATAGTCCATGGTAGGATGCCTTTCCTGAAAAAATACCAATTGTCTGCTGATGAATGGCGAGCGATACCTGACCAAGGTGGCGGTGGGTGTCTGATGGACTTGGGACCACACAGTGTTGATTTACTACGTTATCTCATCGGTGAAGTGACGGAGGTATCGGCATTTTGTAATAGTGCAATCCATAATTATCAGGTAGAAGAAACGGGTGGTATCCTTATGCAGTTTCAGAACGGAGCACAAGGTTTCACGGATCTCAGTTTCTCTGTTGCACAGTGTGACATCGTCCTTGAACTTTACGGGACAAATGGTTCCGTTACCGTTATAAACGACGATGGGTGGAAAATACACACATACTTTGATGGAGAAAAACAGGTCACCGCATCGCAATTCGAAGACCTATATCAACACCAATTTGAGCATTTCGCAGAATGTGTAAGGACAGGTATTGCACCACTCGCAAGTGGTGATGATGGTCTAAGAGCAAATGTTATCTTAGATGCAGCGTACCAATCTGCTCGTACTGGTAAAGTGATTCAATGCTGACATCCACAGACCAATTCCACAGAACACCGTTATATTTCTTTATCAAGATCTGCCAGTTCCAAAATGTGCCAATTTGGCACATTTATTTTGTACGTATCAAAAAGTGGGACAAATTGTCATAGTTTTTACAGGTTGAAAATACTACCAAACCCCGTTAACTGAGAGTACGTCTGTATTCTTTGAATTGGCACATATCTTGCTATATATTATGATTGTATTGTATTTAAACTACCTAATCTCGGGTTTTATAAAGCCAAACAAAACCCGATATACGTAAATTACTCATTAGGAGGAAATAGTAAATATGGCACTTGTACCCCTTGGCGATCGTATCCTCGTGAGACGTTCCGAAGAGGATGAACAGAAAACCAGTGGCGGAATCATCATTCCTGACACTGCTAAAGAAAAGCCTCAAGAAGGCGAAGTTGTTGCAGTCGGTAAAGGTCGAATACTTGATAGTGGCGAACGGCAGGCTGTTGATGTTGAAGCCGGTGATAAGGTCTTGTTCGCAAAATACGGCGGTACCGAAGTTACATACGATAATATTGAATTTCTCATCTTGCGCGAAGATGATATCTTAGCCAAGGTTAACTAAATAAGTGAAGGAGTTATACACATGGCAGCAAAACAGTTAGCGTTTGATGAAGAAGCACGGAATTCTATTAAACAAGGCGTTGACAAGTTAGCAGAAGCAGTCAAAGTCACATTAGGTCCAAAGGGACGCAACGTTGTTCTTGATAAGAAATTCGGGGCTCCTACTATCACAAAAGATGGTGTGACGGTCGCTAAAGAAATTGAATTGGAAGATGCCTACGAAAATATGGGTGCTCAGATGGTCAAAGAAGTCGCATCCAAAACCAGTGATGTCGCTGGTGATGGAACAACAACTGCTACCATTTTGGCACAGTCTATTTACCGCGAAGGTTTGAAAAACGTCGCCGCTGGACACAATCCAATGGCTCTCAAACGCGGTATTGAAAAAGCCGTTGGCACAGTAGTTAATGCTATTCAAGGACTCAGCAAAGAGGTATCTGAGAAAACGGAAATCGCACAAGTCGCTGCTATCTCCGCAAATAACGATAATGCAATCGGTGACCTCATTGCAGATGCTATGGATAGAGTCGGAAAAGATGGTGTTATCACTGTGGAAGAAGCTAAAAGCCTTGATACGAATCTTGATGTCGTTGAAGGTATGCAGTTTGATAGAGGTTACTTATCACCTTATTTCGTGACAGATCCCGACAGGATGGAAGCCGTCCTTGAAGACGCTGTGATCCTTATTCACGAAAAGAAAATCAGCACTATGAAAGACCTTGTTCCTGTTCTTGAACAGGTCGCACAACAAGGAAAACCACTGTTGATTATCGCTGAAGACGTTGAAGGTGAAGCTCTCGCAACTACCGTGGTTAACAAAATACGCGGAGCACTCCGTTGTGCCGCTGTCAAAGCACCAGGATACGGTGATCGTCGCAAAGCTATGCTGGAAGACATCGCTGTCCTAACAAACGGTCGTGTCATTTCTGAAGACCTCGGTATCAAACTTGAAAGCGTTACCGCAAACGATCTCGGTTCTGCAAAACGTATTGTTATTGACAAAGATAATACAACAGTTGTTGAAGGTGCTGGTAGCACGGAATCTATTCAGGGTCGCATTGATCAGATCAGACGGCAGATAGAAGATACTACCTCCGATTATGACCGTGAAAAATTGCAGGAACGTCTTGCAAAACTCGCTGGTGGTGTCGCTGTCATTAACGTCGGCGCAGCAACTGAAGTTGAAATGAAAGAGAAGAAAGCACGCGTTGAAGACGCTATGCACGCAACACGCGCCGCTGTTGAAGAAGGCGTTGTTGTCGGTGGTGGTGTCGCACTCGTTAGAGCACAAAACACGCTCAACGAACTCACGCTTGATGATGCTACCGAACAGGTCGGTGTCTCTATTGTCGCTCGTGCGCTTGAAGATCCTCTCCGTCAAATCGCCAAAAATGCTGGAAAAGAAGACTCAGTCATTATCGCCAAAGTCAAAGACGATGGCGGAAATATTGGATACGACGCACGCGAAGAACGCTTCATTGACATGTTTGAAGCCGGTATCCCCGATCCGACAAAGGTCGTACGAGTCGCTCTGCAGAATGCAGCCAGTATTGCAGCATTAATGATTACCACTGAGACGCTTATCGCTGAAATTCCTGAGAAGGAAGCTCCAGCACCTCCAATGCCTCCAGGCGGTGACATGTACTAAATATAGAGGATATCTCATAAATAGTGAACTGGATCAACCAGTGGATAGGGTTTATGAGAACAATCTCATTAAAGAAAAGGGCGGATATTCAATCCGCCCTTATTCATATTATTATAGGGTTTCTTCTGTAGGAGCGACCTCCTGGTCGCGATATAATCACCTTATTCGCGACCAGAAGGTCGCTCCTACAAGAAATGTCCAGCAAAATTTCTTAAGTTGACACCTATGTGTCAATATCCTTGGCAACCAACTATCCCAAATACAAATCACATGCCCTTAATACATCCTCCACACCTATGGTATGCATACAAGGGGATGTGCCATCCGGTAAAGCTTGACAAGCATATTCAAATCCCAAATTGAGACACGGACTACACGGTAAATTTGACTCAAGACATATTGACCTATTTGTCCAAGGACCCCACTGTTTCGAATTCGTCGGTCCGTGGATAGCGACTACGGGTGTTCCTGCAGCTGCAGCAAGATGCATCGGTCCACAATTCCCACTAACAACCAAATCTGCCATAGCAAACAAAGCAGCAAGTTGATTCACCTGTGTTTGACCAGCAAGACAAACTGTCTCACACTTCGTCCGTTCAGCAATCCACTCAGATACTGCAACCTCATTCGGCGCACCTGTCAGAACGATTCGCGCATTGTATTGCTCGGATAATGTATCCGCTAACACAACATATTTCTCAAGAAGCCACCTACGACGCGGCTCTCCGCGTCTACCTGCTTCAGGATGTAGCACAATCAGAAGGTCAGATGGATGCACATGTTTTTGTGCTAACAGGTTCCGACACCACTCCTCTTCTGTTTCACCAATCCAAACATCAAGTTTCAAATCATCGGTATTACAACCTAATTCATGTGCAACGCTAAGAAAATTAAGCACTTCATGTTTGCCTGGGGTATGCGGAACAATATCGTTAAACAGATAGTGCCGATATTGATGTGCAGCACTGAATCCAATAAGGCGAGAGGCACCAGTAGTATAAGCGAGAAGTGCACTAAAACGAGACCAATGTTCCAGATCAATCACCCAGTCAAAACGTTCACGACGAAGCATTTGAATTAACTGATAAAGTGGATAGTGGAACGGAATCTTTTGGTCAATGTAGGGACACCGTTCCAAATATGAGAGATTTGTAGGTGAGGCTAAAAACGAAAGCTCGGCATTCGGTAAGCGAAGACGTATGGCACGTATGGTAGGAACGGCTAATATCGTATCACCCAATGCCGAGAGTTGGATAAATAATATCTTATTCGGTACACCTGTGGAGGACTTGCTTGATCTTTGATACTGAAACTCTCGGTTTTGTGCTTCAACTTCCCTATCTAAAAAGGATCTAAAGTTTTTGATTATGGACAACAATATGCAGATCGGAATACCGACATATCTGTCAAAGAATTTTAGTACTCTATTTGACTGCATTCAATTCATTATCGTGAGGAATCAGCATAACTGTATATTATATCTCGGCAATCTGCGTGGCACTTAACAAATAATTCCGTAAAGTGCCACGCAGTTCTGTATCTATCAATTGTGAATATGCGGTTGTTTATTTTGTTGTTGAATATATAGCAAAATATCTTTTTTATCTATTTTGCGTACATTAAATTTTAAGTTCTGAAAAAACGGTACCAAGTCAACCCCTGCTGCTTGACTAACATAGTAGACAATAAAACTGGTAGGCATTTTCCCAGCCAATTTTTGATGTAGTTGGTCAGCCTCCATCAATTCAAAAACTTTGATGTAAAGATCCTTTCCAAACCTTTTTCGAAGTTCAGACACAACGGTATAAGCGTAACTATACCGCCAATGTGTCAATGGCGTAGATTCTATATGTCCACCCCAATTTTCTAATTCATTTATACCGTTCAAATCAAGCTTCAAACTACGTTCAAGACTTTCAAATTTAGGGTGTCCGCTTCCTTTCGCATACTCCATCTGCATCAGCACAGCGACACCTTCGTTAAACCATGTAGGTAAGAAATAGATATTGGTAAATGCATGCGTTAATTCATGTACACGCACTTCAACCTTATCGTACATTCTCATAGGAAAATGCATGGTAATGCCAGTAACAGTCTTGATATTGTTCCCGTATTTATACTGAGTTCCAGTAACCGCCAAACGGTTTGTACCTCTATAGAGGTCATATAAGGTTACGTGAATTTTATGTGTCGGTTTAAAACCGTAAATATTATGCAATTCATCGTATAGACTTTCCATGTAGCTAAGTGCACTACCGGTAAACGTTTCGCGTTCTTTTTCCTCATCAAAGTCGTCCTTAGCCAGCAAATCTTCCGCGAATGTCAATGTATAGTGCTCACTTTCACCATGAGGTTTGCCTTCAAGTGGGTTCGCATCAATATCAATATTTCCTTTTGACGCAGTAAGCATGAGATGTTTTGGATCACGCCTTTCATCAAGTCGTTTCTGTCTCTTCTCTCCTGCTTCTTGCAATGCAGCACAACCATACAAAAATGCTCCAATTGCAATAAAAAGTATAACTATATATATTTTCACTGTCAATGCACCTAAAGTTCGGTTTCTATAATTCATCATTATACTCCTTTATCTATAGATGTAATATAGTTATTAGATTATAGTGAGTTTGTAGTAACTCGGTTCATCATATAACTTTTACTTGAAAAGTGTTGATTTCATTGTTTCTTAGAAATGTTCTGTAGTCTCGTTTCTTGATTATTGATTGTAATAGCCATCTATTATTAGATGATAACAGGATATTATGACAACGGGACCGCTTTTGTCTTATCTCCAATCCGCCGCATCGTAATTTCCTGTTCAACTGTTGGGTCTGGTAACCCTGTTTCAGCCAATCGTCGTTTCAAAAATTCATCCATATCATTTTTTAGTTGTGCAACGATATCTTTCGCTTCCTCAGCTAAATTGTATATCTCATCCGGGTCATCTTCAAGATCATAGAGTTCAATATCGGGTTTATTGTAAACATCTGGTGTGCCACCTGTCTCGACAATTAGTTTCCACTTGCGTGTCTGCCAACCACGCTTTTTCATCCATCCGCATTCGGTCAAATAGATCGCATCACACGAACCGTCATTAGAACCATTTTCAACCAACGTGCGGAGACTTGTTCCCTCTATCTTTTCACGGTCAGCCAGTGAGGTGTGTGATGCATAATCCAGAATCGTTGGGGCAATGTCCTTCAACGTTACAATCCCTTCAAGCCGTTGCCCTTTTGGTACAATATTTGGACAGTGTAGGATCAACGGTATATGGCAATTTGTTTGATACAACCCGTGATGGTCATACCAAAGTTCATGTTCATCAAGTTCCTCACCATGATCAGCCGTAATAACCAAAAGCGTTTCATCCATGAGTTTGCAGTCGCGCAGATATTGAAATAGTTGTGCTAAGGAGGCATCCATATAAGCAATGGAAGCATCATATTGCGAGTTCACATATCTACGGTCTGTCCATAGCCTTTTTTTCTCAATATTGTCTGAGTCATCCGGATCTGGCTTACACATCCACTGACGAAAATAGTCTGTGAACGGTTCACAAGCATAAACATCATCCATGCTCCGATTATTCGGATCACATTCATCACCACTATAAAACATCCGCTCAAACGGAAGTGGGGGCAGGTATGGTGTATGTGGATCCCAATAATGTAGAAATGCAAACCACGGCTTATCTTGCGATTGGGCAAGTTCCAACAGTTCTATCGCTGTCTGATTTACTGCTTCTGCCTTACGAGCATTTTGATAACGACTTTCCCAGCTATAACCACGGTATTGATTATCTGGAAAACCGCGCTGAAACCATCGTCCTAAATTATCGGCTGCCACCGTAAAATAACCTGATTCGCTAAGCAATTCTGGAAATGTTTTGATATTCTCATCAAGGTTTAATTGACCACCTTGTGTTATAATTTGGTGTGTCAGGACATCTTTCCCGGTAAACATCGTTGTATGTGCTGGGTGAGTAGGAATATGGGGACTGATACAACTTTCAAACAGAGTAGCATCTTCTACAACAGCATCAAGATGTGGTGTCGTTAGGTGGGAATTTCCATAACAACTCATACTTGACGCACGGAGTGTATCTAATGAAAAAAGAATGATATTACGCAATATATACCTCCAAGACGATTTGTCAGTTTTACTATAACGCTGTCTATTAGAGTCATTCAGTTTTCGCTAATTCATAGGAATTTGTTGAAAAATAGCGACCAGGAGGTCGCTCCTATCAAAATAAGAATTAAAATTGAAATCAAAAAGATTTGGAAAACTGAATGGCTCTGAGCTGTCTATGAAATAAGGTTGACGTTAATCTGCTGCCACATCAACGGATGCTATCTGAGCACTACGAATCGCTTCTGCAAGATAGGTGATCCCTTCTGGAACATCATCTACATGACAGTACGCGTACGCCAAGCGAATCGCTTTCACAGGGTCACCAGCATAGTGGAATGCACTACCGCTACTATAGCCAATACCTTTTGCCGATGCTAACTCATTTAACTTTTTCATATCGGTTGTTTCAGGTAGGTCAATCCAGAGGAATAGTCCACCGCGTGGTCTCGTCCACGTACAGAGATCACTGACATGCTCATCAAGTGTGTCCACTACCGCCTTGCATTTAGCACCCACAGCAGCGTTCGTTTTTTCCAGATGGGCATCAAGATGTTCCGTGAAAAATTCTGCAACGATAGCACTCGCAAGTGCACTCGTACCACCATCCCATCGGTTGTGATGAATCATCCCATAATATGGTTGGTTAGCAACAAAGTAACCTTGTCTCACACCTGCACCCAATATCTTTGAAAATGTTGCGATAAAAATTACCCGATTTGATGTGTCTAACTTGAAAAGGGACGCAGGTGTCGGATTCGGCACAAAATCAATATCTCCGTAACAGTCATCTTCAACGATAAGCGTGTCGTATTCCTCAGCAAGTTCGAGCATACGGTGCCGTCGTTCAAGTGACAAGATGGCACCGGTTGGGTTTTGATGGTTGGAAGTGGTGTAGATGAGAGAAGGTGTGACATTTTGTCGTTTAAGTTCCTTTAACTTCTCCTCCAGCGCGTCTGTATCCATTCCATCAATATAATCCATTGGGATACCGACAATATTTGCTTTGAGGTGCCGCATAATTCCGAGCGTGCCACTGTAGGTATATTCCTCTGTCAATACTGTATCACCCGGTTTAATAAACGTTCCCAAGACCAATTCAAGTGCTTGCATTGAGCCGGATGTAATTGAGGTGTTATCCACTGGTAGTGGCACACCTTCCCTACGCTCAAAACGCATTGATGCCAACTCGCGTAACCCTTTGTAGCCAGACTCTCCCGGATAATTGACCAGTTGCCCTCCTAATTTGCGAAGTGCCTTGGCACTTGCCTCAATCAACGCCTCGGTGGGGAAAGTATAAGGATCCGGTCTTCCCCCTGTAAACGCAAAATCTTTCATATAGGTCTCCTTTGCTGATTCGAATTTAACATTATTATAACAATAGACTTGAAAAATAACAACCTCATTTACACGAACCAGAGACATTTGTATACCTTAGGTCGGAGATCACTACGCTCGTTCCAACCTACGAAGAACTTAAATTGGTATTTATGAGTTTCGTTCCTCAACCCAACCTGCAATAGTTGTTGAGAATAATAAAAAGATTTGGAAAATTGAATGGTTCTGGGTAGATGCCACTTTTACTTGATATTTCGCAACGTTAATGTGATAATTAGACTATCAAAACGCATTTATACGATTGAACGTCTATGCAGATATCAGCAACCTTATACTTATCCTGCAACACCTATATTTACTTGCGACTCTGAATTTCAGGATGTACGAAATGAAATCCAAAGTTAGTAAATCACTCTCCAATGCCCTCATTCTTTCAATAGGCATTCATGTCGTTTTGGTTTTTTTCGTCATCGGTCTACATCAAAGCGAACCTCGTTCAATCACCGATATAACATACCTTGAAATCTCTGAGGTGCGTTCCCAACGTGCTTTACGACCCTTAAAACGAAACAAATATATTCCGCCTAAAATTACACCAATAACACATAAACAAATTGAGGTAAATGTCAATCATCCTGTGGAATCTGTTCCTACACCACAGCCAATAGCACACCGGAATCCTGTAACACCGGTCAATGGTTTATCACTTCCAGATTCTGATACTTTGGGTGTTGGCAATTCATTAATTGATTCTACAACGCCTTCGGTTAATGAGGGTATTGATAATCAAACCAGAATAGGAAATATCAAACCACCCGGTGTGTTTCGCAACAAAATACAGCAATCTGTCAAACCGACGATTGACGATACGCTTCCTCAGGTCAGTGATCTTCCGTTACCACATGTTATTCTTGAACGAATTGGGCAGCACATAGTGTCAAACCGTACCACTGATTCTGTGGATATTGTCTTTGTTATTGATGCCAGTGGTAGTATGCAGGATAACATCAACGCTGTTCGGATTCATCTCAACCGTATGACAGAATTGTTTGATGAAGCGAACATAGATTTTACACTTGGTATCGTTGTTTTTCGTGACAAGATATTCGGTGTGGATTTTGAAGTGTTTCCACAAACCCGTTCTGTGCCACAAACAAAAAGACTTCTTGCACAAGTGAAGTGTCAAGGAGGAGAAAAGGCTCTGGATGCACTTATTCGGGCTGCTGACGAAGTTGATTTTAGGCAGAATGCAGATGTCCACTTTATCCTAATTACAGATGAATATGTTAGTGGTAACTATTCAGCGAAAGATGTATTAAACAAAATTAGTCGTGCAAAAATCAAAGTGGATGTCATAGGACGCGATGAAAAATTTCAAAAATTCATCGCACAAAGTACTGGAGGTTTGTGGCTACCTATATCAAGTTTAGGTACTCATTAAATCAACACCATGTTTCTCCAGCGTTATTTATAATCCCACAGCATGTATGAATGAATCAAACTCACAAAAAACCACTCTACAAAATCCCCAATCGACACAAGATTTATATTATGCGATAGGTGTCACAATCCTTTTCCTTGTCGTTGGTGGGTATGGGGCAATACACCATGAAATGTGGCGAGACGAAGTCCAAGCGTGGTTACTTGCGAGGGATAGTGCATCCATCCTTGAACTCTTCGCAAATATGAAATACGAGGGACACCCAGCATTATGGCACCTATGCCTTATGCCATTAACCCGATTAAACGCTTCTCCTATACTGATGCAAGTATTTCATCTCTTAATTGCTGCCACAACGGTTTTCCTTTTTACACGATATGCCCCATTCAACAAAGTCCAAAAATTCCTGTTCTCCTTCGGATATTTCGCACTCTACGAATATGCAATCGTTGCCCGAAATTATGCCATCGGTGTGCTTCTGATTGTTATCTTCTGTGTGCTATATCGGGAACGTTATAAGCGATTTGTGTGGATCGGTATCGTTCTTATTTTGCTTTCTCACACCAGCGTACATGCATTAATTGTAGCAATAGCCATTGGGTTTGGTCTCTTGTGTGAATATCTGTATTTCTATTGTTGTAGAGAAGAAGCACTCACGGAAAATAGACAACATATCTGGATAGGATTTGTCCTCATCGGATTAGGGATCATAACCGCTGTGCTTCAACTCAATCCTCCCTCAGATACAGGATTTGCGGTTGGATGGAATTTCAACTTTACCCTTCAACGCATGAACAACATCATCAGAATCCTTACCAATGCTTTCCTTCCATTTACAAAACCCACTATGGGATTTTGGGGTAGCAGTCGGCTAAACGATTTTGAGTTTTTTCGGTTAATTCGTTTGACGCTCTGTTATCTACTTGTATTCTGGTGTGTGCTAAGGTTCTGGAAACGTCCAACAGCACTCCTTATCTATTTGACTGCTACCGTTGGACTTCTTGCATTCTTCTATGTCAAATATGGGGGTAGTATCCGTCATCACGGGTTTCTATTTTTCACATTCATTATGACAAGTTGGATTTACTATGACTGTCCTGAGATAAAACTACCATTATACCGAGTCAGTGAGTTAGCACAGCGTACTTTTAGTTTCGTTTTCACATGTATTTTGATTTTTCATTATCTCGGTGGTATCACCGCTATTTCAATGGAAAAACGGCATATATTCTCCAATGGCAAACGAACCGCTGAATATATAAGGACGGAAGGTATGCAAGATTTACCCATGGTAGGAGACACGGATTTTGCTGTCAGCACGGTTGTTGGGTATTTAGAGAAGGAGAAGGTCTACTATCCAAAAGGCTGCAGATTCGGTTCTTTTGTCAGATGGGATAATTTGAGAACACACGGTGTTTTTAATGAAGGTATCATCATTGATGCTAAAACCCTAAGCAAACGATATTCACAGGACACACTTATAATCATGAATCGCAATTTTGGTGAGGGATTGATTGAAAAGTACCAACTCACACAATTGGAATTTTTCACAGGTTCAACAATCGGTGATGAAGGATTCCGTCTTTACCTCCTAAAGATGCAATGAAACCTATTTGTTTTGTGAAATTGAACCTATATTTGAATAACATATATAGTAGATTTTAGAATTACTTGAACATATCTATAATTTCGGTAAGTTCTTTCTCTGAGTTATATTTTCTGAGCCGCTTTATATTAGCGAAGTCGTGTTCAATCGGATTGTAATCTGGGGAATAAG
>Ga0209022_1000567_pt1 | contig 46111 bp, 34 predicted proteins | sample PinacodermPK_FD_187300 | JGI IMG/M metagenome (GOLD analysis project Ga0209022, IMG submission 187300) | Host-associated microbial community of the marine sponge Aplysina aerophoba from Gulf of Piran - sponge pinacoderm, lysed by proteinase... | ecosystem: Host-associated > Porifera > Sponge >...
GATTTAACCCTGAACATGATGGACAAGGGGCAAGGATGACCAATGGGGCAAGGATGATTGAATGAATGAGACCCCAAGGAAGATACAATGATTCAGAATCATCAGTGTGTTCAATGGCAAAAACAGGTATCCTGATTGTCAGATTGGATAAAGGTAACCTTAAAACTGACTTGCAGAGTTAAGTGTGATTGGCTGATAGGCCGGGGTTGGTGGCCTGTGGTGCGGTGAAGACCGAACGCAATATCAAGGGCCAGACCACCCGTGAGACCCGGTATTTTCTACTGAGCGAACCTCTGGCACCGGATCAACTGTTGACTAAAATGCGGAAGCACTGGAGGATTGAGAACTCACTGCATTGGGTTCTAGATGTGACCATGAATGAGGACCAGCAACGGACCCGAACCGGCCATGGGCCGAGAATATGGCCTTGATGCGACGCATGCCCGTCACTATGGTACGCGTGGTAAAGGAGCAGAAAAAGTCCTCCATGCGCAGCAAGTTGAAACGAGCCGCATGGAACGATAGCTATCTACTGGAACTCATCATAGGGGCCAAAATACAACTGAATGAAATTAAAAAAGTTTAAATGCGATAGCCCTGGGGCTCATGCCTTCATGGCGATGCGTTGGTCTGAATCGGACCACTATAGAGCTCACTGTACGATTGGACCCTGAACATGAAGGACACGGATTGATGATGACCAATGGGGTAAGGATGATTGAATGAATGAGACCCCAAGGAAGATACAATGATTCAGAATCATCAGTGTGTTCAATGGCAAAAACAGGGATTCTGATTGTCAGATTGGATAAAGGTAACCTGAAAACTGACTTGCAGAGTTAAGTGTGAAAAGTTGATAGGTCGGGGGCGGTATGGGATGCCAAGCCAAGTATCGAGTGATGCACGAAAGATTTATCAGACCCTGGGACTGGTGTGGAACCGCTGTCCGTTTGCGATTACTTCTGGGCGTCAATCAGGGCCAAGGAAGGATGACAGGCGGTCTTCTGGAGGAGTATGAAGCACACGCACTGGTGTCAGAGGTGACCCTGTGTTAAACGGTAACGATGGGAAAGTATCGCCCAATGAGGAGACCATTCAAGTGTCATGGATGTGGCGGACGTGTTATACAACAGGATGCGCGATGGCGAGTGAGATGATTGACCAAGGAGGGGCGTGAAACGCACCAGAGAAGAGAACAAAAAGTCTGAAATTAGTTGCTGGGTTTGAACTAAGAATCGAGTAAAAGTAGTGCCCCTTTTTGAAAGTCAGACCCTTATTTTACGGGAGTTTCAGCGGTTACATGTCTGAACTCAAGAGGGAAATAGATGTGCCAATAATTTATCGCCAGTCATCAAGTGCTGTACCAGGTTGCCAACGGTTAGCAATGAGTTGAGCTTCAGCCAATTCCTCAATGCTCAATCTTTTATCAAGTTCATATTGTATGTTGTCGGGATCATACGTAAATGTTTTCTGTGATAGGATGAACCATACTTTGGCATAGACATAATTCAGGGGATAATTCAGGGGAACTGCCCTATGATCAAAATACATCCATCCCAATTTCAGCTGAGCATCAACATGCCCTTGCTCAGCCGCCATCCGATACCATCTCGTAGCTTCCTCATCATAATATGCGACTTCCTCAGCCGCCATCCGATGCCATCTCGTAGCTTCCTCATCATTATATTCTCTATATGCAACTGGATTTATCCATCCATCCAGTTCAATAAGAACCTCATTCCATTCTAAATACATCTGTCCTAAGGCTATTTGAGCATCAGCATCCCCTTGCTCAGCCGCCATCCGATATTGCTCAGCGGCCATCCGATACCATCTCACAGCTTCCTCATCATCCTGTGGTACACCACGACCCCAAGAATAAAAATTGGCCAAGTCGTACTGAGCATCAGCATCCCCTTGCTCAGCCGCCATCCGATATTGCTCAGCCGCCATCCGATACCATCTCACAGCTTCCTCATCATCCTGTGGGACACCATAACCCCAAGAATAAAAATTGGCCAATTCGAACTGAGCATCGGCATTCCCTTGCTCAGCCGCCATCTGATACTATCTCGTAGATTCTTCAAAATCTCGCAACCATTCATCGCTACTGTACATATATCCCAAGCTGTTCTGAGCATCAACATGCCCTTGCTCAGCCGCCATCCGTAACCACCTGATAGTTTCCTCAAAATCCTGTGGGACACCATAACCACGAAAGTACATCTCTCCTAATTTGTACTGAGCAATGGCATTGCCTTGCTCAGCCGCCATCCGATACCATCTCGCAGCTTCCTCAAAATTTCGACGTAGACCATCACCATAATAGTACATCTCCCCTAAATAGTACTGAGCAGTAGCATCCTCTTCCTCGGCTAGAGGAATAAACTCACTTAGTGCAGTCACATAGTCTCCCTCTTCATATGCTTGTAACCCAGCGTCATAACTTTGGGCCATTGCAGCTGTCCTTATTGTGCAAACTGCTAACAAGACCAATAGATTCATTCGGGTATATTTCCTCTGTGTTGTGTTGTGACTAAGCCCGGTGTTCATTATAACTCTCCGTGATGTGTTGAACGTCTCTCTGTACTTCAGTGACCCGCTTTTCATATTCATTAACTTATTAAGGGCATGTCTATTTATTCCAAATTAGATAACGCCCGCCCGAAAATGATTTAATTGTTCCCAATCTTCTTTACAAGAGGGGTTTTGATATCCCGCGATCTACGAACTGAATTAAAATTATGGGATTCTTATGGGCAACAATTGCAACAATTATTGTAACTACTCAGGTAGTCTAAATACCTCTTTAATTTTTTTAAAGATTCTTGTTGATAATTTAGTTTGACATTGTTATACTAATACCAATCGTCAAATATAAGTCGAGCAGTTTATTCTTTTCAAACCATATGCAACGTCTCTCCAAAGCCGCTTTACAGGCGGCATTAACCCAATCACAGAAACAGATTTCTGACCTGACGGAAAAGTATGACCGGCTCTTAGAACCTGTTCCATAAGTCTATGAGGTAGTAAACGGCCTTGAATACGTATATGTTACACCTTCAAACATTATTAAAAAAGGAGGTATACCATGCCGTGGGACAAGGCCGCTCGAGATAAATATAAGCGCGTTGACAATTATATGCAATATGATGTGACCGATGAGGAGTGGGAAGTGATCAAAACTTTTCTTCCGACCCAAGGGAGTATGGGACGTCCACGTAAAACCGGCTTGCGTGAGGTCTTTCATGCCATCCAGTCCATGCTGGCCACCGGGTGTCAGTGGCGTGCTATTCCCAGTTGCTATCCACCCTTTTCGACGGTTCAGAATTATTTTTACAATTGGTCTCAAAGTGGTGTATTGACCGCCTTGATGAATGATTTGCGCACTCAAGCAAGACGGTTGGCTGACCGGTCTGAGGAACCGCGTGCGGCGATCATTGATAGCCAGAGCGTCAAGACCACGGAGAGTGGTGGTCCGAGGGGGTATGATGCGGGCAAGAAAATCAAGGGGCGGAAGCGTCATATTATGACGGATACGACCGGTGCACCGCTCGCCATTGTGATTCATCCGGCGGATGTCCAAGATCGTGATGGTGCCGTGGACTTAATTCTCCAAGTGGTGGCGTCATCACCAACCATTACCAAAATCTGGGCTGATGGGGGATATCGGGGACCCAAACTTGCTTCGAAGTTGCACGAACTGGCGGTCAGTCCGGACCTTTCGATTGTCTTGAAACCAAAGGATGGCAAGGGGTTTCAAGTGCTGTTTCAAAGATGGATCGTCGAGCGTACTTTCGCTTGGATGGGAAGGTGTCGTCGTTTGGCCAAAGACTACGAGGGGAGTCTGGCAAGCTCATTGGCTTGGACAACGCTGGCAGCATGTCGCTTCTTGATGCGTCGAATTGCCCGTGATAATCGGGGTATGGGATTAAAATGCAAAGCAATGTGACTTATGGAACAGGTTCTAAGGGATTTTCTTGCCCGACGGATTACGGATGGTGTCATACGTCGTATGATTCATCCATGGTTGAAAGCAGGGGGATGGATAACGGTGTTTGCCAGTACCCGAAAACCGGTTTTCCACGAGGCGGTGTCATATCGCCGAGACTGCCCAATAGATTCCGGCACCCTGTGTGGGATATGTGGATGACAGAGGCCTTACAGCCACGTGTAGGATCCTGGTCGGCTTGTGCGCTGCTGCTTTTGTCAGGGCCTTGAAAGACCTCCATGATGGTGAGCGTGTGCTTGCTGTCCTAGAGAACCGTTTGGGACAATAGAGGCTTCGGTACCATCCAACCAAAACGCATTACGTGGATTGCTGGCCCGGAAACGGTGATGGACATAACACGCAGGAGACATTTGACTTTCTCAGCTTGACCCATCTCTGGGGCCAGTTAAGTCGTGGTCGGTGGGTAGTGCGACAGTTCACCACCTGCAAGCGCCTTGCACAAGCTATCAAGTCGGTTGAGGACTGGTGCAAACAGTGCCTCCACTGGTCGCTGGAGAATCAACAACAGCATTGAGCAAGAGTGATTCAGGGTTACCGTCACAATGACGGTCTCACGGGAAATGGCAAGCAATGAGTCCGGTTTCGGAAGGCTGTCATCAAAGCGTGGCGACGATGGCTCGGTCGGCGACAATGAGCCGAGAGAATGAACTGAGAATGGTTTCAAGACATTTTAACGAAATTTCCCTTGCCACAAGCCAAGGTCATACGGTCAATTGACACATCCTTAGCGAAACTCAAAGATGAGGAACAGGATGCTTGAATGTAGGTACGTCATGGTCTGTGAGGGAAATGGAGTAGCAATGCCCCTTTTTCCCGGCGCCCTGTTCATTCCCTAACCCTAATTCCTAAACAAGAATCAAGTGAATGTGAATTGGTAGCGTTCCCGTAATGTCGATTTTTGCACCTTCAGCATAGAGTTGCGAGGTAAACGATCAACAAAAAATACAGCTTTGGGACATTTATAATTGGCCAACCGATTGCGTAAAAAATTGATAAGTTTATCGGAAGAAATTGAAAAATTTTCTTCTTTGACCACAACCGCAATAACACCTTCGCCAAAATCGGGATGAGGAACTCCGACAATGGCTGATTCCTTGACCTCCGGTAATGAATCTAAGACCGTTTCCAGTTCCTTGGGGTAGACATTTAAGCCCCCCGTAATTATTAAGTCCCTGCTTCTTCCCTCCAAAGTAAGCAATCCATCATCATTGACGCTCCCGAGATCTCCGGTAATAAAATATCCATCCTCTGTAAATTCCTTTTGAGTGAGTTCAGAGTTATTTAGGTAACCGGAAAACAAACTTGGACTTTTGACTTCAATAGCACCAATTTGATTAGGACAAGCGATACAGTTTTCTAGCGGATCTCTAATTCTTAAATCAACTCCCGGTAAGGGGAGTCCCACTGACCCAACCAATTGCTTTCCTTCAATTGGGTTAGAGGTTAAAATGTTTGCTTCAGTCATGCCGTATCTTTCAACAATAACATGACCTGTTTTTTGCTTCCACAAATGATGGGTCTCAGCGAGCAAAGGAGCTGACCCCGAAATAAACAAGCGAAAGTGGTCAAATGAAAGTTCTTCTAATTTTGCATTTTCCAAGAGACGTGTGTAATGAGTCGGAACCCCCATCATTGCAGTACACTGTGTCAATTGGCTGATTATATCATCAGTATCAAATTGACGAATGAACATGATCCTCCCTCTACTAAGCAGTGAGACATTTATTGCGACAAATAAGCCATGCAAATGGTACAGAGGAAGGATATGCAATAAGGTATCTTCGGCATTGAAACGCCATAAACTATTGAGTGCAAGAGCATTGGAAAGAAGAGCTTTGTACGAAAGCTGTACTCCCTTGGGTTTGCCAGTCGTTCCAGAAGTGTAAAGTAATGCAGCAATGGAATTTTCGGACAGTGAAGCACTTTTGGCATGACCCGGAACGGTTTGCCTTAATTCATTAAAAGAACCGGATTCGTCAGAATTGAGTATCAGGGTTTTGGTTTTAGCTTCGCTTGATAATTTGTGGGATAATGACTCAACCCTTTTATTAGTTGCTATCAATAATTTAGGTTTTGCGTCGTGGAGAAAGAACTCTACCTCAAAGTCTGTATAGGCGGGGTTGATAGGAAGAAAAACTGCACCAAGACGAATACAGGCGAGATAAATTTCTATAACACTGAGCGATTTATGGGCGAGAACAGCTACACAATCACCGGGCAAGATATCAAAATGTCGCAATAAACAACTTGCTTTGGCAACGTTTTTAAAAAATGTCTTGTAGGAAATATTTAGTCCATTAGGATCAAGAAAAAGTGGTTGGTCAGGGGATTTTCTTTCTCCTTCAGACAATGTTTCGTATAAAGCACTATTCATTTTATCTGAATAAAACAATCAAACTCAAGAGGGTTTCCTCGTCTAGGCAATCACTCATGGCGGGAGAAACAGGCGTGGGCACCAGATCCACGACAACTCGAACCATGCACAGTCGTGGATACATGTTAAACCCCAAACATAACTAATGGTGCCAACACGCCTATAGAATAGTTATAGTTTTTTTTATAACTTTTCAACAATTTTTTTTATTCATTCTTACTAATGGTATTGTAAATTTAAATGACGATTAAATCCTGCAATTATTTGAAAGTGAATGTACAGTTCATCAGGAGTCTAAATCAAGTTCACCATAAGGACATCAGGCTATTTCCACGGCAAACGATATGTACGGCACCTACCAATGGAATTAAAATAAAATCAGCCGCCTTTGAGACTGGCATATCTGAAAGAGGGCTTTAGATGAATGAAGAAAGATAGTTCAGTTGAATAATTTCACATTTTTTGGTTTGTATAACGAATTACTCAGTAATTTAAAAAACGAACGCTCGGAAACTTACACCAAAGCAACTTTTTGGACCGATTTAAAAGTCGGTATTATTTTATTTGTTTCTTTCCTGCCAACGGCCATGGCATTAGGAGTGGCTTCTGGAATGGGGGCATTGGCGGGACTTTGGTGCGGAGTATTCGTTGGGATTACAGCAGCTTTATTCGGTGGGACTCGTGCATTAGTAAGCGGACCGAGTGCGGTGCTTGTTGTCATCGTTGCGACTTTGATCGTTGATGAGCAATTAACACTCCCTGAGCTCGCCATTATTATAGTCATATCTGGTTTCTTTCAATTATTGCTTGGGCTGTTGGGGTGGGGCCGCTTTGCCTCTTATATTCCGCATATTGTCTTAACGGGATTCATGTCGGGGATAGGAATTTTGCTTCTATGGAACCAGGCTCAACAATTATGGCTGCTCGGAACATATGACCTCATTGTATCTGGAATATGCCTTCTGATGCTTTTTTTCTGGCCCAACCAACTTGAAAAATATTTACCTTCAGGCTTTGCTGTCATCGTGGCAGGCCTGATACTGGTGATAATTTTTCCAGAGGTCACAAGGATTGGACCGGTTTCAACAAATTTACCATTTATTGTATTTGAAGTGCCCGATGCATCATTTATTGCAAATGCAATCGGGCCAGCAGTTCTTATTGCCTTGATCAGCTCTACATACACGCTGATGTTATCCCTCATTTCCGATAGCTTAACTGGTTCACAACACAATCCAAATCGACAATTATTCGGCCTTGGGTTAGGAAACATATTTTCTGGCTTATTTGGAGCTTTGCCTGGGAGCGCCAATGTCGCGACAATAACGGCCAATCGTTTTGGTGGTAAAACTGTCTTGGCAGGAATCATTTGCCAAATCATAGTCGTAGGCGTTTTACTGGGTTTTGGAAGATATGTTGCTGCCCTACCTCTGGCCGCACTACTAGCTATTGTCATGTTCGTTGGGTGGAATATAATTAATTTTTCATTTTTGAAAAAAATTCCCAAAATGCCACCAAGATACTCAATGGTCATGCTCCTCATTTTATTTATTACGGTAGTTGTTGACCCTCTTTTTGCTATTGTGTTTGGAGTCATTGCCGCCAATTTCGTGAATGCTATGCAATTAGAGCTACTTGAACATGACAATGTCTTATCCGTTCCACTCCTTGACAACGTAGTGAACCCTGACGCGACTGATAGTTTGGAGGCCCGAGTTGGTTTGCTCGCATTTCGGGGAGCTTTCACTGTTTCTTCGTCGCGACGACTCGCACGTATGATCAACTACGATATCAGTGGGCATAAGGTGGTGATTATTGACCTGACTAAAACAAACTATATTGATGATAGCGCCGGTAATTTACTTTCGGTAGTAATCAGTCAAGCAAAGAAAAATGGAATTGATTTGGTGGTCTTTGGGGTGAATGAAAATATTCGTAAAACGCTTTATACTTTTGATGTACTAGAAAAGATACCCGAACAGCGGATGGTGAACACCATGCAAGAAGCCAAAGACCTTGCTTGGTCTCTTTTAAAATCATAAAATAGAATTGCTCAGGATTGGTGGCCGTCAAAATAAGGTACATGGGTTAAGGAACTGACTCACATTCCGGATAACAAAATATAATCCAGCCTTAGCTCTCATATTCAGAGAGATAGGTGCCTATCAGTCAATGAAAGTATTCATCTCAACCAGTAAAATTGTGGTTTCTAGAATTGAAGTAAATGCACGGTAAGAGGAGTTGAAACTGTTGAATTTGATGCCTCCTGAATCTGGTCGCTGGAGAACGAGTTGCACTAAAATTTGCCATCGTTAATTTTATTTAATGTATTTAATGTGACAAATGTTTAAAATAATATGTTGTGTGTTTCATACAAAATTGGTTAATTATTAAAATTCTAAAGCACACATTTTTTGCTACTCAAAGCGTGATTGATTTGATATTGAATCCGAATGAACGAATTCTAAATGATGAGAAGAATTTGAAACAGTTAATGGAGCGATTAATTGTCTGATACTAAAGAAGTTAAACCAACTCGTAGAGACTTTTTGTATTATGCGACTGCCAGTACCGGCGCTGTGACGGCTGGTGCAGCAATATGGCCACTCATTGACCAGATGAACCCAAGTGCTGATGTTCAAGCTCTTTCTTCAATTGAAGTTGATGTTTCTGGAGTTGAACCAGGCACTCAAATCACGGTCAAGTGGCTTGGTAAACCGGTCTTCATACGGCGGCGAACCCAAGAAGAAATAAACTCTGCCCGTGCGACAAGCATTGACGAGCTGTTGGATAAAGATGCCCGCAATGACAACCTCGGTAAGGATATTCCAGCACTTGATACCAATCGCAGTTTAGATGAGGAAGGTTCTTGGCTGGTGATGCTCGGTGTATGTACACATTTAGGATGCGTCCCAATCGGCGAAGGAGCAGGTGATTATAGCGGGTGGTTTTGCCCTTGCCATGGATCACATTATGATACCTCAGGGCGTATTCGCAAGGGGCCTGCTCCTGAAAATCTGGAAGTGCCGAAAGCGGTGTTCCTTAATGAATCCACGATTAAACTTGGCTAGGTAATAAGCAATGTCGGGTATTCCTCACGATAGTTATGTCCCCAAAACGGGCATTGAAAAGTGGTTGCATAGGCGACTACCCATAGTATCTCTGCTGTATTCCACATTAACTATACCCACTCCTAAAAATTTAAATTGGATGTGGATTTGGGGTGTGGTTCTTACTTTTGCTCTCGCCCACCAGATTATTACGGGTATCGTACTGGCTATGCACTACACCCCTCATGTTGACATGGCTTTTGCAAGTGTTGAACACATTATGCGCGATGTTAATGCCGGCTGGGCACTTCGCTATCTCCATCAAAATGGTGCGTCGTTGTTCTTTTTCGCAGTTTACTTGCACATTTTCAGAAGCATTTACTACGGGTCTTACAAAGCACCAAGAGAAATTACATGGATCATTGGAATGCTGATTTATGTGCTCATGATGGCAACTGCGTTTATGGGCTATGTCTTGCCATGGGGGCAAATGTCATTCTGGGCGGCAACAGTTATTTCTGGTCTATTCGGAGCAATTCCAGGAATAGGGGAATCAATTCAAACATGGATTCTGGGCGGCCCTGCTGTTGATAATGCAACTTTAAATCGATTTTTCTCGCTTCACTATCTCTTACCTTTTGTCATTGCGGGCCTTGTTGTCGTCCATATTTGGGCCTTTCACACAACGGGCAATAATAACCCTACGGGTATAGAGGTTAGGCGAGTATCAAAAGAAGAAGCCGCAAAGGATACCGTCCCCTTCTGGCCTTATTTTGTTATCAAGGATATGTTCGCTTTAGGGGTTGTACTCATCGTTTTCTTTGCCATTGTCGGATTTATGCCCAACTATCTGGGGCATCCTGATAATTATATTGAAGCCAACCCGTTGGTAACTCCTGAACATATTGTACCAGAATGGTACTTCTTACCATTTTATGCTATTCTGCGGGCATTTACGGCTGATGTATGGGTCGTTCAGTTTGTGAGTTTCATCACGGGTGGAATTATAGATGCTAAATTCTTTGGTGTCATTGCTATGTTTGGCTCAATCGTGGTCCTTGCGCTTCTCCCTTGGCTTGATACCTCAGTCATCAGATCAGGAAAATATCGGCCGCATTTTAGATGGTGGTTTATCTTACTCGTATTAGACTTCATCGTATTAATGTGGGCTGGAAGTAGACCGGCGGAAGGAATTTATGGAGTGATTGCCTTGATCGGTTCAACCTACTGGTTTGTGTTCTTCTTGGTCGTTATGCCATTGTTGGGAATTCTTGAATCGCCAAATCGCCGACCAGTATCAATTGAAGAAGACTTTAATCAACACTATCCAGCATCTGATGGTCCTCCTGCAGTTTCCAAACAGACCCAAAACTAAACATGAAAAAAATACTTCTTTTTTCCTTTGCGATCCTTTTAACAAGTGCCAGTATAAGCATGGCTGCTGGCACTGAAGATGTCCACATTGATGATATATCATTTTCTTTTGAGGGGCCATTTGGGACCTTCGACCCCGAACAACTCCAGCGGGGATTAGTCGTATATCAGGAGGTATGTGCTTCTTGCCACGGTCTGAAATATGTTCCCTTCCGAACATTGGGGGACTCTTCAGGAGTTGGTCTGAGCGACAATGCCGTCAGATTTTTCGCAAGAAATTTTGATGTTTTTGATCCTGAACTTGATGATTTTAGGTCCGCCATACCGCGTGACCACTTTCCGGCAAATGATACTGTCGGCGCTCCTGACTTATCCTTGATAACCAAAGCTCGTGCTGGTTTCCATGGCCCTGAAGGGACTGGAATTAATCAGTTGCTCAAAGGAATCGGTGGGTCGGAATATGTGTATTCGCTCCTCGTCAATTATACCGGTGAAGAACAGGAACAGGCAGGGGCGTTATTATATGGCAATAAATCCTTCCCAGGGGGATGGATATCAATGGCACCTCCACTCGTTGATGATATTGTCACGTTTGAAGATGGCTCCCCGGCTACTGTTGAGGGTATGGCAGAAGATGTGACGGCTTTTCTCACCTGGGCGGCTGAACCCAAGATGATGGCTCGAAAACAAATGGGTTTTACCGCGATTATTCTGCTTGTGTTGCTGACAGGTCTTTTATATCTCACCAACAAAAAAATCTGGGCTCCAATCAAAGGATCAACGGAAGAAGAATCCTAAGCAATTTATTCTGAATTATTCCCGCCTATCTTCTCAATCTTCTCGCTTAAACCGGTGTACCAAGGACATTTGGGATAGTATGAAGCTTGTCGAGTGCCCATTTCAACTTCTGTTGGTGAATTCCCTGTAATCCTTTTGTAGCAATCTTGTTGGATGGTTTTAATCCCTTCTCAAGGTCAGCAATTTGCTGTCGCATGATCAGTTCCAGGAAAATCTCATGAGCACTGAGAAGATTATCAATGATTTGATCTGGAACAATGTTCATATTTTTAAACTCGCGTAATCGAGCCGCTGTTGAGCGAGGCTTTATCCCATGACGAAGGGCAACGACACGAGCTGTTGAGAATATTGGCATAATGCCTCCCAGCTTAAGATCCACTCGGCCATCGGTTAATTTAACCTTATTGAACATACCTAATGCAACATTAAAATTGCTCGCTCTTAAACTCAATAAAGTTAAAAATGGCTTGGCTTTACGAGCAAGTTCAATGGCTTCACTGCGCAAGGTGTTAGCTAACTTTTCATCGCCATAAACTGGCATCGAGTCAAAAAATATGTCAGCGTTTAGGAGATCTTCTGGACTTGTTCGGCTGATCCAGTATTGAACCAAAGTTCGCCACTCTGCCTGATTTCTTCGCCACTCTTGATTGGATGCCATCACCCCACCGGGACAGTAAGTAATACCTGTTTGATGCAGGATATCGGATACCCGCTTGGCTATCCCTCCAAGTAAGGGTTCAGTGTCTTGAATGGCATCATGAGAATCAAAAATCATGGCATTGTCTTGATCCATAGCGAGTAAACTTTCGCCCCGGCCCCCTGAACCAAGAACGATCATGGAATAATTTGGGAGGTTCTTTGTTTGCGTCTTGGCAAGAATCTCTGCTTCGGCAATGACACAAGCACGATGAGTGATTCCACGCAACTCTCGAGAAATAATGGCCGCAATAGTTCTCGGCTCAGTCCCACCAAATATGAGAGAACGAGTAACCGAAGCAAGTCCTGACCAAACGCGTCCTAGTTCTTCGGGATTTTTTGCTTCAAGGATATCTCGGCCGAGCCCAATGGCATCAAATGAATAATTACCAAAAATATCTGCTGAACTGATGAGCCCGACAATATCTCCTTCGTCATTGCAGACGGCCAATCGCTTATATCCTTTATCACCCATCGTAACCATTGCCCGATAGACAAATTCCTTTTGATGAATCAGTTCAAGATTGTATGAACAATATTGGCTTACTCTTTGGCTTAAAACTTCGGGTCCATTTATTTGAATGGCTCTAATAATATCTTTTTCAGTCAATATCCCATGGTGGTCCTGTTCCAATTCAACAATAACCGAGCCAATCGACTTGGCGATTAACGTATTAACGACTTCACGAATGATTGTCTGTGAGGATACAATCTGTGGTGGATTCATGATTTCGCCAACTCTTACCCTATATGGGTACGTGTCAAAATGAACGATTTCTTTTTGCCCGACGAGTTTATTTCTAATCATTTCACCTTCCCGATTGCCAACTTTTTCGATGGCTAGTCGGGCTTCTGCAACAGAAAGTACGTTGATTTCGCGTAATTTGGGAATTAACTGAAGAAATACTTGGGAAGTGATTAAAGCATCGGGCAATGCGCGATGGCGATTTTCAAGTGGAACTTGTAGCCATGAAGCAACGGTTTCGAGAGAGTAATTTGGTAAATTTGGAGCAATAACGCGGATTAACTCTTCAACATCCAAACTGATGGGCTCGTTCCAAACAAGGCCGTGTCGTTGATGTTCTTGGGCAAAAATTGCGAGGTCAAAGCCAATTGAATACCCAATTACAAATCGCGAATTGACCCAGGAGGAAAACGATGCAAAGCCATCCACAAAGTTTGGACTGCCTTTAATATCTTCGTCAGTGAGGTTATGAATCGCTGTTGATTTCTTTGGAATTGGTACCTGGGGGTCAATCAGGGTTTGGAAATCAGCGTCTGCAACGATCTGACCGGCATAAATTGCAACTCCAGCCAACTCAATGACTCGGTCAGTTTTAGGATTAAGGCCTGTTGTTTCTGAATCAATGACTACGGCTTCCATCGCCGATAGAGGGAGGCTAAGGTCGGTTTCAGTGTAGTTGCTGAAAGACATTGTCTTAGTCTCGCCAGTAATTCCCGCTAAATTTTAAAGTCCCATTATTACTGGATTTTCCAGCATCATGCAAATTAATTTCAATAAACTCCCTTCCAATAATTTTGCTTTTTTGACATGAATTGTTTATCATCGAACGCAATAATAACATCCCGTTCATGGTCATTCCGAGCGGTTCCGACATGGCGGAGGACGCGTTCTTGAACTTTGGTACCAGTTCGGACTGATTTAACGATCTGAACTTTCGTACGACCGTTAGCCATTTTTTTGTGTCGAATAAACATGGTGTTCAAATGGGAACGAAGTGGGGGCTTGTTAAGTACCGATGCAGGTCAGTAATCCTATTTTTTATACATGAAGATTGAACGACTTGAAACCTCCAAAAAAATGGAACTCACTTTTGTTGAAACCTGCTAAAATGTCTAAAGTTAAGAAATTGCTTTATCATCACGCGTACACCATCATTCTAAAATAGGGAATTTCTTAGCTTATATGCTCTGAAAACCAAGTCGATATTAAGTTCTGGACACAATAATACGAAATTGGTGATTATTGTGATACGAGTTATTTTAGTTCGTTCTTTCGAAAATAGAGCAAGAGGTAAAATCCTACCGAAACAAGCATGATGTGAAGCTGGAAATTGATGTTTCCTCGCCATAAAGGTTATGATGCTTCCATTCCTAACAGTGATGGATTTCTAACACTATGAGAGACATGACATCACATATTGTTAAATCATTTCACTTATTTTGTTGAAGTCAGCGAAAAGTGTTGCATTTGGTTAATCAATGAGATAGTATGGTTCCATCAAAGGATAGAATGACGAATATTATCCAACGTAGAGATTATCTGAATTAATCTCTCTATTCAAGTGAGGTGAATAGTGAAGCCGGTCAGACCTCACGAGACGCATTTATAATCACATTAAAATGGTTTAACTATGATGTATGCTATCGTTCCTTGTGTCGGTTCACTTAAGGATTGTATTGAACGGATGAGAATGACGCACCCTCATCTTTGTAGACCACCTTCTTTGTGGGGAATCTTGGCGTGGTCCAAGAGCAATTGAGGATTTGTCGCTGATAATATTGGTGTGACAGATAATAAGGTTTATGAAGGTCCTGTCGGAACAGCAATGGCATATTTAAAGCACATTCAGTGTATGCCTCCCATGGCTAATAGAGAGGAAAACTAATGACGGAACAGAATTTGCCAAAAGCTGTCGAAGGAACATTGCAACCAGCAAAAACACTTGTTGGTTGGGGATGGTTAAAGGGTAATGTCCCAATAATTGTTGTTGTATTAACTGGCCTAGTAAATATTGTAGCAACTATTATGGGAGTAACTTGGTTTTTTAGTGCACAAATTAACGACTTACGGATAGAAACAATTGAGAGGGATAGCCTGTCAAGGCAAGAAGCAATTGAGAGGGATAGCCTGTCAAGGCAAGAAGCAATTGAGAGGGATAGCCTGTCAAGGCAAGAAGCAAATGACAGAATAGGCAGCTTAGAGGTAAAAATAAATGACAGGATAGGCAGCTTAGAGGTAAAAATAAATGACAGAATAAGCAACTTAGAGTTGCAAATGAATGACAGAATAAGCAACTTAGAGTTGCAAATGAATGAGAATTTTCGTCTCCAAGCCGAAATGTTCAATCAACAATTCACCGAATTAAAATTAGAATTGGGAAAATTGAATGTAAAAGTGGATAATCTTGATGTCAGAATGGCTAATCTTGAAGAGCGAATGGTTAATCTTGAAGAGCGAATGACTAATCTTGAAGCGAGAGTGACAAATATCCAAGTAGATGTCGCTAAGATTGAAGCGAGAGTAACAAATATTGAAGCAGATGTTGCTAAGATTGAAGTAAGAGTGACAAGTATTGAAGCAGATGTCGCTGCTATAAAAATAGATTTGGAAACATTGGGGGGAAAAGTGACTGATATCGAAGTAAGAGTTGCTGATATCGAAGTAAGAGTGTTAAAAATCGAAGCAGATGTCGCTGCTATAAAAGATACTATTGCTCCTATCTTTGAAAATACAAACACTTCAGCAATATATTTCACACCGTGGTAATTGGTTCCTTTCCACCTCACATCGGGGATTGGGAATTACTGCTTGCTACAGTATATCATTCAAAGTTAAAATGGACGTGGACCACTTCATCACCGCATCAATGATGAGGACAGAAAATGAGCTTTCAGGCTACCATTTCTGTTGAGAGTGATAATAGGAAACTGAGACCTGATGACCAAACTTCAAACCATCTTATCCCTTTTATCTTCCGGCAATTAATCGCTGGAGTTTCTACAAATTTGGGTGTTCACTAAATCTTTGTGCACTAAATCTTTACCCTTCTTTCGTTTAATTTCTCCGACTCTTTCTCAATTATTGGCAGCGGTTCACACTCTTCTGTTGTCAGCGACCATACTTACAACTTCGCATCCTAATTCATGACAAATCTGTCTCACTAATGCCGCTTGGATTTTCAGCTGCGTTGACAATAACATCCACTAATTACGGTGGGTGTGAATCTCATTTTGCGACATTATAGTCATCAGACAGCTTTTTCTCATAAAACTCTCTCTAGTTGACAATGTCCGGTCCCCGGTTATCAATTTCCACTTTTATGCTGTTATCGGCATAAAAGTGAAAAACTCAGCTCGACGCTGAAACGTATTGTTCGGTAAAGGAATCTGAGAACATGAAAATACGGCCATTCGCTAATAATCAGGTATTTTCGGCGAACAGTATATAATTCTTCACTCAAAATCTTCTTACAAGAGAGAGAGTCATCATGAGGTGTCAAAGCTTGTTTGGGGTTAAATTTAGGCTTGACTGTAAAGGAAATTTTGACTACCATTATGCTCACCCGTTAAGTGAGGTGATTGTTTTTGTAATCATAACTTGAATTACCTTTGTTTCAGGCTATCAAACGGGTTTTTTAATTTATTTGATCACGAATCAGGGATATTGTGATTAGTATCAATGATACACCATTATAATATTGTTTTCGGAAGACTTTATGGTAAATTGGATAGAAGTTTGTGGAGTGGATGAAATAGAGGTGGAAGGAATCAAGCGCTTTGATTGCAATGGTCGTCTCTATATCGTTTGTCGTTCTCCAGACGACGATTTTTTCTGCCTTGATGGCCTATGTACCCACGAAAAAGTCGACCTCAGTGAAGGAATGATTTTTGAAGGTGAGTTGGAATGTCCAAAACACTTTGGGACTTTTGATTACAAAACCGGAGCGGCGATTGGCGCACCTGTGTGTATCAATCTCAATACTTACCCAGTTAAGGTTGAAGGACACCGAATTTATGTCCGGATTGAATAGTGGCTCTTTGAATTAAGCAAAATTAAATATGTCCTACAATACGACAGGGCGCCTCCTTCGTCTCACGACTTGGGGTGAAAGCCATGGACCAGCTATTGGAGCTGTAATTGATGGGTGTCCACCAAACATACCCATCAAAGCCAGTGAAATTCAGTACTGGTTAGATCAGCGCAAACCCGGCCAAAATAAATTTACAACCCAGCGTAAAGAAGAGGATAAAGTTGAAATTCTTTCGGGTGTATTTGAGGGTTTGTCAACGGGAACACCAATACAATTATTGATTGCCAACAAAGATCAAAGGAGTAAGGATTACTCAGATATAAAGGGCACCTTTCGTCCCGGTCATGCAGATTTGACCTATTGGCATAAGTATCGAAACCGGGATTATCGAGGAGGAGGGAGAGCATCTGCTCGAGAGACTGCTGCGCGTGTGGCGGGGGGAAGCATAGCACGGTCAATTCTTAACTCCATTTGTCCAAACATTAAGATCAAGGGATATTTGATCCAAATGGGTGAACATAAAATAGTCCGGGATAACTTTGATTATGATGCCATTGGCAAGAATGCTTTCTGGTGTCCTGATGCAAAAATGGCCGATATCTGGTCCGATTATCTTATAGAAATCCGCAAAAGTGGAGACTCAATTGGGGCCATGATTGAGGTATGTGCCCAGAATGTTCCACCGGGACTCGGTGCTCCCATTTACGCCAAAATCGATGGTGATTTGGCATCTGCAATGATGAGCATCAATGCCGCAAAAAGTGTTGAGATCGGTGATGGAACAAACGTCGCCAGTTTGCGAGGAAGTCAAAACAGTGATGAATTTTTTCTAGAGAATGATAAACTCGCTTTTAGATCCAACCATAGCGGTGGAATTCTTGGAGGTATAACCACCGGACAGGATATAATTTGCCGAGTGGCAATCAAGCCGGCGTCGTCAATATTAATTCCCAAAGAAGCAGTGACTTTAAAGGGCGTGGCAACAGAAGTTGTCACGAAAGGACGTCATGACCCATGTGTCGGAATCAGAGGTGTTCCTGTTGCTGAGGCTATGATGGCTCTTACCTTGGCTGATCATGTGTTATTGCATCGAGCCCAGTGCGGTGCTATCAAGGATTATCAATTTTAGAATCGGGTAAAGCAGCATTTTTTGATAGTTGAACGGCTACAATCCCCAAACTAATGATAATGACTCCAAAGATATCGGTGGCATTTACCGCTTCGCCCAACAAGATGACTGCAATTAATACACCTAAAAATGGATTAAGAAAATGGAAGGATGCAGCTTTCGTTGGCCCTGTCCGGTTGACAAGAAGAAACCAAATCCAAGTACCCAATATTCCAGGAGCAAAAATCTGGTAGGTAAATGCCATTGCTAAGGGCCAGTTAAATTCCACCGGTTGCCATGACTCAATAAGGAGTGCTGGAATGAGTGTGCATACAAACCCAACCACCATTTGAAACCCGACAAGCATCATAAGATTTTGTTGTAAGTCGGTTCCTTTAATTGCAAGGGTGGCTATGCACAAGGCCATTGAAGCGACCACACAAATTATGATTCCAAAAAGTTCAAGGCCAATGTTGCCCCGAGTGGCCATAATTATGATCACCCCTATAAACCCCAGAATTAAACCTGAATTACCGACCCATCCTAGATTTTCACGGAATATCCACAAGCTCAAAAAAGCAACTTGCAGAGGAAGAGAAGACGCTATGATTGCTGCTAGAGAAGCGTCTATCCACTGCATCGCGACAAAGTTGGCAGACAGGTAAATACCGTTTTGGCACAGGCCAAAAATCAATACTCCATAAAGCTGTTTCCGGGTAAGCCGAAAAGACTGGCCGAGGGCACATGCAATACCTATGGCAATAACTGCCGAAATGCCAAAGCGAATGGCAAGTGCCGTGAATGGCTGGATTTGGAAAATAATGATCTTGGCTGTTGAAAAAGCGCTTGACCAAAGTATTGAAAAAAAAATCCCCATTAATATGGAGATTAAGTCGAGTCTCCCGAACATAGATTATCGGGTGACTCGAATGCTTTTACTTGGGGTTAATCACAACATAAAGGTTAGGATTCAGACAGTGCTTTTTTTAATGCCGCACCCCAGGAAATTTTTGGTACATTCCCTGCGGGAATAGTAATTTCCTGTCCTGTTGCTGGGCTTCTCCCCTTTCTTTCTTCCCGGTGACGATACGAAACGCGACCAATCTTACCAATGGGGACAGTTTTTCCAGCAACTACTTCACTCATCATTATATCAGTCGCTTCGTTCAGTACAGCTCTGGCATCTTTTTTACTCACACCAGTGGCTTCTGATACTCTTGAAACTAATTCGTCTTGCTTCAAAACTTCTGACATGCAATTCTCCTTATTATCGAAGTTTAACTAAAATTAGAAACTACAAAACTAATAGAAAAATTAGTTTATGCAATAACTATTTGTTCACTTTTGTTCAACTCTTATCCTTAAGCCTAAAAAGTATTGACTCTAATAAATCCGTCAAACAGTTGAACTTGACTAATAAATTATTTTTTCTCCTATTACAAGACTTCAACTGTAATGACACTATAAAAAAGCAGTTTCTTCAAAGCTTCGCAACTTTCGCGAGTGTAAAAACTCAAGTGGTTTTTCCCTTAATGAAGCCATCGCTAGAATACCAATTGCCAAATGATTGTTGATTTGTGTATCAAAAAAGTCATTCGCCATACGGGGTAATTTCAGAACACCATGGAGGGGTTTGTCAGAAACGCATAGCAAAGCTCCGTAAGGAACTCTAAAGCGAAAGCCGTTAGCTGCGACTGTCGCTGATTCCATATCGAGTCCGATTGCCCGCGATTGTGATAACCTTTTGGCAATACCCGAATTAAGGCCGAGTTCCCAGTTGCGATTATCAACTGAGACGACGGTACCTGTTCGCATTACTTTTTTCAACTCAAACCCTTTTTGCTCAGTTATGACAGCAACTGCATTCTCAATCGCGATTTGAATCTCGGCAAGAGCAGGAACAGGAACCCAAGCAGGCAAATCTTCATCAAGGACTTGATCTTCTCTTAAATAAGCGTGAGCTAAAACGTAGTCTCCTAGACTTTGACTATTACGCAAACCAGCACAATGACCAAGCATAATCCATGCACTCGGTCTCAGTACGGCCACATGGTCGGTCGCTGTTTTGGCATTTGAAGGGCCAACACCAATGTTAATGAGACTAATGCCATCCCCATTGGCTCTCGTTAAGTGGCAGGCTGGCATTTGGGGCATTCTGCCTGGCCAATTGATTTTCTCTTGGTGCCTCTGAATACAGTGATTACCCGCAGTGACAAACGAATTATAACCCGAGTTAGGGTCAGCGAGCATCTTACGGGCAAATTCCTCAAACTTGTCAACATAGAGTTGGTAGTTTGTAATCAGAACAAATTTTTGGAAATGTTCGGCTCTGGTTGCCGTATAATGTTGGATACGCGCAAGTGAGTAGTCAACTCGCGGGGCAGTAAACAACGCCAAAGGATGAGATCCATCCTCATTGTTAAAGCCCGTTCCATTAACAATATCGTCATGGATTAAATTAAGATCAGGCGTATCAAACACATCTCTTAGTGTAAAATCCAACTGTGTACAATTGGTGAGTATATCTTCATCATGGTCAAGGGTAAAGTTAATGGCAATTGGCGTTGACGAGGTCCCAATAAACACAGGAACATTGTGGTTCTCAATCAGTAAATTGATTTGCTCAATAAGATATTTTTTAAAGAGTCGCGGTTTTGATACAGTGGTTGAATAAATTCCGGGTGCTGATACATGACCATAGGACAAGCGACTGTCTGGAGCTCCAAAGGTATGCGAAATGAGTATGATTTCGGGATAACATGCTCTATAGCGTTTCCCCTTTACACTGTTTGATGTTGCCTGAGCAAAGTGCTCTCGTAAAAAACTAACGGCATTGTCATAGCGGATAATAAGTTCTTCATAAGCCTCCTCACCCGAATTGCATAAAACTTCCTCTCGATCTTTGGGGGTGATGAGTTTCCTTTTATCTAGGGGAGTATCCATGCATCTCATTCGGAAAATAAATTGACAAATTTAGTCTGAGTGACATCAAAAATTCCCCTGTTGGAAATACGAATTTCGGGGATAACCAGAAGTGCCAAGAGGCTGTGCTGCATAAAGGCATTATTTAATGTGCATCCTGATTTATCCATCTCCGATCGTATTTGATCTAAATCTTGAGCTACTGCTGCGGCAGGATTTTCTGATATAAGACCCGCTATCGGAAGTTGAACTAAAGCCGTTCGTTCACCGTCACGAAAGAGAGTTATTCCGCCTCCAACGTCAGCGAGGCAGTTAACAGCAGCGGCCATACAACACCGGCAGGTGCCAACGACTATGAGGTGATGGCTATCATGGGCTATTGTTGAAGCGAGAGCCATGTTGCCTTGATATCCAAACCCGCTTACAAGCCCATTGACAATATCCCCCGTTTGACGATGTCTTTCAACAAGAGCAATTTGGCACACATCTTTTTTCAAATCACTCTGAATAAGGCCATCTTTGACATCCATATCCACATGCAGATGTTTGGTTGGTGCTTGATTTTCAACGACGCCGATGACATTGGTTTTTATTTGGCAATTGCCCCTTTCTTGTGGTGCCTTAATCTCAAATTGATCAGGAGTAACTGGTTGCTTTAATTTGATTGATGCAAAGGCTTTTTGTGGCCAATCTGAATGATATTGAGGCCCACTAAAAACACCGTTTTCTCCAACCTTGATACCATTGGCATAAACTAAATCAATTGGTAAGTTTACAATATCACTCGTCAGGAAAAAATCGGCTCTTCGACCGGGGCAAATTGAGCCAAGTTCTCTTTCAAGACCAAAATGAGTGGCCGTATTGATTGTCGCCATTTGAATCGCAACGAGTGGCTCACAACCGCATTCGATGGCGTGTCTAACCACCCGGTCCATGTGACCATCATTGACTAAAGTTCCCGCATCACAGTCGTCAGTACACAATATAAAATTGCGAGGGTCTAATCCTTTTTCGGTAATGGCCGTAATTTGGGATTTAACATCGTACCAAGCTGAACCAAGCCGAAGCATTGCTCGCATGCCTTGACGGGAGCGCGAAACTGCATCAATTTCTTGTGTTCCCTCATGGTCATCCGCAGGACCTGAAGCAACATAGGCATGAAACCCTCGATCTAATTCTGGTGAGGGGTAGTGTCCGCCGATTGTTTTACCAATCATCCTTGTGAGAGCCATTTCACCAAATAATTTTTGATTACCATTAATGACCCCGGCGAAATCCATCATTTCGCCTAGACCAATGATGTTGGGTTCATTCATTAAGCCGGCTATTTCATTGATGTTGAGGTCAGCACCCGGATCCTCAAAGCCTGGAAAAGAGGGAACACATGAAGGAATTTGTAGAAAAATATTGATTGCTTGGTTGATGGCCTCGTCATACATATAACGAATGCCTTCCATACCGAGTACATTGGCAATTTCATGCGGGTCGGCAAACAAAGTCGTTGTTCCGTGAGGAGCCACGGCTTCGGCAAAACGTGAAGGCGTTAGCATTCCAGATTCAATATGCATATGCCCATCACAGAACCCAGGAACAGCGTATTTACCGTTTCCATTAATGATTTCTGTGTTGTCGTCTTTACAATGGATTGAATCTTGCCCGCAATAAGCGAATCTCCCATCGGCAATAGTAAGAGTAAAATTTGGAAGAATTTCTCTTGATTGTACATTGACCCAATTAACATTTGTTACAATTAAGTCAGCCGGAAATTGGCCGAGTGCGACCTTGGCAAGTTTAGGGGCAATTTCGTGCCATGGCTTAACAGTCGTATATGTCATTTCTTTCTTTTCTAAGGAATAGCATTCAGGGATTGTTATATTTTAAACGTATCAGTCAGTATGTTTAGAAAAATAATTGAATTGAGAATAAATTAGCATACGAGATTCTCTCTTTTGTGTCATATTTGTGTCAGATTAAAACTATGCGATGTAGAAGTCAAAAGTTGACTATTTTTTCAATGTACTTTGAACGCATTTCTCGTATATAACTTTTTTAAAAATAAAGAAAAGGAGGGAATTTTGACAGAGAACGACAATCCAATGTCTGCCCTTAGCCCAGATCAAATTATCATTGAGTTAAAGAAGTTAGGCGATATAGAGATACCAGGTCAGAACATTTCCCGACTAGACCATTCGTTACAGGCGGCAACTCGTGCGGCCAATAGTGGTGCTGATATTGATTGGATTGTGAGCTCTTTGCTACATGACATTGGTGAAAGTTTAGCTCCAAGCAACCATGATCGATTTTCAGCAGAAGTGGTCCGCCCCTTTGTTAGAGAGGAAATAACTTGGGTCGTTGAGCATCATGGGATATTTCAAATGGAGGGTAAAGAAAGAAAGTATGGATGGGATGTTCATGCCGTGGACCGCTATCAAGATCATATTTATTTTGGAACCTGCCGGGAATTTGCCGAAAAATGGGATCTAACGTCCTTCAACCAAGAATATCCAACGCACAGTCTTGACCATTTTGAACCGATGATCAGAGAAGTATTTTCCCGAAAACCATTTGATCCTGATACCATCCAGTCTGGTGTAGTCAAGGGGCTCCCCTCCTTATAAAGGGAAGCCCAATGCTATTGGAAAAATAGAAACCTTTGATTTATCGTGTGATTGTCAGCTGGTTTTACTTCGGCTACAATCAATGCTGACCAAAGTCAAAGAAAGGAAGATCCGGCATGATCTTTGAATGAATCCTCGTCACGAATGTATTTAAAAACGGATTCGGCATTTTTATGTCGGGTTACTTCCATAATTTTATCAATCCTGGCTTGATGGCTTGCAGCTGAAGTGACAAAACCTGCACGCAACGAATGCCCAGAATAATTTTTAGGATCAAGTCCTATACGTTTGGCATAGCGTTTTACAAGTAGGGCAACATCACCTGCATCTATCGGGAGTCCTGAGACGACCCCACCTTTCATTATCGTTTGGAACAGGTATCCATCTTCAATTTTTGATGCGTTTAACCAGCGCTGTAAATGTTCAACGGGTCGGATTATTTGGCCCTGTATTACAGCAATACTCTGACCCAGTCCCGTTTGGTCAGTTTTTGAGCGGCGTACAATAAGCGTTAATCCTTCTTGGCATTCACCAACCAAATCATCCACTCGTAGATTACAAATCTCAGAGCGCCTCAATGCTGCCGAAAAACCGAGCGACAAAACTGCCGCATCGCGCAGGCCGTGCAAGCGTTTCCCACATAGCTGCAACATTGCCAAGACTTGATATTCACGAAGAGCCTTTACTCGGCGTTGGTTTTGGCCCATGATTCTTGCCAACCCTCGAAACAACTCATCAACAATTTTTTCGGCAGCAGGAGAAGGTTGACCAAGTCGGCACCATTTGTCGTTAAGTGCACTTCGGATTATTTTAAGCGTATTTAATGAAAGAGGTTTTTTGCCGGTTGTTCCTTCATGTCCCATAGTCACAAAAAATCTGACGATATCATCAGCGCTGGCCTGAAGGGGATCAATCCCATCATTACTGCACCAGTCAGTGTAGCATTTCCAGCTTTTATTATAGGCAGTCCGAGTATTCTGGGAGCGTGCAGCTTCTCTGATTACTTCGGCATTTGTTGGATGTTTAAGAATTTCGTTTAATTGGTTAGTAGTCATATTAATTCCTCAAAAAAAGGAAGTAGTATATCCATTTACTATGGGATTAAGACAGGATTTAATGATGCGTTTATCATTAGCCAATCCGTTCGGGATCGTTTAGTTGAAGAAGACCCGAAATCAGAGGAAATTCTAAAACCGGTACTGAGGGGACGCGATATAGAACGTTATCAGGTAATGTGGGCGGGGAAATGGCTTATTGACACTCATAATGGTTACTCCAATACTCCCCCAATTAATGTGGATTTGTATCCTATGGTAAAATCTCATTTAGACAAGCATTTTGAGAAACTTGAAAAGCGATTAGACAAGGGTATGACACCCTACAATCTTCGTAATTGTGCTTACCATGATAAATTCTTTGAGAACAAAATTATCTATCCTAGGATGAATCCAAAAGGAATATTCGCCTTTGATAAAAACGGAATGATTTTGAATGATTCCTTGATTATGCTTATTGGTTCCAAACTGCATTATCTTTTAGGGGTTCTCAACTCAAATCTAATTGGTTGGTACATTTCAAAAATTGCCCCCACAATTGGGAAGGGTAACATAGTGGGAAAAGTTTACCTAGAAACAATTCCTATACCAATTGTTAGTAAAAAAATCACAACAGAGACAAATTTACTTGTTGAAGAAGCTTTAACAATAACCTCACATCAAAGTAATTGGGAAATTGAAACACAAATGAACAATTTATTATTTGAGTTTCATGGGCTTTCCAAAAAAGAAATAGACATCGTAAATTCAGATTTGGTCAATTTGTAGTGAGTTAAATTCTAAATTAATTTGTTCCCTTGATCGTTTCAATCTCTTTATTGGATAGGTGATAATGTTGGAGAATTTTCTCTTCAATTAAGTTATCAATATTACTTTCGTTTGCAGCCGCCTTCTTTTGTGCTTCCTCAACAAGAACTTTAAATTCCGACATCTCGGTGAGACTTAGTCTAGGTAAAGGTATTGATTCAACAAAATATTTTAGCCACCTAAAGCTTTCCCCAAGGCTAGTTGAAGTTTTTTGCATAAAGTATATTGTTAATTTAGAGTTGAGAAAGCAACATATATATGGTAGCTGTTCGCCAGTGATAAAAAAAGCTGTTTGCAAAATCATCTTGCCACTTTTGTCAAAATAAAATCTACCTCTATTTCCAATTTCTCTCCAGATTATTTTGTCCTCAAAGAATTTTTCATGGTAAGCACAAGTATCCTGCAACTCATACCATCTGTGGGGTGATTTCTTTCTAGAAATCAATTTCCCATTTTTTCTTAAACTTTTCTGGCAAAGTCTTTCTTTGCCATAATGCAATAGATATTTCTTTATGGCAGAATAGTCATCAATATTGATTTTTTGTGAAGGTATTGTAGCAATTAACCATAAATTCATCCACTTTGCATGATAACGTTCTATATCGCGTCCTCTCAGTACCGGTTTTAGTATCTCCGCTGATTTCGGGTCTTCATCAACCAATCGATCTCGCACGGATTGGTTAATGATAAACGCCTCATTAAATCCTGTAACAATACCCCGGTAAATGGATATATCCCAATCTTTGAGAGGCTTCCCCGATTCTTTCATTTTGTTGATGATTGAACTATCGACCGATGAAAGGATGAGCCATGGGCTCCCAACCTGTGGTTTGAACTGATTGAAATCATTTTGATTGGGCGGAAAAGAAATTTGCCCCTTAGTAATCTCAACAACTTGATTTGCTTGAAAAAATTTATCAGCTGATTGGCATTCAATTCCATTTCGAATAATGCAAATGGCAGTGTCGACAGTAGCGTTATGGAATACTCCACCCCCAAGATCAATAAGTTTAATTAGGGTATGATGCTTACATAACCAATCACGTAAGTTCTTTCCATATTTGGCTCTTAACCAACTATTTGAGGTAATGTATCCAAGAACCCCAGTATCTTTCTTAAGAATGTTACAGCCAAACTCAATAAAAAGTTGATAAATATCGCCGCTGCGACTGAACGAGGAATATTTATCACCATTGTATTTATTGCTTAAGGATCCTTGGTTTTTTTGAAGTTGGATATAGGGCGGGTTTCCTAGAACTATGTCAAAACCATCATTGTCATTTACACCAAACATATATTGTTTATCAAACCAGTTTGCAAAAGAATTATGGTCATAGGGATTCCAATCGCTTATCTTTTGTGCCGATTGGTCCCAATCTGGTCTTTTCAATTCATTTGACAAACAACGTCGAATTTGACCATCTTTTTGTTGAATTTCTAGTTTGCTTTTTTTATCTACCGCGGAAAAATATTCCTCACGTAATAGTTTTAATCTTTCTATAAATTCCGATGTATTCTTTGTCTGAATAGGTGTATTATTTTTTCCATATATGGGAAGGAGACTGTCTGCAGCAATAAACCGCATTTCTAAATTTGGAAGTGGCTTGATACCACGGTTTTCTTTGGAAGAAGAAGCTTGCTGCTCAATAATTAATGAAATGAAAAAACGCAACTTCGCAATTTGACACGCAATGTGCTGAATATCGACTCCAAAAATACAGTTCTGAATTAGAAACAATTTGCGACCAAAATCTGATTTTCGGTATAACTCAAAAAATTCATTAAATTTCTTTAACTCTTCTTCTCTTTCGCTTTTATTTTCTAAATCAAAGGTTTTATTTGTATAATGTGTAATGCGCTTTTTTTGATACTCATGCCATAATTTGTTATCTTCGTCAAGTCGTCGTAAGGCAAGAGTTAAGGACTGTAATACCGCCATTGGAAAAGCTCCCGAGCCAACAGCTGGGTCGAGAATTTTAAGCCCCGCAATTGCTTCAACTAGTATTTTGGTTTCTTTTTCGCCAAAGAAATCCTTGGCATCTTCATTAGAAATTTCCCAATCTAGTAAGTACTCAATAGAATCTTTCCAGTGCTCCTTTTCAGTTTCAACTGGTTTGGTAATTCCAGTGAGCGCTTCTGTAATAACCTCACGGACAATGTAATCAACAACCTTTCTTGGGGTATAGAATGAACCAGTTTCTTTTCGAGCAGTTTCCCCCGTTTCTTCGTTACACGAAGCAAGTAAGTTTTCAAAAGTCAATCCAAGAAGTTCAGGGTCGAGAGCAACTTCAACATCAACAGGAGTATTTTCTTCAATAGTAAATACAAAATTCTCAAAGAGACGGAAAAGGCCCTCTTGTTGGTCTAATAGCAACCTTGCTGGTAAATTGAGCTCACCCGAATCACCTTCAAGTTCATCAAAAAAACCATCCACCAAATTTTCATCAGTGTCTAAACAATCAAATAATCCACCATTGACAAATGGTACTTGGTCCAGATAGCTCTTAAATCCAAAGGGATCATTTAGCAAATTGGAATAACGATAACTGTAGAAATTCTTTTGCTGAGGAAAATCATTAAAAAAATGACGCTCTTTGATGGGAGTGTTTAGGGTCGCAAAAAACAGATTTTGGATAACACTACGGTAATAGTTAGTACTTGAGGGGCAGTGACCTTTGACATGATTTAGAGCAAAATTTTCAGAAAATAAATCTTGAGGTACTAGCTTTTTTTCCTTCAAAAACCAAATAAAAAGTAGTCGGGTAACTAATCTAATTACTTGCCAAGTAGTATTTGTTTGATGTACCTTTGAGTCTGGAAAAATACACTCCTTTTCGGCTTTCTTAAACCACTTAAACAATTCTGAGTAGAAGCGCTGATTCAAGGCCTCAATATCAAGTTTCTTTTCCCATAATGAATGAAGTTCATCAAAACTTTTGATATTATTCGCATCAAGCAACCCGCGAAGTTCAAGGCTTGACAATGCCTCAATATGCGCAGGATGAGGTTTGTTGAGGCATATGTCCTTGATTAATGATACTTTTTCGAGTACATCTCGATCAGGATTTTTTTGATTTGGTCTACGATGTACTACTGCTAAAGTCAAAAAATCTGAGTACCTAAATAAAATTATTACAGGTATATGAGGAAATAGTTTGTTTGCAAACCGAGTGGCTTGAATGAATTCGGTTCTAGTATAATTTTTAGGTTTAAGTTGCAAACTGAGAAAAATGAAACTGTCAAACCTACCACTGTCAAACTTAGCTTGGTTATTCAGGTTTAGACTTGTTATGTCCCTAATTTCATCTTTAGTAAGTTGGAATACTAAATCAATTTCTTTCCAATCATCAACAATGTCTTTTTGCGAGGAACTTAAATTATTGCTATTACAATTATTCTCTAAAAATTGATCAACACTGCCTAAATCCAATGTACGTGGACTTGAATAACCTAGTGTTGCAAGCAATCTTACCGCACCTTCATTTAGTGTAGGTGTTCTCTTCAACTCTAATAGGCATGCTTCTATTTTTTCTTTTAAACATTCTGTCATATTGCCATTTTGTCCATTTTTAGCTAGAGATAACTAACCAGGTTATCAGCGAGAAGTCTTCAATCAGATTTTTTGATGCATTTTTGGGAGTTATTTTTACTCCTGTCCCGGCCAATATATCTTTGATCTCAGCTTTATTAAAATCTCTTGAAATATTATCCAGAGCCTTTTCTAGCAATATGTTGTATTTTTCCATGCATTTCCCATTTAGGGTTTCTTCAGCAAAAATATCTTCTAATAAATCAATTGGGTTAGTTTTTCCTGAGGTCAGTGCGCGGAAAATCTTAAGACATTGCTTGACTTGCTTGAAAGTATAACGAACTCTGTTGTCTTCAGTGATATAGATTAAGAAATATGGCCAAATGCTATTTGGTGTAATTTCTTTGGGATTACCATCGTATTTTAGGCAAAAAATTACTCCTGGATTAGCGTTTTGAGCACGACCATTAGAGTCACTTGAGTCTGATTTTGGTACGGTAGCATGAATTCCCAATGGTGCCCCCTCAAGAGCAGCCTTATTATTCTGAATGAAGTTAAAAAGCTCAGCAATAAAATCGTTCAATGTTAAATCGGAAAGGTTTATCCCATCGTCAGATTCTTCAAGTTCAAGGCTTTCATTAAAAATTAACTTCAGTTGTTTGTCCCTAAAAGCAAGTTCAGACTTCAGCCTATCATGATCTTCTTTTTCCAAAGGGTTATCTGTACCTGTTGCAGTTGCGTCAACCAAGGCCATGCGTGCTCTGACTCGTTCTTCTAGATTCAAATACAAATCAAGGTCTTCTGTTGGCCAAAAATTAGTCATACTGATTTCTTTATTCTGGCTACCTAAACGATCTATTCTTCCAAATCTTTGCATCAAACGAACAGGATTCCAATGAATGTCATAGTTGATTACTAAATCACAGTCTTGCAGATTTTGGCCTTCTGCAAGACAGTCAGTAGCGATCAAAATATCAATTTTCTTATCTGATTCACCCGTGTCGCTATAGTTTTGAGCAAGGGGTGCAAAACAATGGAGGATTTTTTTAAAATCAGTCAGCCCAATAGTACTAGAATTTCCATTACCACCAGTAATTAGAGCAATTTCAACTTGGGTCTGCTTTGCCCATTCTTTAAGATTATTGTAGATGTATTCTGCTGTATCGGAAAAAGTAGTAAATACAAGTGCTTTAGGATTGTTCTTTCCTTTCTTATCCTTAGGAGCAGACATAACTTTATGACTGAGCTCATCCATTAATTTGAGCAACTTTTCATCAAGTTCTGGTTTTATTTTTTCGGTTTGAGAATAGATTTCTTGAAATACCTTTCGGTCCTTTTTTAGATCACCGCGCCATTTTTCTGTATCAAGATCGCTAAGCTTGTATTTAACCTTTTTACCAACTTCAAAATCGCTGTCTTCCTCATCAATATCTGGGCCAACTTCAAAATCGCTGTCTTCTTCATCAATATCTGGACCAACTTCATTATTTTGTGCATCATTTGAATTTGGGGAGTGCCGTTTATCAATTTCTTCAAGGTATGTATTAATCTTATTGATGATGCGTTCCATAGATAGATTAAATGAGTGAACCGAACTTTCTAATCGTTTAAGTAAGTTTACTCTTAGCATAGAACTTAAGAACTTCTCTCGATCAGATTGCGTAAAATGAGAATGACTTTCCAACTTTTGTGTGTCGGAAATGAGATATTCAGAAGGTCTATACATTGACATATCAAATTCACTAATGCGAGCATTCAGCTCCTGATAGGTAAAGGAATTAGTGCCAATCGCATTGACATGGATGTTTTTTGGTTTAGCTCGTTTAGGAAAGCCACCAACCTCCTTAGCAACCAAGGGATAATATCGCTTAATATGTTCTCTAGAACGAGCCAAAGTGATAGCGTTTAGAAGGGAAAGGAAATCAGCCCCAAGGTCTTCAAGAAAGTTATCTTTGTTTAGTAGATGATTAGTATTTTTTGATTTTTCCCATTTTTGGCATTGGATCTGTGCGCGGCGAAATAACTCTTTGATGCTATTTATTCCAAGTGAAGACTTAAAAGCATCATCTACCATTTCGGTCATAAGGTAGACTTGGTTTCTCAGATCTCGCAATGATGTATTTACTGGAGTAGCAGAAAGCATTAACACTTTGGTTGAAGGCCCACTTTGCAAAACTTCCTTTACCAAACGGTTGTATCGACTTAATCTGATAACAGATCCAGCATCATCTGTCTTATTTGGGACGGCATTTCTAAAATTATGTGACTCGTCAATGACAACCAATTTAAAAGCCCCCCAATTAAAATTGGCTAAATCTTGACCCTCTGACTTTCCTTCATAACGGCTTAAATCTGTATGGGCGAGTACATTATAGTTTAGTCGGTCACTCTCTAATGGATTATTTTTCCAGTTGGCATAGCTAGTATATTGTAACCAGTTGTCTCTCAAGCGGCTAGGGCATAACACAAGGACTTTATCGTTTAGCAATTCAAAGTATTTTATTACTGCTAGTGCAGTCCATGTTTTTCCAAGACCAACACTATCGGCAATAATACATCCATTATGTGTTTTTAAGCGGTTGATAGCACTTGTCGCACCATCCTTCTGAAATTGATAGAGCTTTTTCCAAATTTCAGTTTCGCTAATATTGGTGTCAAAAATTTGTCTATTTTGCTCTTCATAATCATTCAATTCTTGTTCAAAGATATGAAAGAGAGTTTTAAAATATACAAACTCTGGTGAATAGTTTTTCCCAAGGCGATTAAGGGCAGCTAGCACTCTCTCCTTTGCATTAAATGTTCGATCTTTGTCATTCCATAATTCGCTAAACCAATTGAATAACTCCTGCTGATCTTCTTCTCTAACGACCTGAAAATTGAGTTCGATATTTGGAGAGTCCCCATAACCAATACCGCGCTGGGTAAAATTAGAACTACCAACTATTGCGGCGTTTGAGTGACTCCGTTGAACATGATACATTTTACCATGCAAAAAGTTATTTTGTTTGATACTTTTGATATCGACTTTCTTCTCAATCCAATCAGCACATGATTTTGCAAGAGGTTTCTGAATTAAAACGTTTTTGAGTTCTAGTCCTCCAGATTTGCTCAGGTTGAATTGAATTTCCTGGCTCTGCTTAGGGTCAGGGGTCTCTGTTCCTAAAGGGTTGCCATACAGAAAACGAATTGCTCCTGCATTTTCTAATTCAGCTCGTAATGCTTCATAAGCATAAATTGTAAAATATGCTGAGACTATAGAAAGGTTATTTCCACTGTGGATTTCACTTTTGAGAAAATCTCCCAGCCGCTTATGGGGAGAGTTGTCGAATATGGAATTAGGCATTATAGAAGTGCTACAAAGTTAATATATGGGTCAGAAATTAATTTGACGAAAATTTTGATTTCGGCGAAAACTATTTTACCAAGATAAAATTAGGTATCAGTGGGGATTTATTTTACCAAGAATATAAATCCCATGTCAATATCACTCAAATGAACATTTTTTCGGGGTGGGTCGAAAAAGTATCACATGAGTCAATAAGGATATAATGAGGAAAAATTTCATAGAGTAAAGAAGAACAAAAGAATCCTCAAATGGCTAGTTTCGATATGAATACTTGAATTAAGTGGTAATACATCATGACCAATAAGTCACTATTATAACCCAACAAATTGCTCAAAACTATTGCGAGGAGAGAGATGATGCCGGTGGGATGTCATTGAGGATTTAATTTTCTTCTGGCTTTTCAACAATAGGTAGACCGGTTCACTTGCCCGGGGGATGATAGATGCCATTGGAAGTAAATCCATCATTGCCATGGTGATAATCGGTCTTCCCCTTCAAAATTAAGTCGGCAAGCGTTGTCGCAACTGTAGGACGCTGAGAGTAATTGACCAACACCCTGAAATAACCCGCATCAGTCGCTTCAAGACTGAGTATATGCTCTTTCTTGTTATGTGCCAGTATTATTGCTGGAAACTCGCCAGCCTTGATAAAGGGTATGGACATCAACATTCGTGACATCCGACCATTCCCATCTTGAAAAGGATGAATGCGAACGAATTCATGATGTAGCCAAGCGGCCTCCGCCTCTGGTGTCAACTTCATCTTCTGATGCCTCTCATGAAAGTTCAAAAACCGGTCAACTTCCGAGCGAGTCTGTTCTGGGGGGGGGGGATAGTATTCGTGGATAAACCCATCTCGCCGGCGAGGATTGTTCGGCCATCGATTTAATTCCCCACGGAGGAGATCTACCTCTACCAGCTTGCGAGTGATTGGGTTGAAACCACTTGCACTCGCCTGATGACGGGTAAGCAGAGCATGCCATTCTTTGAGGTCGTGAGCCGTCAGTTAGCGGTTTTCGCTTACATGAGCGAACATCATTTCTAGAGCAGCTTCCTGACCCTTCAACAAACCCTTCGGAAATCAGTGTTTCCGTAATCCCCGTTGCAGCAAATAAAGCCCCTTGAACTGTCCGGTCTCAATAGCAAATGCTCGCTTTTGCGACTGGAGCCAGATTTCTAGGGAACTTCGGTTGATCTTCGGATCCTCCAGTTTGCGTCAAGCTTCATGCCAGAGGTTCGCTGCTTCCCGAGCCCCATTGTGCCTGTACTCAAGAAGGGAGGAGTCAAGGTCAGGAACCGGTCGCCAGATTGAACCGATAGGCTTGGGGATGTCATTATTCATGAAAATACCTTTTAATTTCTGTTCATCGACAACTTATTTCCACTTGCGATACCAAAAGTGGATTATTTTTGTATAGTGTTCAGTAGACTCGCCAAATTGTACACGGGTAAGAATTTCATTAGGTTTATTCAATGTTCAAATACTAAAGTACAATTCTCGTTTTTTGTACGGGTATCGAGGAATAGTAAATGAGGACAATTATTGCCGCTCAATAATTTGTAGACCTATTTTGCGCGTCAGTAGCTGTCCCTTAGAATGTCGCCTAACACTATTATTATCCCTGACTGAAAGCTCTGGTGGAAAGCCGTTCTGACGAAAAAGGCAATAATCAGTTGTTGGAACTGGGCGAATACCCCGATACAAACTGAGGCTATGAGGTTGGTATGCGTTCAAATGCTAATGCAATACCTTGACCGCCACCTATACACATAGTAACCAAAGCTTTTTTACCGGCTGTTCTCTCAAGCTCGTAAAGGGCCTTGAGGGTAATGATAGCCCCAGTAGCACCTATGGGATGACCGAGAGCAATTGCACCACCATTGGGGTTAACCCGGTCAGAATTAAGACCGAGCTCGTTTGAAACTGCAACTGCTTGAGCAGCGAATGCTTCATTCGACTCAATGACATCAAAATCAGATATTCGTGCGTCTATCTTTTTAAGTAAGTTCTTGACAGCTGGAACTGGGCCTATTCCCATAATATCCGGTCGTACACCAGCATGTGCATAACCCAAAATCCGAGCTTTAGGCGTGAGTCCTGCCTCTTTTGCGGCTTCAGTTGAAGCCAATACGATTGCTGCTGCTCCATCATTAATCCCCGAAGCATTTCCAGCAGTCACAGTCCCATCCTTCTTAAATACCGTTCTTAAACCTGCCAACTCTTCAAGCGATGTTGACTTTGGATGCTCATCAGTATCAAAAAGTACTGTTTTACGACGATGACTCACCTCAACAGGAACAATTTGATTTTTGAAATAACCCTCTCTTATCGCTTTGGCAGCCTTAATTTGGCTGGATAGGGCAAAATTATCCTGTGCATCCCGATTAATACCGAATTCAGAAGCAACATTCTCAGCAGTCACACCCATATGACCCGTACCAAAGGGGCAACTCAAGGCTCCAACCATCATATCAACCATGCCACAGTCACCCATTTTTTTGCCCCAACGAGCATCATGAATGAGATGTGGAGAGCGGCTCATACTTTCAGCACCGCCGGCCACAACAATGTCTGAATCACCAAGTAAGATTGATTGGATAACTGATACTATCGCTTGAACACCGCTACCACAAAGTCGATTTACATTCATTGCCGGTACTCCTTCGGGAATTCCGGCATTCAATGAAGCCACACGAGATAAGTACATGTCCTTAGCTTCCGTGTTAATCACATTACCCATGGCAACATGATGGACTGCCTCAGGTTTAACACCTGATTTTTCAAGGGCCTTCTTAATGACTATGGAACCTAACTCTGAAGGCGATAAACTAGCAAGAGAACCGCCAAAGGTTCCTATTGGAGTTCGGGCCCCATCTATGATAACAATGTCTCGATTCATATTCAGATCTCTTTAGGTTTAAAGTTATTGGGATGAGCTCGTTGGAACTCGTCTAATTTTTCTAAGCGACTAGTAATTTGACTGATTATTGGGTATTTTGTCAAACTAATATCCCATCGCTTAGCATTGTATACTTGGGGTACTAAGCACACATCGGCCATGGATACTGAGTCTCCATGACAATACTTCCCAGTTTCGCTATGACCCAAATACCGTTCAACTGCAGCGAGTCCCTTCGGAATAAATTCATGCATCCACTCTTTAATCGAAATTTTCCGTTCAGACAGTTCATGAACCAACTGCGAAACGGAAAGATTGCATATCGGGTGAATTTCCATAGCAATGCAATATGATATGGCACGCACCCGCCATCGCTCCATGGGATGGTCAGGAATTAGTCCTAAGTTTCTAGTTTCACTCAAATATTCAATGATTGCAAGTGACTGCGACAGTACATGACCATCAATAGCTAATGCTGGTACCAATCCCTGTGGATTGAGGGCAATAAATGACTCATCTTTATGGTCCGCATTGAGAAGGTCAACAACGCTTCTTTCATAATTGAGTGCAGCTAGATTGAGAGCTATTCGAACTCTGTAAGCGGCTGAAGAGCGCCAATAATCGTGAAGTATTAGTTCCATTCCAATTATATTGTTTTAACCAACAAAATTCTTAGCATATGACCACATAAAATGTTACCTCGGATAAATTTCTTTGGCGAAGTATCAATCATACTCTATCAACTGTTTTAGATGATAAGTATATAAACAATTTCCAATTGATTTTTAAAGAAATATTCTTGAGAATAAAATTCCGTGTGTTTGGTCCGTTTGAGGGTGTTGAGTTTGCTTGAAGGCACTGATTTTTTAAGGTCTAAATGCAAAGGAGGAACCGCGAATTTATGGATAATTGCAAAAAAACCGAAAGAATCCTTTCCGAGATTCTAGCGGCATATCAATGGGCTAATACAATTCAATGGCAAAAAGAACAGTGAATGACTGATTTTTGCCCCAAAAAAATTAATTTGAATCTGATCGCAATAATGGACAAAAAGAATTAACCATTGATCTAATCAATACTGTTTAAACGATTTAATATAATGAACCAAAATAAGATTGATTTCCCCCATTTTGACTTTGAAAGCGAATTTCTTCAATTGGGTTTTACTAAAGTGTGTGGGGTCGATGAGGCAGGAAGAGGGGCATTAGCCGGCCCAGTGACCGCAGCTGCAGTCCGATTTAAAACGCTTGAGTATCCCAAAACAATCAACGATTCAAAACAGCTAAACTCTGGACAGCGCAATCGGATTTATGATGAGATTATTGAATTAGCCGAAATATCCTTTGTCCATGTCGGCGTAAACACAATCGAACAAGTTAATATCCTAAATGCGTCCCTCAAAGCAATGGCAGAGGCAATTAATCAACTTCCTTCAGGTTGTGATTGTGCACTGATTGATGGAAACAAGGTTCCAAAGGAACTGAAAATAGAAAGTCGTGCAATTATTAAAGGAGACCAAATATCAGCTTCAATTGCCGCCGCCTCAATAGTCGCAAAAGTTGAAAGGGATAGGTTGATGGTGAAGTTATCAAAAAAATATCCCGATTATTCTTGGCATACTAATAAGGGCTATGGAACCAAAGAGCATCTTCGCATGCTTGAGCAGTACGGATCAACAAAAGAGCACCGTAATTCATTTTTACCTTTACGAAGATTGAATTTAGGCTAAAAGTTTGAAAATTAACAAAACTGTTAGAGTTTATGGATTCTTTAAAGAATTGCCTAATGATGGCAGGGGTGGAGGGACTCGAACCCCCGGCACTCGGTTTTGGAGACCGATGCTCTACCAACTGAGCTACACCCCTAATTACCTATATATGTAGGCATTGTATGTGTGGATGTCAAAGTTAAACACGATTTCTGCCATTTTTTTGATCAAGGATGGGCATTAATTCGTCCTTTGGAATTATCTGGAATACGCAACCTCGTCCTTTTGAATGCTACTGAGGTGATTCCAAGTGTTTAGTCACTGAAGTTCGCTAAATCATATTATTTTTTCCAATAGACAGTCATATATTCTGAATTTTATCATGCCAAGAGGTTCTAATTTTGCTGTCATACCTCATTGTGGAGGTATCCTATCGCTCTTAATATTATAAAACACGGGTTAGGAAAATTTGTTGGTTGACGGAAAACCTCGCGGAGGAGGGCTGCCAGCTCCGGCTCTTTTGCCAATCCATTGGTCCAGTTCTCTCGTGACTCTAATCTTCCCGCTTTTGATCTTCCATGGAAGACCTTCTTCAAAATTGAATACCTGGGCATCTGATAGCTTTGCATTCTTCAACCGCATAAGGATAACTCCATTGCCTTTTTGGCGGCTCGGTATTTCGGTAATTGGAACCACAAGCAACTTCCGATTGCTACCAATCAATGCCACATGGCTACCTTCGACGGCCCAGCATCCCAATGTACAATCATTTTCACGAAGTACCAAGATTTGTTTTCCTATTTTTGTTGAAGCATGGGCATCTGCTTCATTGACGATAAATCCATTCCCTGACTGAGACGCGACAAGCAATCGGCGATTGGGATCGTGGACAAAGAGAGATAAGATTTCGGCATCATTTGTGAGGTTAATGATTTGATTTATGGGTTCTCCTAAACTTCGTCCTCCTGGGGCTGCTTCTGCAGGTAAGGTGTAAAATCTGCCATTGGAGCCAAACAGGATGAGTTTATCCGTTGACCTGGCATGGAGAGCGAACTTAAGTTCATCACCATCGCGAAGCTTGAAATCTTGGTCAAGGGGCAATGTTCCTTTTAGTTTGCGAATCCACCCCAATTGCGAGAATATAATTGTGAGAGGTTCTGACTCAATGACCTCTTCCAACTCAAATTCATCAAATTGTATTTCCTCTAGCAATTGCGTCTTGCGAGCACTATCGGGGACTTTTTTAAATACCTCGCGAGTTTTCTTGAGTTCGGTAGTAATTTCCTTCCATTGTAGATCTTCGCTTTGCAATAAGTCATCTAAATGAGACCGTTCTTCGGTTAAACTATTTTGCTCTTTTTTTAATTCAATCTCTTCAAGTTTGCGTAGGCTTCTTAAGCGCATGTTGAGAATGGCTTCTGCCTGGTCTTCCACAAGGTCAAATTCCTCTATGAGTTTAAGTTTTGGGTGATCGTCAAAGCGAATTATTGCAATAACCCGATCAAGATTGATGAAAGCAACAAGAAACCCTTCCAAAATTAACAACCGTTGATCAATTTTTTTCAGCCGAAACCGAGAGCGTCGCTCTAATACTTCTTTACGGTGATCAAGAAACGCTTTTAATATTTCCCAGGGAGTGCATACTTTTGGTCGTAAACCATCAATCAACACATTTAAATTCATGGAAAAGCGAGATTCAAGCTCGGTCAGCTTGAATAGTCCTTCCATAAGAGTTTCAGGGTTTAAACGATAGGATTTTGGTTCCAATACAATTCTGATTTGTTCGGTGGATTCATCCCTGATGTCAGCAAGGAGTTGAATCTTTTTATTTTGAACAATTTTTGCTAAATTTTCGATCAATTTTGATTTTTGTACTTGAAAGGGAATATCAGATACAATGATGCTCCATTGCTTGCGGTTGTTAGTTTCTACGCTCCAATTGGCCCTCACTCTGATTTGTCCACGTCCCGATTCGTAGGCATTTAAAATCTGTTCTGGTGTACTGACGATGGTTCCTCCAGTGGGAAAGTCTGGACCCTTCAGCCGGTTCATGAGGGTTGTTGACTTGGCATTTGGGGATTTAATCAGATAAATACAGGTGTCAATCAGGTCAAAAATGTTATGGGGCGGTATATTTGTAGCCATACCAACAGCAATTCCGGTTGAACCATTGGCAAGGAGGTTTGGGAATGCTGCAGGAAGAATGACTGGTTCTTGTGAACTGTCATCATAATTGGGACGAAAATCCACCGTATCTTCGTTGAGCCCTTGGAGTAAGTGTTCAGCGACTAATGTAAGTCGCGCTTCGGTGTAGCGTGAAGATGCTGGCTTATCGCCATCAATATTTCCGAAGTTTCCTTGACCGTCAACAAGTGGATAACGCAGGTTAAAATCTTGGGCCATTCTAGCCAATGCATCATAGATTGCTTGGTCGCCATGAGGGTGATAATTGCCCATGACGTCTCCAGAAATTTTTGCCGACTTTCGAAAAATCCCGTTCGAACCTAAATTGAGTTCTCGCATAGCGTATAGGATTCGCCTTTGTACTGGCTTGAGGCCATCACGAGCATCGGGTAAAGCACGATGCATAATGGTCGATAAAGCATATTGGAGGTAGCGTTCACTAATCGCATCCCCCAAAGAGACCTCGTGTTTATTTTCTAGTTCATCAAGAAGAGATTGAGGTGCCATAATACCTATAACTAGATTAGAATTGGGACAGAGTCATTTCAACATGGTAGTGAGTAATACTCAGTAAATTCTCATTAAGGGTAGCTGCAAGACGAATTACTCAACCGAAGATTAACACCAAATCTATTCACTTGCAACTGCGTTAATGCTTGTAAGGAAAATTAATGTCAAATAATTTTTTGACATTCAACCCAAAGTGCCAAACGAACACATCAATTAACCAAGCAATTAAAGCCCTGAAAACTGGACTCGACATGGAATCCAGGCAAGAGAGCTGAATTCTAGAATCAGGTTAAATTCTAGAATAGAAAAAATCCTCATAATGTTTCATCAATTTAAGCAAACAATGTGTTGAAACGAAACGCTAATCACCGACAACGCATTTGTGTAAGCATATTAAGGGGATTGATTAAGTTCCGTCGCCTTAAGTTTCTTAAATCACCCGTAACTCAATTTCATTACTTTGTCAAATTGTGACCAGACTGACAACCAAGGCGAATTGTAAATCCACAAAGTATATTTTTGGTTTTCAGCTTGTGTTTATTTTTTATGTAAGGTATTCCAATTTTGACTGGAAACTTAAATCAGTGTTTCAATTTAGCTGATATTATATCCGATTTTATGGCGTGGTAGAGCATTAACACCAAATAAGGCAATATGCGAAGAGACTGCCAAGATGGAAAAGAAAATGATCTTTGGATGTGTTTTGAATCTGCTAGAGAATGAAACAAATCCTTCAAGAACTATTTGAAAAAAATTCATGGTAGAAAAATAATGTCATACAATTTAGCTGATTGTCAATAAGTTGTGGCACATTAAAATTGTCTGACCATGACCACCTGTGCCCGATTGTTGTTGAAATCGCTCGCTTGAGCGTTTGATTGAAACTTCTCATTGATGAGTACCAATTGCGGACTGAAGCCCCAGAACGTAAGGTCACGATGTAAAAATGTTGCTTGAAGAGTTAAGAGTTTATCCTTCTGGGGAAGACCGTCTCTTGTCGGGAAACCTGGTTGTCCTTGGTAGGTTTTACGAGAATTGCTGACACCAAAACCGACCGTAAGGCCCGAATTGAGCAACGATGAAATTCCTGCATTCCACTGAAAGGAACGATTTTCTAGGTTGGGGTTATATTTTACATGGGAGCGAGCGAAGGTGATTCCACTATTTAATGTAAGCGTGGAAGACAATCGATGATTAAGACTCAATCCTAACTCATATTCATTTGCGTTGTTGATTGCCCTTTCAGATAATGTATAGGTACGCTTTCCAAAGTTTAATTGTACACCGAGTTTGGTTTTGATGTCCAATAAATGTTGTATACGAACTTGTCCACCGAGTTTGCGGTTGGGTGAGTTCTTATTGATGTCTGATATAATATAACCTTGCAGGCCCACACTAGTTCGCTCGTTTAGACGGTATACTGGTCCAGTGTAGAAATCTATGACAGTGCGGTCATAATCAGAACCAGAAAATTCGGTTCGCGATAAACTAAGTTCAGATAATAAATCCACTGTTTCCGATAATGGATGGCGATAATTTCCACGGCCTATGGTCATCATTCCTGTTGCGGCCTTAGGGTCGGCACCACTTCTTGTAAAAGGCAAAGAATTAAACCAAATAATTTTGTCGTTTGTTCCACTGTTTATATTGGTTTCCCTGACCATTTGAATGTTTAGCGAACCACTCAATCTGCGGCGATTGTAGATTGCATTCAAGAAGCCATTGATATTTGATTGAACAGCGGGAGGTGGATTGCTAGCGAGGACCCGCTCAAATTGTTCCTTTGCCAAAATGTCTTTGTTTTGAAGGAAGAAAGCTCGGGCCAGCTCAAGTCGTACTCTAATGAGACTAGGCTCATCAATCAGTATTTTCCGAAATGATTCGACTGCTTGGTTTAGCAAGTCTTTCTGAATCTCTTCATCAGCCGTACGAAGCGATAGTTCAACCGACGCAAGACCTAGCAAAAAGAGATATTGATTTTTTTGCTCTTGAGAAAAATTATGTTCTTGAAGAATCCGTAGAGTGACCTCAAATTGATTTGCAGCGAGAAGTTCTTGTGCGTATTGCAGATATTCGTTAGTTATGACCGGTTTGCTCTGCCCTAAAGCCTCAGTATGCAAACCCAAAAGACACCAACATAACGCTAAAAGTGTAACTCTTTTGAATGTATAGGATTGGGGTTTCATTAATGATAGCACAATTATTATGTTGACTCGGGGCTAAGCACTTTAGATAAATATACATTGATATTCTATTTACATCAGTCAAATGTCACTTTTATTTTTATAGGGACATTATGAGCATGAATAAGACCCGGTTTATGTTTTTTAAGAATGGTGAACAAGGATTCTTTCACACAAAATTACTATACACCTAGATTAAAAGCTTCACACTGAGAATCGGATAGAAAAGATCTTGACAGGTGTAATACTCAAAATTTAGTCAAATCAAGCTACATTTTCAATGAACTGTTGCCTAGGACTGAGAACAATTTAAATAAAATTCTTGGGATTCCGTGTGAAACGACAACAGGCATACCCCTAAATCCCTATGAGTTGCTTATGCGGATAGAACGGAAGGTTCAATTTGAGAGCACGACCTTGATTGACAAGGAAATCTCATATTAATTGATGCCCAATAATTATCTTCGTTTTCTGTTAACTTACCAGCCTGTTTCAATCTGGAATTTTATTCCGTGCTTCGGACGATCACCTTTCTCTTCCTCACGTCGATTCATCGCCACTGACAGCTGGAACGGTCCGTCTTCTGCCGGGGTCAGTCGCCAACCCAAGCGGATATCATAGCTCGCCTCGGTGGCGGATAAGCCAACAAAAGGAGTTCCCGTGAGCCGACCACGTTGAACGGGAAAGCCGTAACCAACCTCGCCATGAAGACGTGGGTTCAGATGGGACGTGTCCTCGGGGACAAGTTGCGCGACGCTCTTTGTTGACACCAAGGCGTTGGCATCACCCGGTTCGGTGCCTAATGTTTGCTCAAGCGAGAGTGACAGCCCCTGTTTGCGATGGTCAGGTAAGATGCGAACCGCCGCCGAGACGCCCCACTCACGATACCCACGAATGGAATGGGCAAACAAGGCACGCCCTCTGAGGTCTGTGGATAACCGCATGGTCGGGTTCGTCCACGTCAGTCCACCACCAACAACCACGCCCGTTCCTTTGGCCACGTCGCCACCGTCATAACGCAGACCGATTTCCAGAGTGGGTCGGAGCGTCGTGCCATTCTCTAAACCATAGGTACGGCTACCTTCTAACAAAAGCCGGAACCGGCTTGAGTCGGTTGACACCATATCCGATTGAGTTCGTCCAAAGACCACATCCCCCTTCAATGCGAGGTCAATTCCACCTGTTGTATCCCGGTCTAATACAGCACCTCGCACGCCTAACGCCCCCAAGCTCATGGAGAGGTCTCTCCGCTCCGCTGGGGAACCATCGTCAAACGTGATTGTCGTGTTGCCCGTGCCACGGCCCACAAGACCCCAAACACTCAACCGGTCGGTCACAGTGTACCGTGCATACGGACTCACCATGGTCACAACACTCCTCACATCACCGGTACCATCTTGGTCTGGTCCGGTAATTTCAAACCGACCCTTGTCGGTGCTACGGCTCACCGCAACGCCAGCAAGTAAGCGGTCCCACTCCCGGTCTACACCAATCACGCCAGTTGTCACCGCACCGCTGTACCGCGACGAACCCGTATCATCGGCCTGTAACCCCTCAAAGCGGTCGTAAGCGATACGACCCCAAACGGATAGCCTGTTACCATCATTGTTACTAGCCACGTGGAACGAACTGTTGGGCAAGAGTTCACGTCCCGTCGGTGTCCGGGTGGCCATGGTCGTCGCCGACGTGTCCCACTCAAATAGTGTTTCGCCCGGCCATAAGTTCAGACCTTCCTTCTCCACCGTGGTCTCTGTTCGCACACCGAACACCTGCGCCAGTGCACTCATCGTGTCGGCAAGGACCACACCACTGTCTGGTTGGGATAATTCGACGCCCCGACCTCCCAGCGTCACGTTCGCTCCGGGAGGAGGGTCTGAACCCACACGTCCTGAAACAATGTCCGTCACATGAGTCACCACCGTGCGTCCTAAACGCGACTGCCTCTCTTGTTGCGCGGATGCGGGAACTTTGGACTGCTGACCTTCAACCCGCGTCACCGTCACCGTGTAGGTCTGTTGTGTCGTGTCCGCAGCGGTAACCACCACGGAGATGATGGTCTCACCCTTCTCCACCACGATAGCATCGCTCGCTGTCCCACTGGGTATCGCCACCACGTTGGTTCCCGTTCCCACCGCCACCGTGGCATCCGGATGGTTCACCGTGGGAGTGACCGACACCGATGTCTCCGCCTCAACTACCGAAGCCGTGTAGGACGATATATCAGACGCAAACGCCGGGTCAAGGACAAGTTGCGAGACCGTGTCATCGGTATTCGTGTGGCTTCGTACCACCAGACCCGATAACGTCGCATCATCCGACTGCGGTGTCCCCGTACGCACCACCCAAGGACTGGTGCCAGCACTGTTCACCGCGCGCACCCGCACCCGGTATGGTGTCCCGTTGTCCAAGCCGGTAATCGCTTGCGAAGGTGTTGTTCCAGTGTGACCGTCAGCCACCCAGTCGGTTGCTACATCGTTTCCGACCGGGGCATCGTCAGCCACTGTGTCCACAACCGCGGCTGTGTAGTGCACATCGTAGCCCGACAGCGGCCCCAGTGGTGCCCGCCAAGACACCGACAATCGGGTGTTCCCCGCAACAACGTTGAGGGCGGTCGGAGCGGTGGGAACCGGTACCGTCGTGTCCACCGTGAACGTGGCACTCGCAGCACTCCCTTGGTTGCGATTGATATCCCAGTATTGATTACTGATGGCGACATACACCGTCCCATCGCTCAGACTGGAAGTCGGATTGAGGGTGATGACCGTCTTGGCCCCGTTGATGCTCGCCGCATAGGGGATTTCCGTTCCACCGGCGTTGGTCTGTTTGAGTGTCAGGATAGATTTGAGGTCACTTTCGTTGGCAAAGTCGGTGCCCGCATTATCTTTCTTCACCGCCTCACCAAACCGCAGGGTGATATTCCTCTCGGCGTTGGATACCACCAAGCCGTTAGCGGGTTGAAACGATGGCGATGGTGCCACCGTGTCACTTGACACAGGCGTGCCCGAACCCACCGCCCACGCACTGGAACCCGCCGTGTTCGTCGCCCGCACCCGCACCCGATAGGTCGTTCCGTTGTTCAATCCCGTGATGACTTGCGTGGCCGTCGTACCCGTTCGGGTGACCGCCACCCAGCCCGTCGATACGGCGGTACCCACCGTGGCGTTCGCGGCTACCGTGCTGGAAGCGGTGTAGTGTACGTCATACCCCGTCAGGGCACCGGCAGGTGCCGTCCAAGTCAGGGTCAGCCGGGCATCGCCCACATTGACATTCAGACCCATTGGAACGGCCGGTACGACAGTGAACGTAGCACTCGCACTACTGCCGCGGTTACCGGCCGCATCCCAGTAATCGTTACTCACGGCGACATACACGGGGCCCGCCACCAAGTTGGACGTCGGATTGAGGGTGATGACCGTCTTATCCCCGTTGATGCTCGCCGCATAAGGAATGTTCGTTCCACCAGCATTGGTTTGTTTGAAGGTCAGGATAGATTTCAGGTCGGATGCGTTGGCAAAGTCGGTGCCCGCATTATCTTTTTTCACCGCCTCGCCAAACGTCAGCGTGATGTTCGTTGCCGCATTCTGAACTGACGCTCCATTGACCGGGAAGAAGGTGGGCGATGGCGGCGTCGTGTCTGAAACAACCGGTGTTCCCGTCTGATGCACCCAGTCACTCACTCCACCCGTGTTCGTTGACCGCACCCGCACCCGATAGGTCGTGCCGTTGTCAAGGCTGGTGATGGTCTGCGATGTCGTCGTACCGCTGCGCGAGACCGCAACCCAACCATTGGCCGGCGTCGGCGACGAACCGGTCTGCACCGCCGCACTGTTCACCACCGCACCTTGACCGGTGCTTGGTGCCGAGGTGTAGTGAACATCGTATCCCGTCACCGTGCTGCCGCTTGCAGGGGCCGTCCACAACAGACCCAGTTGGGTATTGCCCGCGGTGATGGTTAAGCCGGTCGGGGCATTGGGAGCGGCTGGCTTGCGCGTCACCGCTACCGTATAACTCCGTGTCGTCGTGGTGTCCTCGGCCGTGACTTCAACCGTGATGGTGGTGGTCGCACCAGACGTAAGGGCAATGGCCGCACTGGCCGTACCGCTGGTCACCGCGACCAGACTGCCCGAGAGACCCACCTTGACCGTGGCATCCGCATCGCTCAC
>Ga0209022_1000582_pt1 | contig 45559 bp, 41 predicted proteins | sample PinacodermPK_FD_187300 | JGI IMG/M metagenome (GOLD analysis project Ga0209022, IMG submission 187300) | Host-associated microbial community of the marine sponge Aplysina aerophoba from Gulf of Piran - sponge pinacoderm, lysed by proteinase... | ecosystem: Host-associated > Porifera > Sponge >...
GCACCAGAGACGATCGTCATGCCAAGCTGGCCGCCCGGCTCCGCTACGCTCCGCCGGCCACCCAGCTTGGCTGAGGAACCGGCAATGCACTAACATTCGAAGTGGACCAATCGACGGGGGCAGGTCAATTCGGCCTACACGGTGGTCCTGAAGTCCGAGCCGTCGGCAACGGTGACGGTGACGCCGTCGGTGAGCGGCAGTTCGGACGTTAGGGTGAGCCCGACGTCGCTGAGCTTCACGACGTTGGATTGGAACGCGGCGCGGACGGTGACGGTCTCGGCCGCGCGGGACGACGACGCGGCAAACGATGCGGCGACGGTGGCACACGCGGTCTCAGGTGGGGATTACGCGTCGGTGACAGCGGCCAACGTGGCGGTGACGGTGAAAGATGACACGTCCGAGAAGGTGACGCTGACGGTGAGTGCGGCGACGGTCGGTGAGGCGGCAGGTGCTACGTCGATCACGGTGACGGGGACGCTGAACGGAGTGCCTCGGACCGCGGACACGACGGTGACGGTAGCGGTCGGCGGGTCGGACGATACGGCGACGGAGGGGACGGACTACGCGACGGTCGACGAATTCCCGCTGACGATTTCTCAAGGCCAGACATCGGGGACGGCGACGTTCTCGCTGACGCCGACGAACGATGCCGTGGGTGAGGGGAACGAGACACTGTCGGTCACGGGCTCGACCACTGCACCGGGCCTGACGGTCGTCGGGACGAAGGTGAAAATCATCGACGACGAGAAACGCGGCGTCTCGGTCTCGATTGCCGGCGCCGAGGCAGACGAGGACGACGGGCAGATCGTGTTCACGGTGAGTCTGTCGCGGCCTCTGCGGAGAATTGTCTCGGTGGATTTCGAGACGATTTCCGGCGGCACGGCGACCGAGAACGTGGATTACAGGACACAAACCACGGAGCTCATGATTTTTCCCGGTGCGATGTCCGTGCAAGCCGGCGTTTCGCTGATCGACGACGCGATCGACGACGATGGCGAGACCGTGATGGTCCGCATCGGCAATGCCCGCGTGATGGGGGCAGGAGGCACGGTCGTGCGGACGCTCCCCATCGCGACCGCTATGGCGACCGGCACCATCAGGAACACCGACCTCATGCCGCAGGCGTGGCTGGTGCGCTTCGGGCGCACGGTGGCGGACCAGGTGATGGAGGCGGTGGAAGGGCGTGTGACGGTCGCCCGCAGCCCCGGGGCAGACCTGACCGTGGCCGGGCAGGCCTTTGGCGGCGACGAGAAGATGAATGACGACGAGATGCGCGAGGCGGCGGCGCGCCTTGAGCGGCTCTCGAACTGGTCCCGGGACGAAGACGACGAGGAGAGCCTGGGGCTGTTCGAAACGAGCGCGGTGGACGGGCGCGAGCTTCTGGCGGGCACCTCGTTCGCACTGACGGAAGGGAGGGCGGAGAGCGGCTTCGGTTCCGTGTGGGGCCGGGGCACGTTCACGCGCTTCGACGGGCGCGAGGGCGAGCTTACGCTGGACGGCGAGGTGGAGAGCGCGCTGCTGGGCGCGGACGTCGCACAGGGGCGCTGGGCTGCAGGGCTTGCGGTCGGGCATTCCCGGGCCGAGGGCGGCTACAACTCGCCGCAGGGCGACGGTGCGGTAGAGTCGACACTCACCGGCGTCTATCCCTACGGCCGCTACGACGTGAGCGACACGCTCTCGCTCTGGGGCGTGGTTGGCTTAGGAACCGGTTCTCTGACGCTGACGCCGGAGGGCATGGACCCGATCGAGACCGACATGGACCTCACCATGGCGGCCCTGGGCGGTCGCAGCGTTCTGCTGGAGGCGCCGGCGGATGGCGGGCTGGAGCTTGCGGCGACCTCGAATGCCATGGTGGTGCAGACCACGTCCGACGAGGTGCGGGGCAGCGGCGGCAGTCTGGCGGCGTCGGAGGCCGACGTGACGCGGCTTCGCATCGGGCTGGAAGGCACGTGGCGTGGGATCGGCGCGCTCGAGCCCTCCTTCGAGATCGGCCTGCGCCAGGACGGCGGCGATGCGGAGACCGGCTTCGGTGCGGATATCGGCGCAGGCCTTGCGTGGACGGACCCCGAGCGCGGCATCGCGGCGGAGGTCCGCGCCCGCGGCCTGCTCACCCACGAGGACAGCAACTTCAAGGAGCGCGGCTTCGCGGGCTCCTTCGCCTGGGATCCGGACCCGGCGTCCGATCTGGGTCCGTCGCTCACGCTGCGCCAGACGGTGGGGGCGCAGGCCTCCGGCGGGGTGGATGCGCTGCTCAGGCCCGACAGCGCCGAGAGGCTGATCGCCCTAAGCGACGACGATCTTCGCAACCGCCGCCTGGAGGCGACGCTCGGCTACGGCCTCTCCACCTTCGGCGGGCGCTACGTGACCACGCCCGCGCTCGGCTTCGGGCTGACGGAGGCGGAGCGCGAGGTGAGCCACAGCTGGCGTCTAGCGGAGGCACGCGGCGACGGCCTGGTGTTCGGCCTCGATATCGAGGCGCTGCGGCGCGAGCCGGTGACGGGCGACACGGGCCCCGAGCACCGCGTCGTCTTCGGCCTCGGCTGGCAGCTCGAAGGCACGCGGCGCGAGGGCGCCGCCCTGGAGCTGCGCCTCGAAGGCACGCACAGCGACACCGCCAACGACAACGCCAGCCCGGAGACCCTGCTCGGGATCAAGATGACCACGCGCTGGTAGACTCGGCGTGCGGAATGTTGTCAGGCGCGGGACATAATGACAGTGGCGCAGACTACAGAGGCGATCCCGGCCCGGCGAACCAGCGATCGACCGGCGATGGACAGGCCGTGCAGGGCCCGGCGGCACCCGCCGGCACCCGACGGCACCTTACTCTCGGGTGCCGATATCGACCCGCCGGGCGCTCTCGTTACCTGCCAAGCGGCGCTCAGACCAGCTCTTCGATCGGCGTGTAGACGTCGGCGATCCCGAAGTACTTGGGGCCGAACACCGCGAGCGCCTCGGGTGTGCGCATCACCGGCGGCACGCTGACGCCCACCACGCGCACCCGCTGGCCGTACTTGAGCCCCTCGGTGGTGATCGGCTCGGCGTTCTCCTGATCGAGGATGCAAATCAAGTCGGGCACCATGCCGAGCGTGCGCTCGCCCTGCTGAGCGACCAGAAACTCGTTCTGGAAGCGAACCTCCAATTGCTGCCCCGTGTTCGTGCCGATGCCCTCGAAGATCACCCGCCCGATGGCCCAGCCGCTGGTGGTCTCGCGCAGGAGGTCCACCACCTTGCCCTCGAAGAGCACCGTGCAGAAGCGCTTGTCGCGCGAGGTCCGGAAGTAGTGCTGGAGCCCGGCGAAGGGGTCGCTCTGGGTCTCGCGCGCCTCGCGGATGGAGCGTCCGATCTCCATGGCGAGGGTCGTGGTGTAGAGCACGCCGGTCTCCTTCGCCTCCTTGCCCGACATGGCGTAGAGCGCGATCTCCGACTTTGTGCCCATGCGGGTGCACACCACCCGTGCGAACCACTCGGATTCGAGATTGCTGCGGGCGCGCACGATCACTTCGTTGCCGTGCTCGTCGCGCAGCACGATGGGGGACGCAGGCACGCCGTAGACGCCGAAGGTGCACATCTGCAGCTCGGGGAAGGCGCGCCCCATGCCGTCGCCGTCCACCACCGGGAGCCCGGTCATGGCGCCGATTACCATGGGCAGCGTGCCGTTGATGCCGCCCGCCTCGGCGGCAATCAGAGCGGTGGCCTTGCGATCCAACTCGCGCTCGATCGAGCGCAGGCACTCCACCATGGCGTGCGCGCTCGGGATCTTCTCGACCATCACGGTCGGCGCGCCCATGTTGGCGACCGAGACGACGAAGTCGTCGTCGTCGAGCTCCATCGGGTCCATGATCGTGATGTCGGCGCCTTCCTCCAGCTTCTGGCGCAGGATCAGCCCGCCGACATAGGGATCGCCGCCGCCGCCGGTGCCGAGAAAGGCGGTGCCGCGCAGGAAATCCGGCAGCAGGTCGAGGTGCATCTTCATCGTTGGCATTTCCTGGTTCCTCAGTCGCCTGCGAGATCGCCCACCGCCTTGACCCGCACCCGGCAGGCGGCGCCCGGCAGGTAGGCGAGGGGGATCTCCTCGACCTCGATGATCTCGATGCTGGCGGGCTCGGCGCCGGCATCCACCGCCTTCGCCTGCGCCTCGTCCTTGGCCTGGGCGATGGCGTTCTCCCGCCCCTCCTGCTCGTAGGAGAAGACTCGGTCCACCTCGCCGCCGACCTGGGCGATGGCGGCGCCGATGGCGTTCGCGACCGCCGAGTGCTCGGGCACGCTCAGCGTCGAGACGCCGGCGAGGTCGCGCTCTATCAGGATGCTGCCGCCGCCGACCAGGATTGCGGGCACCGGGTCCGCGCTGGTCTTCATGCGGTCGATCGCGTCCTCCACCATGGCATGGATCTTGCCGAGTGCGCGCACCACTGCCGCGTCGTCGAGCCCGGCGACGGACCCGCGATCGCCGATGTCGGCGAGCCCTGCGGCGACGGCGATATCGGTTGTGGTCAGCGTGTCGCCGCCGAAGACCAGCGCCTTCTCCGTAAGCTCGAAGCCGACCGAATCGGGGCCGACGGTGACCGCGTCGTCGCCCCGCACCAGGCTGCCGCCGCCGAGCCCGATTGCCAGCACGTCGGGCATGCGGAAGTTCGTGCGCACCCCGCCCACGTCGACGGCGACCGCCGATTCCCGCGGGAAGCCCCGGGCCAGCACGCCGACATCGGTGGTGGTGCCGCCGATATCCACCACCACGGCATTCTCCTGATCGGAGAGGAAGGCCGCGCCCCGCATGCTGTTGGTGGGGCCCGAGGCGAAGGTCAGCACCGGATAGCGCTCGACGTAGGCCGCGCTCATCAACGTGCCGTCGTTCTGGCTGATGAAGAAGGGCGCGTTGATCTTGAGCTTCTTCAGTGCCTCGCGGAAGGAGCCCACCACCTTGGCGGAGAGCTGGACCAGGGCTGCGTTCATCACCGCCGCGTTCTCGCGCTCGATCAGCCCGACCCGGCCGATTTCGTTGGAGAGCGTGATCTGCGCTTGCGGGTGCTCGGCGTGAATGATCTCGGCGGCGCGGTCCTCCTGCGCGCTGTTCAGCGGCGCGAAGACCGAGGAGACGGCGATCGACTCAAGGCCCTTGGCGGCGATGTCGCGGGCGATGCGGGCGATCTCGGCCTCGTCGAGGGGCGAAATCTCGCGCCCGTCGACTTCGTAGCCACCCTCGGCCATGTAGACGTTGCGACCGATGGTATCCACCAGGTCGTGGGGCCAGTCGATCAGGGGGTTGAGGCTCTTGGTCGCCGGCAGCGCGAGGCGCACGATGGCCACCGGCACCAGGCGCCGGCGCTCGACGATGGCGTTGGTGAACTGGGTGGTGCCGATCATCACCCCGGCAATCGTCTCCGGCGCGACCTTCGATCGGGCGAGCACGCCTTCGATAGCGGCCACCACACCCGCACCCACATCGGCGGTGGTCGGTGCCTTGATCGAGGCGAGCACCGTGGCCCCGTCCATCACCACCGCGTCGGTGTTCGTGCCGCCGACATCGACGCCAATTCTCATGCTCGTCTCCTGCGCTTCGTGCCGCCGCTTAGCGGGTGAGAGGCCCTTCGTCAAACGCGTCGACACACTGCATCGTCTCGATCATCACACCGGCGGTTTCATCCGGCCGGCACTTCGATTCGTCCTTGGCCATCGCAACCGCATTCGTTCCGCCGTCATCAGCGCCGGTTGACCTTGTGCTGTCCGGTCCGGGTAAGTCGATGCTCGACTCTAGGCAGCGCCCCTGTCGCGAGTCAGTCGGCGAGATGGATAGGTCCACGACTCGTTCGGATAGGTCAACGTGCCCGACAACGACCCGGGCCCCTGCGCCGGCTGGCCGGGCTATCGTCGGGCGGCCCTGGCTGATTATTTGCACTACAGGTGCGGCACGTCCGGCACTTTGTCCAGCCCGTACCGGCGGGCTACGGAGACGGCAAGGGCCCGCTTGTTTACGCCGAGCTTGGCATAGATGTTCTTCAGGTGAAACTTCACGGTCGGCTCCGAAAGTCCGAGGTGACGCGCGATACGTTTGTTCGAGTGCCCCTGCGCGAGTTTCTCCACGACTTCCAGCTCTCGAGAGCTGAGAATGTGCGATGGCTCCCCATGTTCTCCGGCACACTGTTCCGACAACAATCGGGCGACGAATTCGACCTCCGCCTCGCTCATATCGCCGATCCCGGTGGTTCGAACGATCGCCTGTATCGCTGCCGTCAGAGCTTTGCCTTCTTCGGCAAAGGACCCGTGGAATCCGCACGCGCTGCCCAGGGCAACGGCTTGCTTGAAGGGCTTGGCGGCCGAGCGATTGTGTCCCGACTCATGCAGCGCCATGGACTGCAGAATCAACCCTTTTACCCGGAAGCGAACCGCATTGGTCTGCTCGGACTTGCGAAGGGCTTCGCTCAGCAACTCCAGTGCATAGGCTGTATCGCCAAAACAAATGTGGTATCGCGCGAGGGAAAACGCCGCCATGTAGTCGCCGCGCCAGCAGGTTCGGGCTTGATCTGCATCGGCGTGTGCCAGGCGGTCGATATCCTGCAAGGTCAGTTCGGCCAGATCGTGCCGATCCGCGCGGACGAAGAGGTCCAGCCGCTTGAAGCAGACAAGACGCTGAAGCCGGCGCATGTTCCGCCGCCTGATCGTCCGCTCGGCCCGGTCGAGCACCTGGGCGGCCGCCTCAAGGCCATTGTCGGCATACGCCACCTCCATGGCCACCGTGTAGCCCGGGACATAAAGCTCGCTCCACCCTTCCCTGACCTCGATGTCCTGAAGCGATCCGAAGATATGCCGGCCGGCGGCCATTGGATCGCCGCGTTCGAGATGGACTTCCGACAGGAGCACGGAAGCGATGCCCACCAGCCCTCTGTCAGCCGGAAAATAACGCTCGGCCAGGTCCAGCGCGATTGTCCGTCGTTTCTGAGCGTCGGAGAGAAGGCCTTCTTCAAGATCGATAATGCTGATGTTTATATGAATGAAGAACTGGAGATACTTGGCATCGAGGTCTCGGTAGTAGGCCATGGATCTTTCGCCGGACAGCCGAGCACTCGACAAGTCGCCTGCCTGAATCTGCGTGACGCAAAGAAGATTGTGCAGAACCCCTCGAACCAGCGGCTCCGATTCCGGTGTGGACCATGCCAAACTCTCCAATCCAGCTATTTCTTCATCAGAAATCGTCCGGTCCTCGTAAATTAAGAACATAGCACCCAGCAATGTAATCTCATCGGCCAAGTCTTGATCATCGGTTACGCCCTGGCCGACGACTTCGTCGAAAAGCCTGTTGGCCTCGACGGTCCTCCCCTCCTTTGCCAGCACGTAGGCCGAGCACAATTTGGCGCGCAGGCTGGCATGAACCAGGTTCGTGGGAATTTGATCCAGGAGCGAGCGAAGATAACCCACTCCCTGTCTGATGCCGACAAGAACACCACCGGACCTTTCTATATACCCGATCGCCCGCGCGTAATCGTTTCCCGCCTTGGCGTGGTGTATTGCGGACTGAAGGTCATTGGTATCGAAGAACCAATCGGCGGCGCGTCGATGCAGTGTATCGACGTGCTCTCTGCCCAGATAAACTTGCTGTTGCCGCAAGAATTCCAGGAAGAGCTGGTGATGCTTGAACCACCCGTCCTCGGGAGCGTCGCTCCTGGACAGCAGGACTCCGGCGGTCCAAATCTCGAGCAGCCTCGCCCATCCGTCCCTTCGCGCGCGGACGGCATCCGCAAGATCGCCGTTCAAACGCTCCAGGTGCGCCGTTTCCAGCAAGAATTGCTGCAGATCTTCCGGAAGCTGTTTGAACACGCGTTCGTTCAGATAATCGGCCAGCTCGGCCCGCGATCCGGACAAGCCGTTGACATGGCGCGCCAGCGGCACGCTGCAATCGTGGGTCAGCTGCGTCAGTTGAACCGCGACCGGCCACCCCTCGGTCCGCTCGATCAGTTGCCTCGAAACCTGCTCATCCAGTGGCTGATCGAAGAGTGCTCCGACGTCCCGCTCGTCGAATCTGAGGTCGTTGACGGTGATCTCGTGAACCTCACCCTGCAATCTCAAGCCCGAGACCGGAATGCCCGACCGCTCCCTGGTCGCAATGACGATGTGCATGGTGCGTGGGCTGTTGTGGATGAGGTATTCGAAGAGCTCAAGGCATGCGTCGTTATGAGCGAAGTGCGCATCGTCGATGATCAGGCATGCCTCCACATCGCTTTCGCCCATGATCGATGTCAGCATCGACAGGCGCACGAGCGGGTCCAGATCGCCCGATACGGTCGCGTGAATTCCCAGGTCGGCCCGCGCCGCCTGCTCCAGGAGCGCCACCAACGACGTCGGATCGCGATGGCGGCGTTCAATCTGAACCCAGGCCCGGGTGATGCCGCAGCTGCTCAACCTGGCGCGCAGCTGATTCAGAAGGGTCGTCTTGCCATATCCGGCCGGTGCGTCGATCAGTGTCAGACGCCGCCCAAGATTTTCCTGAATGCGGTCGAGAAGGGAAGTCCGTTGGATCAGTACGACGCTGTCCGGTGAAGTCATTGGCGCGAGCCCGGCGACCGGTCCGGCTCGAAGCTTAGTGCACAGACGGATTTTCGGCCAAGATTGGGGTCGCAGGCTCGAGACCTGCCGGGCGCGCCACGCTTCCGCTGAGCGTTTGAGCGCACGGTCGCAGCTTGTGGGCATTCTGCCGCGCCTGCCTCTCAAGTGACCGTTGCGGCCGAACGGATCGCCGCGGTGCCGCATCCCGAGGGCCGAAAGTTGTAAGGCAACACTTGACAAAAATGCCCAACTCAATCACGCTGCGGTGGTGATCGTAAGCATTCGACACAAGGCGCTGCGGCAGTATTGGACCAAGAGGCAGACGAAGGGCCTGAACGCCCAGTGGGTTGGGAAGTTGCACCGAATCCTCTCAGCGCTCGATGCCTCCGACAGGCCAGAGGACATGAACTATCCCGGATCGCATTTCCATTCACTGAGCGGTAATCGTGCTGGCCGCTATTCCGTCCGCCTGACGGCTAATGTCCGCGTAACGTTCGGGTGGAACGACGATGGTGCCGTCAACGTAGACATTGAGGACTATCACTGATGAAGAGACACCCGTCCCTGATCCCCACACACCCGGGGGAAATCCTCCGGGAGGATGTCCTGCCTGCGCTCGGCATGACCAAGACGGCTGTTGCCGGCGCCCTCGGGATTTCCCGGCAGACGCTCTACGACATCGTCAACGAGAGGCAGCCTGTCACGGCCGAGATGGCGGTTCGCTTCGGCAAGCTCTTCGGCAATGGCGCGGCCTTCTGGCTCAACCTGCAGCGCGCCCACGATCTCGCGATCGCGGAGCGTACGGTCGATGTCTCCGGGATCCCCACGCTCGACTCGCACGCTGGCTAAGCAAGCGATCCCGGCTTGAGGGTCGGGCGCGGCTTACGTCTCGTCGAGGCGGTCGACAGCCGCCGAGTGGCCCCGTGCCGCGCTTGCGCCACGTGGCACAGCGCCGCATACTTCCAGGCGAGTCACTAAGGCGTGGAGAGGTGCTGCTCCGACGCGACGGGCGGCGCCGACGGGCGCCCTGCTCGTCGGCTCCTTCCCGATCGTGTCGCTTGCGGTGCGACAAGAACGCAACAATGGGGAGGAGCAAACTCATGGCGGATCTCAAGAAGACAGGAATTTCCAGGCGGTCCGTGCTCAAGGGCTCGGCGGCGGTCGCCGGCGTGGCGGCCGGCGCGAGCATCGGCGGATTCCCGACCGTCTGGTCGCAGGACATCCAGGACATCGAGATCAACATGATCGGCACGGCGGTGACGATCTCCAGCGCCTACGAGGCGATGGCCGAAGAGGCGCTCGGCTTCCAGTTCAACATGTCGGCGGTAGACCTCAACACCATCGGCCAGCGCGCCATCACTCAGCCGAGATCGGCCGACCTCTTCGAGCCGGATCTCGAGCAGTTCCCGCAGATCTTCCCGAGCGGGAACATGCAGGCGATCGACGTCACGAAGCTGGAGCATTTCGACCAGCTGCTCGGGATCTTCAAGAAGAGCGGCAAGATCCATGCCGACGCCTGGTACGGGGACGGCATGAACCCGTCACGCTACTGCTGGACCTCGGCCATCGAAGGCAGGGACTTCGTCGAGCCGGAGTCCAGCCAATGGATGACCATCGTACCCGGCACCTTCAACGCCGATACCCTCGGCGCGCAGCCGGAAAAGATCGGCCGCCCGATCGAGACCTGGGCCGAGTTCGTCAACCCCGAGTTCAGCGGCAGGACGGCGCTGCAGAACTTCCCCGGCATCGGCATCATGGACATCGCCATGGCGCTCCAAGCCAACGGGGAGATCGAGTACGGCGATAAGGGCAACATGACGGTCGACGAGATCAACTACACCTTCGACCGGCTGATCCAGCTCAAGAAGGACGGGCACTTCCGCGCCTTCTGGAGCACCTTCAACGATTCCGTCAATCTGATGACCTCTGGCGAGGTGGTGCTGCAGTCCATGTGGTCGCCGGCGGTGGCGGCGGTGCGCGCACGCGGCGTGCCCTGCATCTACCTCGACCTCAAGGAAGGCTACCGGGCCTGGGCGCTTGGCGCGATGATCCCGCGCCACGTCGAGGGCAAGAAGCTCGGCGCCCTCTACGACTACTTCAATTGGTACCACTCGGGCCCGGCCGGCGCCTACTTCTCCAAGCAGGGCTACTACATGTGCACGCCCGAGAACTCGCGCGGGTTCATGGAGCCCTGGGAGTGGGATTACTGGTACGAGGGCAAGCCGGCGGAAGGCGAGGTCAAGGATCCCTTCGGCAACGTCATGGAGCAGCCCGGCCACGTCCGCGACGGCGGCTCGTTCGCGAACCGCATGGGCCGGGTCGCCGTGTGGAACTCGATCATGGACGAGAACATCCTCGTCGTGAAACGCTGGAACGAGTTCCAGACCGCGTAGACAAAGCTGTCACGATTGCTGCGGCGCCTTTCGAGGCGCCGCAGTTCTTTTTGACCGCTACACGTGCTGGCCGCCGTTGACGTGCAGCTCGCCGCCGGTGATGTAGGCGGCGGTATCCGAGCAGAGGAAGTAGATCGCCGACGCCACCTCGGAGGGCTTGCCGAGGCGCGCCATCGGAATGGCCGGCAACAGGTCGTTGGCCTGGGGCGAGAGGATGGGCGTGTCGATCTCCCCCGGCGCGATGGCGTTGACGCGGATGCCGAGCGGGCCGAAGTCCGCCGCCATCTCGCGGGTGAGCGACGCCAGCGCCGCCTTCGAGGTCGCGTAAGCGCTGCCGGCGAAGCGGTGGACGCGCCCGCCCGCGATCGAGGTCACGTTGACGACGCTGCCCTGGCCCTGCTTCAGCTCCTCGAAGAGACCGCGCGCCAGCGCCAGCGGCGCGAAAAAGTTGACCTGGAAGACTTCGCGCCAAACGTCGAGGTCGGTGTTCTGGCTGTCGAGCCGGATGCCGTCCTTGCCCTTGGGCGAGATGCCCGCGTTGTTGACCAGCGCGCTCAGCGGTGCGCCATTGAGGCGGGCGCGCATCTCCTCGATGCCGTGACGCACGTCTTCCGGGTCGGAGAGGTCGATCCGGATGTGGTCCTCGGGCCCGGCCTCCCACGGGCAATCCTCCGAGAAGGCCCGGCGCGAGGCGGTGATGACCCGCCAGCCGGCCGCGCTGAAGCGCTTGACCGTCGCGTGCCCGATCCCCTGGCTCGCGCCGGTGAGGATCAGCGTTCTCCGCTCGTCCGCCATGGCCGCTCTCCCTATCCGTCGCCCTCCACCGGCATGGTGTAGTTGAGCCGCATGCGACCGCCGTCGGCGTAGATTACCTGACCCGTGACATAAGAGGAATCGTCGCTCGCGAGAAAGACCGCGATGCCGGCGATCTCCTCCGGCTGGCCGACGCGGCCCATGGGAGTGCGGGAGAGCACCCGACGACGCGCCGCCTCGTCGGTGAGCAGCGAGCCCGACAGCTCGGTGAGGATCGTGCCCGGGCCGATCGCGTTCACGCGGATCCCCTTGGGTGCCAGCGCCAGCGACATGACCGAGGTGAGCTGGTTCACCCCGCCCTTGCTGACCACATAGGCAGCGATCGATTCGATCGCCATCACCCCGTTGACGGACGACATGTTGATGATGCTGCCCGAGCCTGCATCCGCCATCACCCGCGCCGCCGCCTGGCCCACCAGGAAGTAGCCCCGAAGGTTGACGCGCAGCACCCGGTCGAAGTCCTCCTCGGTTACGTCGAGGAAGTCCGCGATGGTGAAGATGCCGGCGTTGTTCACCAGCACGTCGATGCGCCCGTGGCGCGAGACCGTCTCCGCGATCAGCGCGCGCGCCTGCGGGCCCTCGCCGGTGTCGCAGGGGATGAAGGTGGCGGTAGCGCCGGTGTCGCGGAGCGACTGCGCAGTCGCCTCGCCTTGTTCTTCGAGGATGTCGCCGATGACGACCGCAGCACCTTCGGCCGCGAAGCGCCGGGCGCAGGCGGCACCGATGCCGCGGGCAGCACCAGTCACCACTGCGACCTTGCCTTCGAGCCTCATCCCTTCTCCTTCACCGGGCGGAACAGGTTGACGATCTGGCGCGCGATCTCCTCCGCCGAATCCTCGCCCGGCTTGTACCAGGCGATCGACCAAGCCATGGCGCCGATCAGTGCCAGCCGAAAATACTTTCGGCTCGTGCCGTCGGGCAGCGGCAGGTCGTCGATCAGCGCGCGAAAGATGTTCTCGTAGTCGTCGCGCTCCTCGATCATCCGCGCACGGAGCTTCGGCGAATGCCGGCGCGGAAACTCGGTCGCGATGACCGAGCCGTAGTCCTTGCTCTGGTGCAGGGTCTCGACGTGAGCGGCGCAGGCGGCCTCCAGCCTGCCCCAGGGATCGTTCACCGTCTCGACGGCCGCGCGCACGCGCTCCTTGATCCGCTGGATGCCGGCCGCGTGAACCGCCGCCAGCAGGTCCTCCTTGGAGGCGAAGTGGTAGTACATCGAGCCGGGCAGGATGCCGGCCGCCGCGGCGATGTCGCGCACAGAGGTGGCGCTATAGCCCGAGCGCGCGAACTCCACCGCGGCCGCGTCCAGGATGCGGCCCCGCCGGTTGTCCCTGCGCTTCCCGTCGGTTTCCGCCACAGCCATGGATCATTCCGGACTCGGCGGGTTTGGGCAAGCGTTTGTTCGATTTGTCGGTTCGGCGTGCGCTGCGTGGCTGCCGATTGTCGCCGGGGGTGAAGGTAGCTACCATCATCGCCGTTGCGCCGGGCAAGGAGGCCGGCGCCCGGCCGCGCCGCATCCGGCACGGACGGCATGATGCACCGACACAGGGAGGATAACGATGAGCAAAGTCAATCGTCGCACATTCCTGAAGGCGGCCGGGATCGGAGGCGCGGCGGTGGCTGCGGCGCCGACCGTGATCGTCAAACCCGCCCGGGCCGACACCATCAGGGTCGGCGGACTGCACGACCGTACCGGTGTGATCGGCATCTACGGCAACGAGATGGCCGATGCGCTGGTGTTTGCGGTGGACGAGATCAACGCCGCGGGCGGCGTGCTGGGGCAGCAGCTCGAGCTCATCGAGTACGACGCCCAGTCGACCATGGCCAACTACTCGCAGTATGCGCAGCGGCTGGCGACCAGCGACCAGGTCGACGTCATCTTCGGCGGCATCACCAGTGCGTCGCGCGAGTCGATCCGCCCGGTGTTCGACCGCTTCCGCAAGCTCTACTTCTACAGCACCTTCTACGAGGGCGGCGTCTGCGACCGGACGGTCTTCTGCAATGCCGAAACGCCGGCGCAGATCAACGGCCCGCTGCTGAAGTACGCGATGGAGAAGTTCGGCGCGAAGACCGTCTACACCATCGCCGCCGACTACATTTACGGGCAAATCACCGCCGACTGGATCAAGAAGTACGCCAAGGACTTTGGCGGCGAGGTCATCGCCGAAGAGTTCTTCCCGCTCGATGTCGGCGACTTCGCGTCGACCATCACCAAGATTCAGCAGGCCGATCCTGACCTGGTGGTCTCGGCGCTGGTGGGCGGCAACCACATTGGCTTCTACCGGCAGTGGCCGGCGGCGGGGATGCAGGACAAGATTCCGGTAGCGTCCACCGTGTTCGGCCCGTGGGAGAACGCCTTCGTTTCGGCCGCGGAGTCCGAGGGCATCATGTGCTCCTACCACTACTTCCAGAGCATCGACACGCCGGCCAACGCGGCGTTCCTGGAGAAGTGGCGCGGCCGTTACGGCGAGGATGCGGCGGAGATCGGCACGCTTGCGATCTGCACCTACAACTCGGTCAACATGTGGAAGAAGGCGGTCGAGCAGGCCGAAACCATCGACCGCATGGCGGTGATCGAGGCGCTTGAGACCGGGATCTCGGTCGAGGGGCCGGGCGGCACGGTGACGATGGATCCGCCGACCCATCACACGATCATGAGCGCGGCCATCGCCGAGCTCAATGGCGGCCAATTCAACATCGTCGAGGTGGCCGAGAACCGGACCCCGGACGATACCGCCACGGTCTGCGACCTGATCAGCAATCCCGATCAGGCAACCCAGTACCGGATCGAGGTCGACTGACCTCTTTCTAGTCGTCGTTACCGATCATGGATCTCGCCGGCATCATCGCCGTCCAGATCGGCTATACCGTGGCCAGCCTCGCGCTCATCAGCGCGGGGCTGGCCGTTATTTTCGGCATGATGCGGGTCATCAACCTGGCCCACGGCGAGTTCCTGATGCTCGGCGCCTACGCGGTCGTCGTCTCGACCAAGGCCGGCATCAACTTCTGGGTGTCGATGCTGGTGATCGCGCCGCTCTTCGTCGGCATCGTCGGCGTCATCGTCGAGCGCTTCATCGTCCGCTTCCTCTATGGCCGCATGATGGACACCCTGATCGCGACCTGGGGGCTCTCCCTGCTCTTCATCGGCGTCATCACGACCATCTTCGGCAATGCGACGGAGAGCGTGGTCTCGCCGCTCGGCAGCTTCGAGATCGGCGAATTCGTCGAAAGCCAGTACCGGCTCTTCATCATCTTCCTCGGCGTGCTCGTGATCGGGGTGATCTTCGTCGTGCTGCGCTACTCGCGCGCAGGGCTCATCGCCCGCGGCACGATGCAGAACGCCGACATGGCGGCGGCGCTCGGGATCAGCCCGCAGCATGTCTACACCGTCACCTTCGGCGTCGGCGCCGCATTGACCGGGCTTGCGGGCGCAGCGCTCGCGCCGGTGACCGGCCTGCTGCCCACCATGGGCGCGGCCTTCATCGCCAAGGCCTTCATCACCGTGATCGGGGGCGGCGAGGCCATCGTCACCGGCACCTCGTCCGCGTCGGCGATCTTCGGCACCGTGAACCAGGTCACCACCTTCCTCTCCACGCCGGTCATGGGCGACGTGGCGCTGCTGATCGCCGCGGTCATCCTGTTGCGGCTGCTGCCGCAGGGCATCACCGGCCGCTTCTTCCGCCGATGGCTCTGAACGTCAGTCTCAACGCCGACGGGCTCACGGTCGGGCGGCTCCCGCCCGCGCTGACGGGGCCGATCGCGGCCGTCACGATTATCGCGCTCGTCATCGGCATCCTGCCGCTGCTGGTCTCCGACATCTTCATCCTGCTCCAGCTCACGCTCTTCATGGCCTACGGCATCCTCGCCATGAGCCTCGGCTGGGTCTGGGGTTACGGCGGCATCTTCAGCTTCGGCCAGGCCGCGTTCTACGGCCTCGGCGGCTACACTTATGCGGTAGTCTCCATCAACATGGGGGGCAGCACGGCCGCGCTCGCCGCCGGAGTCGCGGTTCCCGCCGGCGCTGCTCTCCTCCTCGGCTATTTCATGTTCTACGGCCGCATCAGCACGGTCTATGTCGCGGTTATCACGCTCGTCGTGTCGCTGATCTTCTACAAGTTCCTGGGTCACACGGCGGGCTACGAATACACCATCGGCACCGCCCATCTCGGCGGCTTCAACGGCATGCCCGCGCTGCCCCCGATCAACACGCCGGGCAATCCCATGAGCATCATCTGGCCCGAGGACATGTTCGTCATCACCGGGATCTGCCTGATTCTGGTTTACGTGGTGCTACGCCTGCTCATGTACTCCAGCTTCGGCCGCGCGGTCGCCGCGATGCGGGAGAACGAGCTCCGGGCCGAGCTGCTCGGCTATGACACGCGGCTCTACAAGATGGCGGTCTTCGGCATCGGCGGCGCCGTGGCGGGTTTGGCCGGCGTGCTCTACGCCAACTGGAACTCCTACGTGAGCCCTACCGTGTTCGACCTGGGCTTCAGCGCGCAGATCATCATCTGGGTGGTGGTCGGCGGGCTCGGCACCCTGGTGGGGCCGCTGGTGGGCGCCATGGCTCTGGGCTTCGTCACCATCGAGCTCGGCACCCAGCAGACCGTCGACGTCAACCTGATCCTGGGCGTGATCCTGGTGGTCTTCGTGCTTGCGGTGCCGGAGGGCGTCACCGCCCAGGCCCGCGCCCTCTACGCCCGCCTGATGGACAGGGTCCAGGGCCAGGCCCGAGCGTAGAGCGATTCCGCTTTACGCGGAATCGCTCTACACTATTTGTCGCTCACGGCAGCCGGCTCTTATTGGATTCCGCGCACCCAGCGGCGCGACCCGGCGCCTGCGCGGTCGCGGCCTGTCGCGCGTCCGTCATTGACGGACGCGCTCTTGGCACACCCCTATTCGGCGGCCGCCTTCGTGGCGGGGCCGGCCTCCAGCCGCGCGATGGCGCGGGCGTAGACGCCGGGGTCCACGTTACCGCCCGAGAGGATCAGTCCGACCTTCTTGCCGGCCATCGCCTCCCGCTCCTGCATGAGCGCCGCGAGCGGGGAGGCGCCCGCGCCCTCGGCGAGGTTGTGCGTGTCCGCGTGGTAGGCGGCGATGGCGTCGAGCATCTCGTCGTCGGAGACGCTGACGATGCGCGCGCAGCCGGCGAGGATCAGGTCGAGGGCCTCGGGCGAGGGCACGCGGGTCGCGATCCCGTCGCCCACCACGGTCGTGGCCCGGTTGATCGAAACCGGCCGCCTCGCCTCGTAGCTGAGCGCGTAGCAGTTGGCGCCCTCGGCGACCACGCCGATGATCTCGGTCTTGAGCCCGAGTGCATCGCGCACGCCCATCAGCCCGCAGATGCCGGAGCCCAGCCCCACCGGCACATAGACCGCGTCGAGATCTGGCGCCGCGGTGAAGAGCTCCAGCGCGTAGGTGCCGACGCCGCGCACGAGGCGCTCGTCGAAGGAGGGCACCATGACCAGGTTCCGCTCGGCCGCGAGGGCCCGGGCGTGCTCGTACGCGGCCTCGAAGTCCGCGCCGTGCACCACCAGCTCGCCGCCGAAGGCGCTCATCGCCGCGTTCTTGCCGGCGGCATTGCCCTCGGGCACCACCAGGGTCGCTGCGAGGCCGAGCCGGGTTGCGGCGTAGGCGATGCTCTGGCCGTGATTGCCCCTGGTGGCGGCGATCACGCCGGCGGCCTGGCCGTGCCGGCGCAGATCGTCCATGTAGACGAGGCCGCCCCGCACCTTGAAGGCGCAGATCGGGGTGTGGTTCTCGTGCTTGACCCAGACCTCGGCCCCGGTGCGCTGCGCCAGCAGCGGCCAGGGGATTTGCGGCGTGGGGTCGAGGGTCTCGTGAACGAACGCGGCGGCGTCCTGGAATTCGGCCAGCGTGGGCAGGCGCATGGCGATGCTCCCCTGGGTCTATGGCGGCGCACTATAGCAGGCGTGCACGAGCTTTCAGGCGCCCGCAACGCCAGAGCGAGTCCGTCTTTCACGGAAGCGCGACAGGCCGCGACCGCGCCCCCGCCCATCCCCGTCCCGATCTGCCCCTGGAGGCGGAGAGCAACTGTACGCATCAATTATGAGGTGTGTGGACAGCTGGTTTATGGCCGGCCTCGTGCCCGCAGGCTATTCTGAGTCTGCGAGACAGGGAAAACGGCCATGAAAGTGACCAGCGAACGCCGGGACGGCGTCTTGTGGCTCTGCGTGAGTGGTCGCATCAATATCCTCAACGCCACGCAGTTCGAGGAAGCGGTCGCAAACGAAATCGAGGATGGCGACCGGGCGGTGATTGTCGACCTTGAGAAGTTGGCCTACATCAGCAGCGCGGGCCTTTACGCCGTCCTCAAGGTCGCAAAGCTCATGTGGCAGCGCGATACGGCGTTCGCGCTGTGCGAGCTGTCGGATGTCGTCCACGTGGTCTTCGAGAGGATCGGCTTCGCCAGCATCATGCCAATCCATTCGACCAGGGCCGAGGCACTGGCATCCCTCGAAGACTGAACCAGCGGCCCGGCATCGTCCCGCGTGCTCAAGGATGCCGCCGCTCACCCCCGTCGCCGCCCTCGAAGGCCTGCAGCTTCTCCACCAGTTCGGCAGGTAGAGGCGCCGGGCGATGCGTGGTCTGATTGGTGTTGACCCACACCACCTCGCCCGAGGCGAGCCGTTCGTCCCGCCCCTTCGGATAGATCTCCAGGCCGAAGGTGAGGCTGGTGCGGCCGATGCGCGCCGAACGCACGCCGACCTCGATCTCGTCGTCGAAGCGGATCGGCGCGTAGTACTCCACCAGGGTCTTGACCGTGTGGTAGTCCTCGTCCCTGCGCTCCACCTGCCCCTGGTAGTCGTAGGGGAGCGCGCGGAAAAACTCGGTGATCGCAGTGTCGAAATAGGTCAGGTAATGGGCGTTGAAGACGAGCATCTGCCCGTCGATCTCCGAATACCTCACCCGCAAGGGGAAGAAGAACGAGAACTCCGATCGTGCCATTCGGGTACCCTTTTCGATCGCCACTTCCTCACGCCGTCAGCAGGCAGACCGTGCCGCCGGCCCCTTATCCGCGCCGCGACGTGAGGCCGGTCTGGACTGCCTCGTGCGGAGCGGTCATCCTCGCGGCCCCGCAGGGCCCGAAGACGCCGGGTTCGCGAGACTACGCCATGACTGCCCCCTTCAGATAGACCCGAAACCCGGTAGACCGCCATGTCCGCTCTCTTCGATCTCACCGGCAAGACCGCCGTCGTCACCGGCTCCACCAAGGGCATCGGCAAGGCCATCGCGCGGGCGCTGGCCCAGCACGGCGCTCGGGTGGTCGTCTCCAGCCGGGACGAAGGCCGGGTCGAGGCGACAGCGCGCGCGCTGACCGACGAGGGGCTCGCGGTCCTGGGTCTCACCTGCAACGTCGGGCGCAAGGCCGAGCTGGAGCGCCTGATCGAGGAGAGCCGCAAGGCGCTCGGACAGATCGACATCGTCGTCGGCAACGCCGCCATCAACCCGCACTACGGCTCGTTCGCGGACATTTCGGACGATGCCTTCGCCAAGATCATGGCGACCAACGTGCAGTCCAACCTCTGGCTCGCGCAGCTGGTGGCGGACGAGATGCGCGAGCGTAATGACGGCGCGATCATCTACGTCTCCTCGATTGGGGGCACCATCGGCTCCGACGTGATCGGCGCCTACTGCATCTCGAAGGCGGCCGACCTTCAGCTCGTGCGCAACCTCGCGGTCGAGCTGGGGCCGCACAACATCCGGGTCAACGCCATCACCCCCGGTCTCGTACGCACGGACATGGCGCGCGCGCTCTGGGAGGACGAGGTGCGCGCGGCGGACCGGATCGCCCGCACCCCGCTGCGACGGCTCGGCGAGCCCGAGGACATCGCGGGCATCGCGGTCTACCTGGCGTCGGACGCCGGCCGCTGGACCACCGGCCAGAGCTTCGTCGTAGACGGCGGCACGTCGATCGCTGGCTAATTCCCGCTACGGAGCGGCCGCGATCTCGTGGCCATCCGCCGCGAGACGTTGACCGAGCGCGGCGATGTGGCCGGGCCCGATCTCGCAGCAGCCGCCGACGATCGCAGCGCCCGCGGCGACCCAGCCCATCGCGTGGCCCGCATAGGCTGCTGGATCCAGGTCTTCGCGGGCCTCCAGCACGTCGACGGTGCCGCCCGGCTGCAGGGCGCCGATGGAGACGAAGCCATTGGCGTAGGCGCCGAAGGGGACGCCGATGCCGGAGAGCCTCGGCAAGGCGGTGGCAACCGCCTCGGGGCTGGAGCAGTTGATCAGTACCGCGTCTGCGCCCGCGTCCACGGCGGCCTGCGCGCCTTGGGTAACCCCCTCGCCCGAGCGAAGCACCGTGCCGTCGGCATCGTTCACCGAGAGCGCCGTCCAGACCGGCTTGCCGCTCTCCCGCGCCGCCGTGGTCGCCGCGCGCGCCTCCGCCGCCGACAACATGGTCTCGCACAGGAAGAGATCGACCCGGTCCGCCTGCACGGCGACGATCCTGCGGTAGTGCGCGAGGCATTCGTCTTCGGGCGGGGTCAGGTCGGGCCTGTAGCTGCCGACCAGCGGCGGCAGGCAGCCGGCGATCCTCACCGCCTCACCGCTGCTCTCGCGTGCGGCCTCCGCCGCGTCGAGCGCGGCATCGTGCAATGCCCCGAACTTGTCGGCGATGCCTTCGCGGTCGAGCCTGGGCGGCGTCGCCGTGTAGGTGTTCACCGTGACGATCCGCGCGCCGGCCTCGATGAAGTCGAGATGCACGGCCGCGACCAGCGCCGGCTCGTCCATCATCACCTGGACGGACCAGAGCGGCGCCGCCGACCGCGCGCTTCGGCGATAGAGCTCCTGACCGACACCGCCATCGAGGAGGACGATCGTCTTGCGCCGCGCCGCCGTGGTTTCCGTCATGACTCCGCTCCCGTCACGGCCTTGCGCGCGCCCTCGCGCCACTCCAAGCCCACTCTCCAAGCCGCGCGATGATAACCACGGGCAACATCTGGAAACAGACCCGCGCGGCCGGCCGACCGTTGGCCGAGGTCGGCATCGCATGCAAGACTCCGCGCCTCGCCATCCAACCCCTCCACATCACCGAGTGAGAGTCATGGATTCGCTGAACAACCGCTTCACCGTGCGCAAAGAGGATTTCGACCGGCCGGTGCTCGTGACCGGCTCCAGCGGATGCATCGGAAGCTGGGCGCTCGCGATCCTCGTGCGCGCCGGCGTGCCCGCCGTCTCCTTCGACCTCGACTCGAGCCGCCGCCGGCCAAGCCTTCTGATGTCGGAGGAAGAGCTCGCGCAAGTGACCTGGGTGGAGGGGGACATCGCCGACGCCGAGGCCGTCGACCGGGTGGTGGACGAGAAGGGGATCGGGGCGATCCTCCATCTCGCGGCCCTGCAGGTGCCCTTCTGCAGGGCGGACCCCGTCGCGGGCGCCCGAGTCAACGTGGTCGGCACGGTCGCCGTGTTCGAGGCGGCCCGCCGCCGCGGCCTGCGCCGCCTCGCCTACGCGAGCTCCATCGCCGCGCACGGTGCGCCGGCGGAGAGCGGCTACGCCTCCACCCTCTACGGCGCCTACAAGGCCTGTGACGAAGCCATCGCCCGGACCTATTGGCTGGACTGGGCGGTGCCGAGCATCGCGCTCCGCCCGGGCATCGTCTACGGCGTCGGCCGCGACCAGGGCATGACGTCGAAGACCACGGTCGCGATCCTGGCTGCGGCGGCCGGGCGCGACTACGAGGTGCCCTTCACCGGCGACATCTCATACCTCTACGCGGGCGAAGTCGCGGCGGCGTTCCTCCGCGCCATCGCGCGGGACGGCGATGGCGCGCCCGCCTTCGACTGCAACGGGACCGTAGCCCCCATCGAGGACGGGCTGGAGGCAGTCCGGCGCCTCGCACCCGGCGCGCGGGTGCGGGCGAGCGGTGACCCGCTACCCTTCCCCATGGAGGACCGGGACGCGCTGCTCCGCACGCACATCGGCGACTACGGCGCCATCTCCATAGAGGAGGGCACGGCCGAGACCTTCCACGCGTTCCAGATCCTGCTGCAGGACGGGCGGGTGTCGGCCGACGTCTGACCGTGCTGCCCGCCCAGCCCAAGTTACTCACAGGTCGAGCGCGGTCACTCGGTCGGCGTGAGTCTGGATGAAGGCGAGGCGGGATTCGGGGCGGCGGCCCATCAGCTCCTCGACCCGGCGCGCCGTGGCGGTGACCGCGTCCTCGGCGACCTCGACGCGCAGCAGCGTGCGCCGCGCGGGGTCCATGGTGGTTTCCTTGAGCTGGGCCGGCGGCATTTCGCCGAGCCCCTTGAAGCGGCTGATCTCGACCTTGCCGGCGCCGGAAAAGTCGCTCTCGAGCAGCCGGACGCGGTCGGCATCGTCGCGCGCATAGCGGGTGGTGCCGCCGCGCGCCAAGCGATAGAGCGGCGGCTGCGCCAGGAAGAGGTGCCCCGCGTCGATGAGCCCCGGCATCTGGCGGTAGAAGAAGGTCATCAGGAGTGCCGCGATGTGGGCGCCGTCCACGTCCGCATCGGTCATGATGACGACGCGCTCGTAGCGGAGCGCGCCAGCGTCGAAGCGCGCGCCGGTGCCGCAGCCCAGCGCCTGGACCAGATCGTCGAGCTCCTTGTTGCCGCGCAGCTTGTCGGCGCTGGCGCTCGCCACGTTGAGGATCTTGCCGCGTAGCGGCAGCACGGCCTGGGTTTCGCGGTTGCGCGCCTGCTTGGCGGAACCGCCGGCCGAATCGCCCTCGACCAGGAAGATCTCGGTGCCGGCCGCCGCCTCGCGCGCGCAATCGGCGAGCTTGCCGGGCAGCCGGGTCTTGCGGGCCGCACGCTTGCGGGCGACCTCGCGGTCCTTCCTGCGCCGTAGCCGTTCCTCGGCGCGTTCGACGACGCGCTCGAGCAGCAGGTTGGCGGCGGAAGGATCGGCCGAGAGCCAGTGGTCGAAGTGGTCGCCGAGGGCGTTTTCCACCAGGCGGCCGGCCTCGGGCGAGGCGAGCCGCTCCTTGGTCTGCCCCTGGAACTGCGGGTCGCGCAGGAACACCGAGAGCAGCGCGCAGGCGCCGCCGGTCACATCGTCGGCGGTGAGCTGGGCCGCGCGCTTGTTGCCCACGAGCGCACCGTAGCTCTTCAGACCGCGCACGAGGGCGCCGCGCATCCCCGATTCGTGGCTGCCGCCCTGGCTGGTGGGCACCGTGTTGCAGTGGGAGGCGACGAAGCCGTCCTCGTCCTCCGGCCACGCGACCGCCCACTCGACCCGCCCGGAATCGCCGTTGAGTGCGCCCTGGCCCGCGAAGGGTGCGGGCGTCAGGGTGTGGCGCTTGCCGAGGGTGGCGTTCAGATAGTCGACCAGGCCGCCCGGATAGTGCAGGACCGCCGTCTCCGGCACCGTGCCGGCATCTGCGAGCAGCGCCGCTTCGCAGGACCACCGAATCTCGACGCCGCGGTAGAGATAGGCGCGGGTCCGCGCCATTTCGTAGAGCGCACGCGGCCCGAAGCGGACGCCCTCGCCGAAGATCTCGGGGTCGGGGTGGAAGCGCACGAGCGTGCCGCGCCGGTTGGTGACGGGGCCCGCGTCCTCCAGCGGGCCGGCCGGCGTGCCCCGCGCGTAAGACTGCCGCCAGAGCCGCTTGTCGCGCGCGACCTCGACCGTGAGCTGCTCGGAGAGCGCGTTGACCACGGAGAGGCCGACCCCGTGCAGGCCGCCCGAGGTCGCGTACACCTTGTCGCCGAACTTGCCGCCGGAGTGCAGCGTGGTGAGGATCACCTGTAGCGCCGAGACGTTCTCGTACTTGGGGTGCGGGTCGACGGGGATGCCCCGGCCGTTGTCCTTGACCGAGGCCGCGCCGTCACCGTGGAGCGCGATCTCGATCCGGCTCGCGTGGCCGGCGATCGCCTCGTCCATCGCGTTGTCGATGAGCTCGGCGAGCAGATGGTGCAGCGCCCGCTGATCGGTGCCGCCGACGTACATGCCGGGCCGGCGGCGCACCGGTTCCAGCCCTTCCAGGATCTCGATGTCGTGGGCGGTGTAGTCGCCGTTGGCAGGCGGCGCGGGCTGTGGCGCGGGCGCGCTTGCCTTGGGCCGCCGGCCGGGGGCACGCGGCGCCTTCCGCGCAGCCTTCGACACCGCCTTGCGCGGAGGCTTGCGCTTCTTGTCGGCAGCGCTCTCGTCGAGCCCTGCGAAGAGATCGAGATTATCGGCCATGGAACGGTGCAGCAATCGGATGGTGGCGCCCGCACATACTATAGGGAGCGACCGCGCGCCTGCCAACGATCGCACGAGATGTTGTGGCTATTCGGCGCCATTCTACCACAAATTGTTGCTTGCGAGGCCGGTGGCCGGGCCCAATTGTCAAGGAATGCGCCTCTGGAGCCTCCATCCCAAGTATCTCGATCAGAAGGGGCTGGTTGCGCTCTGGCGCGAGGGGCTGCTCGCCCAGGCTGTGCTCAAGGGCGCGACGACGGGATACCGGAACCATCCCCAGCTGCAGCGCTTCCGCGTGCAGCTATCGCCGGTTCCCGCCATCGCCGCCTACCTGCGTGGCGTGCACGCCGAGGCGGTCGCACGGGACTGTTGTTTCGACGCGGGCAAGATCGCGAGTGGTGGGACGACGCCCCTGATCGACGTGCCGCAGGGTCAGATCGACTTCGAGTGGCGCCACCTGATCGCGAAGCTGGAGGCACGCGCGCCCACGTGGCGCAAGGCGCTGGGAACACCCCACCCGCCGGCGCCGCACCCGCTGTTCCGGACCATTCCCGGTGGCATCGCGGAGTGGGAACGGCCCTAGTTATTGCCGCCAGCGCTCGATCCAGGGGCCTTCGACGCTGATGTCGAAGGAGCTCTCGTCGAGGTTACGGAAGCCCTCGAACGCCTTGGCGCGCCGGGCGAAGAAGTCGTCCCAGTCCGGTCGAAACGCCGGATCGTCCCCGCGGCGCATCACGAATGGGTCGAGAAAGCCATCCCAGCCCGAGGGCTGGTCGGGGCGCTGCCAGCGCAGATCGACGCTCCAGCGCACCTTGTCCGAGAGGTTCTCGAGCGAGCGGTGCGGAACCATCTGGTTGATGAAGAGCACGCTGCCCAGAGCCATCTCGCAGGTCACGGTCTCGTAGTCGGCAAGGTCCGGCTCGGGGATGTAGAGGTACCAGGACTTCGGGTTGGCGACGTCGCGTTCGATCTTGTGGCCGAACACGCCCGCCTTGTGGGCGCCTCGCTTCACCTGCATGCAGCCCGTCTCCACCGTCACATCGAGGAAGGGGATCCAGGCGGCAGGCTGGTGCGTGCCCTCCGCTCCGGCCAGCAGGTAGGCGGTGTCCTGATGCCAGGGCACGGTCATCAGCTCCGTCTGCGGCGTCTTCGAGCGCACGTTGCAGACCGGATGGCCGGCGATGTCCGGGCCAATCAACTGCTCGACGATGGCGAGCAGCTTGGGCGAGCCCCAGAGCGAGGCGATCCCGCGCCCCAGAAGACCGCTCATGTGGAACATTACCGCGGCCGTGCCGTAGGCGCGTTCAACGGCGGCGAGCCGTTCGAAGAAGCCCAGTTCGGCGTAGGTCTCGGGGATGCGGCCCGCGTCGTGGAGCGCATCTGCCAGCGCGCCGACGTGCGCCTCGATCTCCTCGATCGCCGGCTGCAGATCGTCCGGCGTCAGCAGTCCGTCTGCGATGACGAACCCGTGGTCCTGATAATGGCGAAGCTGGTCGTCTGTCAGCGCCATGGCTGCTCCTCGCGCATCCCCCGTGCCCCTTGCATACCCCCGCACGCCGCACGGGTCGAGCGCGCTCTGGTCATGCCTGGTGTCGTGTTTCCGAAGTTCATTCACCTATGGTCGGGCCGACGAACGATGTCTCCGACCAAGCCTCTCACACGGAGCCGATCCCACACACTGTCATGCCTAGACCTGTTTCAGGCATCTCCCTCAGACAGTCGCACCGAGATCAGTGCAAACGCGTGGATGGGCGGGAAAAGCCCGTCCACGACATGTTGGGGATACCGTTCAGTCGAATGGAAACCCCTCGAACGGAACGCTAGCCCATGTCGGACTCGGGGATCTGCAGGCTCGCGCCGGGGACGGCGGCCAGCAGCGCCTTGGTGTAGTCGTGGCGGGGGTTCGTGAAGACCTCGGCCGCACTGCCGGTCTCGACGATCCGCCCCAGGTACATCACCGCCACGCGGTCGCTGATATAGCGGATCACGCCGAGATCGTGGCTCACGAATATGTAGGTGAGCCCCAGCTCGCTCTTGGTCTGCTTGAACAGGTTGAGAATCTGCGCCTGGACCGAGACGTCGAGCGCGGACGTCGGCTCGTCGGCCAGCACCAGGGCGGGGCGCAGGATAATCGCACGCGCAATCGCCGCCCGCTGGCGCTGGCCGCCTGAAAGCTGGTGCGGATAGCGGCTTGCGAAGCTTGCGCCCAGGCCCACCAGATCGAGCGCTTCGCCGACGCGGGAGTCGCGATCCCGGCGGTTGCCGATGCCGTGTACTTCCAGCGGCGTCCGCAGCGCGGCACCGATCGACTGGCGCGGGTTGAACGACGACGTCGGGTCCTGGAACACGCACTGGACGCGGCGCCGCATCGCGCGCAGCGGGCCCCGCGAGAGGGTGGCGATGTCGCTGTCCTCGAACCAGATCTGCCCGCTCGTCGGCCGCAATAGACGCAGGATCAGGCGCAGCAGGGTCGACTTGCCCGAGCCCGACTCGCCGACGATGCCCAGGGTCTCCCCCGGCGCCACGTCGATCGAGACGTCGGCGACCGCATCGACCACATGGCGGCGGCGCAGCAAGCCGTGGGCGCCGAAGCGCTTGGAGAGCGCTTGGCAGCGAACCAGAGGCTCAGGCACCGCCCTCGTCCAACAGCCAGCAGCGGGCACCGTGGCCGGCCTCGACCTCCATGATTTCGGGCTCGCGCGTGCAGCGTTCGAAGCGGCGCTCGCACCGGTCCGCGAAGCGGCAGCCTTCCGGCAGCTCGTAGGGGGAGGGGATCTGGCCGGGGATGGAGAGCAGCTCTTCCTGCACCGTCCTCACGGTCGGCGTCGACCGCAGCAGCGCCCGCGTGTAGGGGTGGCTCGGCCGCTCGAAGAGCCGCGCGACCGGCGCCCGTTCGAGGATGGCGCCCGCATACATGACGTAGACCCAGTCGCAGAGCTCGACGATGACCCCGAGATCGTGGGTGATGAACAGGATGGCCGTCCCGTGGGTGTCGCGAATCTCGCGCAGCAGCCTGAGCACCTGGGCCTGCACCGTGACGTCGAGCGCCGTGGTGGGCTCGTCCGCGATCAGCAGCTCCGGCTCGAGCGCGAGCCCCATCGCGATCATCGCCCGTTGCTGCATGCCGCCCGAATACTGATGCGGGTACTCGCGCGCGCGCACCCCGGCGTCAGGAAGATGCACCGAATCGAGGAGATCGACCGCCCGCTCGTGCGACTGCGTCCGGCCCAACCGGCGGTGAAGCTCGTAGGGCTCGCCCACCTGGCGGCCCACCCTGAGCACGGGGTTGAGCGCGCGCAGGGCATCCTGCGGGATCAGCGCGACGCGGTTGCCGCGGATGCCGCGCATCTCGCGCTCCGACTTTCCGGTCAGCGTCTCGCCCGCGAGCGAGATGGTGCCGGACGCAATCCGTGCGCGCTTGGGCAGGAGGCCGAGGACGGAAAGCGCCGTCATCGTCTTGCCCGAGCCGGATTCGCCGATGAGGCCGACGATCTCTCCCGGCCAGACTTCGAGGCTCGCCCCGTCGACGACTCGCGCCGTGCCGCGCGCGCCCGAGAACTCGATGCTCAGGTCGTCGACCCGGAGCGTCGCCGGTCGATCGTCCCGCGCGTGCGGGCGAATGTCGCGGCCGTTGCCAAGGTCGGCGTTCATGCCGATCCCGCCGTTGCGGGGCTCGGGCGCGACGGCACCATCAGGCGCTCTCGCCGCCACCGCCGCCCCGGCGATAGGCCGGCGCCACGCTCATGCTGGCTTCGACCTCTTCGCTGAAGCTGCCGAGCGGATTGTCCCGTGTCGGCATCTGCGCGACGAAGGGCAGGCTCTGATACTTGGCCACCTCGTAGACGCGCCTGAGCTCCGCCACCGGATAACGGTTCTCGTCCGCGCGCAGGTCGACATAGGGGTATTCCTCCTTCCAGTGGACCAGCAGCGCCGCCGACTGCTTGCCGCGGGCATCGCCGCCGGCGGCCTGGCCCGCCTCCAGCGCAAGCAGCAGGCGTTCGGGCAGCGCCAGCGGCTCGGTCCTCTCAAAGGTCTCGGCCATCGCGTTCACCGTGCCTTCGCCCACCAGGATGTTGCCCTGGGCCGAGAAGTTCTCGCCGTGGCGGTGGCCGCACCAGGGGCCGCAGTCATCGCCGGTGAAGGCCGCGCTGCCGCCTTGTGCATCGACCATGCCGACCTGGCGCACCGCGCGTCCCGGGTCTTCCGCGATCAACCTGTCGAGCGCATCCCGTGCCGAGACGCCGTCGGCCATCAGCGCGAGGCCGTCGATGGCGAGGTAGGGGTTGACCCACGACATGGTTGCGACCGCGCCCGCCCTGGCGCGCACGAAGGGGCAGTAGCCGCCCACAGCGGGTGCTGCGGTGCACACCGCAACGCCCAGCATGCCGGTGCGGGCGCAGCGGCCGACGATGGTGAAGGTGTTGAGCTGCATGGACCCCTTCCTCCGCGACCTCAGCCGACTCCGCTGCCGCCGCCGCCGGGGCGGTCCATCGGCGCAACGCTCAGGCCCCAGCGCATGTCGTCGCCGAAGGCGCCGAGCGGATTGTCGCGGGTCGGCATCTGGGCCATGAAGGGCAGGCTCACCTGCTTGGCGACCGCGTAGATCCGCCGCAGCTCGCCGATCGGATTGCGATGCTCGTCCGCGCGCAGGTCGACCAGCGGATAGACCTCGGTGTGCACCACGTAAAGGGCGGCCGACTGCTTGCCGCGCGAATCGCCGCCTGCCGACTGGCCCGCTTCCAGCGCCGCAATCAAGCGCTCGGCGAGATCTAGCGTCTCGGTGCGCTGGAAGGACTCCGCCATCGCAGGCACGCAGCCCCCGCCCATGAGCAGATTGCCCTGGGCGGAAAAGTCCGGTCCGGAGACGTGGCCGCACCAGTGCGGGCATTCATTACCGGTGAAGGCTGCGCTCCCGCCCTGCGCATCGACATAGCCGATCTGCCGCGTCTCGCGCCCGGGATCCTCCGCCAGCAGCTTGTCGCACACTGCGCTCGCGCTCATGCCCTGTTCCATCAGGTCGAGGCCGTCGTAGGCGAGATAGGGGTTGCACCAGGACTGCGAGGAGACGGCGCCGACGCCGGCTCTCGCGAAGGGGCAATAGGCGCCGACGGCGGGTGCGGCCGTCGCCACGGCGGCGCCGAGCTGGCCGGTGCGGGCGCAGCGGCCGACGATCGAGAATGTATTGAACTGCACAGCTGCCTCCCTTACGCGCTTTCGCCACCGCCACCGCCCGGCCGGTAGGCGGGCGAGACGCTCATGCTGCGGCGCATGTCCTCGGCAAAGCTGCCGAGTGGGTTGTCCCGCGTGGGCATCTGCGCCACGAAGGGCAGGCTCTGGTACCTGGCCACCTCGTAGATGCGCCTCAGCTCGACGATCGGATAGCGGTGCTCGTCCGCGCGCAGATCGACCAGCGGGTAGCGCTCCTTGTGCATGACCAGCACCGCCGCGCCCTGCCGGCCGCGGGCATCGCCGCCGGCCGCATCCCCTGCCTCGAGAGCGGCGATCAGCCGTTCGGCGAGGTCGAGCGCCTCCAGCCGCTGAAAGGCCTCGGCCATGGCGCTCACCGTCTCCGGCCCCGTGAGCAGGTTCCCCTGCGACGAGAAGTCCTGGCCCGTGACGGCGCCGTTCCACTCCGCGCAGTCCTTGCCGGTAAAGGCTGCGCTGCCGCCCTCGGCATCGACATAGGCGACCTGCCTGATATCGCGGCCGGGGTCTTCGGCCACCAGCTTGTCGCATACCGCCTGTGCACCCATGCCCTGCGCCATCAGGTCGAGGCCGTCGTGGGCGAGGTAGGGATTGCACCAGGACTGCGAGGCGACGGCGCCGACGCTGGCGCGGGCGAAGAGGCACATCGGGCCCACGGCCGTTCCCGCCGAGGCCACCACGCAGCCGAGCTGGCCGGTGCGGGCGCAGCGGCCGACGATCGAGAATGTGTTGATCTCCATTGGCGCTCTCCCGCTGTCGTCTATTGCCCCACGGCCAGTCTAGTCTCTGAGGTGGGGGTCGAAGAAGTCACGCAGACCGTCGCCCAGCGTGTTGAATCCCAGCACGCTGAGGAAGATGGCGGCGCCCGGCACGATCCCGAGCCAGGGGGCCTGCGCCATCTGGCCGCGGCCCGAGTTGATCATCTCGCCCCAGCTGGGCTCGGGCGGCTGCGCGCCTAGGCCCAGGAAGCTAAGCGCCGATTCGATCAGCACCGCATAGGCGAAGCCGATCGCACCCTGCACCATCAGCGGTGTTGCGATGTTCGGCAGGATTTCGCGAAAGAGCAGGCGCCGGGTGGACATGCCCGTGGTCAGCGCCGCCTCCACGAATTGCTGGCGCAGCACCACCTGAGTCGTGGCGCGCGCCAGCCGCGCAAATCCGGGTATGAAGATGATGCCGATCGCGATCATGGCGTTGATCATGCTGGTGCCGAGGCCGGCCATGATCACGATCGCCAGCAGGATCGCCGGGAAGGCGTAGAGCATGTCCATGTTGCGCATGAAGATCATGTCGTACGCGCCGCCGAAATAGGCCGAGGTGAGGCCGATAAGAATGCCGCCGAAGATGCCGATGCCGACGGCCACGGCGCCCACCATGAGCGAGATGCGCCCGGCGTAGACGGTGCGCGTGAAGGTGTCGCGGCCGAGCTCGTCCGTTCCCAGCCAATGCACCGCGCTCGGCCCCTGCAGGCGGTCCGGGATGTTGATCTCGTAGGGCGAGAACGGGGTGAGCCAGGGTGCGAGCGCCGCCAGCAGGATGAGGGCGAGCGTCAGCGTGGCGCCGATGATGAGGAGCCCGTAACGGCGCCAGGGAAAATGCTTGCCCACGGCGCGCGCCTCAGCTCCCGCCCGCCGTCCGCACCACCCGCGGGTCGAGCCACGCGGCAAGGACATCGACGATCAGATTTGCGGTGAGCACCACCACGGCGATCAGGAGGACGCTCGCGAGCAGATAGGGATAGTCACGCTGCGTGATGCCGATGAGCGCGAGCTGGCCGACGCCCGGCAGCAGGAAGATGTTCTCGACGATGACCACGCCGCCAAAGAGCAGGCTGAACTCCACGCCGCCAACGGTGAGGTAGGGGATCAGCGCATTGCGCAGCGCGTGACGCCAGATCACCACGCGCTGGCCGGCGCCCTTGGCCACCGCCGTTCGGATGTAGTCCGACGAGAACACCTCGAGCATGCCGGTCCGCATGATGCGCAGCAGCAGCGCGGACGAGACCACGCCCAATGAGAGCGCCGGCATGATCATCAGGCGGAGGTTCTCCAGCGGCGCCTCGCCCAGCGGCACGTAGCCGCCCGACGGCAGCCAGCCGAGCGTCACCGTGAGCAGCAGGATCAGCAGGGTCGCCAGCCAGAAGTTCGGCATCGACCCCATGAGGGTCGCAAGAAATATGAAGGTGTTATCCACCGTTCGCTGGTGGTGGTAGGCGGCGAGGCAGCCGAGCGGCACCGCGATCAGGTTGGCGATGATGAAGGCGAGGATCGCGAGCTCCAGCGTCACGTAGAGGCGCGAGAGCAGCTCCGGCCCGACCGGTGCGCCGGATTGCAGGGACTCGCCGAAGTCCCCCTTGAGGACCTCGTAGAGCCAGTTGACGTATTGCTCGTAGAGCGGGCGGTCGAGGCCGTGCTCGCGCTCGAAGCGCTCGATCGCTTCGGGCGTGGCGTTGATTCCGAGGGAAACCTGGGCAGGACTGCCGGGCGCGACGTGGATCGCAAGGAAGAGGATGATCGAGATCGCGAACAGCGTCGGCACGTACGCCGCAAGCCGCGCGGCGAGGAACCGGATCATGTCGTGCGCGCCCCTTCAGCGGGACCCGCCCGCCGCTTGAGGGGAAAACCCCGGAGGGGGGAACCCTCCGGGGCGTCTCTTACCAAACGCGCACCTACTCTTCGAGCCAGGCGTCCTTGAGCGTCTTCAGGAAGCCCGTGCGCATGGGCTTGAAGCCCTTCAGCTTATCGGTATGCGCATGGAGGATCAGGGCGCTGACCAGCGGGACCAGGGTCATCTGCTCCATCGACAGCTCCTGCATCCGCCGGTAGGCGTCCTTCCGTGCCTCCAGCGTGGTAGCCGAGCGGGCCTCGTCCAGCAGGGCATCCATCTCCTCGCTGCACGACCCCTGGAAGTTCATCGAGTTTTCGCATTGATAATTCAGGGTCGTGAAGTCGTCCGGATCGGCAAGCGGGCTCAGCCAGTACATGTCGGTGATGTGGTAGTCGCGCGCCGTGAACACCTCGTCCAGCCACTGTGCCGTGCCCATGGTCGAGATTTGCGCATTGATGCCGACCGCCGCGAGATTGGCCTGGATCAACGGCCCCATCGCCATCAGGGGCGGCCACTCGGTGCCGATCTTGAAGGTGATGTCGAAGCCGTCCGGATAGCCGGCCTCCGCGAGCAGCGCCTTCGCCTTGTCAGGGTTGGCGCCGGTCTCGAACACCTTGAGATCCGCTGCGTGGCCCCAGCTCCATTCGGGTACCACACCGCCGCGGATGGGCTTGGCGAGGCCGTAGAAGACCGCATCCACGATCGCCTGGCGGTCCACCGCATGGGCGATGGCCTGGCGCACCTTGGCGTCGTTCAGCGGCTCGGCATTGTTATTGACGCCGACCCAGAACCAGCGGCCGCCTTCGATCGGAACCTTGGTCAGATCGGGGTTGGCCTCTACCGTGGCCCAGTCCTTGGCCGCGATGGCGTTCGAGAAATCGACAACGCCCGAGAGTAGGGCGTTGGTAATGGCCGTTTCGTCGGCGATGGTCCGATACTCCATCGCCTCGAAGTAGGGCTTGTCGCCCTCGTAATAGTCCGGGTTCCGCACGAACTTGGTCATCGTGCCGGGCTGGTAGCTCACGAACTTGAAAGGCCCCGTGCCGACCGGGGTCGCGCCGAGGTCGTGACCCGACTCGACCATACTCTTCGAAACGATCGCCGAACCCGGGAAGGCCAGATTGACGAGGAAGGGCCCGGTCGGCACCGAGAGCCGCATCTGCACCGTGTGGTCGTCGATCACGGTGGTTTCCTCGAGCGAGGCGAGCTGGACGGCGTAGGGGTAGCCTGTCTCCGGGTCCTTGAGACGATCGAACGTGAATTTGACGTCCTCGGCCGTGAAGGGCGTGCCGTCGTGGAAGTTGACGCCCTTCCTGAGATGGAAGGTGTAGACCAGGCCGTCGTCGGAGATGTCGATGGATTCGGCGACGTCGGGGTAGGGGTTGGCGTCCGCATCGAGCGCCGTCAGCCCCGAGAACACCTGCTCGATCACGGCGTGGGACATGCCGTAGGCCGCCTTGGCCGGATCGAAGTCGCCGGCGTCATGACCGAACGCCAGCTTGAGCGTGCCGCCGACCTGCTGAGCCTGGGCGTCCTGCGGCACGGCGGATGCCGCAAGGGTGAGCGCGCCGGCAGCCAGGCACGCCCCCATAAGGCGGCCGAAGCCCCGCCGCGACACATCGAATCGCATTTTCATGTCTTCCTCCCTGAGAGACTTCGCTCTTGTCGTTTTTCGAATGCTCTAGCGTAGCGCGACGGCGGCACGCGTGTCATGCGGACATGGCGCCATTGCCGCAGCCAATCTTTCGGCGCGCACCGCCTTGCGGAAATGGGAGGGGTTAGCGCGCGAGCCCGGCTGCCACCCGGCCTATGCGCGAGACCGCTTCGCGCAGGCGGTCTGCGGGCTCGTTGGCGAAGATGACGCGCACATGACCCATCGCGGTCGATGGGCCCCAGGTGCCCATGGGCGTCACCGCGACGTTGGCCTGCTCCAGCAAGGCGTGGGCGAACGCCGCGTCGTCGGCTTCCAGTGCGCGATGGTCCAGCAGGAACCACCAGCCGCCCTCGGGCGGCACGCAGCTGAGCCCCGGCACCGCGTTGAGGGCGTCGGCGGCAAGCCGCCCGCGCTCGGCAAGGATGCCGGCGCAGCGGCGCAGGTAGGCGTTGGCGCCGTCATGGTCGTTCAGCAGGGCGATGACGCCGGCCTGGGCGAAGGCGCTGGTCAGCGTCCCGTTGTACATGTGCGCCTTGCCGACGTGCTCGATCACCGCCTTGTCGGCCACCGCCCAGCCGATCCTCCAGGCGGTCATGTTGAAGTCCTTGGAGACCCCGTCGAGGATGATCGTCCGCTCCCGCATGCCGGGCCACGTGGCGATGTTGGGCGCGCGCTCTACGACGAAGGTGAGCCGCGACGTCACCGCGGAATAGACGACCCAGAGATCGCGCCGCCTGGCGAGGTCGGCGATGGCGTCGAGCTCGTCTTGCGTATAGAGCACGCCGGTCGGCATGTTGGTGGCATTGAAGACGATCGCCTTGGCGCTCGCCTCGGCCCCCTGCCGCTCGAGCGCGTCGAGGTCGAGGCGCCAGCCTCTTTCCTCGCGGAGCGGCACGAAGAGCGGCACCCCGTGGGCGAGGCGAATGCGGTTGATGATGCCGGAATAGGCGGGCTCCGGCGTGATCACTCCGTCGCCCGGGTCGAGCAGCGCGAGCAGGGTGGAGAGCAATCCCTCCTGCACCCCGTTCGTGATGATGACTTCGCTCGACCAGTCGTAGTCGAGGCCGTCGTCGCGGCGGATGCTCTTCGCGACCGCCTGCCTGAGCTCCCGCAAGCCGACCAGCGGCAGCCAGCTGTTGTAGGCATCTTCCCCGACCGTCTCGCGCGTCGCCCGGACGGCATTCTCGGGCGGCGGGATGTCGCTGTCGGCGTTCTCCAGCCGGAAGGCGGGCTCGCCCGCCCCCGTGCCGTCCTGCTCGTCGGCGAGATCGCCCATGATGTCGAGGCCGATCCGCGGCAGGCCGCCCATGCGCTCCGCAACCTTGATGTCCCGTCCTCCCCGGCAGTCGAGCCCACGGCCCGCAAGTATCGCAAAGCCCCCCAATCCCGTCGAGGCAGATCGGCAGCCACCCCGAGCTGCGCGAGGCGACCGGGACGCGCGCTTGACACCCACTCGGGCGCCAAACAAGATTCATACGTACCGCCGTTCGGACGGCGGCAAACAAAAAGAAGAATAATTTTCGATGCCTCGCTGCGAAGCGGGCCGAGAACACCCGACCCGTTACGGAAGCCATCGACTCGTCACCCGAGGGAGGGGGAGAAATGATCCAACTATCAAGACAAACGAAGCGCTCCGCAGGCGTCGCTGCGGCGTTCGCCGGTGCATTGGCGCTGTTCCTTACGACCGGATCGCCATCTGCGACTGCCGCCGACGTTTACACGCCGGCCCCGCCGGAGCCGGGAACCGACATTCCCACGGCGGAGGTCAACTTCGGCATGCGTCCCTACGCCGACAACACCTTCTACGTCATCGCGATGAAGAAGGGCTGGTTCGCGGACGCCGGCATCACGATCGGGCCGGAAGAGCTCGGCCTGAAGGTCACCGATACCAACGTCAACGCTCTGCTCCTCAACGGCCAGCTCGATATTTCGAGCCAGTACTGCCCGTTGATGCTGCCGACCTACAAGAGCGCGAACACGCTGAAGTGCGTCGCGTTCACCGACAACTTTCTCGGCACCGCGCTCCTGGCCAACCCGGAACTCGGGCTGAAGAGCTTCAAGGACTATATCGCCGAGGGCATGGGCTTCGAGGAGGCCATCACCGCCGCGTTGGCACCGATGAACGGCAACACCCTCGTCGGATCGCCGGTGCTGAGCAAGCGGCCCTTCGAGGAGGCCGTGTCGGCGTTCTCTGGCGCGACCTGGGACCTCGACCTGATGGACGATGCCAAGTCGCTCGTGCTGGCCAAGGCCGGCCGCATCGACTTCGTCAATCCTGAAGGCGCGCCGATCGTCTACACCCTGATGAAGGCGGGATGGACCAACCTCATCGATGTCGGCGATCTCTACAACTACGGGCCTGGCGGCTTGGATTCGCCGATGCAGAAGCTGGTGACCATCGTCGGTATCGCGTCGAACTCGAACTACATCAACGAGAACCAGAACACGATCCTGCGCTTTCTCTCCGTGGCGTGGCGCACGCTCGCCGCTGTCGACGAAGATCCCTCGCTCTACGAGCTCCAGGCGCCCTATCTGAACAGCGTCGCGGGAACCGACCTGGATGCCAAGGGGGTTGAGGAGACGGTCGCCATCCTGCATCCCTACTCGTCGTTCGAGTACAACGAGAAGTACTACCGCGATGAGTCGAGCCTGCTCTACTACCTGAACGCGTGGCCCGCCATCATCGCGGACTGGGCCGAGAAGGGTCTGCTGCCCGCCGATGCGGTCACGGCCGAAGAGTTCGTGTGGGGAGCTGCAATCTGGGAGCAGATGAAGGACTACCAGGCGAAGTCGGCGGCGATGATCGCTGACCTCGAAGGCCAGTCCCTGGATGCCGACAAGCAGGCGCTTCTGGACCGCGCGAAGCAGTACTTCGAGTGGTTCAACTTCCTGGATGCCTACCGCATGGCAACCGCCGCATCGTCGTAGGCACGGGCGTCTGTCCCTCGTCTGACGACGGGCTCAGGGAGGCGAATACGGCCGGCCGGCGCGCTGCGTCGGATGTGACTGGCGCGCCGGCCGCGCCGCCCGCTGCCAGGCGGGCGGCATATGCGCCAGAGCGGGGCATCGTGCAGCCGGTATTCTCGCGGTGATGGCGAGACGATTCGACATCCTCGGCTTGGTCGGCCTCGTGCTCCTGGTGGCCGTCTGGCAGTTGCTGACGCTGGCCCTCCCGCTCATCTCGCTGCCGCATCCGGCGCACGTGGCGGTGCGCATCGCCGAGGACTTTGTCGTCGCCGACTATCTGCTCTTCTATGGTCTGCCCGAGACCGGCCTTCTCGACAGCATGCTCTACACGACCGGGAACGTCCTGATCGCGGTCGTCCTCGGGGCCACTGTCGGGACCGTCTGCGGCCTGGTGACGGCGCGCTTCGATCTCATCCGCTCCGTCATCGATCCGGTGCTCCTGGTGCTGGGGACAATCCCCATCCTCGTCCTGGCGCCCTTCTTCCTGATCTGGTTCGGCACTGGCAGGACCAGCGCCGTGCTGCTGGTGGCCATCTACGTCGCCGTCATCCTCTACATCTACGCGCAGCGCGCCGCCAGCACGCTCGATCCCGTTTACGAGGACGCCGCCTACACGCTCGGCGCGAGCCGCAGGCGCGTCATCTGGGACGTCCTCATCAAGGGCACCGTGCCACAGATCCTCGGCGGCATCCGGATCGCGCTTGCCGGGGCCTGGGGTCTGGAAGCCATCGCCGAGCTGCTCGGCGCGCAGCAGGGTATCGGAAAGATCGTCCAGGTCCTCGCGGGTTCGATAGATATGGAAGGCATCTTCGCGGCTCTTCTCGTGCTCGGCATTCTGGCGGTTGTCTTCGATGCGTTCACTGCCCGATTCTTCTCCTACATCTCGGCGTGGAGCGTCGAGGCCCGCACCGGCGGAGGGTAATCCATTGGCAAGGGCGGCAGACGGCAAGGACGTCATCGTGGCCAGCAACCTGTCGCGAACCTTCCGGCGGGCGGACCGGCAGACGGTGACGGCGCTCGACGACGTGACGTTCCGGATCGACCGGGGACAATTCGTCTGCTTGGTCGGGCCCTCCGGTTGCGGCAAGTCGACGCTGCTCAAGCTCACCGCCGGGCTCATGCTTCCGTCGTCCGGCACGCTCGAGGTGGAAGGGAAGAGCGTCACCCGGCCCGGCCCGGAGCGCGGCATGGTGTTCCAGCAGGACAGCGTCTTCCCCTGGCTCCGCGTCATCGACAATGTGGAGTACGGATTAAAGTGCCGGGGGGTCGGCAGGGCAGAACGCCGCAAGAGCGCCGAGTTCTACCTGGAGCGCGTGGGCCTCTCGCACGTGGCGAGGGCATGGCCGCGCGAGCTCTCGGGCGGTATGCTGAAGCGCGTTGCCGTCGCCACGGTATTCGCAAACGGCGCCAACGTGCTGCTGCTCGACGAGCCCTTCGGCGCCGTCGACTACGTCACCAAGCGCAACCTGCACGATGTCCTGCTGGCGCTATGGACCGAGGCGGGGACGAACGAACGGCGCACCGTCGTCTTCGTGACCCACGACGTGGACGAGGCGTTGATCCTTGCGGACCGGATCCTGGTCATGCACAGCGGCCGGATCGTCGACGATCTCGCCGTCACGGCGCCGCGGCCGCGCACGACGGACGGGCTCATGGAGCCCACCATGGTGCGGCACAAGCACGTCCTGCTTGCGCACCTCGGACTGGAGGACGCGAAGGGCGCCGCCGAGGCGCCGGAGAACGCAGGCTGACCCATGAAGTGGCTGATCGCGCAGTTCCGCCGCCGCCGCGTCTCGATCCTGGTCCTGCTCGCGATGGCCGGACTCTGGCAAATCCTGTCCACGATCTACACGGCAGAGGCGGTTCCGGGCGAGCCCATGGTGCCGGGGTGGCAGATCGTGTTCAGCCGCACCCTGCTGTCGCTCTCGGACTATTGGCGGGGCGGTCTGGGCGTCGCATCGGTCGCCGAAGGCGCACCGCAGAGCTACCTCGCCGCCCTTCTCTCCATCCTGGACCACTCGGTGGACACAATCGTGCGGCTCTACGTCGGCCTCTTCATGGGCGGCATCGTCGGCTCGCTCCTCGGTATGGCGGTGTCGTGGTCGCGGTGGACCCGCCGGGTCGTCGACCTGCCTGTTCAGCTCCTGCGCACCCTGCCGCTGCTCGCCATGGTGCCGATGTTCCAGCTCTGGTTCGGCATCGACTTCGTCGGCAAGATCGCCTTCGTGGGCTACGGCGTCGGAGTCATCTTCTTTGCCGGTGTGGTGAATGCGGTGAAGAACGTCCCGCAGATCTACATCGACAATGCCCGCACGCTTGGCGCATCGCGCCTGCAGATCTATCGCACTGTCGTTCTGCCGGCGATCTTTCCCGAGATGCGGGGAACCATCCTGCTCAGCCTCGGCATCGGCTGGGCCGCAGTGCTCGGTGCCGAATATCTGGGCGCTCAATCGGGGCTTGGCTACATCATCATCTACTCCGAACAGTTCGCCTACTTGGACAGGATGTTCGTGGTGGCGCTGATCTTCGTGTTCTACGCCTCGATCAGCTATGCCATCTTCGATCGGCTATCGAGACGGCTGCTGCAGTGGACGCCACAGGCGGGGCGCGTGGTCGCTCACGGCTGATGCAATCGCGGCGCGCGCCGAACCATCAAGGGCGGCAAGGAAACAGGGTGAGGGCATCGTGAGCGAATTCGATCTGGTGATCCGCAACGGCAAGATTGCGACGGCGGCGGACGTCTTTAGCGGCGACATCGGCATCCAATCCGGGAGGATCGAGGCCATCGCCGCTTCCCTCGGCCGGGGGCGCGAGGAGATCGACGCCGCAGGCAGGACGATCACCCCGGGCGGTATCGACGGGCACATCCACCTGGAGCAGCGCCTGCCCGACGGGGCCGAGATCGCCGACAACTTCTATACCGGCTCGCGCTCGGCCGCCTGCGGCGGCACGACGACCATCATCCCCTTCGCCTTTCAGGACCACGGCGCATCGCTGAGCCAGGTGCTCGCCGATTACCGCGAGAGCGCCGAGGGGCGCTGCTTCATCGACTACGCCTTCCACGCCATCATCACCGACCCCACCGCGCAGGTGCTGAACCAGGAGCTGCCCTCGCTCGTGCGTGAGGGTTACACCTCCTACAAGCTCTACATGACCTACGAGGGCCTGCAGCTCACCGACCGCCAGGTGCTCGACGTGCTGACCGCAATGCGCCGGGAGCAGGCGATCAGCATGGTGCACGCCGAGAATACCGAATTCATCGAGTGGTTGACCGAGCGGCTGGTGGACAAGGGCCTCACCGCGCCGAAGTACCACACCAAGGCGCACCCCGTGATCGGCGAGCGCGAGGCCACGCACCGCGCCATGTCCATGTCGGAGCTCGTGGGCGTGCCCATCGTCCTTGTGCACGTCTCCGCCCGCGAGGTGGTGGAGCAGATCGACTGGGCCCGTGCCAGAGGCCTCGCGATCCATGCCGAGACCTGCCCCCAGTATCTGCTGCTGACCGAGGATGCTTATGAGGTCGAGGGCTTCGAAGGGGCGAAGTTCATCTGCACGCCGCCGCCCCGCGGCGCCGACGACCAGGAGGCGATCTGGGCTGCGCTCTCGCGCGATGTCTTCGACGTCGTCTCCTCCGATCACTCGCCCTTCCGGTACGCGGACCCAAAGGGCAAGCAGATCGCCGGAACGAGCGCGGGCTTTCACAAGGTGCCGAACGGCGTCCCCGGCGTGGAGACCCGGATGCCGCTGCTCTTCTCCGAGGGCGTTCTCAAGGGCCGGATCGACGTCAACCAGTTTGTCAGGATGACGTCGACAAACGTTGCCAAGCTCTATGGGCTCTACCCGCGCAAGGGGGCGATCGCCATTGGTTCCGACGCCGACCTGGTGATCTGGGACACCGATACGCCCGTCACCGTCACAAACGACCGACTGCACCATGACTGCGACTACACCCCCTACGAAGGGATGACTCTCGGGGCTTGGCCTGCCGTCACGCTGTCGCGCGGCCGGCCGGTGTGGCGCGATGGCGCGCTCTGCGTCGACGCCGGGCACGGAGAGTTTCAGGCCTGCGAACGCCCCGTCGTTGCGCGGGCTCCGCGCGCGTCTCGAATCCCGGAACTGATTCAGTAGGAGACGCTCGGCCGCCGAGGCGGCGGATCGGCCTACGTCATGAGCTCTATTAGCCGGTCTCCGTCGAGGGCGCGGCAGACGTGGCCGGCGGGGCGCACCGTGGTCATGTCGTCGGCGGCGAGCATGGCGTTGACGACAGCCTCCTCGATGGCCTCGACGGCAGCGAGATAGATGGGATCAAAGGCTTCGTCGTTGATCATGACGAAGTCGCGCCGCAAGGCGGCAAGCTGGGGTAGCGGGCCGCGGTTCGCGGTGCTGAACGCGAGGAAGATATCGCCCGAGTTGTTTCCGCCCGGTGTCCCGCCGCGTCCGATACCGATTGCCGCGCGCTTCGCCAGCCGGGTGAGCTGGTGCGGCGCCAAGGGCAGGTCAGTCGCGAGAATCGCGATGATCGAGCCCTGCTCGGCATCGAGCAGGCGGCCTTCCGGCATGCGCGGGCCAAGCCGGCGGCCGAGCACCGTGAACCAGGGCCTGATGCCGTGATTGGCCTGCACCATGGCGCCGACATGGAACGCCGTGTCGTCGATCTCGAGCCGGCGCGAGGCCGTGCCGGTGCCGCCCTTGAATTCGTAGCAGATCATGCCGGTGCCGCCGCCCACGTTGCCTTCGGGCACGGCGCCGGAGGCGGCGCCGTCGAGCGCCGCGAGCGCGTCCGCCTCGGTGACATGCTGGCCGTTGATGTCGTTCAGGACGCCGTCGTAGGTCTCGGCAACCACGGGCATGGCCCAGAGGTGCTCGTTCTTCCAGGCCTCGGCGTAGGTCCGGATCATCCATCGCGTCGCCGCGTGATGAACCATCCCGACGCTGTGCGTGTTGGTGATGCAGACCGGCCCCACGAGGTAGCCGCCATCGCGGATCCAGTGGGTCCCGGTCATCTCGCCGTTGCCGTTGAGCGCGTACATGCCGGCCCAGACAGGCTCGGGCGTGGATTGGCGGCCGAGGGGCAGGATGGCGGTGACCCCGGTGCGGACCGGGCCTAGCCCCTCGATCAGCGCTCCCTCGCCCTCGATCCTGGTCGTGAAGCCGACCTCGACACCGGGAATGTCCGTGATCGCATTGTAGCGGCCGGTCTCTCCGGGGAAGGGCAGGCCGAGATCGCGCCCGCGCGGCTTGGACATGTCCATCGCCCGTTCAGCTTCGCCGACGCAGGTAGAGGCCGAGCGAGGCAATAATGAAGGTAAACAACAGCATCAGTGTGGCAATGGCATTGATCTGCGGTTTCACCCCACGCCGCAGCATACCGTAGATAAAGAGGGGCAACGTGGTCGAATCCACCCCGGCGATGAAGTAGGTGATCACCAGATCGTCCATGGAGATGATGAAGGCGAGCAACGCACCGCCGACCACGCCCGGCAGGATGTGCGGCAGCGTGACGCGGCGGAAGGTCACCCATTCGCTGGCGCCGAGGTCCGCGGACGCTTCCTCCAGCGTGTTGTCCATGCCGGCAAGCCGGGCGCTGACGACGACGAAGACGTAGGAGATCAGGAACGTGCAGTGCCCGATGATGATCGAAACCAGCCCGAGCGACATGCCGATACTGACGAAAAATACGAGCAGGGCGATCCCCAGAACGATGTCGGGCATCACCATCGGCATGTAGAGCAGGCCCTGGTAGAAGCGCTGCGCACGGAAGCGATAGCGATAGAGCGCCAGCGCGGTCATGGTGCCCAGCACCGTCGAAATCGACGTGGTGAAGGCGGCGACGACGAGACTGTTCTTGACCGCGGCAAGCAGCTGATCGGTCGATTCGACGTAGAGCGTTTGCTCGTTTAACTGCGTCGGATAGCCGAAAATCGTCCAGTACCAGTCGAAGGTGAAACCCGACCAGACCATCATGTTGATGGGGTTGGAATTGAACGAGAACGCGACGATCATCACGATCGGCGCGTAAACGAATACCAGGAACACCACGCCATAGGTGCTGAACAGGCGCTGCCTCAGCCGCAGTTTCATGGCCTGGTCTGCATCCGGCCGATGCGCCGCAAGTAAATGAGAATAAGAAGGAACATAACGGCCATCATCATGACCGACAGCGCCGCACCGAAGGGCCAGTTACGCGCTGACAGGAATTGTTGCTCGATCAGGTTGCCGATCATCATGACCTTGGCGCCGCCCAGCAGGTCGGGGACGATGAAGTTTCCGAGGCTGGGAATGAACACCAGGACGGAACCGGCCGCGATTCCCGGCAGAGTCAGCGGCACAGTTACTCGACAGAAGGTCTGAAACGAGCTCGCGCCCAGGTCCGACGAGACTTCGACGAGCGAACGATCCAGCTTCTCCACGGACGCATAGACCGGCAGGAACATGAAGGGCAGCAAGACGTAGGCCATTCCGATGAGCACGGCCGTTTCCGTGAAGATGATGTCGAGCGGCTCCGAAATCAGGCCGAGGCCGAGCAGGCTGGAATTGAGAAACCCGGTCGGGCGGAGAATCAGCACCCAGGCAAAGAGGCGGACCACCAGGCTGATGAAGAAGGGCAGGGTGATCAAGAACACCACGAAGAGACGCCACTGCCGCGACAGGCTGCGTACCCAGAGCGCCGCGGGATAGCAGATCGCGAGAGTGATCAGCACATTGAACAGGGCGAGCCGGGCCGAACGCGCAAAAATCTCGGCATAGACCCAGTCGAAATCTTCCCATTCGCCATCGGCCCAGCCAAGAATCCGGCCGAAATTCCAGTGATAGAGATTCCATTCGACGCCGCCGTAGAGCCCGGGCTCCAGAAAACTGAAGATGATCATCACCACGAGCGGGCCGACGAAACACGTGCCGAGGAAGAGGCTGACGGGCCCGAGCAGAAAGGCCAGCCGGGACCTGTCGCGCCTAAGCGCCATCCGGCGCTTCCTCGATCAGATGCGGTTCCGTGCGCAGGTAGGCGAGCCTGAGCGCGTCGCCGGGTTGCGCCCGAAAGAGCTTTTCGTCAGCACCGCCCGGGTTGGGCGTGACCGTGATGGCGGCGCCGTTGCCGAGCCGGCAAACCAGCTGGCGCGTCGCGCCGTAAAAGACCGACTGTTCGAGCGTCGCCTCCACGATGCCGAACGCGGGGTCCTTGCCGGCAGGCGCACCGCCGAGCTGCTCGGGGCGTAGCAGCATCGTCATCCTGCGCCCGGCCGTCGCGCCGTCGCGCACCGCGAGCCGCAGACCGTCATCGGTCACGAGCGCCGGGTCCGGGCCGCCCTCGACCGAGCCGGTATAGAGGGCCCCGTCGCCGATGAACTGGGCGACGAAGGTCGTCGCCGGCGTGTGGTAGAGCTGCTCGGGCGTCCCGATCTGCTCGATCCTGCCGTGGTTCAGGACGACGATGCGGTCCGACATCGTCAGCGCTTCCTCCTGGTCATGGGTGACGAAGAGGAAGCAGATCCCGAGCTCGTGCTGCAGGGTCTTGAGCTCGAGCTGCATCGAATGCCGCAGGTTGCGGTCGAGCGCCGACAGGGGCTCGTCGAGCAGCAAAAGCTTGGGCCGGTTGATGATCGCGCGCGCCAGCGCGACGCGTTGGCGCTGCCCGCCCGAGAGCTGGTCCGGCTTGCGGCGTTCGAGGCCCTGGAGCCCGACCTGCTCCAGGGCCTGGGCCACGCGCACCGTGCGCTCGCGCCGTGGCACGCCCGTGACCTCGAGGCCGTAGGCGACGTTGGCGTCCACGCGCAGATGTGGAAAGAGCGCGTAAGTCTGAAACACGGTGTTGACGGGACGGTGCTGCGCCGGCACGCCCGTCATCGGCTCCCCGGCGATGCGCACCTCGCCGGAATCCAGGTCTTCAAAGCCGCTGATGCAGCGTAGCAGGGTCGTCTTGCCGCAGCCCGACGGGCCGAGCAGGGTCACGAACTCGCCGGCACTCACCGCCAGGGAGACCTCGTCCAGCGCGGTCACCGTGCCGCCTTCAGGCGCGACGAAGTGCTTTACCGCATCGAACACCTCGGCTACCGGATCGCCCGAAGGGGGCGACCCGGTGCCGTGCGTTCGGGATGACGAACTCAGGCCTGTCGCCACCGTGCGCCGATTTGAATGGCTTGCTACTGGGCCGTGCGCACCTTGGTCCAGACGCGGTTGTACTTGCGCAGATCCTTGCCGAGATCCGTGAAGATCTGAAGCTTCGCCATCACCTCGGGCGGAGGATTGGTGTTCGGATTTTCCTTCAGCTCAGGCGGCAGGAGATCGCGCGCCGGCACATTGGCCGTGCCGTTGACCTGCTGGAGCGTGTTGAGCGCGGCGATCTCCGGCTGCATGTAGAACTCGAAGAAGCGGAGCGCACTCTCCTTGTTCGGTGCAGTCTTGAGAACGCAAATGTCCTCCTGGTACATCGTCGCGCCTTCTTCCGGGATCACGAAGCCCAGCCGGTCGGGCTCCTGGAGCGTGTAGATGGTCGCGCCCACGTACCAGTGCGCTGCCGCGATGTCGCCGGCCTGAACGAGCGGCACGATGTCGTAGGTAAACGCCGAAATCTTGTCCTTGCGCTCGAGCAGCCAGGCCTCGGCCTGCTTGAGATGGTCCGAATCCCCGGTGTTCACGGAGTGACCGTTCTTGATGAGGGCAACGCCGATGGTCTCGCGCAAGTCGTCGAGCATGGTGATCTTCTTGCCCTTGTCCGGCAGCGCAAAGAAGTCCTCCCAGGAGGTAAGCTCGCCGGCCTCTTCCTTGTTGTAGAAGATGCCGACCGCACCCCAGGCATAAGGCAAGCAATAGGAGCTCTCGGGGTCGACGCTGGACCGCTTGGCGACCGGGTCGATGTTCTCGAAACCCGGCAGCGTGTTGACCTTTGCGTCGTGTAGCAGCCCCAGCTTCTGCATGATGTCGCGCATATGAACCGACGGGAACACGATGTCGTAACCCGTCGCGCCCGCCTGGATTTTCGCCAGCATTTCCTCGTTGGTGCCGTAGGTGTCGAGGGTCACCTCGATTCCGGTGTCCTCGGTGAACCGGGTCAGCACATCGGGATTGATGTAGTCCCCCCAGTTGTAGACGTTGAGCTGGCCCTCCGCCGAAGCGGGTTGCGTGAGCAAGACGCCCGCGACACCGATTACGGCAGCGCCCGACGCTATTCCGACTTTGCGCAAAACTGTGTTCATGCTGTCCTCCCGATTGTCTTCC
>Ga0209022_1000585_pt1 | contig 45402 bp, 36 predicted proteins | sample PinacodermPK_FD_187300 | JGI IMG/M metagenome (GOLD analysis project Ga0209022, IMG submission 187300) | Host-associated microbial community of the marine sponge Aplysina aerophoba from Gulf of Piran - sponge pinacoderm, lysed by proteinase... | ecosystem: Host-associated > Porifera > Sponge >...
CACTTGTAAGAGCCGCTTCAAGGCCACGCAGCGTAACAACTTCCAATCATGAATCCACCCCATGGAGAACGCTCATGCATCTCATGCTCAATGTGTTAGGTGTTTGCGTCCGTCCTAAATGTAGGATGTTGACCCAATGACCCATCCCGAAGGGTATCAAAGAGTCGCCCTTGTATCTGAGGCCGAACGCATCGACTCGATTGATGTCCTTCGCGGAGTCGCAGTGCTTGGTATCTTGGTGATGAACATCCAACTATTCGCGATGCCAGGGGCTGCATATTTCAATCCCACTGTCTATGGGGACCTTGAAGGATTAAATCTCTACGTTTGGATAGTGGGTCGCATGTTTGCCGACCAAAAGTTTATGACCATTTTCTCAATACTGTTCGGCGCCAGCATTGTTCTGATCTATGACCGGACCGAGGCTCGGGGTAACGCTCGCCGTATTCACTACCGCCGGATGGTGTGGTTACTTGTCATTGGGCTTGGCCATGCGTACCTGTTCTGGTCCGGTGATATCCTGTTCCTCTATGCCGTGTGCGGGATGTTGGTCTACCCGCTTCGCCGACAGCCGCCGGGAAGGATGCTTATGTTCGGGGTAGTGCTTCTAGCGGTCGCTTCGGCCTTTTCCATAGGGATGGGTCTGTCGCTTCCGTATTGGTCACAAGATGCGCGGGCCGTATTCACGCAAGAGGTGTGGCAGCCAACGGAGGAAATGATTGAGGCTGAGCTCGCCGCCTACCGAGGAGGCTGGTTAGCTCAACAGCCATTCCGCTCAGCGGCGACGCTGGAGTTCCAGACCTCCTCCCTGGTCGCCTGGGGTTTGTGGCGCGCCGGTGGGCTGATGCTGGTCGGTATGGCTCTTTTCCGGTATGGCGTTTTAAGCGCAGAGTGTTCGCAACGCTTTTATATGCTACTAATCGCCTTGGCCATCGTGATCGGTCTGCCCTTAGTGGTATACGGCATCGCCATCAACTTTGAGCGGGGTTGGCCGGTCTGGTCGTTTTTCATTGGCGAGCAGTTCAACTACTGGCCAAGCATCTTGGTCAGTCTAGGCTATGTGGGCGTGGTAATGCTAGCGTGCCAGACGACGACACTTCAGGTCCTGACTCGTCCTCTTGCGTCCGTCGGTCGGATAGCCCTCACCAACTACTTACTTCAGACAATTCTCTGCACGGTCTTCTTCTACGGTCACGGACTCGGTTGGTTTGGGTCCGTGGACCGTATATGGCAGGTCGGAGTGGTTTTCGTCGTGGGCATGGTGCAGCTTGTCGCTTCACCTCTTTGGCTGCGGCGATATCGCTTTGGTCCAGCAGAATGGGCGTGGCGGTCGCTCACCTACGGGACACTTCTGTCGCTTCGCCGACAGCCTTCAAAGGAAGGCCGCGAAGATTGACATCTAACAATACTTAAGGTTAAACCTGTAATTATTAATGGGGCCAGAAACGCTGATAAAACCAAAAACAGAATTAGGTCAATAAACAGAGCTTTGAATAATTGCGAAGAGTATATTGTGACATGATTCTTTTCGAACAATAGTATTGGCTCTCGAAAATTGATACGGATTATGCTCTAATCATGTCATAGGGTTAAAAATTTACCAAAGGGATGTTTACTAAATATAACTCGCTCCAATAGTGGCAAATCCAGTCAATACGAGCAGTTTAATTATTAGTGGGAATTTCTTTAGCGAGTCTATCATGCACATACTTCAGCCCTAAAATAGTATTTTCTGTTGCATCAAAGACTTCTGTTTCCAAGCCCGTTAGATCGAGGGCTCTTTGATACATCCCAGTCAATTTTTTGGATCCAATTAAAGCCACCTTATGACCAAGCCAATATGGCTTGGAGCCGGCAAGTTCAGTTCCGATTAAGGTCCCTAAGAGTCTTGATGTGGCTTTTTCTTTAGAGGTGTTGGCAAGCAATGAACGTGCACGAACGTAAAATAGTCTTTGGGCAAATAATTCAGGGCGCGATAAAGTGTCATCAACCGCGTTTATAAACTCCTCTTCATTGACTAATTGTGTATCAACAGAATGGCGCAAAACTGAATGATGGGACAGTAAATCAAATAATTCCCCGGTCATAAATGTTTGAAAACTCACAATGATTGAATTTTTTATATGGACCCATTTAGTATGGGTGCCAGGGAGACATAGTACCCCCTCAAAGTCTGGGTTTTGGGTTACAAAACCTTTGATTTGTGTTTCCTCTCCACGCATGACATCGTATGTTGGCCTATAATTGGCGATTCCTGGTATGATTTTGACATCAAGGATGGAGCTGTTTGTTTGAACAGAATAAAGTTTGTCACAGTCTATAGAATCGCAAGGTGTTGTGAGATAAGGTGCTTCAAACCATCCATTTTTTGCTCCAAGCATACCACACGTGATGACTCGCAATGGAGTATGACGCAATGACCACTTTGCGATAGTATCTAGGATGATGTTCTCATACTGATCACTTGTAACTGTGTTCATGCCTAATGGTAATACAACTTCATCAAGAGTTGTTCCATTCGTTGCGAGGAGCCAAAACCTGACATTTGTTGTTCCCCAATCAATGCCAACCCATTGTTCATAATTGTTCATATCTGTTAATCGCTCATCCGTTAGGTTGGTTTTATAGTGTTGAGATAATAGCAAGAAAGTGCTGTCGTAAAAAGAATCTAACGGATTTTAAATTATTTATGCACGCCGAGTATGGCAAATCTCTTTCTCCTCCATGAGTGCTCAAACATTTATCCATATAAGGACGAAGATGACCTGCCCTCAATGTAGGGCCACTGGATATGATTTCGGAACCAAGCAGCTGACTTCTCATACCTGGTTTCACCTCGGTAAAACTTACTAACATGTCAGTAATCTCCTCTTCACTGACAACAATCTCCCAACCATTTTTTTCAGCTAACAATTCAACTTGGTGGAGCACTGTTCGCTTGTTTACGTCTACAAATCCGTGGTTGGAAATAATTCCGTGAGCTAGGGCAGCTGCCTTCTGCCAAATCCAGTGATGTTAACCATGATATGGCCGTACAAGGGTGGATTAAATAACTTTTTCATCGCGAATACCTTTCATCCCTCCATCATGCAAAGCAAACTGATAACAGTCAAGGAAATCCTGCCGGCTTACTCAATAGTTTCTACCTGTTGGCAAGTGCTTCCATTGCCTTACGCCGCTTAATATAAGTATTCTTTTTAATGGTCCGATTGCGTACAAGCTGCGCAGCTAGGACAACTTTCGGCGATTAGGATTGACTTGAATTTTATTTACTAATATCTATATATTTATTATCAATATAATTTTAACTTTATTAATAAAATGTTATTATTTATTTCTCCAGATAGAGCCCAGAAGAAGATCAAGGAAAATACTAGGGCACGACGTTTACAATTAGAACTAACACAAGAAGGCCTTGCCGTTCGTTCTGGCGTGCCCCTGCCGACAATTCGTCTATTTGAACAAAAGGGTACAATATCACTCACATCTTTTCTAAAGATCCAAACAGTACTTGGGGGATTAGAAGATATTTTGAATGCGACCCAAATCCCTGAAAACCATTTTTCTTCTATTGATGAAGTTCTCAAAGCAGAAAACAAGCCCCTCCGCAAGAGGGGAATCCGAAAGTGAACACTTTAAAGCTTGTAAAAGATCTTAAGGTCGGTTTGAATTTTGGTGATGGTGTTTATCCTGTCGGGCGTTTGGCCATCCACAAGCATCAAATCTACTTTGAATATGACCAAAATTTTATTGGTCATGGTTTGGAAATTTCTCCATTTCACTTATCCCTTGGATCTGGAGTTCGTCGCTTTAATACACCACATTTTGGGGGACTGCCGGGAGTACTATATGACTGCTTACCAGATGGTTGGGGCCGACTACTTATTGACCGTTTTGTACAGTCTAAAGGTTTTTTTCCATCTGAATTATCTCCCTTGGATAAGTTGGCCTTCGTTGGGATTCATGGTCTGGGTGGATTGGTATTTGAACCTGAGAAACATATTGACTGTCCTCACGGCGAAATAAGTTTGGATACCGTGTTCACACACACCCAGGAAATTTTAGAGGGAAGGTCTAATAATGTACTTGAGGAGTTGATTGTTCTTAATGGTTCTTCTGCAGGCGCAAGGGCAAAAGCTCTTATTGGGTTGGATGATTCAAGGAGTCATGTAAAACACCCGTATGCTAACTTTCCAACAGGATTCAGCCCATGGATAGTAAAATTTCCTAACACTCAGGATGGGATGGATGCCGGTGCAATCGAATATGTTTATGCTCTCATGGCTAAAGAAGCCGGAATCAAAATGCCTGATGTGCATTTGTTCCCAGCAAAAAAAGGTGCAGGGTATTTTGCGATTAAGCGATTTGATAAAGACACTCAAACTCGTTTCCATATGCATTCTGCTTGTGGTTTACTACATTCTGATTTTCGTGTGCCCACTTTGGACTATCAAGATTTAATTTCTTTAACATGGATGCTCACCAAAGACTTTAGAGATGTTGAGAGGATGTTTCGTTTGGCGGTTTTCAACGTTTTGGCCTGCAATAGAGATGATCATGCCAAGAATTTTAGTTTCCTTATGGATAAGAAGGGAACATGGAATCTTTCACCAGCCTATGATCTTACTTTTTCATCTGGACCTGGTGGTGAGCAAAGTACGTTGGTTTTAGGGGAAGGTCTTAATCCAACGGTTGAGCAACTCGTTAGACTGGGAGAAAAAGCCAGTATTAACAACCACCTTATTCTAGAAATAATAGATCAGACTCAAACGAGCCTAAGCAAATGGTCAGAAACAGCTAGAAAGTTTGGAGTGAGTCGAAAAAAAATAAATTCAATAAAAAAGAAATTGAAGGTATGAATTCAAAGATTGATGTGACCAATTAATGCAACTAAGTTGATGATTAACCTAGAAGGTAAGAAGAAAATAACATGAAAAAACCAAAGAAGCAAATTGATAATTAACTCAATATTTTTATTTGAGTTCGCTGATCAGGGAAAGTGAGATTGTCTTGATATTCACCAGTTCCTTATGATTTAGTGGAACCAACATTGACCTGCCTTTTGAGGAAAACTGTCATGCAATCCGTAGCTAGTACACGACTGAAAATAAGGTTTTTAGATTAAATTTATTGCAAGTCATCAAGTTTTGTTCCAGGTTGCCAAAGGGTAGCAAGGTGCTGAGCCTCAGCAACTTGTTCAGTCGTCATTAACTCCTCAACTGCATCTCGCATGCTAGCATATTCATCATCGCCATGTGCTGCTGCTAGGTTGAGCCATACATGGGCACGGACATAATTCTTTGGGACACCCTGACCTATGAAGTATACTATTCCCAAGTTGAACTGAGCACTGGAATTACCTTGATCGGCAGCCAGCCGATACCATTTGGCGGCCTCTCCATAATTCTGGGGGACACCATGACCATTACTGTAAAACCATCCCAAGCCCAACTGAGCACTGGAATCACCTTGCTCAGCCGCTAGCCGATACCATTTAGCGGCTTCTCCATAATTCTGGGGGACACCATAACCATTACTGTAAATCAATCCCAAGTTGAACTGAGCACTGGAATCACCTTGCTCAGCCGCTAGCCGATACCATTTAGCGGCCTCTCTATAATTCTGGGGGACACCATAACCATTACTGTAAAACCATCCCAAATTGTTTTGAGCACTGGAATCACCTTGCTCAGCCGCTAGCCGATACCATTTAGCGGCCTCTCCATAATTCTGGGGGACACCATAACCATTACTGTAAAACCATCCCAAATTGTTTTGAGCACTGGAATCACCTTGCTCAGCCGCTAGCTGATACCATTTAGCTGCCTCTCCATAATTCTGGGGGACACCAAGACCATTACTGTAAAACGATCCCAAGTTGAACTGCGCACTGGAACTACCTTGCTCAGCCGCCAACCGATACCATTTAGCGGCCTCTCCATAATTCTGGGGGGCACCATGACCATTACTGTAAAACAATCCCAAGTTGAACTGCGCACTGGAACTACCTTGCTCAGCCGCCAACCGATACCATTTTGCGGCTTCTTCATAGTCCTGTGGGACTCCTTGATCATCACCGTAAATACCCCCCAAGAAGAGCTGAGAAATAACATCGCCTTGTTCGGCCAAAGGAACTAATTCACTAATCGCAGTCTCATAGTCACCGTCTGATAACGCCTTCAATCCCACTAAGTAATCTTGAGCATAAATAGCTGTCCCTAATGTGAAACCTGCTAACAATCCCAATATCTTCATTCGGATATTTCCTATGTGTTTATTCTTGTATTGTCGAAGCCCGTTATTCAAAATAACTCTCTATGATTTGTTAAACGTCTATCAGTACTTAAAATACCCAATTTTTAAGTTACTTACCAGTTATGCCCGGATTATTCATCTACTTAGTAATGATTTTGTTGCTCCTTAAATTGTTAAACATAACTCATCAAAGATCTTATAATTGAGCGTCAATCAAGTTGGCAGGTTAATTAGTATTCGCCCGAAAATACCTGATTATTAGAAAATTGACGTAATTTCATGTTCTCAGATTCCTTTTCCCGAACTAAGATTCTTTCGCAGAACAATAATTTTCAGCTTCAAGCTGAGTTTTCTCCAAAAAAATGACTTTTCGGACAATTTTTTCCATCAATTATCCGATTTTTCTAAATGCAAGACAAACCTCTCCCAGCCGTCCGTGTGCGGACGATGATTATAATTGTGTTGCAGGGAGTGTCGTCAGGCCATAAGGCGTGGGCGTTTGCCTCCAACCACACGCTGTTCAGCGCGTCGTTCCTCTGACGCAGCAGCACACGACCCAACTGATGAATATTGCACGCCACCACCGACAAACCAACCCCTGATCAGCGAACTAAATTAAAAATATTGTGTTATTTCTTAGTTCTAGCAATATTTAGCCCGAACTTCTTGAACTAAAAATGAGGTATTATTCCCTATACATGGGGGTTTAATCCAATTTTTAAAACTACACTTACTAGACAGGGCTCTTTTATCGGACTGATTGTACCTCTCCTGGAGCCGGATGAATCTGACCACCTAATAAATCAAAGACCTTGGTCTGCAAGGCCGTCGGTTTTGACATGACCGGTACCGTACAACCTGTACCCAGATCCATCACAGCGACACACAGACTATTGAGATGAAGCAACAGATCTTCAAAATAAATGACGGCAAAAGGACACGGATGCGCGATGGACTAAGAAGAGGGGTCGCACCTTTTTTGGTTACAAAAACCATATTGCGATTGACCGGGAGTCGCAGTTGATTGAACAATGGGCCACCACCGCGGCCAGTGTCCATGATAGCCGGATGTTAATGCCTTTGTTGGCCGCACGGCCTTCAGGGGATCCGCAGTTGTGGGCTGATTGTACCTATCGTTCGCGGGACATGGTTCAGGTGTTGCGCGCGCTGGGTTTTAAACCGCGCATTAATTTTAAGGCCAAGCGTGGTCAGAAGTTGAACGCCCGTCAGGTTGTCTTGAACAAGGCTTATTCGCGGCATCGCTGCCGCGTTGAGCATGTGGTTGGCTCGATGCGTAATGACATGCCAGAGCATGTGATGCGTTGTATTGGGAAAGTTCGAGCCAGGAGTTGGATTGGCAGGCGGAACTTGTGCTATAATATCAAGCGGTTGTGTTATTTGGAGACGGTCGCCAAGATCTAATCAAAGGGTAAAAAGTGTCTGAGTGGTGCCACTGTAGGGCCACGTGTGTCGTGTGGTCTGGGCAATGATGTAAAGGGGTCTATTTTTACCTTTTTTGGTGACAATTATTGAATGAATGTGACACCACGGAGAAGAATTCATTCAGAATAATCAAATTGTTTCAAGAGCGAAAACAGGTGAATCCTGGTTTTCGGATTAAATAGAGGTGCTCTTAACCCCAAAATAAAGAGGAAAATGTTACTAAAGAATAAAATTCTCATCTTTTTTGCTAGAATAATGTTTAGTTGGGATAAATCAAAACTTGTCTTCCCCACCTTCACAGATAAGGAGTAACAGGAATAGTGTTAGGGCATTTAAGTTTTATGATGCCAGTGTCACCCCCACATTCCCTCAGTACCATTAAAGATAAAATCATTCAAAAAGAATCGCTGATCAAACAGGTTTCGATCTACTTCAGTTAAATTAGCTTCTTTACAAATGGTTTCAAAATTGTTCCGAATCCCTTTAATCTGTTGATCAATAATTTCCTTGGCTTCTTGATTGCGGAGCAAAAAATTTGGTGCAGCTTTAAGACAATTGGCAAGAGTACTAAAACGGTCGTTTCCTACGATCAACATTGCCTGACTTGCAATATTTCCAGCACGAGCCTGTGGGCAAATATCATAAGCAGGAGTCAAGGTCAGTTGCTGCCCGTCCCAAAAACCTGCATGGTTGCGTGCGTGGTCGTCAGTGTTGCCACACAGGATATTGAACACGAGCCGGCCAAACATCTCCTTTAATGTTTTTTTCGGTTCGGTAAAACGGTACCGAATAATTTCTGCCAAGTCTTCATAACTCGCATATCGGGCCATCATTTCATCTAGTTCAAACAGAGTCAGAGCAGAAACCACTGCTCTTCGGAACCACTTGTTGTCCTTTTTAACTCGGTCAAAACGCTCAATCACTAGAATATCTTTGCCGGCAACACACTTCAACTTTACTGGAGCTACGTCAAGACCTATCCTTTGGGCTAATCGCATGGCTACAAATTCTGCCTTTACCAGATTGTAACTGTCAGTAGAGGTTGAGAATTTGGCAATCATTTTTGTATTATTGTCTTGGATCATAGCCTTGGGACGGGCTCCACCAATCGATGTACCATGCAGTAAGGCAAGATTCAGGTCTTGAGTCAATGGTTTACCCTTTTCGACGCTTTCGGAAGCACTCAAGAGTTCTTCAATTGAGGCAGAATGATATTCTCTTGGTACATATTCATAAGGGGATTCTTGAAAATCCAATGCCCCTATACGATCCGAACCAGACTCCAGAAAATAGGTCAATTCATGGAGTTCAGTAGTATCAATATTTCTACCCTCGCGGCCAAATAATTTATTCAATATTACCCTACGACCCCAAGCATCTGGAATGGCATCACGTAGACAACTAGCCATGTTCAAGCTACTCGGTGGCATAATAATTCCTGCTTGTAATGGCAATTCGGGTAGGTAGATCGGGATACAGTCACTACGCTTCAGATAGCTCTGAGCGTAGTTGAATAAAAACTTATGCCCTTCGGGTTCTATCCTGCCTGCAACAATCGGTTCGGTTGTATTTGGTAGCCAGATCCAGACATAAGCTTCAATAGGCATTGGTTTTCTAGTCATGTCAGAAATTATCCATTACCTTTCCGCTTTTTTTACGTGTGGATTTCAATAGTACCAGTTTTTCACGTTCTAAAGAAAGGTGACTTGAGAGTGCTAATGGTTGTGCATCAAAGAGTGTTAGACCAACAATTGATGCCACTTCAAAGGCAGCACCTATAGAGGACTTCATGTTTCCGCTTTCGATACGATGGACAAGACCACGAGATATGCCGGCTCTTTCCGCGACTTCGGTGACCGTTAACTGGCGTTCAATACGTTTGTTTTTGATCAATAGTCCCAGCAATACAACGGTATCGCGCGCATAGCGGGAGTAACTTCCATATTTGAGTTTTGGCATCTTAATTTATTCCATAAATAGAATCTTTTCCAGTAAATTGCCTTAATTATAACATTTATAACAAATTGTAATAAATTTTAATAGTTTCATATATAAATGTTCCATAAACAAATCTTTTAGCAATCAAATGCTTTTTTTATAGAACACACACTGAATTTTCAATATATTTTAATATCTTGAAATTGAGATTGAATCGAGTGAACATTGATGAAGTATATTGCAAGATTGTATTACTGATACGATTGACTAGCACCAATCCAGGTGCGAGTTACTACACAGTAAAACAGAGCCTTTCCGTGTGAATTATTGGCAATACAGTTTTTCGACCTTCCAATGATAGGTCAATACTTAATCCATTTGAACAACTATTTGTAAATCAATATGGCAATCGTCATTTCACCCTGTCATGATAACCGTCAGCGCCGCAGATATTCCAGCTTGATAAAAATAAGAATACTTCGGAATTTCCTTTATCCATTACTGTAGCACCACAGTAAGTGAGAATGTTTGGCTCAACTAACCGTCCAGGTGACAGAATTAATTTTGTAAAGGGAATTGTTGGGTACTTAATCCAATAAATCTGATATCGCTGAAAGAGGGGTTAAGTCGTTTTATGGGTAAGCAATAATCCAACCGATTGCTAGAGTGATAATCCAACTTAGTAACCCAAAAGCAATCGCGAAGACAAAAATCTGATGAATATAATCCTTTAATTCCCCGCTTTGTTTCTTTGCCTTAATGTACCCGAAAACACTTCCAAGGATTATTCCGAATAGAACTAACACCAACTATACTCCTCATAAAATAACTTTTCTGAACTCACGGTTTGAATTATCCAATTAGGGATTAAGTTCTTAAAGTTTAGTATTAGCCAAGTATTAGATTAGTTGTGATGTATGGTTTGTCTAAAATAGAGGAAATAATGACTTGAGATGAAACCCACATTTTTGAAGTCAGTCCTCATGACCAAGAACGGTCTCTCTCAAAAGATATCATATACCTAAATTGAAATAGAACATGCCCAAAAAATTGACAGATATCACGATAATTGGTGCCGGTTTAGCAGGAGTAGTTCTATCAATAGCACTCATAAAAAAAGGAATACAGGCTACAGTGTTTGAAAAGCGTTCCAAATCAGATTATTCTGGTATGGGCATTCAAATCACTCCCAATGGTACGAGCGTTTTAGCACAACTTGGATTGGACCAATCGATGCGTGAGATTGGGTATAAAATTGACCATGTTTCTGTACGGGATGGTCCGGCTAACCGCGAGATATTTCGAGTTAATGTCAAAAAATATCGTGAGGAAGGAAATCTTGGATATTTTACTTTTGATAGAGGTCAGCTACTTCAAATTCTCATCGAACATGCTGAACAATTGGGTGTTACATTTCGGTTCAATGAAACGGTACATGAGTATTTTGAAGAAGATTCATTTTTTGGGATGACTTTGTCTGATGGCACAAGCACTGTACCTCAAGTTATAGTTGGTGCTGATGGGGTCGCATCTAATTTAAGCAATCTTTTTAACCCATCGCAAGCAGCATTTCAGCCGAGATATGCAGCATTAAGGGCTATTACACCCAAAGATGCAATATCGGGGTATGATCTTCAAAATCATGTCCAATTGATTTACACCACTCATGGCCATTTAGTCTCTTACCCGATCAACCAAGGAAAGTTTATAAATTTTGTGGCCGTGGTTCCACATTCTAATGGAATGAGTAGCCAATTTGATGTTCCGCACAAATCCCTAGACAATTCAAAGATTGCTCAAGAAATCGTGACCGCTGCCACAAAAAAGAAAATTTATGAGCTATTTGAAGGGCAAATCAGGCCTGTTTGGTCAAAAGGGAACATATGTCTGATAGGTGATGCACTCCATCCTATGCTTCCTTTTTTGGCACAGGGTGGTAGCATGGCTATTGAAGATGGATGGACAATGGCCTTGGCTTTACTCAGTCATGCCACGATTGAAGAGGCATTTGCTAGTTTTAAAATTCTACGCCGACAAAGGTTAAACCAAGTCATTCGAAGTAGTAACCTTCAAGGATTCATTAACCGCCCTCAAAATAGATTGTACCGTTCGATTCGATCAGGTTTGCTACAATTTGCCGATGTAGTCGCGCCAAATGTAATTGCCTCAAATTATGAGAAGATATTTAACTACAGGTGCCCAAGTAACCTGAATTAAATTCCTACCGCGTTGATTTATTTCTCAAAGTTCTAATGCGATAATAGGAATAAAATGATACACAATACCCCATGGCAACAAAACAACGAATTGCTTTAATCAACTTGGAAAAAAGACGAACAATCGCAAAAATGTCAGTTATGGTAGATTGCTGATTGATCCGACTGACATTCCTTCCTAGATGGGTAGGGAGATATAACCTGCATCACTTCTTCTAAACCTTTTGGGTAAACCATTAACGATTAACTTTACTGGACTGGTACGCTAAAATTAAAATCAATCGTCTGTTAGGTAAAATTGTTCTCCAGAACACAATCTATACGGGATTGGAGTAGTGCTAGGATTAGACCAGAATAGCTAACAGTTCAGGTCAATCCAAATCGGTACATGGTCCGAAGGTCTTGGCCATCCTCTGGTATGCTTATCAATTTGACAATCAGTTAGTAAATCGGCAGATTGGGGAGACAAAAGCAGGTGGTCAATCCTGATGCCGTTATTGATGTTCCATGCGTTGCCTTGAAAATCCCAGAAAGTATATTCTTTTTCAAAAGGATGCCTTAAGCGATAAGCATCATATAAGCCGATATTCAAGAGTTTGCGCCACTCCGTTCGGGTTTCTAAGCGAAACAAAGCGTCTTCTTTCCAATCATCTGGAAAGCGGGCATCTTCAGGTTGTGGAATCACATTGTAATCGCCGGTAACAACAAGCGGTTCTTCTAATTCTAATAAACACTTAACTCTTTTTCTTAGACGCTTCATCCATCTAATTTTATAGCTGTATTTTTCGCTATCGACTGGATTTCCATTCGGGAGATATAAACAACACACTTTGATGACTTGAAATTCAGCGCAAACACTCGCTTCAATCCATCTCGCCTGTTTGTCTTCATCTTCACCCGGAAGACCACGAATAATTTCTTCAAGTGGAAATTTAGAGAGGATAGCAACGCCGTTAAACCCTTTTTGCCCAAATGTTTCTACATTGTATCCTAAGTCATCAAAAGGAGTGGTCGGAAATTGATGATCTTCACATTTGATTTCCTGAAGAAGGGCAACTTCAGGCTCGCTCTCTTTAAGCCAATCCAAAATTCGAGGTAATCGCACTCGAACCCCATTGACATTATATGTTGCGATCTTCACAAAATGCCTTATAGCGAGAAACTTAATGAACACCCACAGGTTGATTTGGCATTTGGGTTTGTCACGACAAATTTAGCGCCAATAATTTCGTCACTGTAATCGATCTCAGCATTTTCTAAGAACGGTAAAGAAATTTTGTCAATGAGTATACATTGACCATCTTTTTCAATCAGGAGATCATCATCCAAGGGGTGGTCCAGATTAATTTCATACTGAAAGCCTGAACATCCTCCCCCCTTGACTGCCACCCTCAAACACTGAGTGGTACCCTGGAGGTCATTAATTTGAGCCAGTTGTGCAAACGCTCTATCGGAAACTCGAGGTGGGATAATCAATGCCAATTTTCCTTGACAAGTATAATGTGGTTTAAACGATCTATTATCATGTATATAGTTTGATAATGATTATTCCACAAGAAATAAGAATTCGTCAAGTTAGAAAGGTTAAAAGTTGCTTGATTGTGCAGTCAAAAATGAACAAAATCCCAACCGACTTCATCCTGAGAATGAAAGTAAAACGCGCTCGGTATTTTTACGAGATGGAGACCGGGTAGTACATACCACGGCCTTTCGCCGGCTGACAGATAAGACACAAGTATGGATTGATGCCAACAGGGACCATTATAGAACCCGGTTGACACACACCATTGAAGTCACAAGGGCGGCGCGTTCAATAGCACAGAATTTAGGACTTAATGCCGAGTTGGCTGAAGTGATTGCTTTAACACACGATATTGGCCATCCACCTTTTGGACATATGGGTGAAGATATCCTCAATACACTCATGCAGGATGTCGGTGGCTTTGACCACAATGCCCACGCTTTACAAATTGTGACTTACCTATCAAGCCCTAAATTTGAGTATGATGGATTAAACTTGGCTTGGGATAGTTTGGAGGGCATCGCTAAACATAACGGTCCATTTCAGGAAGATAAGATTCCGTTCGTGGTGAAGCACTACAATAAATACCATAATTTACGACTTGATACATTTGCAAGTGCCGAGGCGCAAGTTGCCTCTTTATCTGATGATATCGTTTATAATTGCCATGATTTACAGGATGGTATGCGTTCAGAAAAACTCACATTAGACGAGATATTGGAGATATCGGCGATCAAAAAATTTTGTGAACGCATAGATGTCAATTGTCGGAAACAAGATCCACATCGGTTTAAAGCAAAAATTCTTCGGATCACCTTTGGCTACTTTGTGAATGACTTAATCCAAGAGTCCCAAAGGATATTAAATCTGAATAATTTCAAAAATGCTGAAGAAATCAGGCAGTTCGGTCGTCCAGTTATTTGTTTTTCCGAAGAAGCAAATTACCGCCTTCACCAAATAAAGGATTACTTGTCGGATAATTTATATAAACTAGATTTGTTTGATAAAAAAAAGCACAAGGTAAAGCCACTTCTAACCGAACTTTTCAATTATTATCTTAATGACACCTCTCATCTACCTGATCATTGGCAAAAGTTGATTGACAAAGGGCTTTTTGGCAAAAAAAGATTGATTGGTGACTACATTGCTGGAATGACTGACCGATATACAATTCGTACAGCTTTGAACAAAAAAATTCTTTGTGAAGAAGAATTAGAAGGAATCATGTAGTACATTTTCAAATCCCATTTTTGGGAAGTGTTGTTGGCCTTGTTGTAAGTCAGTTGTACCAGTAGAAAAAGGATTGAATTATAAAACATGGATATTTATTCAGAATTAAAATGCAAGATAATTGACCAACTAAAAATTTTGCAGGAAGAAGGTATTCTAAGTCAGGAATGTAGCCTTGAACTTATTTCCCTTGAGCGTCCCAAAAACGACAATTTCGGTGAGCTCTCGACTAATGCGGCAATTATCCTTGCACGATTTTCAAAACTAGAATCGATTCATTTAGCCGAGCACATCGCCAATAAGCTCAATAATCTTGAAGGTGTTGCAGAAGCTACGATCGCCCATCCAGGTTTTGTTAATCTAAGATTAGATCCGCAATTATGGCAGAATGTCATTGGCACCATTTTAAATGACCCAAGCCAATTTGGAAGGGCTGATTTAGGAAAGGGAAAAGCAATTAATCTTGAGTTTGTTTCTGCCAACCCCACTGGACCATTACATATTGGTCATACTCGTGGAGCGGTCTTTGGAGATACCCTCGCACGTCTGCTTGAATTTACAGGATATAAAGTAACACGCGAATACTATGTTAATGATGGAGGGGCACAGGTTGATACCCTCGCTCGTTCAGCTTTTCGAGCGTATGAAAAAGAACATGGACGGAATGCAAATGAGGCAATGGAAAAATCTCCTGGAGATTATTATTCGGGGAGTTACATTGAAGAGTTGGGAATTAAACTCAAAAATAAATTCGGTAGTGAATTACTGGGTAAACAAGAAGACCAATGGCTTGAAAAAGTAAAAGACTTATCCATTAGCCACCTGCTTCAAATTATTAAAAATGAACTTGAACAACTCGGAGTTCATTTTGATAACTTTGTTCATGAAAAACAACTCTACAATGACCAACGTGTTGAAGAGTCGTTAGCTAGACTTGAAAAAATGGGAATGATTTATGAAGGTTCCCTTCCGCCTCCCAAAGGCAAAAAATTGGATGACTGGGAACCTCGTCAGCAAACTTTATTTAAATCGACCCAATTTGGCGATGATGTTGACCGTCCGATAAAAAAAGCTGATGGAAGCTGGACCTACTTTGCCCCAGATATAGCCTACCATTATGATAAGATCTCCCGTGGATATTCCACACTCATTAATATATTGGGGCATGATCACGGGGGCTACGTGAAGCGACTTAAAGCGGTTGTTAAAGCCCTTTCAGAAGGGAAAGTTGACTACACGGTCAAACTCATTCAACTTGTGAATGTAATAGAGGGCGGTGAAAAAGCAAAAATGTCCAAAAGGGCTGGCAATTTTGTCATGCAAAGCGAAGCATTAAATGCTGTCGGAGCAGATGTGACAAGATTTGTTATGCTCATGCGAAAAAATGATATGGCGTTGGACTTTGACTTTCAAAAAGTTCAGGAACAGTCAAAAGACAACCCAGTGTTTTATGTTCAATATGCCCATGCGAGAATCTGTTCTCTACTGAATCGAGCTTCTGAAGAAGGCAAGAAACCCGATGATATAGCTTTGAGTAAGGCTGACTTTGAATTACTTGCAGCCCCTGAGCACATTCGTTTTATTCGCCGCCTTGCAGAATGGCCGCGTGTAATTAAGTTGGCTTCAAAGCATACAGAACCGCATAGGATTGCCTTTTACCTTGTTGATCTAGCTTCTGAGTTTCACGCCTTCTGGACTCAAGGTCAAGATAATATTAATTTGCGAATACTCCAACCGAACAATTATAGTCATACTATGGCAGGTTTGGCTATGGCTCGTGCGACCGGTATAATCATCGCTTTAGGATTAGGCATTCTCGGTGTAAAACCGATAATTAAGATGTAATACAAACGCATTTCGGGATACAATAATGGACACCGATAAGGGTCTAAGTTATCGACAAGCGCGTCGAATTAATCCAATCCGCATCGTTCAGATATTTTTTATCGTACTTGGATTAATGGTTGTTTCGGGGATTGGCTATTTCGCTTATCAATATTTATCCACAAAAGGTTATTTTAGTGATGGCCAACCGCAATTAATCGAGGCTAGAGGCCCTCTGTGGGAGCGGCCTGTTGAACGCGGTGGAAAAGAAATTGAATTTACGAATTTACCGATTAATGACCTCGTTGAAGGAGTCGGTTTTGACCCTGAAAAATTAGAAGTAAACAATTTCGCACTTCCCCCGGCAACACTTCCCCCTGATGCCAAGTCCCTCAATGAAAGAGGATTAAGGCTTGAAGATATTCAGTCAATAACTGGTATGGGGACAATTGAAAATAAAACGGCTCAAGATATTCTAGATGAATTTTTTGCTGAATACGCGTCTGGAATCACCTCAACAGAAGAGGTAAGGCCTCAGATAAATCGCTCCCCACGACCGGGTCAGCAGCTAAATCCCGATGATGTACCTCGGGGAACAATTATGGCTTATTTAGGTTCCTTTCCAGATCGGGTTTTAGCGAATAATCAGTGGTTGGAATTCAGCCAAAACCATGCTTCAGTACTGGATAAAAAAGATTGGGTTATATTCCGATTTGAAGAAGACGAAAAGTATTCTTTCCGTCTCCATGGATTGGGCTTTTCTCAATTGGAGGATGTCCAGGAATTTTGTAATCAAATTTTAGCAGGCGGATATCAGTTTTGTACTCCCATAACGTTCAAGTGAATCCCTTGATTAATCCTTATATTTTTGGTTGTGAAGGGATTTCCCTGTCAAAGCAAGAGAGGGATTTTTTCCGCGAGACCAAACCCGTTGGCTTTATTCTATTTACTCGTAACCTTCGTGATAAAGACCAAATTACGCAACTAGTCAACGCGCTTCGTCAAACAGTTGGATATCATGCCTTAGTCCTAATTGACCAAGAAGGTGGAAGGGTGGAGAGATTGACTTCACCAATTTGGAAAACATGGATTCCGCCCTTGGAAATTTGTCAAAAGTTACCTCTAGGGTTGGCCAAAGAGGCAATGGGGATTCGTTATCAATTGATTGCAAGTGAACTGATAGCATTGGGTATTGATACGAACTGCGTTCCGCTGGGTGATATTGCCTTTGCTCAAACCCACCCAATTTTAAAAAATCGTTGCTATGGAACACGACCTGAAGTAGTGAGTGAAGTGGCAAGAAAGGTCGCAGATAGTTGTCTAACTAGTGGAATCTACCCGGTGCTTAAACATATCCCCGGTCATGGCAGCACACGGAGTGATAGTCATAAAACTTTACCAGTATGCAACAAATCCCTTGAGGATTTAAAAGCCAATGATTTTCAGGTGTTTAAGGAGCTGAATGACCTCTCCTTGGGGATGACTGCTCATGTGTTGTATTCTGAGCTGGATGCTGATTTGCCAGCAACTTTATCGCCAAAGATAATCTCCCTAATTCGTGAAGAAATCGGCTTTAAGGGACTTCTGATGACTGATGACTTAACTATGTCTGCACTGAAAGGAGATATGCTAAGTCGGGCTGAAAGGGCCTTCAACGCAGGGTGTGATATTATTCTTCACGGTAACGGAAATATGAACGAGATGATGCAAGTAGCAGCAGCCCATCACGTCAAGCAGCCCATCTTTGATACCAAAGCAAAGCAATTACTAGAATCTCGAATAAAGCCTCTACCAATAGACGTTGAATTACTTGAAGAGCGGCATCAGGAAATCATGGATACATTGACATCCTGAATCAATCTGTTTAAGTTTTAAAGTGCTTGGATAACTTAAGTTTCTGCCCTTGGTAGTTTGAATGGGACTTTAATCCATAGGGAGTCTGTGGAGGTTCTAGCATCTTTTCAAACATTAACCGACCAACATTTTGTCCGTGGACAAGTAAAAAAGGAACTTCATGGCAACGAACTTCTAAAACACCACGTGACCCTTTGCCATGCGACCCTCCATGCCCAAAACCAGGATCAAAAAATCCTGCATAATGGACTCGAAATTCACCGACCATCGGCAGATAGGGTTCCATTTCAGCGGCAAAACCTGGCGGAATTACGACCTCTTCACGGCTCGTGAGAATGTAAAAAGAACTTGGGTCAAGGATGAGTTCGGAGTTTTCTGCATAAACTGGATCCCAGAATTGCTTATGATCATGATAGTTGGTTTTTCTCAGATCAACAATTCCGGTATGGGCTTTAGCACGATATCCCACGATTTCCCTCTCCAGCTCAAGGTCCACTGAGAACAACAGTCCTTTGTTAAAATCAGTCGTGGCGGAATTATAGTTGTTGTGGGATTGAAGGAACTGAAAATCACTTTGCGACAATTGAGTTTTGCCGAGGTTAAATCGAATTTGATTTAATGAGATACCTTCTTGTACAAGAACAGAAAATGATTTTGGACAAACCTCGGCATAGAGTGGGCCTGAATATCCGCCCTTAATGCGATCAAATTCAGTACAATGATCAGTAATCAATCGAGTCAATAAATCAAGCCGCCCCGTTGAACTCTTGGCATTGGCCAAAGCCGCAATTTCGGCTGGAAGATTCAGACTTTCTTGGAGAGGAACGACATACACACACCCTTTTTCTAATACGGCACCTTGGGCAAGGTTAATTTCGTGCATTCCATAGGTGCTGATACGCTCCATTATGGTTCCATTTGGGTCGGCTAAAAACGAAGCTCTAACCCGGTGAGCAATCGGTCCAAGTCGGAGGTCTAAACTCGCCGGTTGAACTTGATCTGATTCAATAGGATTTGCACTGAATATATGCCCACAGTTAATTAAAGAACGAATATATCGATCAGGTAAAACACCCTTTTTATTGGCAAGCTCCTCAACCGCGAACACTGAACCTCAATTCTGAAATACTTTTATGGTCGGGCCAGTGAGATTCGAACTCACGACCTCTCGTCCCCCAGACGAACGCGCTAACCAAGCTGCGCTATGGCCCGAAATTAATGTTTGAATTAAATTACAGAACTAATCTTCCTAATGATTAATGCAATACGTAGACACGTTTGTCTTGTTGTTTTAAGTTTGAATACGATTTTGAAGCGTTTTAAGACGATCCAAAACTGATGCTAAAGCTCCTTTTAGTTTAGGGTCAAGTTTGATTTCATTGACCCGATTAATATCAAGATTTAAAGCAAAACCAGTAGAATTTATTGTTTTGTACAGTCTTGAAACTCTTTCTTTATTAAGGTAAAGGGAGGGTTGGTCAACGGCGGATTGTAAATCAGGAGAAGATTCTGCCGTGATCGTTTTGGGTGAATCAATCAGGGAAATTAAATCATCAGGGGATGTCGGTGTATCTGAAGAATTTTGCAACAACCGTTTTGCTTCCTCCAAACCCTCCTCGTTAAGTAAGCGTTCAATTCGTTTGAGGGTATACCCAAATTTTTGGCTCAGGTCTCGGATGACCTCAATCAATTCAATATCTTGATGACGATAATACCGCCGCCGATTTCTGATGACAGGTTGAAGTTGAGGAAACTTTGACTCCCAATATCGAAGTGTATGCCTTTCAATGCCGAGTTGTTCAGAGACCTTACTTATGGTCTTGAGTTCAAGTGTGTCTTGGGTCAGCATCATTTTTTGAATGGGTTAACTTCATTCGTTGATTTTTTCTTTTAACTGCTCTGAGGGAATGAACTTAATCGTGTATTTTGAGGGTAGGGTCAATAATTCACCCGTGTTGATGTCCTTAATCGTACGACCTTTTTTACGAATCACCTTAAATGTTCCAAAGGCAGTTAATTTAACACTTTCTTGAGTGGCGATGGAGCTGATGATTTCGTCAAATATCCGATCAACTAATCGGCGGCAATCACTTTTTGAAAGCCCATGTTTCTCATGAATAATATTAATCAAGTCTTGTTTAACAAAAACCCCTTTATTCATCCCATTGACCCTAAAAACAATCGCTATCCAATCCCTTAAGTTTTACAGTCAAAACAACTGATACACTATCTATATCTTAATTCTATTGCCATCTAAACACAAATGAACCCCAGCAAAAACCCCCGCCGATGGCATGTGATAAAATGATATCCCCTGGTTTGAATTTACCCTCTTGATTGGTTATTGAGAGAGAAATCGGGATTGAAGCCGCCGATGTGTTGCCAAGTTTATCCAAAGTTAGGATCACTTTATCTTTATCCAAATTCAACCGTTGAGAGGTTTGTTGGATGATACGAAAATTAGCTTGATGGGGGACAGCCCAGTCAATTGTGTCTAGATTTGCTTTGTTCATGACCCGTTCAGAAGAAGAAACCAATTTATTGACGGCATGTCGAAAAACTTCGCGCCCTTGCATGCGTAAATATCCTGTAGTCTGGGTGCTTGAAACACCACCATCAACATAAAGCAATTCACGGTAGCGGCCGTTAGAATTAAGATCTGTAGCCAAGATTCCAGCTTGTTTTCCATCATCAACCACTTCGGTTTTTTCAAGAACAATTGCCCCAGCACCATCACCGAATAGAATACAAGTTGACCGATCTTTTTGATCAAGTATACGGGAGAAGGTCTCAGTCCCAATGACGAGAGCTTTGGTCGCCTCACCGGCCTTGATTAGAGCATTGGCATTCGCTACAGCAAAAACAAATCCGGCACAGACGGCCTGGATATCAAAGGCACACCCTTTTTCAATACCCAATCCAGCTTGAATTTGGGTTGCCACTGAAGGAAAAGTTAAATCAGGGGTTGAGGTTGCTACAAGAATTAGGTCTATATCTGAGAGTGCGACCCCACTATCACTAATGGCTTTCTTTGCTGCCTCAATACCAAGTGTTGATGTCGTTTCCTCATGGTCGGCAAAGTATCTTTGCTTGATTCCCGTACGCGTAATAATCCACTCGTCTGAGGTGTCTAGTTTGTCTTCAAAATAACTGTTGGCGATGACTCTCTTTGGGAGATGGTGCCCCGTCCCAGTGATTACAGAACTGTAGGTAGGCATAAATCAGGTTTATCTAAACTTCATGTAAACGAATATGTCAAGAGTATGAAACTAGCATAAATTTTTTGAATTTGCTAATTTCAATCCGAGTGTTATGGCTGCAGCAATCCCAACAGGATCTGATCCACCGTGCGATTTAATTACGACGCCCTCAAGACCAAGCAAGACACCTCCGTTCGACTGACGAGGATCTATTTTTTTAAAAAAGCGGCGAAGAGAAGTATATGCAAAAAAGCCTCCAATTCGCGAAAAAGGTGTATATTGGAAGGCTTCTCTCAGGTTTTTCCTAATAACTAATGCCGCACCTTCGGAACTTTTTATTGCCGTATTACCAGTGAAGCCATCGGTAACAATCACATCAACGGCGGATGAAAAAATATCTGTTCCCTCGACGAAGCCAACAAATTCAAAGCCATAATTTTCCTGAATCTGATTGACGAGATCGTAAGCGGCTTTGATTTCAGGTCGTCCTTTGTGTGATTCGGTACCAACATTGAGTATCCCAACCCTTGGATTATTGATAGATAGACCATATTTGGCAAACTGATTCCCAAGAATCGAAAAGCAGAGCAGATCATCTTTGTTTGCTCTAATATCTGCTCCGGCGTCAAGCAAAACATTGTAACCTGCGGGATTAGAAGAAGGACACAAGCAGGCTATGGCCGGCCGGGATACACCAGGAGATTTTTTGAGATTAAATAAAGATGTGGCCACAAGAGCTCCAGTGTTACCGCAGGAAACGGCAACGGTTGAAAAACCTTCTTTGAGAGATTCAATCGTTTTCCACATGGAACTATCGCGACCATTGCGAATAATTTGGCTTGGTTTGGCATCCATTGATACGACTTGATCGGTATGCTTAATTTGGCATCTTTGCCGTAACAATTTGTAACGCTGAAGGGGCGGGGCAATGGCGGCTTTGTCACCGTGAATAATAAATTGAGAATTTGGGAATTTTTTTGCAACCTTATTCATGCCAGCTAAAACGGCACGTGGACCCCGGTCGCCTCCCATGGCGTCAATAGCTATCGTAGTGATGGCTTCCCCCTAAAGTCCATTTAAATCGTTTATTTATTCTTCTTCAATGTCGTCAGTATCAGAGGAGAGAACTTGGTTGCCACGATACATGCCGCATTGGGGATTAAGGCAGATATGGTGGGGGCGCTTCATTTCCCCACATGATTCGCATTCACGTAAATGTTTTGCTACGATTGCATCGTGTGAACGACGATTATTTCTGCGCGCCCGACTTACTTTATTTTGTTGAACAGCCATAATTTGAACCGATTAAATTGTCAAAGGTGTCAAAGATAAACACCCCATTCTGTGACTTAGATTAGGAAATGAAAAATAGATAAACAAATTACCCTTCTTTACAAGGTATTGTATTTGTTTTTTGATGTGGTTCGGGATAGATTTCTTTGAGTTTGAAGAACGGATTGTCAATGGGAAAGTGTGGCTGAGGTTCATAATCATCGCGGTCATTTTCAAATTTGAAGTCAGCTCCTGATTTGGAAGGATATTCAGGAATCTCAAGAAACAACAATTCACGGGCAAGCTCAAAGAGGTTTATGTCAGGTTGTAATAACTCCAGTTCATCATTTTCGGGGATTTTGTTATCTGTGGTAGGGGCAAGTAATTTTTTATCTTTAACATAGCGTCTGGAAAATTTGCAATTGATTGTATTCTTGAGTGGTTCGGAGGTTATGATACAAGATTGAGTAATACGTGCCCGAAAGTTGCCTTGAAATACCCATTCTTCGGGAGTTATCGAACGCATGATTCCTTTGACTTGCAAAGAGTTGATGGAAAGAATTTTTAAGTCATCACGCAAGTTGTTTCGCGCAATTTGATTGGGGATAAAAATGAAATGATAATTCGTACCTAGAGTCAGGTCGGCAATTTTTATTTTTTGAACCTTTACAAAACGTTTTATCATAAGCTTACCCAACACAAAATTGAGATTTTATATTGTTACTTTCAATTTGAAGATTAAAATAATATCAGTTCAGTTTGTATTGCCTTAACACTCAACTCACTTACGACATTGTACATTATGAGCTGGATGAGGACGCTGAGCCATTCCTTAAATTTGTAGTTCAAACGATTCATAGTATATATAGGTAACACAGGTTATCAATTAAACCTTCTGAAGATGCATAGGTCCCAATTTATGAAACCACTATTTCGACTAAAAACCATTCTTTTCGTATCTCTATTTATAGGAGCATGTACAGGAATCACCACGCAGCATGGTTATGCTCCACAACCAAGTGAGTTAGAAAATATTGAAGTTGGTGTGTCAACTCAAATAGATGTTTTCAGTCTGATTGGAACTCCAACACTCGTTGATGAAGAGTACGGAACGACTTGGATATATGTTGAAAACGAAATCTATGCCGAAGGGTTAAAGCCGCCCGTAGTCACAGATAGAAAAATTGTACTGATTGCCTTTGACGATGGTGTTATTGTCACTAATGTAGAGACCTATGGAATTAAAGATGGTGTGCCAGTCCAATTGACGCAGCAGATTACTGAAACGAATAAGGGTAGACTAACTTTGGTACAACAAATTATGCGGAGTTTTGGCCAAATCACACCAGATCTCATTGCCCCTGATACTGGAGATAGCCGAGATCAATTTTGACAAAATTCCGTCGTATCATTAACACGAATTAAATCAATGGGCAGTGTTTGATGATGCACCGCAAGTTATTTTTCCGAATTGCAAGATGAGTATTTTGTCTTGAACAAGTTTTCGTTTCCCAAATTTTGTTGTTAATGCATATTTAGGAGATTTGTAAGACAACAATTAGGAAACTCTTGAAAAGCACCAGGTTCATGCTGAAGCATTCGAGACTAAGAGAACTTTCCCGAGGACAACATAACACCAGCTTAATCGTACTTGATATGAGTTTGTTTACTATCTCCACATCGCTTATTTTCTTTCGCTCAATATTTGGAATATAGGCCTGACCCTTGACCTGAACTTGCCCCACGGATTCATCGTTATTATGGTCATCCAGTCACCAACCGAACGCGGTGAGGGAAGCATAGGGCGTTGATCGCGCCGAAAACGACATGCAAGAGTCTTATTACGTAGACCAAAGAACTAAAGCTCAAATGTGCGAACCTATATTGAACAACACCTTTTCAATTTCCAATTGAAAATGTAAGAGACCCGATTCCAAACAAGGTTGTTCAACAGTATGATTGCCTACATCATCTGACTAACAGGCCACCTTGATAGCGGAAACAATCACTCGGAAGTTGGTAAAATACTTTCTTGTCGTACATAATCTATCAAAAAGGGCAGAATGCCACCTAAAGATTTCATATCTTGTTCGGGGGTAAATTCCACCTTGTTTGAGAAGGATTTTTATTTTTCCAAAAATGTTATGAGGGATGTTCAGGTATCAAACCCAAAAGCGACTAGTTTTTTGTAGATTAGAAAGACCACGACACAGCCAAGGTAATTCTTGGCAATGGTTACTTAACTTTAACTCAACCATCCTATAAATTGATAATAATCCTGACGATTTTACAGGAGTGAATTTGGAGGGATTAATCTATTGTTTATCTGTGTGCTGGATAAATTTCAAAGCAGACCCGTTAATACAATATCGTAATCCTGTTGGTTGTGGCCCGTCAGGAAAAACATGACCTAAATGAGCATCACATGAGTTGCAAATGACTTCTGTTCGCTTACGAAAAAGGGAAAAGTCATCTTTTTCGCCAATATTATTTTGATTTACTGGTTTATAAAAACTTGGCCACCCAGTGCCAGAATCGAATTTGTGATCAGAGTTAAATAATTCTTCCCCGCAACAAATGCATATAAACCTACCTTTGCACTTCGGAAAGTTGTCATTAGTAAATGGTCTTTCGGTTCCTGCCTTTCTTGTGACTCGATATGACAAGTCAGATAATTGATTCCGCCATTCTTTGTCGGATTTTATTATTTTGTTTCCCATAATACTCCTCTGCTTACCCGCCTGTATGGTTCATATAGCGGGTGACTTGACCTTGAATTGTTTGTCGTGAATAGTCGAAATCATGTCCTTTTGGTTTCGCTTCAATAGCTCTGCGAATTGTCTCAATAGTTGGGCGGTCGTCATTGGGGTATTTGCGAAGAGGCGTTTTCAGGTCAACTTTATCTTCCTGTCCCAAACACATGAATAGTTCACCTGTACAGGTGACTCTTACACGATTGCAACTTTCACAAAAATTATGGGTTAGGGGAGTAATAAAGCCAATTTTCTGATTTGTTTCCCAGACTTTAATATAGGTTGCTGGCCCGCCACTTCGTTCCGGCGTATCAATCAAAGTGTAGCGCTCTTCAAGCCTTTGTCGTAGGTTTTTTAGTGACCAAAATTGTCCAATGCGGTTTTCATTACCGATGTCACCCATTGGCATAACTTCAATAAAGGTAATATCAAATTCATTTTGGGCACACCATGAGGTTAAATCGAAAAGTTCATTTTCATTAAATCCCTTCAAGGCAACAGTATTTATTTTGATTTTGAGTCCACATTCTTTAGCAGTCATAATGCCATTGATCACTTTGCTAAAATTACCCCAACGTGTAACTTGCTTAAATTTGTCGGGGTCAAGTGTATCCAATGAGACATTGAGCCGTCGCACTCCTAAATCATATAAAGGCTTTGACAATCGGGTTAATTGTGATCCATTGGTAGTCAAAGTAAGTTCGCTTAAAGCCCCGGTGTTAAGGTGACGCGACATGTTTTTAATGAAATCAAGAAGTCCTCTTCTTACTAGTGGTTCACCCCCAGTGAGTCGTATATTGGTAACCCCAAGTTGAATAAATATTGTACACAATCGGTCAAGTTCTTCTAAGGTCATGAGATCCTTTTTGGGCAAAAAGACCATATTTTCTGACATACAATACTGGCAGCGAAAATCGCACCGGTCAGTTACAGATACTCGGAGATAGTTTATTCGCCGCATATATGGATCAATCAATGGCTTGAACTGGTCCAATGGTTGGGCAAATAAATTTTCATTTAGCATGTTAATTAAATGGAAAAAGTTAAGAGCAAAGAAGTTATGTCGCCATTTATATTACAATGGTTTAATTTCAGTTGAAATTAAATGACACATCGTTAAATCAATTAGTGATGAAATGAGGAATTATAAACTAGTTTCCCCATAATTAAACCCTGCAAGGGCATCTTGGATGCATCAACAATAATAAGTACTTAATCGTCGCCATTCACTTTATCACTCTAGAATTATAATTTGGCTGAGAATTATTATTGATTACTGCAAATCAAAGTAATTGAACTTCTTGATGAGTTGATGTATTATTTCAATATGACATATTGTATCCCCTTTAATAGCGAAAGATAAAATGAATGCTTAGTTTTCCCGAAGAAATAATGCTAATGCTGATTGAAGATGAGTCAGGACGGATTCTCCATGTACCTGAACTATCAATGCGCTGCGTCCTTGCTGGAGCAGTGATGATGGACTTGGCAATGTTGGACAAGATTGATTCTGATCTGGAAAAGATTATAGTCATTGACCCAACTCCAACAGGAGACAAACTCTTAGACCCTATTCTAAAAGAAATTTCTGAAAATTCTGAACAAAAGGATGCCAAAGCTTGGGTTGAATCACTTGCTTTGGACTCCGAGAGAATAAAACTTCTGGCACTCAACCGCTTGGTTGAAAAGAAAGTGCTTGAAAAGATTGATGACCGGTTTTTATGGGTGTTTCGGACAAGACGCTATCCGGTTTTAGACGGCAAAGTAGAGCAGGAAGTAAAGCTACGAATACTTGATGTTTTGTTTAGTGATAAAATTCCCAGTCCTAGAGACATCGTTATCATTGGCTTAGTGGATGCTTGCGGAATATTCAAGCATATTCTCTCAGAAGTACAATACAAAAAATGCCAAAGCCGAATAAAACAAGTTCGTAATATGGACATTATTGGGCGGGCAGTTACAAACTCGGTCAGAGACATTGAAGCAACACTTGCTTTGGCATTACATCCACCCTTTTAATCACAAATTTTAAGACTCGCTGACTATACATGCTACTTTCAGTAGCATGAGGGAGTTTATTGTGCCGGTTAAAGAATAATTGCATAATCAAGGAGCTTTAATCAGAGCAATCCTCCTATTCCTTACTTCGGTCTTTAGCTATGACACGGGATATCATAATGTCGCATTTTTTTGTCGCTACGTAAATGCCTGTACAGGCACCTGTTAAAAGTGTCAAATAGTCTATGAATCTTTTGAAGGATATACGAAAATTTCTGTCGGTATTTGAAAAACTGTATAACTACTTTGAACACTTGCCAGCATTTCCCAGTATGTGCATCTATCTATTTTAGAATTACTCAACGGTTACCGACTTGGCAAGATGCCTTGGCTTATCTACATCCAAGCCCTTTTTGGTAGCAGTGAAATACGCTAGTAACTGCAAGGGAACGGTGTAAAGAATGGGAGTAAGTAGTGGATTAATCTTTGGTAAAGTCAAAGCAAAATTAGTATCGTCACCGGCCTGAACGAGACCCTCGCTATCGGTTAGTAATATAACTGGGCCTCCACGTGCTCTGATTTCCTTTAGGTTGCTTATTGTTTTCACAAACAAGTCATTAGAGGGAGCGAGAACAACTGTTGGAACAGTTTTATCGACAAGGGCAATTGGACCATGTTTCAATTCCCCTGCGGCAATGCCTTCAGCGTGAATGTAAGTCACTTCTTTGAGTTTAAGTGCACCTTCTAGCGAAGTGGGATACATAAGTCCACGCCCTATAAATATGACGGCAGGGCAATCCGATATAAACTCTGCTATCTTTATTATGTCGTCACGCAAACCAATGACGGCATCAACTAACTTTGGCAATTCAAACAAGTCAGACTTAATAGTGCTAAACTCTTCATGGGTTACAGTTCCTTTGCGATACCCTATAATGAGTCCTAAACTCAATAGTACTGTCAGTTGGCTCGTAAATGCTTTAGTCGAGGCAACACTGAACTCAAACCCCGCGTGAATTGATAATGCTCGCTGACTTTCTCGTTCCATAGAGCAAGCAGGATTGTTAAGAATTGAAAGATTGTTACTATGACAATCACGGGCATACCTTAAGGCTGCAAGTGTGTCAGCAGTTTCACCTGATTGGCTAACAAAGATAGATAAGTCATCGGGTTTGATGACAGCATTTCTATAACGAAACTCTGAAGCAATTTCTGCCCTTGCGGGGATTTTGATTAACTTTTCAAACCAGTAACTCGCAATTTGGCAAGCATAATATGCGGTCCCACATCCAATTAAATTTACCCAATTGATCGGCTGCTGGCAAATTTGATCTACAGTTTGGTCATTGAGTTGACCTGATTGAAAGAGGCTTTCTAGAGCTCGTGAGATCGATTCCGGTTGCTCATGGATCTCTTTGAGCATAAAATGCTTATAGTTACCTTTGGGGTTAACGGCTGAGTCAATTGATACAATCGTTTTGCTTCGACTCACGGGTTTTTGATTAACATCAAAAATAATAAGCTCTTGTTGAGAGATAATTGCCGAGTCACCATCTTCTAGGTAGGTTATATTATCAGTGAGACCCGCTAAACCCAATGCATCTGAAGCAACAAACATAGCATCCTGGTCGTGACCTATCACAAGGGGAGAACCTTGACGAGCAACAATTATAACATCGTCTTCTCCTGCAAATAAAAAACATAATGCAAACTGCCCTTGGAGAACTTTCATCGCTTGATGAACGGCTTCAATCGGTTTCGCATTCCTGTCAATGAAGCTTTGCACTAAAATTGGAACAACTTCAGTATCAGTTTCTGATGAGAACTCGTACCCTTGGGTTAAAAGATTTTCTTTTATCTGTTTAAAATTTTCGATGATGCCGTTATGCACAACCGAAATAGAACAAGAATTGTGAGGATGTGCATTTTGTTCGTTTGGGAGGCCATGCGTAGCCCATCTTGTATGACCAATTCCTATTTTTCCGCGAATTGGTTCTTGGACCAATGAGTCAGCTAAATTATTGATTCGTCCTGATGTTCTTCTTCGATTGAGTGTACCATTGTCTAGGGTTGCAATACCTGCACTATCATAACCTCTATATTCAAGTCTTCTAAGTGCTTCAATAATAATTGGCGATGCTTGATGAGGACCAAGATAGCCGATAATCCCACACATTGCTTTACCCCTTCCTGAATTTGTGGTTGGGAGCCTTATTGAGCAAGTTTTTTTGCCTTTTGCGTGCTATACCGAGTGAATGATCGGGTACATTCTGGTTGATAACTGAACCAGCAGCTGTAAAGGCTTCATTGCCTATTTCAACAGGGGCAATCAAAAGCGTATTCGAACCAATAAAGGTTTGGCTACCAACAACGGTCTTATTTTTTGAAACTCCATCGTAATTACAAAAGACCGTTCCAGCACCAATATTAGTTTCCTCACCTACTGATGCATCACCAACATAAGATAAATGCGACACTTTTGTCCGGGCACCTAATTTAGACGCCTTGACTTCAACAAAATTGCCAACTTTGGCATCCTTTGAAATTTCTGAACTGGCACGTATTCGGGCAAAGGGGCCAATTTGAGCACCTTCAGAAATAGTACATCCCTCAAGATATGAAAATGAATGAATTACGGCACCGGTATCAATGGAAACTTCTTTTCCGATTTTTACATTAGGTTCAATAACAACATCTGGAGCAATTTTGGTATCAATACTAAAGTAAACACTATTGGGGTCAATGAGTGTTACACCCTCTGACATGAAACGGTTTCGCATTTGAGATTGGAAGACGTGTTCAGCAACTGCTAAATCGTTTCGGGTGTTAATTCCCAAAGTTTCGTGTTCATCACATTGAACCAAGCGTGTCTTGATTCCTTGCTCTGAAGCTAAGCGAGCGATATCCGTAAGGTAGTATTCTCCACTTGAGTTCTCATTGCTGACCTGAGGTAATAATTTGGTAAGTACATCAACTTTGGAACAAAATATCCCGCTATTGCAGAGTGATGGAGAGGAATCAACATGATTGCAGTCTTTGGCCTCTGTAATTTTTTGGATGTAGCCCTCAGTATCTAACTTTATCCTGCCATAATTGCCTGGATGTAGTGTCTCAAAGCCTAAAAAAGCAAAAGGTACATCTTGTTCAACAGACCTAACCAATTTTGTTAATGTTGATGTTTTGACGAATGGTGTATCACCATAAAGCACGACTACAATCCCCGTTAATTCAGGAAGACTTTGTAAAGCCACTGCGACTGCATCTCCCGTCCCTAATTGTTCATCCTGAATTACGACATCAGCTTTGACATCAAAATGTTGCAACGATTCAATTAAGGCTTGATTATCTCGAGATGTAACGAATAAAGTTTTGCTTGGAACGAGACCTTCTGTCGAATTCAAAGCATGCAAATAAATCGGGATACCACCGATTTCATGGAGAATTTTAGTCTTTTTTGACTTCATTCTCGTGCCTTTTCCAGCACCAAGAATAACTACTGTTATACTCATTATCAATACTACTCAACCCAATGATGATTTGGCTCTCAATCCAACAATGTTAATGTTGTTGTGTCCAATGTTCTAATAAAATAATGTTTCATTCAATCAACTGTTCAATGACATTGACTCAAAATCATTGAGCACTCCCAAGGCGAGAATGATGGGAAGGGTTTCACAATCAGGCTATGTCAATGTATTCCAAAGTAGATAATTTCAATATTGTTTTCCTCAATCTTATTTTTTCTTAGAACTTCTTTTGTTCTTGTGACCCGCTTGAATCCCTCAAGTAATTGCTTCCTTTTTGATGTAAACTTGGAACCCTCATTGAGAAAAAACCTCTTTGATGAAGACCGAAAACTAGAGGCTCATGAGGTATTCAATACTCTTGCCTGGATTACCTGGAGTCATAAAAATATTCCTTGGGCGTGGGAAGAGGTTAAAAAATATGGCAATGGGAAACGGATGTTCGGTGGACCAATACAAGGACAGGCCTCCATTGCTGTCTGATAAGAAGCCAGCCGAGTCCTCAGCAGCGGCCAGCACTACTATTGTTTTCGGAGTTGGTCAAGGCGTTTTGGAATAATATTTTTAGGTTTGGATTGGCTAGAGATACTCAAGATAAAAACGAAAAGTTTAGTGAAATTCTGTTACTGCACTAAAAATTGGAAGCTGCTTAAGGAGAACTCTGAAAATTGTAAATCAGAGGTGCCCTTTACTGACATTTCAAACATTTTACCAACTGGTCACAATCCCAAGCATTAAGCTATGTCTAGGGTCAGTATTCATTGCTTCCCGTCTCATAACATCAAAATTGATATCAACATCTGACTGTATAGAAGCCAAACTATAACCAATCTTATATTCACGATTTTCATTATCTGACACTTGAACGCTGAAATTTGGTGTTCCTGTGTAGTGTCCTTTGAATGCAGGAAGGCCATAGCCAACTGTGAAGTTAGTTGTTTGAGTCAGTTCAGTTGGTGATTCCAAAGATTGAATATCGGAGACATGCCATAATTCATTTGTTCCTTTTGTTGACACGCCTATATCAGTTGTCGCTGACAACGACAATCCTCTTTTCATTTCATCTGGGTCATGTCTGAAACCTATTGACATGCCCCAATCATTGTAATTGGAATTGGTATGTGTCAATAGTTTTCGGGCATTCACATTAAAAGACATTCCGGCAGTCGAATATGTGATTCCTCCACCAACTTCAGTACCAGTCCCACTTCCAGCATCGCCATCATCGTATCGAACACCAAATTCTAAAGATGGTCGCAACATACCGCCGCTCATTTCAATACTACTCGAACCTTCAAATATCAAACGGTATCTACTTGAATCAACCGACGTTTCAGTTTCATTTGATATTTGGTCCCACTTTGTGCGCACAAACATTGCATCTGATTTTATTGCAAGATCAATTTCGCCAGCTGTTAGCAAATTACCATATGCTCCCACAGCCCCCATCTGCAATGAAAGATCTGTTTTGGTAATGGTGATTGATTCAGTCATTTCCAAACTTCCTTTACCAGCACCTACAAGACCCCAGACCGAAAGATTTTCAGTCATTTTATATTTCATATAAGGACTGACAACTGTCATATTACTCGTAATTGTACCATTGGAATTTGAATTATTGAATGTTCCCTTACCTTCACTGAAGTTCAATGACAATCCAGCAGTTGTTCGACCCCAATCCCTATCTATTCCAAACGTTCCAGTGATTACTTTTCCATCAATATTAAGCTTATCTGTGCTGCTGATATTACTTTGTGTGACTTGCCCCCAGATCGCAGGCCTTTGATTTTCATTTTCACCGTTTGATGTTATGTTGAATGAGCTGCCTAATAAGAATTCACGCATACTCATTGATACAGGACTGTATTCGTCATGATATGATTCAACGTTATTTGATTGAGACATACCAACCGGATGACCGGCAATGACAACGTGAGAATTTAACCGGTCACTTTGCAATCGATTTGACACTGTACTGGTAATGTGGTCGCCAACAGTTCGACCGAAATGTACAACCCATTCTTTTGGCAGTGGGTCACTGTTTCGGATCTCACCTTTTGCTTGTTTATGAATGTTTCGTAGATATGCACCTTTTGGATTTGAAAGCAAAAGGTTCATTGTTTCTTTACCTTCATCAATTGAATCATCTATAATTGGTACTGAAACAGTTTTTTCCGTCTCACCAATAGCAAACACCAGAGTACCTTGAGTGGCAACGTAATCGTCTTCTGCTGCTGAGTTACTTGCTGTTTCATAATCAACAGATACTTCATTACTTGCAACACGATTCAAAGTTACCTTAAAGTCAAGAGAATTTTGTACGCCTTCTTTTGCTCTGGCACCATCCACACGTATTCTGACTGGACCTTGAATCGTAATGTTGGTTTCTTCAACATTTGAAACAGGAGGATTAGTCAATGCAACGCCAACATCCTTCCAATTTTTTGGATTGATTTGAATACTCCAAAGGGTATCTTCTACTTTTGTCAGTTGCTTGATTTTTCCAAGTTGAATGTCAAAATGTTCACTGGTAAGATCAAATTCTGTATTCAATCTGACATTTAATGTGAAGGGGTTTAAACCGTCATGTTCTATTGGAAGTTCAGCAAAAGTGGCCGTGAGTGAGCCTTTTTGTGATTCAACCAATGGTTTTGGATTCCATTGTGGATCATGGTTGAATATTTGTCCATATGCCCCAAACCCTATAGGGCCCCTCGCACGAGACGCATTCTCAATTGGATCTAAAATTGCAACCCAAAAAGTTTCACCACTATCCTCATGAGTATCATCACAAATTTCTACCCTGACGGTTTTCTGTGTTTCGCCTGGTTCAAATATCAGACTCCCTCTTTGAGAGATATAGTCAGCATGATTATTTACACCCGGACTTCCGGTTGTCACTCCAACAGAACAAGTGCTTCCACCTTTCGCTTGTTGTGTTGTACTACCACCATTCCCACCATTCATACTTACAGAACCATCACGAGTTTCATATGGCACTGCAACCCTGTCTGTTGATGCTTGTGAAAGATTTACGTGGAAGTCCAAGTATCTAGAACCATACCAATATTCATTCGAAGGACATTGTGCGCCTTCACACGTCAATTCTCTGACAGAACCCTTAGTTAAAATGCTGACTTTAGTTGAATACGTTTTTTGTACTTGTCTTGCAGGAGCATTGGGAAAGCTAATCGTTACCAGTTTGTTTGTTCTAGGGTTAGACCTACCTTTACTACTATTGTCATAGCTCTGAACTGTCGGTCTAGCGACATTTAAGAAATAGCCTTTTGGTACTACTTGAAGTCGTATTCCGAAGCTGTTGTCCTCTCTACACTTAGAAAGTTCAGGGGAGTTCTTACGCACCCTGATTTTCGTTAATGCGTAGGGACCTTTCATATCAAAATATCCACCATACGCTTTGCTCCCATTACATATCCAAGATACGTGATATGATCCGTTATCGGGTCTTCCAGCACCCCTTCCCAATACAAGAGTTGCGGTATCATCGTTAATCGTTATGGACGAGAATATCCCACTATCACTTGGTTTTATGTCAGCAAGATTTTCTACACTAAATACTGCCGTAGAAGTTTCTGGAGTCAGTCCTTCGGGAAGATTCCCAAGGCTTGCAGTAATTTGTTTGTAATCGAAATCTTGGTGGGGTATTTCAACAACTTTTGTACCTGATACAAAACCTGCTGGTATCGTTATCGTAATATTGTACGGAATATTTGATACAACCAAACCAGCAGAAGATATTATTACTGGAATATCTTTGTCAGCCTGAAATGCCCTGTCCGCTAGAACCTTGATGGTTACACTTCCACCTTCTCGTACTGTTTCTGGACCAACAGATATTGACACATTGACAGGATTGTCTGTAACTGTAATTTCTATGCTTGATGTTGTTCCTGCTCGGATTCCCTCTGGTAAATCCCCAAAACTGAAGGTTACAGTTTCCTGGTCAGCATCATCGTCAACCTCAGTTGGAATCGATATTTTCCCAGTTGTTTGTCCAGCAGGAATGATAATTTTTTCTATTCTTCCACTGAGGGGGATTTTTGTTTTTTCAGATAATGCCTTGGATAAGGTTGCCGTTAGAACTACCTCTTGGCCTTCATGGACTCGGGTTGTAGAAGAGGATAATGTTACACTTGATGAACTTTTTACAGTCGCTGAACTCCAACCACTCCAGCCACTTTCAAAAGAATCACCATTTGTATGTTGCGCCTTGACCCGAACTTGGTATGTTTCACCACCATTAAGGTCATTTCCACCAGGAATATCGTCGGGAATTACAATCCGATTTAGATTACTTTGCCCACCTTTTCGTGTCCAATAACCTTTACCAACTATTTGATATTGGATAGTGTAATTGTTTGCTCCTGTAACTTCGCCCCAATTAGCTGTCATCTTTTCGAAACCACCTTCAACAGTGGTAATGGTAGGTGTATCAAGGGTTGCCTTTGGTGTTCCAGTTGTGAATGCCCAAGGACTAGCGACACCATTGGTACTTCTAGCACGTACTCGAATACGATATTCAACATTATTGTTTAGTCCACTGATTTCAGCGCTTCTAGTGCTAATCTCACTGTCAGAAAGCCCTCTGCCAACCCAACTCATACTAGGGTTATTCCCACCACCAGGTGCATTATCGGGTACTGATGATTGAGATGCCGATGTCCAAAGTAAATCATAGCCAGAAAATGTACCTTTAGTTGGAGGTATATAACTAATTTTCAGCACTCCACCCGCCGGTTCTGGTCCAACAGTTGCAGTGAGTCCGGTTACTTGCTTTGGTGACGTTGTATCAGATATTGTTATTGATAACTCCTTCGTGGCTCCTTTGGAATAAGTCGTGTCAAAGGAAACCTGAATTGATTCACCGGCATCAAATGAACTGTCCAGACAAGCTGTCAGAGTCACATCAGCACTTTCGGTTTGATAAGCCGGAATGGATACAGATTCAGGACCAACAACATCAACCCCTGGGGTGTCACAACTATCCCCTCTGACAGCCCCATTACTTGAAGAATAAGATAGGCCAATAATTGTTTCTTCGGTTTGAATCTCCCCTATGTCTACCTTGAACGTGGCGGAATCATTTTCATTTATTTCACTCGGTCCATTAATAAATGTAACCACACGTGGCAGACTGTCTGTACAAAAGTTCAATGTTGGTGACCAACTTGATAGCCAATCTGTGGTGCGTTCTATGTGAAACACGGTTCTGACTCTGGCCTTGTAACAGGTGGCAGGCTGTGGTAACAGTCTGTTCACTGCTTCTGCACCCAAGCGGTCACTTTGATTGTATGGACATGAGTTTGTGGTTCGCCGACCTCGGGATGGTGGCGGTGCTACACAAAAAAGCGTATTGCTGTTTACTGTAAGTGATGTAATTTTTCCTGAACTAGACCAGTGGTGGCCATTTCCACACTTTGCCCTATCCGTGAGTGCCACGTACGTGTTTTTCTCAATGGTGCCCGCCTTTCCATCAGAAACAAGTTTGGTCTCCCATTCATCACACCACGGCCAGCCAGAAACAGATTGAGGTTCAATCTGAACTTGTGTTCCCTTGATTGTGAAAACTGGTGGTTTATCACGTTCAACATTCCATCTTAGAACAAAATCACTACCTGTTCCTGTTTGGGAAACACTTAATCCATTTGGGATAAACATATGTGATTGCGCCTCTACTTCTGAAGCCACCATCAAACATAAAACGAAAGTTACAATCAGAGAGCCTGTTATCACGGCTCGGTGAAGGAGACTACACACAATCATTAACTTTTACCCCCCCCCCTATGGCGATTTTGTTGAATTTGTGGATGTATTAGTGGATCAATCCTCTTTGTGAGCGAATGAAGAAATTTGTGTTACTGACATTTGTTGTGTGTTATATGAGGTTTTGGGGGAGGGGTATTATAAAATCTTACTCTTTTTTGACTGATACAAGTTACAATAATATTATTAAATTGTATTTTATGGATTTACATTAGCATATATTCATCATTTTTGTGCTATATTTTTTTTGAATAATTTTCAACTTTTTGTGATGATTCAAAATATTTCATTGACAAGTTAGTTATTGACGCTTTCCTCATACCTCTCTCTCATCCTTTTTTTGATAAATCTCAACTTTCGTCCATCGCACTATTTCGTATCGTCTGGTTCTTGGTAATACGACCACAGCCAAGAAGTTGGTCGCCCAAGCGGATACTGTCGCTTTATCTGGAATGCTATGCAGAGTCAAAAGATGACCGCATATACCCAAGCCAGGGTCACAGGGGAGTACCCCGTCCGTTTTATCGTTTTCTCTCTATCAACGAGTGACGCAATTAAGGAAGGATGATTTGAGGTTGACCGATTATCACTCTGGTATGACCTGTTCGGTCCTGAAATATCAGTCGGGGGGGGGCAACGTTTCAAGAAAAGGCGAAATACCTTACAGTCCTTTACCATACCGGACAAGGTCAAGATCCAGGAGGATAAACTCAATTCTCCGCATGGGACAGTGTCGTCTGCAGCGAAAATTTAGAACCCTCTATCCAGAGGGTCAACCGTTCCGTGCGGTTATCCGCAAGTCAACAGCCAACCGCTAGTATTTAACGGTTGGCAACAAGGATTTACTTTTAGTGCCAGTGGTTAATGGTGTCGTCGCGGGTATTATCATGAATGTCGGTTAAATCGGAGTGGTTATCAGCACCTATACAACACGTCTCCTAGAGCAACCCAAGGATGCAATACTGGACATCAAAGTCAAACGGAATCACCGTCCAATGTTGCGCTAAAAGAAAGGATCAAGCCGTCATCAAAAAATACGCCAACGGCATCTTCAATTGATTACTAAACAATCTAACCGAATCAATAAATGGTATCATCGTCGGTGCACACCGTGATCCAGATGACTAGGACGGAGGTGGTTGAGAAACTGAATCTCATGGGTTTGACCACGTCCGCCAAGAGAACGGTTGTGGAACTAGGTACGCATGTGGCGGCCAAATATAGTTTGAACTAGGCGATACTGAATATGGTCTGGTATCAATCGGTTCAAATACTGAGGGCTAAGTGCCAGGAGATGATAGCGATTCATCTGGCATAAACGAGCCAGACCTATCATGCAGTGGATGCGGCTTTCAATATTTAGTCCTCTGGGATGGGGTATGAATCATGAAGAGGAGCGATGGCATCAACCGCTCCTGTGACCCGAAATACTATTCGTAAGAAATCCTTTCCCTAAACTTGATCGTTTACGCTTGAAAGTTACGAATGTTGACCAAAGGTTGGTTTTTGATATATTGAGAATTTAAATGAAATGAATGTTGACCTCAGGAAGAAAGATAATTTAACTTTTTAAGTGGATACAGGTGGATATAAAAATCGGAAAGAAAGTTGTGGATTCTAAAATTAACTCCACAGTCATACATTTATTTATACTCAAATAAGTACAAACAATCAGATCAATATTGATTAAAAATTGGAAAGTTACCGATTTGACGAATAACAGGAAGTCAATAATTTTTGACCTAGATGGCACCTTAGCCGATACTGGACATGATTTAATCAATGCGGCCAATCAATGTTTCATTCAACTAGGCAAGGGCAAACTTCTTTGCCCTGAAACGGATAAGTTAACAGCCTTAAAAGGGGGTAGGGCATTGCTTTCCCTAGGATTCAAAAAACTAAACGTCAAACCGAGTGAAGAGTTAATTAATGAACAGTATTCCTTGCTACTCATTCATTATGAAGGAGCAATTGACACGTTTACCAAACTCAATGATGATGTAGAAATGACCTTGAAGACACTCATTCATTATGAATGGGTACTAGGTATTTGTACCAATAAACCCGAGCGATTGGCTCGGATTCTACTTAACAACCTCGGAATTTTAGATAAGTTTGAAGCTCTGATTGGGGCTGACACTTATCCTTTTCGTAAGCCCGACCCACAGGTCCTTATCAAATCAATAGAGTCTGTTGGTGGAGCTATGGCAAAATCTATTTTAGTTGGAGATACTTTAACCGATTATCAAACGGCAAGAAATGCTCAGATCCCAATAATCCTAGTCGGCTTTGGACCTCCGGGAAGCGCATACGAAGACCTTGACCCAGACAGAGTTTTGATGAACTTTGCAACACTTCCAGCTCTCGCCGATGCATTGATTTCTTGACGGTCAACTATGCGACAATTTAGCAAAAGATTTACACAACAAGAAGCTTTATCTAAAGATGCAATTAATGCAGCTGTTGAAGTGATGAATCATGGCCGACTCCATAGGTATAATGTCCATAATGAAGAGGTGGCAGAAGCAGCTAAATTAGAAGAGGAGTTCGCTCAATTAATGGGTTCAAAATACTGCCTTGCTGTTGCCTCAGGGGGGTATGCAATTGCTTGTGCACTAAGAGCAATCGGTGTCAGAACGAATGAAAAAATTCTTTCCAATGCCTTTACATTAGCTCCCGTACCAGGGGCAATTGTAAGTGTTGGGGCTCAACCCGTATTGGTTGAAAGTAATCGCCATTTGACCATAGACTTCAATGATCTAGAATCAAAGGCAAAACAATCTGGAGCCCAGAAGCTAGTCTTATCACATATGCGAGGGCACATCTGTGACATGGATAAACTATCAGCAATTTGTAAGCAGTTAAAATTGATTCTTATTGAAGATTGTGCACATACAATGGGAGCATATTGGAACGGTACTCCTTCTGGGAAATTCGGTCTCGTGAGTTGCTTCTCAACCCAGACATATAAGCATATTAATTCTGGAGAGGGTGGATTGCTTGTCTCCGATTGTTCAGAGACAATGGCTAAAGCAATTATTCTTTCGGGAAGCTATATGCTGTATAATCGACATCAATCACGCCCGAGCTTGGAAAATTTTGAAGCAGTGAGACTTCACTATCCTAACTGTTCGGGGCGAATGGATAATCTGAGGGCGGCAATTCTTCGACCACAACTTGTTGATTTACCTAAACAATGTAGAAAGTGGAACAGACGATATTATGCGATTGCAAATAAATTAAAAAATTCACCCGTGATTGAAGTGATTGAACGATCACCTAAAGAAAGTTTTGTGGGCTCATCGATTCAGTTTTTTGTCCTTTCAGACAACCCACAATTTGTTAGCAAATTTCTTGATCTATCTCACAAGAGGGGAGTTGAGCTGAAATGGTTTGGCGATAAGCAGCCGAAGGGATATACTTCACGATTTGATAGCTGGCAATACATCGTCAATCATGAATGCCCGAATACAATCAATATTCTTGATCATTTATTCGACATGCGAATACCACTTACGTTTACTGAAGATGATTGTAAACTCATTGGCGAAATTATTGTTGAATCGGCCAATACATGCCAATGAACTAAGATTCAGAGTGTGATATTCAGCTGACTCAAAGCGGTTAAATCTCAACCGGATTGACCTTACTGCATATATTGTCCGCCATTGGCGCTTAAGGTTGACCCTGTGATAAAACCGGCGTCATCTGATGCCAAGAATGCGACACAAGCAGCAATTTCTTCGGGTTCTCCAAGGCGACCGACAGGAATTTGTTTAATGATACTCTCACGAATTTTTTCATCCACGGCCATGACCATTTCTGTAGCAATGTAGCCTGGCGTGATGGCATTAACGGTGATGCCTTTAAAGGCTCCCTCTTGAGCGAGAGCTTTGGTAAATCCTATATCCCCAGCTTTTGCAGCAGAGTAATTGGTCTGCCCCATTTGTCCCTTGACTCCATTGATTGATGAAATATTGATCACCCGACCAAAATTACGGTCACGCATTCCATTCCAAACCTGATGAGTCATGTTGAATACGCCTGTGAGATTAGTGTTGATGACCGCATTCCACTTTTCGGGAGTCATTTTGTGAAAAATTGAATCACGTGTAATTCCCGCGTTATTCACAAGAATTTCAACAGGCCCAAGTTCGGCTTCAACCTCCTTGACGCCCGCTGCACAATCATTATAATCAGCGACGGACCACTTAAAAACTGAAATACCTGTTTGGGCCGCAAATTTGTTGGCCGCTTCATCATTGCCTGCGTAGTTTGCGGCAACATTATACCCGTTTGCTTTGAGTTTTATGGAGATCGCCTCTCCAATCCCACGAGTTCCACCAGTGACTAATGCAACTTTACCCATAATTGTATCCTTTAGTTATTAGATTAAACGTTTAGTTTCGCTCGACGCATAGTGCAACGCCCATACCTCCACCGATACATAATGTTGCAAGACCTTTTTGTACATCACGGCGGTTCATTTCAAAAAGTAGAGTGTTTAATATACGACATCCAGAAGCACCGATTGGATGCCCGATTGCGATAGCTCCTCCATTGACATTGACGATCTCTGAATCCCAGCCCATTTCTTTATTGACAGCGCAGGCTTGAGCTGCGAAAGCTTCATTGGCTTCCACCAAATCGAGATCTTTAACAGTCCATCCAGCTTTAGCAAGTGCTTTTCGTGATGCATTCACAGGACCAACTCCCATAATTGCTGGGTCAACACCGGTAGTGGCATAAGAAGCAATACGCGCCAGAGATTTGATACCGCGCTTTTCAGCTTCAGCACTTGACATTAATAAGACCACGGCGGCTCCATCATTGATGCCCGAAGCGTTTCCAGCTGTAACGCTCCCTTCTCGGTTAAATGCTGGACGGAGTTTTTGCATATTGTCAATAGTTGCCCCGTGGCGAATATACTCATCTTTTTCAACAACAGTGTCGCCTTTGCGACTTTTGACGACAACTGGTGCTATCTCGTCATTGAATTTGCCATTTTTTTGAGCATTTTCAGCTTTATTTTGGGAACGCAAAGCAAACGTGTCTTGTTCATTACGGGAAATTTGCCATTTTTGGGCGACATTTTCAGCTGTTATACCCATGTGATAGCCGTTAAACGCATCCCAAAGCCCATCTTTAATCATAGAATCAACGAATTCCAGATTACCCATTTTTTTGCCGTTACGGAGATTAGCGACATGAGGAGACATGCTCATATTTTCTTGTCCCCCGGCAACAACGACTTCGGCGTCTCCTAGGGAAATATGCTGGGCACCTAATGCCACCGCTCGTAAGCCAGAGCCACAAACTTGGTTAATGCTCCAGGCAGCCGATTCGATGGGAAGACCGGCCTCAATATGAGCTTGGCGAGCAGGATTTTGTCCTTGTCCAGCAGTGAGTACCTGTCCTAGAATGGTTTCTGATACATCGTTTTTGCTGACTTCAGCACGAGCGAGTGCCGATTCGATTGCTTGGGCTCCAAGTTGATGAGCAGGGACGCTTGCCAAAGACCCATTAAAGCTTCCAACAGGGGTTCTTGCCGCAGATACAATAACAACATCAGTCATAATCTTTTCCGTTTTTGATGCACTATTTGATCTTCAAATTCACAAATCGAAGAATAATGCATAGATTGAGTATTTGCTTGTGAATAGATTCATAATGGTTTTAATTTGCAAAAATTCAAGCCGAATATTCAGGTTAAAGAAATAGTATTCCACAGCCCTTTGCCCTTTGAAGATTGATGACTATTCACTATTGTCGTATCCGGATTATTTTCAATAAACACTGAATTATAATACCCATTAAACGGGGACTTGAACAACTATTGCAAACTATACTTACTGGACAAATTCTCATCAACTGAAAATTCTCCCACCCTAGTATCTCAACATTACAATAATGTTGGATTACTAGTTCCTCAGCGATACCCCGCCACTTTGTACAAGCTGGATTTATATTCCTTAGTGTTTCTAGAAATTCACTTCAAATCGCAGGTTCCCGCGGTAGTCTCTTTCCTTAGTGCCCAGTCCAGAAGCAGAAATGTGTCCATTCACCGCTAGTTTTTTTGAATTATATTTTGCTCCAATTTTTAATACTCCCTTGGTCCGGGCTGGCGCAGAAAACAAATTTTCACCTGAAACGGTCGTTATAGACTTAATATCGCCCAAAACACTCTCAATGCCTCCACGAATCCGCAAATCAAGTTGACCATCTGTGTTATCAAAAAGATGGATGGTTTCCCTGACGACTCCAATACCAAGGATAGACCTTTTTGATTTGATAGGTAAAACTTTCGTACCCACTGAATCCTCGAATCCATCCATGGAAACCTCAGAGTGGTCAATCCATGCCAACGGCATCAAAATCTGATTATCACTAATGGGTATACGCTGACCAGTCTCAAACCCTACGGCGAATACACTGGCTCCAGCATCCTCCTTCAAAAGACCACGATGGGAAGAAACCAGGTCCAAATTATATTTTGTATAAGAGGCTTCCGCTTTAACCTGATAACCTGCATCACTTTCCCAGTTGGAACCAAACATAAGACCTTGGCCACCTGCCTTTATCCGACCACCTCCAACTGGTGATTTAACTTCCGCTGATCCCGATTTTTGCCTATAGGATAACCAGCTAGATATATATTCGGAACCAAATAAGGGAACCGCAAGCCCAACATTTGCCTCGAAACTGTTATAACTGAAATTCGAACCAACTTGGGTCCTTTCCGCTTGGTAAGCTCCCCTTGAACCACCGAACTGAAACCAACCAGGTATTTCTGGGTCACGGCTCTGCTGGTCTGTGGTCCGGCTATTCAACTCAAGAAGGAACCCAGGCAGAGATTCATAGATGGCCGCCCGTGGGGCATAAGGGTCACTGAAATCTTGCGGTAGAAATTCACGTCCCAGAATTGTTTCAGAACTTCTCAGGGATATATCTCTGGCCCCGTTTGGTACTATTAAATTTTCGTATGTGCCTTCAATGGAGCTATGAAGGACTTGCCCATTGACTTTAATTTCTGTTTGACCCAAATCGTTACTGATTTTTCCCTTCAGAACATCACCAACTCGGCGACCTGCAAACTGTAAATCAACCAGCAAAAGAGGTTTTGTGTCTACAGGTCCCTCGGCCCGAATGGCAACTCCAGAGTCTGCACCAACCGTACCTTGGGGACCGATAATGACTTCGCCATCCCCATAAACCCTTACCCCGGCACCTACAACAGGTGCACTCACAGGATCATCTTGACTTGGTTTGACTGATCCTCCCCAAACATTACCGTTTACAAAAACCCTTTGAGCTGCACCTCTCGTGATATCACCAGTAGTAAATACAATTTCACTATTGTCTCCCTCTTCACTCTGGCGTAAAGCGGGGGCGGGTATGGGTCCTGTCCTACGACCAAATACCCGACCTGTAAGACCAACTAGAATCCCAGAACTTCCCGGACCCTTGGTGGTGATTTCACCCCCATTAACCTTAATGTCAATCTGTCCTTGACCCGAGAATATAAAAGACCTGATCCCTGCAATTTGTTCTCCCTCAGCCAGTATTGTTGAATCGTGAACATCAATCGTTACATCACCGGTGGCAGCATAGCGTTGACCACCCCCAATTCCTACCGAGCGGTCTCCCATAACCTCAATATCCATCTCGTGGGCGATAATACTGATGTCACCTTCCATGTCATGAATGAAAGACATACCACCGGAATCGTCCCCTGTGGTCACAATTTTTGCTCGGTCCACAGAAACGATTATGTCTCCTTCACCCCAATGTCCACCCCAAATGCCATCAGAAAACCACCCATCCACCTCTATATCTACATCCTTCGCCTTGATATTGAGATTTCCCATGGGAGTAGACCCTTTATAGGGCAAATAAAAAAATGCTATTCCATTTGCGGCTTTTTGGTTAGCGGCTTCAGCCTTTATTTTGGTGTCTAGGACGTTTACAAATGTATCACCTTTGCCAAAATGGTAACCATAGATGCCGTCGACTGTGCCTGGCCCATCAACGTCTATGTTCACTCCACTGACATTGACATTCAATTCGCCTTCGCTTGTATGGGCACCCATTATTCCAGCGGCCCATTCTGTATCTTGGACTTTGATTGTGGTATCCTTTACATCAACACTCAAGTCTCCCATACCAGTCTGGGCACCCAAAATTCCTGCCCAAGCACCATTTCTGACATCAATATCAGCATTCCTGACAATGAATTCATGGGTGCCCTCAAAACTTTCTGCCGTCCAACTGTGGATAGCAAATCCTCGTGGCCAAGGGCTATTAATCCTGAAATTCCCACCATTAATTTCTGTTCGCAATGCGCCAGTTCCGTAATGGGCAATCGAAATTCCCCTAACATTCGAAGTAACATCAGATGAAGAAAAAAACGAAAGGATTCCATTTCCCCTTTTTACAATTCTCGTCGCACTTAAGTCGGTTATGGGTATTTGTGTAAGAGTTTCTGTGGGGTAATCATCCTCATCATAAGAGTATACAATATCAAGATCATTTAAATGGATTTCGTAATTATTATCATCAGTATCATCAAATTCGTATACTATGTTTCCT
>Ga0209022_1000612_pt1 | contig 43869 bp, 43 predicted proteins | sample PinacodermPK_FD_187300 | JGI IMG/M metagenome (GOLD analysis project Ga0209022, IMG submission 187300) | Host-associated microbial community of the marine sponge Aplysina aerophoba from Gulf of Piran - sponge pinacoderm, lysed by proteinase... | ecosystem: Host-associated > Porifera > Sponge >...
CGGGCGCCCGCCCGCTGCGTCGCGGGCCTCGACCGTAGTCCCCGCTACGCTTTTCGGCCCGCTCCTGGCGGGACGAACGCCCGGGCGCGACGCAGGCCGTGACCCTGGCGGGAAATGCGGGCTAGACTGGCCTGCATGACAGCTCGAAACGAACCCGCGCCGGATCTCCGGAGCTTCCTCGCCGCCAACCCGGAGCTGGTCTTCCGGCCCGACGCCCCGCTCTCGGTCGTCGAGGAGATCACCGCAATCCTGCACGCGCTGGAGGCGGAGAAGCGCCAGCCCGTCGTCCTCGTCGACCGTCCCGTCCGGGTCGACGGCACGGAGAGCGACACGCCCGTGCTGTGCAACCTGACCGCCAGCCGCGAGGTCTGCGCCTCGGCGCTCGGGCTCGCCGATCACCGGGACAGCGCGCGCCACTTCGCCGGGCTCGCCGCCGGCGAGATCGCGCCGGTCGAGGTCGGCCGCGCCGACGCCCCGGTCCAGGCGATCGTCGCCGAGGGCGCCCAGGCCGATCTGCGGACCCTGCCGGCGCTCAAGCAGCATGGCGGCGATGCCGGCCACTACATCACCGCGGGCCATGTGGTGACCGCCGATCCCGAGACCGGGATCGACAACATGGCGATCCAGCGCTGCTGGGTGCGCGAGGCGCGGCTGATGGGCGTCTACCCCTATTCGACCTCGCACAACTGGCTCAACGTCGCCAAGTACTGGGACCGGGGCGAGCCCTGCCCGGTCGCGGTGTGGATCGGCCACCACCCGGCGCTGGTGATCGGCAGCCAGGCCAAGTTCGCCTATCCGAGGAGCCACTGGGAGGCGGCCGGGGCGGCGCTTGGCGCGCCGGTGCGGCTGGTCCCCAGCATCACCCACGGCGAGGCGGTCATGGTGCCGGCCGACGCGGAGATCGTGATCGAGGGGTTCATCCCGCCGCACCGGCTGGAGGCCGAGGGTCCGTTCGCCGAGTTCACCGGCTACCAGGGTCCGCAGGTCGCCAACCCGGTCGTCGAGGTGACCGCGATCACCCGGCGCGCGGACGCGATCTACCAGGATTGCGGCGCCGGGCTCGCCGATCACTTGGTGCCCGACAACATGGCGATGGAGGGCGCGATATTCGCCATGTGCCGCAACGCGGCGCCGGCGCTCAGGCGGGTCCATGTGCCGATTTCGGGGCGGCGCTTCCACGCCTATCTCCAGTTCGAGAACCCGCGCCCCGGCGAGGTGCGCGACGCGCTGACCGCGGCGCTCTCCTATCGCCGGCTCAAGGCGGTCATGGCGTTCGACCACGACATCGACATATTCGACGATTCCCAGGCGATGTGGGCGCTCGCCACGCGGCTGCAATGGGACCGCGACACCATCCGCATCGACCGGCTGTCGGAGGCCAATCTCGACCCTTCGACCCCGCCCGGGGCCGGGTCGACGACCAAGGTCGCGCTCGACGCGACGCTGCCGCCGCCGCGCCGTCCGGGCGCGCCCAGGCCGGTGCCCCGGGGCAACAGCGTGAATCCGGATGCGCTGGAGACCGCCAGGGCCGCCATCGCCGGGGCCGACGATTCCGGCTGGCCCCGGGCCTGACGATGGCCGAGAAGGAAGGGAGCGCGGTGTTCGTCCGTTGCCCGTCCTGCGCGGGATGGTTGAACGCCGCCGCCGCGCTGATTGACCGGGGCGACATTCCCCTGTACTGCCCGGCATGCACCCACCGCTTTCTTCCCCAAGAGGCGGCCGAGATCGACCGGCCGTAACCCGCATGTCATCCGGCAACTGGCGCACGCCCTTCGTCATTCTTCTCTGCGGCACGGCGGTCATGCTGATCGCGTTCGGCATCCGCATGACCTACGGGCTGTGGATCGGGCCGGCGAGCAGCGGGCTGGGCTGGGGGCTGGAGAGCCTGAGCTTCGCGATGGCGGCGCAGGCGCTGATCTGGGGGTTTGCGACGCCGGTCATGGGCGCCATCGCGGACCGCTACGGGACCGGGCGGGTGATTGCCGCCTGCGGCGTCGCCTTCGCCCTCGGGTTCATCGTGACGGCGAATGCGACGACCCGGATCGAGGCGTTTCTCGGGATCGGGGTGCTGACCGGCATCGCCATGGGCGGGTTGACGGCGCCGATCATCCTGACCGCGATCAGCAAGGTCGTCGAGGACGAGAAGAAGCGCGGTCTCTATGCCGGCATCGCCAGCGCCGGCGGCTCGTCGGGGCAGGTGGTGCTGGTCCCGGTGATCCAGTTCGTGCTCGATGCGACCGACTGGATGACCGCGCTGCTGGTTCTTGCCGCGGTCACCGCGCTGATCGTTCCGCTCGCCTTCACGATGGTCTCGAAGCGCGAGCATCTCGCCGCCGCGACCGGGCAGCAGTCGCTGGGCGAGGCGCTCGGGGAGGCGTTCCGCCATCCCGGATATCTGCTTCTCACGGCCGGCTACTTCGTTTGCGGCTTCCAGACCCTGTTCATCGTCACCCACCTCCCGCCGATGCTGGAGACCTACGACGTCTCGCCCGAGATGGGAGCGTGGTCGATCGCGCTGATCGGCCTGTTCAATATCGCCGGCTGCGTGGTCTTCGGCGCCGCCGGCGGGCGCTGGCGCAAGAAGAACCTGCTCGCCTGGATCTATATCGGGCGCGCCGTGGCGATGACGGCGTTCATCCTTCTGCCCGTCACCGATACCAGCATCGTCGTCTTCTCCGCGGTGATGGGCATATTGTGGCTTGGCGTGGTGCCGCTGACCGGCGGAGTCGTCGCCCAGATCTTCGGCATGCGCTACATGGCGACGCTGTTCGGCTGCGCCTTCGTGTCGCACCAGCTCGGCGGGTTCATCGGCATCTGGGCCGGCGGCTGGCTGTTCGACATGTTCGGAAACTTCCTCATCGTCTGGTGGGCGTCGGTCGCGCTCGGCGTGGTCGCCGCGGCGTTCAACCTGCCGATCGACGACCGGCCGTTGCAGAGGCTTGCGGGCCAGCGCGCCTGAGGACGGCGCCGCTTTCACCCGCCATCGGGTTCGCCCGCCCGCACCCTCCCGGCGCAGGGGTTGACGCCGAACCAGTAGGCGAGCTCGGCCGGCTGGCCGATGTCCCAGAGCGCGAGATCGGCCCGTTTCCCGGCTTCGAGAGTTCCCCGGTCCTGGCCGAGCCCGAGTGCCTTCGCGGCCTCGCGGGTGACGCCGGCCAGCGCCTCCTCCGGCGTCAGCCGGAACAGGGTGCAGGCCATGTTGAGCATCAGCAGCAGCGACAGCGCGGGCGAGGATCCCGGGTTGAAATCGGTGGCGATGGCGATGCCCGCCCCGGCGCTTCGCATCGCATCGACCGGCGGCAGCCTGGTCTCGCGCAGCGTGTAGAACGCGCCCGGCAGGAGGACCGCGACGGTGCCCGCCGCGGCCAGCGCCGCGATGCCGTCCTCGGAGGTGTATTCGAGGTGGTCGGCCGACAGCGCGTCGTAGCGCGCGGCCAGCGCCGCGCCGCCGAGATCCGAGAGCTGGTCGGCGTGCAGCTTGACCGGCAGACCATGCGACCGGGCGGCGGAGAACACCCGGTCGGTTTCCTCCGGGGTGAAACCGATCCCCTCGCAGAACGCGTCCACCGCGTCCGCGAGGCCCGATTCCGCGACCGCCGGCAGCATCTCCTCGACCACCAGGTCGATATAGCCGCCCTGGCGGCCGGAAAATTCGGGCGGCAGGGCGTGCGCGCCGAGGAAGGTGGTGTGGACGTCGACCGGCCGCGCCCCGCCGAGCTTGCGCGCGACGCGGAGCTGCTTGAGCTCGGTGTCGGTGTCGAGCCCGTAGCCCGACTTGACCTCGACGGTGGTGACCCCCTCGTCGATCAGGTTGCCGAGTCTCGGCACCGCCGCTTCGTACAGCGTCTCGTCGTCGGCCTCGCGGGTCGCCCGCATGGTGGAGACGATCCCGCCCCCCGCCCGGGCGACCTCCTCGTAGCTCGCGCCGTTGAGCCGCATCTCGAACTCGCCCGCGCGGCTGCCGCCGAAGACCAGGTGGGTGTGGCAGTCGATCAGCCCGGGCGTGATCCAGCGCCCGGCCGCGTCGTGCACCGTGCCGGCCAGGGTCGCCGGGTCGCCCGGCAGCTCGGCGGCCTCGCCGACCCAGGCGATGCGCCCGTCCGCGACCGCGATGGCGCCGCCGCGGATCGCGCCGTAGGGCTCCCCGCCCGGCACCATCGTCGCCAGGTTGGCGCCGGTCCAGAGCCTGTCCCACCGGGCTTCGGTCGCGTGCTCGCGCGCCATGATGCCTCTCCTCCCTGCCGGGAAACCATAGCATGCGGCCCGAGTACCCGGGCCCGCCGATATGCTCTACGCTCCGGCCTCGAACAGCCCCGAGGCGGCCGGCCGAGAGATGACCGACGAATACGTTTACGACTTCACGCCGGGGACGACCCCGCTGCTGGTCAGCATCCCGCATGACGGGCGGGCGATCCCGGACGATGTCGCGGCGCGGATGACCGACGCGGCGCGCGCCATTCCCGATACCGACTGGCATGTCCGCCGGCTCTACGACTTCGCCGCCGCGCTCGGGGCCGGCGTGCTGGCGGCGCGGTATTCCCGCTACGTCGTCGACCTCAACCGCGACCCGGACGGCGCGGCGCTCTACCCCGGGGCGGACAACACCGAGATCGTGCCGCTCGCCACCTTCGACCGGGAGCCCGTCTACCGCCCCGGCGCGGAACCGGACGGAGAAGAGACCGCCGGGCGGATCGCGCGGTTCTGGCGGCCCTACCACCGCCGGCTCGCGGCCGAGCTCGGCGCGCTCCGGGAGCGTCACGGGCTTGCCCTCCTGTTCGACGCGCATTCGATCCGCAGCGTCGTGCCGCGGTTCTTCGAAGGCCGGCTCCCCGACTTCAATTTCGGCACCGCGCGCGGCGCGAGCGCCGATGCAGGGCTCGCCGCCGCCGCCTTCCATGTGCTCGCCTCGGCCGAGGGCTACAGCTCGGTCGACAACGGGCGGTTCACCGGCGGCTACATCACCCGTACCCATGGCGCGCCCGCCGACGGGGTCCACGCGATCCAGCTCGAGCTGACCCAGCGGAGCTACATGAACGAGGCGCCGCCGTTCGACTATCGCCCCGACCTGGCCGCCGGGGTGAAGCCGGTGCTGAGGGATCTGCTCGCCGCGATGATCGACTGGGCGGGCTGATGCCGGTCTACGCGTTCGATCGCGTATCGACCCCCGAGGGGTGGCTCGCCCCCGGGCGGATCGAGGTCGGCACGGACGGGCTTATCGCCGCCGTCGCGGCGGGCGAGGGGGGCGAGCGGGTCGGCGGCGTCGCGCTTCCCGGCATGCCCAACCTGCACAGCCACGCCTTCCAGCGCGCGATGGCGGGGCTCGCCGAGCGCGCCGGGCCGGGGGCCGACAGCTTCTGGACCTGGCGGGAGGTGATGTACGGCTTCGTCGCCCGGCTCGCCCCCGACGATGTCGAGGCGATCGCCGCCCAGCTCTACTGCGAGATGCTGAAGGCGGGCTACACCGCGGTCGCCGAGTTCCACTACCTCCACCACGCGCCCGACGGCGGCGCCTACGACGACCGCGCCGAGATGGCCGAACGGGTGACGCGTGCGGCGGAGCGGACCGGGATAGCACTCACATTGCTCCCCGTCCTCTACGACGCCGGCGGCTTCGGAGGGGCGCCGGTCGGCGGTGCCCAGCGGCGCTTCGCGAACGACGCGGACGGGCTGCTCGGGATCGTCGAGACGCTGCGGTGCCGTCACCGCGCACATCCCGGTTTCCGCGTCGGCCTCGCTCCGCACAGCCTGCGGGCGGCGGCGCCGGAGAGCATCGCCGCCGCGCTCGACGGGCTGGCGGCCATCGATTCGGACGCGCCGATCCATATCCACATCGCCGAACAGGCGCGGGAGGTGGAGGACTGCCTCGCCTGGTGCGGCAAGCGCCCCGTGCAATGGCTGCTGGAGCGCCACGCGGTGGGACCGCGCTGGTGCCTCGTCCACGCCACGCACATGACCGCCGGGGAGACGCGGGCGCTCGCCGCGACCGGGGCCGTCGCCGGTCTCTGCCCGACCACGGAAGCCAATCTCGGCGACGGTCTGTTCGCGCTGGCGGAGTACCTGGAGGCGGGCGGGCGGCTCGGCATCGGGTCCGACAGCCACGTGTCGGTGAGCCCGGTCGAGGAGCTGCGCTGGCTCGAATACGGCCAGCGACTCGTCTCGCGGCACCGCACCATCGCCGCTCAGCCGGAGGGCTCGACCGGCGCGCGTCTCCACCAAGCGGCGCTCGACGGCGGGTCGCGGGCGACCGCGCGCGATGCCGGCGCGATCGAGGCGGGCCGGACGGCCGACATCGTCACCCTCGACGCCGCCCACCCGCTGCTCGCCGGCAAGTCGGGGGACGCGATCCTCGATTCCTGGATATTCGCCGGCAACGCGAACCTCGTTCGCGACGTCATGGTCGGCGGGCGCTGGGTGGTGCGCGGCGGCCGGCATGCGGAGGAGGACGCCATCGCGCGGGCGTTCGTGCGGACGATGGAGCGGCTGGCGGGGTAGGTGGGTGACGTGAAGCTGTTCACCATCGGGTTCACGAAGAAGAGCGCCGAAAAATTCTTCGGGCTCCTGTCCGCTTCCGGGGCGCGGCGGGTGGTCGATGTCAGGCTCAACAACGTCTCCCAGCTCGCCGGGTTCGCCAAGCGCGACGACCTGAAATATTTCCTCCGCCGCGTTTGCGGCATCGACTACGTCCACCTGCCCGACCTCGCGCCGACGCGGGACATGCTGGCGGATTACCGGAAGAACCGGGACTGGGACACCTATGAGAGGCGGTTCCTCGACCTGATGCGGGCGCGCCGGATCGAGGACGGCATTCCGAGAGAGGTCATCGACGGCGGCTGCCTCTTGTGCAGCGAGGACACGCCGCATCATTGCCACCGCCGCCTCGTCGCGCAGTACCTCGACGACCGCTGGGACGGCATCGAGGTCCGGCATCTCACCTGACCCCTTCGCCGGTAACGGACTTGAGAAGTTCCGGCAAGCATCTATATCCCGTGCGGCAACCCTCCAACATTCGAGCAGTCGCCATGACCGCATCTCCGGCCACCGACCGGGTCCGTCTGCGCCGCCGCCACGACCGGGGCGGGTACGACGCGACCACCATCCATCCCATCCTCGACGCCATGCCGCTGTGCTCGGTGGGCTACGTGTTCGACGGGCAGCCCTACGTGACGCCGACGCTGCAATGGCGCGAGGGGAACCGCCTGTACTGGCACGGCTCGTCGGCGAGCCGCATGCTGCGCGCGGTCGAGGAGGCCGAGGTGTGCGTGACGGTCGCCATCCTCGACGGCTTCGTGCTGGCGCGCTCGGGCTTCCACCACTCGATCAACTACCGCTCGGTGATGATGCTGGGCACCGCGCGCAGGGTCGCCGACCCGGACCTGAAGGAGGCGCGGCTGAAGACCTTCGTCGAGGGCTCGTTCCCCGGGCGCTGGGACATGCTGCGCCCGGCGACCGGGCAGGAGATGAAGGCGACGACGGTGATGACCATGCCGATCGACGAGGCTTCGTCGAAGATCCGCATGGGCCCGCCGGGCGACGAGGAGGAGGACTACGCGCTGCCGATCTGGGCCGGCGTGATCCCGGTCCGCATGGCGGTATCCCACCCGGTGCCAGACCCGCGCAACCTCGAGGGCGTCGCCCCGCCCGACCACGTGCTCGACTTCCGCCTCGGCTGATACCGCGGTGAAGGCGCTGCCCGAAGGGGTGTCGAACTACGCGGGGACTCCCGAATTCACCGAAAAGTCGATCCCGGAGAACCTGCTGAAATCCCATCGCACCAAGGCCGGGATTTGGGCAAGGATCGTCGTCCTGGAGGGCAGGCTCCGCTACCGGATCCTCGAGCCGGAAATCCGTGCGTTCGAGCTCTCCCCCGGCAACCCGGGACTCGTGGAGCCCGAGGTGGCGCACGAGGTCGAGCCGATGGGCCAGGTGCGCTTCCGCGTGGAATTCTATCGCTGAGGCGGGCGCCCCAGCGCGAAGCGGTCCAGGACGACGAAATCCGCTTCCGGCGACGCCTGGCCGCACAGGCAAATCCCGGCGATCACGACCGGCTCGGCGATGGCGGGCAGCACCGCGCGCGCGATCCCGGCGCCGAACCGCGCCCGGCCGCCTTCGTCCAGCGGGCCGGTCAGGGTGAGATGGAAGCGGAAATCCTCCATCGCATAGGGGTAGCCCCAGCGCTCCAGATTCGCCGTCTCCGATGCGCACAAGCGTTCCGGCCGCCGCCGCGCGATCTCCGCCGCCGTCAAAGGCGCGCGGAAGGGATCGAATATGCGCACGCACTCGGCCGCGAGATCCGCCGCGGCGAGCGGTTCCATCGGGGCGAGGACCAGGAAATCGGACAGCACGCGCAACGCCAGCTTGCCCACCGGCGCCGGTCCGCGGGTCCGGCAAAAGCGTTCGAGCGCATCGGCGAGCGCTGGCTCGTCCTTGCCCTCCGCCAGCCGGAAGGGCGCCTTCAGCGTCGCGTGGAAGCCGTATTTGCGCGGCCCCGAGACCGCGCGGCGCCAATCCTCGGCGCTCACGCCGGCGAGCTCGGGCGGGGCGGACGCATCGCGGCCGAGCCAGCGCGCGCCGAATTCGGCCAGCGCCGTGCCGGCGGGCGGGACGTAGTAGAGCGCGTAGCGATACATCGTGCCTCCGCCCGCCGCCCGGTTGACGCCGCAGACCGGCTCCAACACCATGCGGCCGGCCATCATAACGGGATCGCAGCATGCACGACGTGACCGTCCGGCAGGAGATCGTCGACCGGGTTCTGGCCCGGCGCGGGCGCTACCACCTCTACGACGCGCTCGACCCGGCGCGCACCGCCTTCGTGGTCATCGACATGCAGAACATGTTCTGCGAGCCCGGCGCGCCGGCCGAGGTGCCGGCCTCGCGCGGGATCTGCGACAACATCAACCGGCTGGCGGCCGAGATGCGGGAAGAGGGCGGGCTGGTGATCTGGGTGACCAGCGCGTCCAGCTTCGCCAACGGCAAGAGCGACTGGGAGTCGTTCATCCGCAATTTCGTGGCGGAAGAGGTGCAGCAGCGCACCATCGAGGCGATGGAGCCGGGCGGGCACGGGGAAGCGATCTGGCACGAGCTCGAGCCCGACGAGCGCGACCTGTTCGTGCGCAAGAACCGCTACTCGGCGCTCACCCCGGGCGCGTCGATGCTGCAGACGGTGCTCGCCAGCCACCGCATCCGCAACGTGCTGATCGGCGGCACCAAGACCAATATCTGCTGCGAATCGACCGCCCGCGACGCGATGCAGCTCGACTACCGGGTGGTCATGGTCGAGGACTGCAACGCCGCGCTGTCGGACGACGAGCACCGCGCGGCGCTGGAGAACATGATCCAGCAATTCGGCGACGTGATGACCGCGGACGAGGCCGTCGCCGCGCTCCGGAAGCGCCCCAATGAGCAATAGGGACCTCGCCGATTTCTCGGCCCTCACCTTCGACTGCTACGGCACGCTGATCGACTGGGAGACCGGCATCTGGGATGCGCTGCAACCGCTCCTGATGACCAATCCCGGCCGCGCGGTCGACCGCATCCCGGCGCTCGCGGCCTTCGGCGAAGCGGAGTCCGCCGAGCAGCTCGCGCACCCGGAGACGCTGTACCCGGGAATCCTCGCCGCGGTGCACCGGGCGATCGCCGCCAGCTTCGGGCTCCGCACCGACGCCGCGCTCGACGAGGCCTTCGGCGCCTCGGTCCAGCACTGGCCGGCCTTCCCGGACACCGCGGGCGCGCTCAGGCGCCTGAAGAAGCGCTACCGGCTGGTGATCCTCTCCAATGTCGACCGCGCCGGCATCGCCGCCTCCAGCCGCAAGCTCGGGGTCGAGTTCGACGCCGTCTGCACCGCCCAGGACATTGGCAGCTACAAGCCGGATGCGCGCAACTTCGCCTACATGATCGAGCATCTGGCCGGGCTCGGCATCGACGCCGGCCGCATCCTGCACACCGCGCAGAGCCTGCGCCACGATCACGTGCCGGCGCGCGCCGCCGGGCTCGCCAATGCCTGGATCGACCGTCAGGGCCAGTCGGAGGGCGGCGACTGGGGCGCCACCGCGCCGGTCGCCGACATGCCGGAGTTCGACTTCATCTTCCCGACGCTGGAGGCGATGGCCGACGCGGCCGGTCTATGAGCCGCCCCTGACCTCGGCGATCGCCATCTCGATCGCATCGACGATGCCGATATAGCCGGTGCAGCGGCAGAGATTGCCGGCGAGCTCCAGCCTGATGCGGTCGCGGTCGGCATCCGGCAGACGGGTGACGATGTCGTAGGCGGTCGCCAGCATGCCCGGCGTGCAGTAGCCGCACTGCACGGCATGCGCCTTCCTGAAGCAGTCGCGGATGGTCGCCATGACGGCGTCGCCGCCATAGCCCTCGACGGTGCGCACCTCCGCCCCGTGGGCGGCCACGGCGAGCGTGATGCAGGAGCGCGCCGGGCGGCCGTCGAGCATGATCGTGCAGGCGCCGCAGACCCCGTGCTCGCAGGCGGTGTGGGTGCCGGTCAGCCCCTCGCGCTCGCGCAGGAAATCGGCCAGCGAGAGGCGCGGTTCGACATCGGCGGCGACGGTCCGGCCGTTGACGGAAATCGTGGTCGCGGTCATCGGGAAAGCGCCTCCCGGGCGGCGCGGGCGGTGACGGTGGCGTGCAGGTTCATGGCGTAGCGGTCTTCCGTCTCGGCGAACCCCGCCGCCGCGATCCCGCTCAAGGCGGCATCCTTGATCCCGCCGGCCAGCGCGTCGGACCAGCCATCCGCCGCGGCGATCAGCCCGGCCACGCCGTCGAGCAGGATCGGCGCATGGGTCGGGCCGGCGAGCGCGGCGCGGCACTGCCCTCTATCGGGATCGAGGACCACGACGGCGAGCGACTCGGCGAAGTCCCCCGGCTTCACGCAGAGCTTGTAGTGGCCCCAGCGCGCCGTGCCCGACAGCCGGGGGATGCGGATCGCCTCGACGATCTCGCCCGGCTCCAGCACGGTGGTCAGGGGATCGGTGATGAACGCGTCGGCGTCCACGCTGCGCCCGCCATCCGGCCCCCGGATGCCGAGGCTCGCGCCGAGCGCCATCGTCACCGGCGCCCAGTCGCCCGCGGGGTCGGCATGGGCGAGGCTGCCGCCGATGGTGCCCCGGTTGCGCACCGCGCGGTAGGCGATCCCCGCCGCCGCCCGCTTCATCAGCCCGCGGGTCGGGTCCGGCACCTCGCCGTCCTCGATCGCCGAATGGACCACCGACGCGCCAATGGTCACCCCGTCCTCGTCTTCCGACACCTCGCGGAGTTCGGCGACGCGGGACAGGTCGACCAGCAGCGCGGGCCGCGCGATCCTGAGGTTGAGCATCGGGCCCAGGGACTGGCCGCCGGCGAGCGGGCGCGCCTCGCCGTCGGCGGCGGCGAGCATGTCGATCGCCTCGTCCAGGCTCTCCGCGCGGGCGTAGTCGAACGGCGCCGGCTTCATCCGGCGCGCCCCCGGTCGATGGCATCGAACACCCGGCGCGGGGTGATCGGGGTCTCGGCGATCTCCACCCCCAGCCCCTTGAGCGCGTCGTTGACCGCGTTGCCGATGGCGCCGACCGGGCCGATCGCGCCGGACTCGCCCACCCCCTTGATCCCCATCGTGGAATAGGGCGAGGGCGATTCGATGTAGTCGTATTTCACGTCCGGCACCATCGGCGCCGCCGGCACATGGTAGTCCGCGAGCGTCACCGAGAGCGGCTGGCCGTTCTCGTCGTAATTCGATTCCTCGTAGAGCGCGTTGCCGATGCCCTGCGCGTAGCCGCCGATCACCTGGCCCTTGACGACGAGCGGGTTCACCCGCGTGCCGCAATCGTCGACGATCGCGTAGTCGAGGATCTCGACCTGGCCGGTCTCGGGGTCGACCGCCACCACCGCGCCATGCGCGCCGAAGCCGAACACCCCGCCATGGACCTTGTCGTTGTAGCCGGTGGTCACGGTGAGCCCGCCCCGGTCGGTGTCGTCGGGCAGGTTCTCGGGGTGGTGGTAGAAGGCCTCGGCGATCTCGGCGAAGCTCACCGAGCCGCCCGGCCCGCGCACCTCGGCGTTCTCCACCGCCACGTCGGCCTCGTCGCATTGCAGCAGATGGGCGCCGATCCGGGCCAGCCTCGGCTTGAGCTCGCGGCAGCCCTGGGCGACCGCGCCGCCGGCGACCACGATGCTGCGCGAGGCATAGGTGCCGGTCCCGGCATAGGCGGTGGCGGTGTCGCCGTGGCGGATCGCGATGCGGTCCGGGTCGAGGCCGAGCTCGCTGGTCGCCACCTGGGCGAGGGTGGTCTCCAGCCCCTGGCCGTGGCACTGGATGCCGACCGAGGCCCAGAGACCGCCATCGGGGGTGAGCTTCACCGTCGCCATTTCCATCCCCGGCACCAGCTCGATGCCCCAGGCGGAGTAGCCGAACGGCCCGGTGCCGTAGGCGGTCTGCTCGTAGAAACAGGCGAAGCCGACGCCGATCAGCCTCCCGTCCGGCTCGGGCGTCTTCTGGCGCTCGCGCACCGCTTGCGGGTCGATGGCGGCGACGCAGCGGCGGAACGCTTCCGGATAGTCGCCGCTGTCGAGATGCTTGCGCGTCACGGTGTCGTAGGGCATCGCCTCGGGCGGCACCAGATTGTCGAGCCGGACCTCCCACGGCTCGCGCCCGACAATGCGGGCGATCGCGTCCATGGTGAGCTCGTCGGTGAAGCAGGCGCCCGGCCGGGCGACGCCCCGGAAGGGCTGGCTCGGCGGCTTGTTGGTGCACACCGTGACCGACCGGCCCTTGAGCGCGTCCACCGTGTAGGGGCCCTGCAGATTGCCGACGCCGGTCGCCGCCTCGACGCCGATCGGCCACGGCCAGGGCGAATAGGCGCCGGCATCGACCACGCATTCGACCTCCATGCCCAGGATCTTGCCGAGGGCGTCGGTATGGGCGGTCATGCTGTATTGGTGGTTGCGGCAATCGGCGTCGCAGATCAGGTGCTCGAGCCGGTCCTGCACCCACTTGATCGGCCGGCCCAGCCTGAGCGAGGTCCAGCACACCGCCATCGTCTCGCCGTCGAGATGGGTCTTTAGCCCGAACCCGCCGCCGACATCGGGGCAGATCACCCGCACCTTGTTGATCTCGAGGTCGAGGAAATGGGCGATGCCGCGCTGCATCGGGTGCGGCAGCTGGTGCGACATCCAGACCACCAGCTCGTCGAGCCTGGAATCGTAATGCGCCAGCGTGCCCCGCCCCTCCATCGGGAACGGCGTCTGCCGCGCCATCCGGAAGCGCCGGTGCACGGTGTGGACGGCGGCTTCCCTCGCCGCTTCGAGGTCGCCGTTCTCGAATCCGGTCTCGCAGCACACGTTGTCGGCCCAGTGGTCGTGGACCAGGGCGGAAGAGGGCTCGCGCCCGTCATTCATGTCGACGACCGCCGGCAGCGCCTCGTATTCGACTTGAATCGCGTCGGCGATGTCCTCGGCCTCGGCCCGGGTCGGCGCCACCGCGATCGCCACCTGCTCGCCGGCATAGCGCACCTTGTCTCTGGCCAGCACCGGGAAATCGGCCCCCTTGAAGCCGGGGAAGGAGGCGGTCGAGCGGATCGGCCTGATGTCCGCCATGTCGGCCGAGGAGAACACCTGCCCCTCGGCGCCCTGCGGCGCCGTCACCGAGAGCAGCCGCCCGTGGGCGATCGGCGCGCGGTTGAACGCCGCGTGCCACATGCCGGCGACCTGGACGTCCGGGGTGAACTCCCCGGTGCCCATGAGAAACCGGTCATCCTCCTTGCGCGGGATGCTCGCGCCAACGCCGCGGTCGCTCAAAGCCGCCTCCCCGGGCGATGTGCAGCCCATTGCCGAGCGTCCAGACTAGGGCGTGTCGGGGTTGGATGGAAGCGCATCGGGTTTCCCGCCAGCCCGCCGATTTCGGCGGCGGAGGCCGACCATCCGCGAGTTCTTCGTGTCGGCGCGACGACGAGACAAGGCGGCTGAACCATCTTGGCTGAGGACCGGTGACCGGCCCCGAGTGACAGCTATCCACAGATCGGGCCTAGTCGGAAATCGCAGGGTAGAAGGAGGTCCACCCCGAAGACGGCTCATGACCATCCGGGATCCTGCAAATTTCGACGGCAATTGGTGGAAAACCGCTAAACTCCCGATAGACGGGCCGCCGGGCTGTCTGGCTGCAACTGGATAGAAGGAGGCCGAGATGGCGGACCCCCTCGCCAAGGAAAAGGCATTCCTTCGGGAGAATCAGGAGGCGCTGGCGACGCGCTATCCAGGAAAGTATCTCCTGATCAAGGGTGCGGAGGTCCATGGCGCATACGAAACCTACGATCAGGGCGTGACCGCCGGGGTCCAAAAGTTCGCGGCCGGGCCGTTCCTGGTGCGATCCGTGGAGCAGCCGCATGACTCAGAGGCCCCGAGCATTCCGGCGCTCTCCATAGGAGTTCCCCTCGTTGCCGATCCTTAACTCGCGGATTCAGGGAAAGGCGCTCGACGAGGACGGCAACGAGGTATCGGTATCGCCTTCCGAAGCTCTGAAGACTGTAGGCCCCAGGCTGGAGGTGCTGGTTTCGCCGCTCGATGAACAGGTGAAGGTGCTCGTGGAACACGGGCAGCCTGTTCCCGGCCCGGTCCGGGGTTTCGCCCTGGTGGACACCGGGGCCAGCATTACGTGCATCGATCGCGACGTAGCAGTCCAGGCCGGGCTTGCCGTCGTGGACAGCGGCCCCATGCATTCCGCGACGCATGCCAATGAGATCGTCCCGATATACGCGGGCCGGCTGATGATCAGCGGCTTGTGCGCGGTCGACGCGAACAGGGCTTATGGCGCCAGCCTTGCACCGCAGGGGCTGGTTGCCCTAGTCGGGCGGGACATCCTCGCTCAGTGCCAGTTCACCTACAACGGTGTTGACGGGTCGTTCAGCATCGCGATCTAGCCCGCCGATTTCCGCTCCGCCGGCCATGACGTCGAGGGAGATGGGAAGGACGGTTCCGACCGGCCCCGACCCGGCCTAATGCACCGTCTGCCCGCCGTCGACGACCAGCGCCGTGCCGTGGATGTAGGATGCGGCGTCGGAGGCGAGGAAGATGGCGGCGTTGGCAACCTCGTCGCAGGTGGCGAGCCGCTTGAGGAGGGCGAGCTCCTCGACCGCCTTGCCGTCGACCATGCCGGAATCGATGTAGTGCCTGACCCGCGGCGACAGCGTGGCGCCCGGGCAGAGCGAATTGACCCTGATGTTCTCGGTCCCGAAATCGACCGCGAGCTGGCGGGTGAGCGAGACCATCCCGCCCTTGGCCGCGCAATAGACCGGCATCTCGGGATGGCCGATCAGCCCGAAGGTCGAGGCCACGTTGACGATCGACCCGCCGCCCGGCGCGCCCGTCATCATCGGGATGAAGGCGCGGCACATGTAGAACACGCTCGACAGATCCGTGGCGATGATCCGGTTCCAGTCGCCGGTCTCCAGCTCGGTGATCTTCTTCACGAAGTTGGTGCCGGCGTTGTTGATCACCGCCTTGATGTGGTCGTGACGGCCGGCGAGGGTTCGCCTGAGCGCCTCGATCTCGGCCTCGACCGACACGTCGACCTCGTGGGACTCGCATGCCGCGCCCGGGATCAGCGCCTCGGTCTGCTTGAGCTTTTCCATCGTCCTGCCGACCAGGATCACCGTCGCGCCGAGCTCGGCGAGCACCTCGCAGCAGGCCTGGCCGATTCCCGATCCGGCGCCGGTGACGATCACCGGCCTGCCGTCGAATTTGAGCTTGTCCAGCATGTCGGGTCCTATTCCGCCGCCGCGGCGCGCTCGAACCCGCGATAGGCCTCGTCGCCGACCGGCTGGAGCGCCGGCATCACCTCGCTTGCGAACAGGCGGATGTTCCGCTCCGTGAGCTCCGCCGGCAGGGTGCCGAAATGCATGAGCCCGATGAAATTGGCGAAGCCGAGCTCGCGGTGGCAGTGGAGGATGCGCTCGCGCACCGTGTCGGGGCTGCCGACGATGACGATGCCGAGCTCCATCATCTTCTCGATCGTCTGGTCGCCGGCGATCGAGCGCTTGTGCTGGCGCACCCGCTTGTAGGAGCTCATCCCGAGATAGCCGGGCGGGAACAGGATCTCGAAGGGGAGCGCGAGGAACCGGTTGAACAGCGCCTCGATATGCTCCTTCGCCTCGGCGACCGCCCGGGCGTCGGTGTCGGCGACATAGACCGGGGCGGTCCAGCCGAGCTGCTCCGACGAGGCGGTGTAGCCGTACTTGGTCTCGCAGGTCTCGCGGTAGAAGTTGAGGAAGCGGCTCACCGATTCGAACGGGCTGTAGTTCTGCAGATAGACGTAGCGCCGGTCGGGGTGGGCGGCCCACTCGATGGTCTCGGTAGAGCCCAGCGACGGGCACCAGATCGGCGGGTGCGGCTGCTGATAGGGGCGCGGCCAGACATTGACGTATTCGAAGTGGAAATGCTTGCCCTCGAAGGCGAAGGGGCCGGGCTCGGTCCACGCGCGGACAATCAGGTCGTGCGCCTCGACATGGCGCTCGTGCGAGGTGGTGGGGTTGGCCGCGAGCGACCAGAACTCCGCCCCGATGCCGCGGACGAAGCCGGTGATCAGCCGCCCGCCGGAGATGCAGTCGAGCATCGCGTGCTCTTCGGCGAGCGTCAGCGGGTGCTCGCGGAGCGCGAAAGCGTTGCCCAGGATGGCGAGCTTGCAGCTCTCGGTGCGCCGTGCCAGCGCCGCGGCCATCACCACCGGCGAGGGCATCAGCCCGTAGGCGTTCTGGTGGTGCTCGTTGACGCTGACCGCATCGAAGCCGAGCTCGGCGGCGAGCTCCAGCTCGTCGAGATAGCGGTTATAGAGCGCGGCACCCTTCTTCGGGTCGAAATCGGAGTTGGGATAGGTGACCCAGGCGGATTTGTGCTTCGCCCTCAGCGCCATGTCCATATGCGCGTAGGGCATCAGGTGGAACATCGTGATCTTCATGCCGCGTGCTCCTTCCCGGGCGCCGCGGTCAGGCGGCGTGGCGCTCGCAGAACCCCGTCACCGCGTCGATGAACGCATCCGTCTGCTCGATATTGGGCAGATGGCCGCAATCCTCCACCATGGTCACCGTGGCACCGGCGATCAGCTTGCCGAATTCGCCGGCATAGCAGGGCGGGATGATGCGGTCGGAATCGCCCCAGATCACATGCGTCGGCAGGTCGATCCGGTGCAGCCACTTGCGCAGCGCCGGGTTGAACAGCCGCGGCTGCCAGGCGAGGCGGGCGGTGGCGACCTTGTTTTTGATGATGATGTCCTGCTGCTCCTCGGTCGGCTCCAGCGCCAGCATCTGCTCGGCCAGCGCGTCCGACTTGAACAGCGCGCGGGCGAGCTCCTCGTCGTCCATGATGAACAGATCCGCTGCCGGCTCGCCCTTGATGCGGATCCCGGCGGTTCCCACCAGGGTCAGCGAGGCGAGGTTCTGGGTCGAGCGCACCGCGAGCTCCAGCGCGATCCAGCCGCCCAGCGACTGGCCGACGAGATGCACGTTCTCCAGGCCGTGTTCCTTGATGAAGTCGAGATAGAAATAGGCGAGGTCGTCGACCTTCTCGACCCAGCCCGGCTCATCCGACTGCCCGAAGGTCGGGTGGTCGGGCGCGATGACGTCGAAGCGGTCCGACAGGCGGTCGAGCCAGGGCAGCCAGGCCGGGATGCCGCCCGCCCCGTGCAGGAACAGCAGCGTCTGGCCGCTGCCGCCGCGGCGCAGGAAGACCTTGCCGCCCTTGTAGTCGATTGCGCTCTCGCTGCACGATGCCATCACATCCCTCCCCAACGCGGACCGGCGGCGCGGCGCCCGGTCACGACTTGACCTGTTCGTGCCCGCCGAGCCCGGGACGGTATTTCTTGTCGAGGAAATCGCCGATCCCTTCCTTGCGGAAGGCGTCGTCCTGGCGCCGCGTGTGCTGCGCCTCCATCGCCGAGGCGTAGTTCATCGCCGTGTCCCAATCCATCCCGAGCGAGTGCCGGTAGGCTTCCTTGGTCGCGCGCAGCGCGGACGGGTCCTTGGCGGCGATGTCGCGGGCGGCGCCCATCACCGTCTCGCCCAGCTCCGCCAGCGGCACCGAAAAGTTCACGAAGCCGATTTCGGCGGCGGTCCTGCCGTCGAACGGACGGCCGGTCATGGCGTACCAGAGATAGTCGCGCGGGCGCAAAAGGTTGCCCATCGACTTGGACACGCTGCCGCCGGGGAACATCTTGAAATTGATCTCGCTCAGCCCGAACCTGGCCTCGTCGGCGGCGACCGCGAGGTCGCAGGCCTCCACGATGGTGAACGCCCCGCCATAGCAGTGCCCGTTGACCATGGCGATGGTGGGCTTCGGGAAGTAGCGGATCGTCCGGCCGCGCCACTCGATCGAGACCCGGGTCACCCGGTCGTACTCGTCGGGCTTCTCCTTGAGCTCGATGAAGAACTCCTTCAGATCCATGCCGGCGGAGAACGCGTCCCCCGCCCCGGTGATCACCAGCACCCGCGCGCCGTCGTCGTAGCGCAAGGCTTCCAGCGCATCCGTCACCTCGTCGTGGAGGAGCGGGTTCATGGCGTTCTTCTTTTCCGGCCGGTTGAGCGTGAGCGTGGCTACGCCGTCCTCGACATCGACCCGAATCGTTCGGTACGCCATCCAGCCCTCCCCCGGCCCCGTGCGGCACTCTAGCGAATTCGTTAGTCACCTAACGACCGCCTCCGCCCCTGTCAATCCGGCCGCCCGGGGGCGCCTGTTTCCCCCGCGCCGCGAAAGGTTATCTTAGCCGCCATGCCGCCCGACGACCAATTGGCCCCCGAAGAGACCGTCGGCTTCCTGCTGTGGGACACCACGCGGGCGTTCACCGCGCGGTTTTCCAGGCGGATCGCCCGCCACGGCGTGACCTTCGGCCTGTGGCCCTTCCTGCGCGCGCTGTGGGAGGAGGACGGGCTGACCCAGCGCCAGCTCTCCGAACGGGTGCGGATGAAGGGCTCGACCACCGTGGCCGCGGTCAACCGGCTGGAGGAGCGCGGCCTCGTCAAGCGCATCCACAACGAGCATGACGGGCGCAAGATCAACGTCTTCCTCACCCCCGAGGGCAGGCGCATCTACGACCTGGTGATGCCGGAGGTCGCGGCGATCAACCGCCAGGGCATCGCCGGGCTGTCTCAGTCCGAACAGGAGGAGCTCAAGCGCCTGCTGCGGGACTTGCGCGGAAACATGACGGCGGATGGCGAGAACGGTGCGTGAGCGGTCCCGCGGAGAGCGCTAGCCACCGGCTCGGCTTCGTCGCCACCGCGCTGCTGCTCAGCCTGTTGATGGCCTCGCTGCCGCTGTCGGTCGATTCGACCCTGCCGTCGATGCCGCTCGCGGCGGCCGATTTCGGCGTCTCGGACGGGACGATCCAGTTCAGCCTCAGCGTCTTCATGGCCGGCATCGCCATCGGCCAGCTGTTCTACGGCCCGGTCTCCGACCGCTTCGGCCGGCGCCCGGTCCTGCTCGCCGCCTTCTGCGTGTTCGTGGCCGCGGTCGCCGGCTGCGCGCTGTCCGCCTCCTTCGAATCCTTCATCGCGCTCCGCTTCGTCCAGGGGCTTGCCGCCTGCGCGGCCTCGGTGCTGGCGCGCGCCATCGTGCGCGACCTGTTCGACCGCGAGGAGGCGGCGAAGATGTTCGCCTATGTGATGATGCTGTACGGCCTGGCGCCGGTCATAGGCCCCGTCCTCGGCGCGCATCTCACGGTCTCGCTGGGCTGGCGCGCGGTCTACTGGTTTCTCGCCCTGTACGGGCTCCTGGCGCTCGCCGTGGCCTGGCGCGCGCTGGGCGAAACGGCGCCCGCGCGCAGGCTGGATGCGCTCCGCCCCGGCCCGCTGCTGCGCACCTATTCGCGGGTCCTCGGCAGCCGGGTCTTCGTCGGCTACATGGCGATGCTGAGCGCCTGCTTCTGCGGGCTGTTCGCCTTCCTCGCCGCATCGGCGACCAGCCTGATCAACCATATCGGCGTCCCGGTCGAGACCTACGGCTATCTCTTCGCCGGCTGCATGATGGTCTTCGTGGCCGGCAGCTGGCTGGCGGCGCGTCTGGTCGGCCGCCGCTCGATCCACTTCATGATCGTGACCGGCGGCGCGACGATGGCCTGCGCCGGAATCGTCATGGCCGCGCTCGGCCTCGCCCGGATCGACACGGTATGGGCGATCGTCCTGCCGATGGCGGTCTTCATGTTCGCCTTCAGCTTCATCGTCCCCGCCGGCCAGGCCGCGGCGATGCAGATCTTCCCCGACATCGCCGGCGCGGCATCCTCGGTGCTCGGCTGCGTGCAGCTCACGCTGAGCGCGGCGACCGGGCTGGCGCTCGGGCATTTCGCCGACGGCACCCAGCTGCCGATGACCGTCGCCATCGGTATCGCCTCGCTATGCCCGGTCCCGATCTACCTGTCGGTGGTCCGCGTTCCGCTCGCCCGCCGCATCTGCTAAACCCTCGGCGGCGGCAGATCGGGGCAGGGGCCGGATGATTCCGCGCTACTCGCGACAGGAGATGGCGTCCCTCTGGGCGCCCGAGACCAGGTTCCGCATCTGGTTCGAGATCGAGGCGCATGCCTGCGACGCGCAGGCGGCGCTCGGACTGATCCCCGAATCCGCCGCGAAGGCCGTCCGGGAGCGCGGCGCCTTCGAGGTCGAACGCATCGAGGAGATCGAGCGCGAGACCCGGCACGACGTGATCGCCTTCCTTACCAACCTCGCCGAGCATGTCGGGCCCGAGGCGCGCTTCGTCCATCGCGGGATGACCTCGTCCGACGTGCTGGACACCTGTTTCGCGGTGCAGCTCACCCGCGCCGCCGACCTGCTGGATGGCGGGATCACGGCGGTGATGGCGGCGCTCGAACGGCGCGCCCGGGAGCACCGGATGACGCCCTGCATCGGGCGCAGCCACGGAATCCATGCCGAGCCCACGACGTTCGGGCTCAAGCTCGCCGGCCACTACGCCGAGTTCGCGCGCAACCGCGCCCGCCTCGCCACGGCGCGGGCCGAAATCGCGACCTGCGCGATCTCGGGCGCGGTCGGCACGTTCGCCAATATCGACCCGCGCGTCGAGGCGCATGTGGCCGAGAAGCTGGGGCTCGCGGTCGAGCCGGTCTCCACCCAGATCGTTCCGCGCGACCGGCACGCCGCGTTCTTCGCCGCCCTGGCGCTGGCAGCCAGCGCGGTCGAGCGCCTGGCGACCGAGATCCGCCATCTCCAGCGGACCGAGCTGCGCGAGGCCGAGGAGTATTTCGCGCCCGGCCAGAAGGGCTCCTCGGCGATGCCGCACAAGCGCAACCCGGTGCTGACCGAGAACCTCACCGGGCTCGCCCGCATCGTGCGCTCGCACCTCGCGCCGGCGCTCGAAAACGTGGTGCTGTGGCACGAGCGCGACATCTCCCATTCCTCGGTGGAACGGATGATCGCGCCCGACGCCACGGTGACGCTCGATTTCGCGCTGGCGCGGCTCGCCGGCGTGGTCGACCGGCTGGTGGTCTACCCCGGGCGGATGCGCGAGAACCTCGATGCGCTCGGCGGGCTGGTCCACTCGCAGCGCGTGCTTCTCGCCCTCGCCGAGGCCGGCCTGTCGCGCGAGGACGCCTACGCCGCCGTCCAGCGCAACGCGATGCGGGTCTGGCAGGACGGCGGCGACTTCCTGGCGCTGCTCCGGGGGGACGAAGAGGTAACCCGGCACCTGTCGGAGGACGGGCTGGCGGCGCTGTTCGACCTCGACTACCACCTCGCCCATGTCGACACGATCTTCGAACGCGTCTTCGGGGCGGAGGGCTGACTCAGTCGCGCGCGACGGTGGGCCGTCCCTCCTTCATCCATTTCGCGATCCCGCCCTCGACGTTGTAGACCCGCCGGTACTGGAAATGCCGGTCGAGCAGGCGGCTCACCGACTTGCTCCGCCTGCCGCTGTGGCAGATCAGGGCGACGGGCTGCCCCGGCGCGGCGATCGCGGCGAATTTCGCCATCCAGGCGCGCACGTCGTAGCGCCCCTCCGCATCGAAGAAGGTCAGCAAATGGCTGCCTTCGACGATACCGGTCTTGTCCCACTCCGCCGCGGTCCGCACGTCGACCACCGGCACCCCGCCCCGAATCAGCTTCTGGAGCGCGGCGGCGTCGACATGGGCTATTTCCGCGCGCAGCGGCGCCGCGAGCGCGAGCAGCGCGGCGACCGGCAACAACCATCTCGGCATCTCTCCGCCTCCGGCTTCCGGGGACCGTCCAGAGCCTAGCGCAGCCCCGCCCGCCGTCAAGGCGCTCCGGGGCCGGTTGCGCGGTCTCGCGCGCCGGTGCGACAATCGAGCGATGACCAGACCCTGCCCCGGGCCCTTGCCGCCCGGCCCGCCGGTATCCCGGGCACCCGCCGGGACCTGCGACACCCACGCCCATATTCTCGGGCCCTATGACCGGTTCCCGCTCGACGAGGGCCGGTTCTACACCGCGCCGGAATCGCCGCTGGAGGCCTATGTCGCCCTGCAGGAGGCGCTGGGCATCGAGCGGGTGGTGATCGTCCAGCCGAGCTGCTACGCGACCGACCTGGCGGCGACCGCCGACGCGGTGGCCCGGCTGGGGAGCAATGCCCGGGCGCTCGCGGTGGTCGATCCCGATATCGACGACGGGACGCTGCGCGAGCTCGACGGGCGCGGCTTCCGCGGCGTGCGCTTCGCCCCGGTCCTGCTGGGCGGCGACCCGATGCCGGTCATCCAGGGATTCGCGCCGCGCGCCGCCCGGCTGGGCTGGCATATCGACCTGTTCATCGACGGGCCGAAGGAAATGACCCGCATGCTGGCCGGGCTGAAGGCGCTCGACATTGACCTGGTGCTCGACCACTTCGCCCATTTCGGCGGCGCGGACGGCGTCGACCACCCGGGCTTCGCCGCGCTGATCGAGCTGGTCGAGGCGGGCCGCTGCTGGGTCAAGCTCTCCTGCCCCGACCGGCTGAGCGCCGCGGCGCCGCGCTACGACGACATGGTGCCGCTCGCCAGGGCGCTGATCGACACCCGCCCGGACCGCATGCTGTGGGCGACCGACTGGCCGCATGTCGGGCATTGGGACCAGCCGATCCCGCAAGACGCGGCGCTGCTCGACTGGCTCGCCGGCTGGGGCGTCGACGAACGCGCGCTGCGGATGATGCTGGTCGACAACCCGGCCGCGCTGTACGGATTCGCGTAGGCTCGATAGCTGGCGCCCCGGCCGCGAAGAATGGCCGGGCGCGCATCAACCAGGGAGGAACACGACATGGGATCCTCGGTCCTGACGATTTCACGCATTGCGTCGATCGCCGCGGCGGCGGTTGTCGCGGGCAACGCGGCGGCGGCGGAGATGTCGCTCAGATTCGGCCACCCGTCCCAGCCGGACCCCAATCGCGGTCCCTATGCCGACGCGCCGCACCAGTTCACGCTGGCGCTGGAGACGCTGCTGCCCGGCCAGTTCAAGATCAAGGTCTACCCCAACCGCCAGCTCGGCGACGAGAAGGAGATGCTCGAGCAGGTCCGCTTCGGCACGCTCGACACGGACGTCACCACCAACGCGGTCGTCGCCAATGTCGAGTCCAGCCTGCTGGCCAACGACCTGCCGTTCCTCTACCCCGACGCCCCGACCGCGCATCGGGTGCTCGACGGGCCGATCGGCCAGGACATGCTGGCCCGGCTGGAGGCGAAGAACCTGATCGGTCTGGCGTTCTTCGAGGGCGGTTTCCGCCACATGATGAACAATGCCCGACCGGTCCTGACCCCGGCCGACGTGAAGGGGGTCAAGTACCGGGTGATGCAGAACCCGGTCTTCATCGGCATGTTCAACTCGCTCGGCGGCAACGCGATCCCGATGGCCTTCGGCGATCTGTTCACCGCGCTCCGCCAGGGCACGGTGGACGGCATGGAGCTGCCGATCACCGCCGGGTTCGCGGTCAAGGCGAACGAGGTGACCAAGTATCTCTCGCTGACCTCGCACACCTATTCGGCGCTCGTCATGACGGTGTCCAAGCGGACCTTCAAGAAACTCGGGAAGGACCGGCAGCAGGCCTTCCGCAAGGCCGCGCTGATGGCGAACAAGGCGCAGCGGGCCAACAACACCAAGCGGGAATCGGCTGCCCTGGACGGGCTCAAGGAGCGCGGGATGACGGTCAACCCGGTCAAGGACCTGGCCGAGTTCCGCTCGATGGTGACACCGGTCTACGACCAGTTCCGCGACCGGATCGGCTCCGACCTGCTCGACTCCCTGCTCGCCGCGGTCAAGAACTAGGCCCGGTCGGGCAACGGTCGGCGGCCGCCGCCCAGCCGCCCCCCGCCGCGTCATGACCCGGATCCTGGAGGCCGTTTCGCATCTGTTCGCGCGGTTGACCCAGTGGCTCACCGTCGCGATGGCGGCGGTGATGGTCGTTTGCCTGCTGCTCCAGATCTTCTTCCGCTACGCGCTGTCGAGCCCCTTGACCTGGACCGAGGAGCTCGCGGTGCTGATGTTCGCCTGGGTCATCATGCTGATGGGAAGCCTGGGTGTGCGCGAGGACTTCCATGTCCGGCTCACGCTCCTGCTCGACCGGCTTCCCGAATCGCCGCGATTGTGGGTCGAGCGGGCGACGCTGGCGGCCATCCTCGTCTTCGGCGTCCTGCTGGCGGTCGCCGGCTACGACTATGTCGAGGGCACGCTCGGCGTGGTCTCGGCCGCCATCGGGTTTCCCATCGAGGCGCTGCATTTGGCGGCGCCGGTGTGCGGCGTGCTGATCGTGCTCCACGCCGCGGCCCGGCTGCTCGGCGGGGGGCGGCCGGCGTGAGCGAGGCCGCCTGGGTCCTGACGCTGGGCACCGGCGCGCTGTTCATCCTCGGCGTGCCGATCGTCTTCGCGATCGGCATCGCCTCGCTCGGAGCGCTGGTGCTGGCCGATGTCGGCATCGTGATCCTGAGCCAGAAGATGATCCAGGGCTCGACGATCTTCAGCCTGCTCGCGGTGCCGTGCTTCATCCTGGCCGGCGACATCATGCAGACCGGCGGGCTGGCCTCGCGCCTGATCAACGTCGCCCGGGTGCTGGTGCGCCATCTGACCGGCGGGCTCGGCATGGTGACGGTGCTCTCGGCGACCTTCTTCGCGGCGCTGTCCGGGTCTTCGCCGGCGACCACGGCGGCGATCGGCAGCATCATGATCCCGGAGATGGAGAAGCGCGGCTACCGGCGCGATTTCTCCACCGCGCTGGCGGCCTCGGCGGGCCCGCTGGGCCAGATGATCCCGCCCTCCATCCCGATGGTGATCTGGGGCGTGATCTCCGAGACCTCGATCACCGCGCTGTTCTTCGCCGGCATCGTCCCGGGCCTGCTCACCTCCTTCGGGCTGATGGTGGTGTGCTACTGGGTCGCCCGCGCGCAGGGCGTCCTGGGCGACGAGCACCGTGCCAGCGGGCGCGAGCTCCTCGCGGCGGTCGCCGACGGCAAATGGGCGTTGCTGACCCCCCTGATCATCCTCGGCGGGATCTATGGCGGGGTGTTCACGCCGACCGAGGCGGGCGCGGTCGCCGTCGCCTACAGCCTGGTGATCGGCGTGTTCGTTCACCGCGAGATGAAGCTGTCCGATCTGCCGGGCATCCTGCTGAAATCCATGCGGACGACGGCGATCGCGGTGTTCATCCTGACCACCGCGCTGTCCTTCGGCTTCCTGATCGCGCTGGAGGACCTGCCGGCCAGGGTCACGCAGCTGCTGTTCGCGGTCTCCGACGACCCGGTTGTCGTGCTCCTGATGCTCAACCTGCTGCTGTTGATCATCGGCGCCTTCATGGACACGATCTCGGCGATGGTCATCCTGGCGACCGTGCTGATCGCCATCGGCCAGCAGCTGGGGCTGGATCCGGTTCACCTGGGCGCGATCGTCGTCATCAACCTCGCGATCGGCTTCCTCACCCCGCCCTTCGGCATCAACCTGTTCGTCGGCGCCGCCATCTCCGGGCTGCGGGTCGAGGCGATCGCCAGGGCGATCTGGCCGATGTTGCTGGTCGAGATTCTGGTGCTGCTGGCGGTGACCTACATTCCGGCGGTCACGCTCACGATTCCCCGGCTGCTGGAGTGATCGGGCCTCCCGCGACCGTCGCACCCGTCGCGCCGGGGGCGGCCTCGAACCGTCCGTCCCGGGCGACGTCGTAGTCGAAGAATTCCGCGGCCTGACCGGCGGAGCTGTCGGCGCCCACCATGCTCCGCCAGGCCATTTTCATGTCCCGGTAAAACCGGGCGACGGGGGAGGCCAGGTGGTTCTGCCGCGCCCGGAAACGCGAACCGAGCTGCGCCCTGGTGGTCCGCGGCATGCGAACCCGCTGGTACTCGGCAAGCGCCGCATCCGGATCGCCGGACGCCCAGGAGACCGCTCGCGCGAGAATGCAGCCGTCCTCGACGGCCATGCAGGCGCCCTGACCCAGATAGGGCAGCATCGGGTGGGCCGAGTCGCCAAGCAGCGTGACCCGCCCCCGTGTCCATCGGTCGAGCGGGTCCCGGTCGTACAGCGCCCATTTGTAGTACTTGTCGCTGGCTTCGATCAGCCCCAGCAGCGCCGGGTTCCACCTGGCATAGGTCTCCAGCAGCTCGGACCGGTCGCATTCGTGGGTCCACGATTCCCCGGTCCAGCCGTCGCTGTCGTAATGGGCGACGAAATTGACCAGACCGCCGGCGCGGCGAACCGGATAGTGCACGACATGGCCGTGCGGTCCCCACCACGCGACCATCTGGCGGGCGAAGCCCGGGTCGGGGAGCGCCTCGCCGGGCACCAGGCCGCGCCAGCAAATGCAACCCGTGAAGCGCGGTTCGATATGGCCGAAAACACTGTCGCGGACCGCCGAATGGATCCCGTCCGCGCCGATCACGATATCCGCTTCGACGGATGTCCCATCGGCGAAATGGGCCACCGCGCCGCCGGCGCGGGTCTCGGCGCCCGTGCACTCGGCTCCCAGATGAAACACGCGGTCGGGCAAAGGCGCGATCAACAGGGACAGCAGATCCGCGCGGTGCATGGTCAGAAACGGCGCACCGTAGCGCGCGGCGACATCGCCGGAGCGCTTCGGCCTGGCGATCACGCGGCCGCTGCGGAAGCTGCGGATGATTTGTTCCTCGGCCTGGCAACCGGTCTTCAGCGCGGCGTCTTCGATGCCGAGATATCTGAATGCCTTCAGCGCGTTGGGGCTGAGATTGAGGCCCGCCCCGATTTCCCCGAGTTCGGCGGACTTCTCGTAGACCGCGACCTCGAAACCGCATCGATGCAGCGCCAGCGCCGCCGCCGCGCCGCCAAGCCCGCCGCCGATGACGGCTATTCTGGGCGCCGACATGGCGCGCCTGCTGCCCCCGGCAATTCGTCCTCGACCGTCCCGCCGCCGGGACCGGGACCCGGCGGAACGCCCGGACCCCGGCCCCTCATGCGGGCGAAAGCGTGTCAGGCTATTTTTCGTTCCTCTTGATCGAGGCTTTCAGGAGCCCGTACATCTCCCGGACCTGCGGGTTGTCGTGCTTGCCGAGGAAGTCGTCGCCGAGGGTACGAACCCTGTTCATGAACTCGGCCTGATCGGCCGCCGACAGGCGGATCACCTCGGCGCCGTTGTCCTGCCAGAGCTTCTCGGCCCGCGCACCGAATTCGAGACCGATCTTCGTGCACTCCTCTCCCATGCCGCTGGTCGTGTCCACCACCAGCTTGAGCAGGTCGGCGGGGAGCTTCTTCAGCCACGCCTCGCTGGCGAAGATGGCGCTCGGAATCTGACCGCTCTCGACGACCGTGATGTACTTGGTCACGGTAAAGAATTTCGATCCGCCCATCACGATGATGCTCGACCGCACACCGTCGACGGCCTTGCGGGACAGGCCGGGCAGCACCTCGATATAGGACATGGGAACGCCCGTCGCCCCCAGCTTTCCGACCAGAGCGGTTTCCATCTTGGACGCCAGGACCCGGATCTTCTTGCCCCTGAAGTCGTCCAGCGCGCGGAGCGGGCGCAGGCTGGCGAACGACGTCGGCCCGTAGACGTAGAGCGAGAGCACCCGAATGCCGGTGCCCAGAGCGAGCTTGGAATAGGGTTCCCTGAACGCCGGATCGTTGAGCGCCCTGTGGGCATGCCAGACGTCCTTGAACACGCCCGGCGCGTCCGGCACCTGGAATGCCGCGTTATGTCCGACCAGGAACCCCGGCGGGGCGATCAGGAGCTCCTGCGTCCCCAGCTGGATGCCCTCGATCATCCGGGCGATCTTGCCCAGCTGGCCGCCGGGGAAGATACGGGCGGCGAGCTTTCCACCCGAACGCTTGTTCAACCGGTCGGCCAGGATTTCCCCGATGCGATGCTGCGGATCCTGGACGGTCGCGAATCCGATCTTCACCGCCATCCCCTCGGCCAACGCCCCACCGGACAGGCCAAGGAGCGCGACGGCCGCGCCGAGCGCCGGGATCGGGCTGGTCCTACGCCGTGCTTTACCGAACATTTTCATGCTCCTCCCTCGGGTTGCTATAAGGATTGCCGCATTGCCCGGGGCTTCCCGCATGACCGCCCCGAAGTGTTCGAAACAGTAGCCGAGCCCCCCGCCGCTGGCAAACGCGACCGCCCGGGCATGCGGCGCTGACGTCATGGAGACGCGGATGAAATCTTCACACGCCCATCCCCCGAAATCGCTCGATCGACCCCTGGAGCACGATCCGTCGGACTGGCCGGCGCAGGAGAATTATCACTTGCTGACGGCCCTCGTCATACCGAGGCCGATCGCCTGGATCTCGAGCCTGTCCCCGGACGGGGTGCGCAATATCGCGCCGCACTCCTTCTTCAACGCGGTGTCGGCCGACCCGCCGCATGTCATGGTCAGCTCGACCGGGGTCAAGGACTCGGTGCGCAACATTCGCGCGACCGGGGAGTTCGTGCTCAATATCGTGACGATGGACGTCATCGAGGACATGGTCTTCACCTCGACCGATTTTCCGCCCGAGGAGGACGAGTTCGACTGGAGCGGGCTGACCGCGGCGCCCTCGGCGAAGGTGGCGGCCCCGCGGATCGGGCAGGCCAAGGCGCATCTGGAATGCGTGTCGGTCGACGAGATGACGCTCGGCGACGCGACGCTGATATTCGGCCGGGTGGTCCACATGCACATCGATCCCGCCGTGTGGCGGAACGGGCGGGTGGACCCGGCGCTGCTCGATCCGGTGTGCCGCCTGTCCGGCAGCGGCTACGCCGCGCTCGGCGAACGGTCCCGGCTGGCGATCCCCAGATGGCAGGACGTGGCCGGTTCGGGGCATCGGAGCCCGCGACCCCGCTGATCCCCGGCCGTCATTCGCCGCCGTCGGCGACGCGCCGCCGCCTCTCGCTGTAGGCGACCCAGAGCACGCCCGAGAACACCACCAGCCCGCCGATCCAGGCCCAGGGGTCGGGGATCTCCGCGAAGACCGCGTATCCGAGCAGGCTGGCCCAGACCAGCTTGGTGAAGTCCATCGGCAGCACGACCGTCGAATCGGCCTCGCGAAACGCCTGCGACAGGGAGATCTGCGCCAGCGTCCCGATCGCCGAGATGACCAGCAGCAGGCCGAGCTGCCCCGGGCTGGGCCACTGCCAGACGAACAGCGCGGCGACGAGCGCCATCGGCAGCTGCAGGAAAGCCGCGTAGAAGGTGATGGCGACGCTCGTCTCGGTGCGCGACAGCGCCTTGATGCAGGTCATCGCGACCGCCCAGGACGCCGCGGAGCCGAGGACGTAGAGCGAGCCCGCGCTCACGGTCTCGAAGCCCGGGCGCAGGATGATCAGGGCGCCCGCGAAGCCGAGCAGGAGGCCGACCATGCGCGGCGTCCGGACCGCCTCGCCGAGAACGAGCACCGCGAGCAGGCTCGCGAATACCGGCGAGGTGAAGCCGAGCGCCGTGATCTGCGCCAGCGGCACCAGGCCGAGGCTGGTGAAATAGCCGAGGATGGCGACGAAGTTGAACAACGCGCGCAGCCCGTGCATGCCGATGCGATGGGTCCGCAGCGGGTTCACCCCCGGCCTGAACAAGACCGGCGCGAGCAGGAGCGTCCCGAACAGCTGGCGGAAGAAGACGACCTCGAAGACCGGGAGTTCCTGCACCAGATCCTTGGCGATCGTCGCCATGGTCATGCTCATCATGGCGGCGAACATCATCAGGCCCATGCCGCGCAGCGGCGGCGGCACGCGGCGCTTGATGGACGAAAGGAGGCGGGCAAGCGCGGTCATGGTTTCACCTGCGCCCCGCCTGCTTGGGAAGAAGCAGGCCGGAGGCCACGATCGCGCCCGCCCCGGCGATACCCCGGATACCCGGCATCTCGGCGAACCAGACTGTTCCGATGACGAATGCGTATACGATCCGCGGACAATGGAGCGGCAGCACGACGCCGGTCCCGACAGGCGCGATGCCGTGGGCGAACGGCGACCGGCCGACTATACCCAGAAACCCGGTGACGAAGAGAAGCCCGGGCTGCGATCCGGGGCCAGCCATGACAGGGGTGAGACATCCGGGCTACTCTCGCGCCATGGCGAGCGAACCCGTCATCCTCTACGAGAACCTGCGCAGCTGCGGCTACACGCCGTTCTACCTGGCGCAGCGGGCCGGCCTGTTCGAGGCCGAGGGTCTGGAGGTGGATTTGCGGCTGTCCCCCGCCCCGCCGGAGACCGCCCGGGGGCTGATCGAGGGGCGCGCCGACGTCTCCTTCGGCGGGCCGATGCGGGTGATGATGCACCACGATGCCGCGAGGGCAAGCGGCGAGGCGAGCCCGCTGGTCTGTTTCGCCCAGATCGTGGCCCGCGACCCGTTCGTCCTGGTCGGCCGCGCGCCCAACCCGGATTTCCGTTTCGCGGACCTGGTGGGCCCGCGCGTCGGCGTCGCCACCGACGTTCCCACGCCGTGGATGCTGCTCTACGACGACCTCGACCGGGCCGGCATCGATCCCGCCGCCCTGACCCGCGCGCCCGACGCTCCGATGGCGGAAAACGCCGCGGCGCTGAAGCGCGGCGAGATCGACGTGGCGCAGCTCTACGAACCCCATGCCGAGGGCCTCGTCTCGGGCGGGCACGGGCATGTCTGGCACCGCTTCTCGGCGCGCGGCGACATCGCCTACACGACCTTCTACACGACCCGGCGTTTCGCCGCCGAGCGCCGCGAAGCGTGCATGGCGCTGGCCCGCGCGATGGCGGCGGCGCTGGCGCGCCTGCACGCGGCGCCGCCCGCCGAAACCGCCGCCCTGGTCGGCCCGGCATTCTTCCCCGAGCTTCCCGCGGAGCGCCTGGAGCGCATCGTCGCGCAGTATCGCGAGGCCGGGCTCTGGCCGCGCGGGATCGCGCTGCCCGCCGCGTCCTATGCCCGTCTCAAGGCGGCGCTGCTGGCCGGCGGGCTGATCTCCTGCGACGTGCCCTATGACGACGCCGTCGACGCCGCGCTGTCGCAGCCGGGAGCGCCGTCGTGAGCGGCGGCATCCCGGCCATCGACATCGCGCCGTTCCTCGACGGCAGCGGCAAGCAGGCGGTGGCCCTGAAGGTGGCCGAGGCGTGCGAGCGGATCGGCTTCCTCGTGGTGTCCGGCCACGGCATCGAGCCCGGGGTGTTCGAGCGCGCGTTCGAGAGGTCGCGGGCCTTCTTCGACCGGCCGCGCGCCGACAAGGACCGCTGCCACCCGCGCGGTCCGTCGCGCCAGCGCGGTTTTCACGGCTTCGCCACGCGGGGGCTCGCCTACACGCTGGGCGAGGAGACGCCGCCGGATCTGCGCGAGACCTATTTCCTCGGCCCCGTCGACGACCACCGGGGCCATTTCGCGGACCTGCCGGAGGCGGCCGACGCCTACGCGCCCAACATCTATCCGGACGGCCCGGCGGGCGCCGCCGAGGCATTGATCGCGATCTACCGCGCCTATGAGCGCTTGTCGGCGGACATGCTGCGCATCTTCGCCGTCGCGCTGCACCAGCCCGAAGATTATTTCGCGGGGTTCGTCGGGCGTCATTTCAGCATCCTGTCGAGCCACCACTACCCGCCGCTCCGCGAGGCGCCCAGGCCGGGCCAGCTGCGGACCGGCGCGCATACCGACTACGGCGCGCTGACCGTCCTGGCGATGACCGAGGCGGACGGCGCGCTGGAGGTCCGCATGCCCGACGGCGCCTGGCAGCCGGTCCGCCCGGCTCCCGGCGCGCTGGTGGTCAATCTCGGCGACATGATGGCGCGCTGGACCAACGGGCGCTGGACCTCGACCCTGCACCGCGTCGCCAATCCGCGCGACCTCGACAGCGCCCGGTCGCGGCGCCAGACCATCGGCTATTTCATGCATCCCGATTACGACGCGCCGATCGCCGCCATCCCGTCCTGCGTGCCGCGGGGCGAGGCGCCCCGGTTCCCCACGATCTCGGCCGGCGAACACATCGCGATGAAGATCGCGGCCAGCCACGACGGCGCGGCGGTGGCCCGGGACGCCGGGTAACCCCGGCCCGGGGGGCGTCAGCCGGCGGCGGCGCGGGGCCAGCGCTTGAGCAATCCGCGCTCCGCCGCGATCGACCACAGCCTGTCGAGGGCCCGCCCGGCGCGGTCCATGATGTCGTCCGCATCGGCGCGCAGGAACGTCCCGTCCCGCACCAGGATCTCCCCGTCCACCATGACGGCCGAGACATCCGCGCCCGAGCCGTTCCAGACCAGCGCCCGCAGCGGGTCCCACACCGGAAACAAATGGGGCTGGCGCATGTCGACGACGACGAGATCGGCCTTGGCGCCGGGGGCGATGACGCCGAGGTCTTCGCGTCCCAGCGCCGCGGCGCCGCCCGCGGTGGCCGCCGAGATCAGATCGAAGGCGGAGCCGGCGTCGCCGCGCCCGGAATGGGTCTTGGCCAGGAGTCCGGACGTGCGGAACTCCGACAGCATGTCCAGGCAGTACCCGTCGGTGCCGATGCCGAGCCCGACGCCGCTCTCGCGGAAGCGGTGATAGGGCGCGGTCACCCCGACCCGGGCGTAGGTCAGGGGGCAGGTGGCCACCGTGGCTCCGGCGTCCCGCAAGATCGCCAGGTCGGCATCGGTCGCGTAGATGCAATGGCCGACCACCACGTCGGGCCCCAGGAAACCGAGGTCGCGGAGATGCTCGACGGAGGTCTTGCCATACCGGTCGCGGATGGTGTCGACCTCCAGCGGGCTCTGGGAGACGTGGATCGAAATCGGACAGCCCAGATCGGTGGCCGCGGCGCGCACGTCGCGCAGCAGATCCGGCGCGCAGGTGTCCACGCCGTGCGGGGCGAGCCCGACCCTGACGCGGCCGTCCGGGCCCTGATCGTGGCGGCGGAACATCTCGATCGCGCGCGCCAGACCGGTATCGGCCCCCGCCCCGCCATAGGTGGGCCGGCCGTCGGCGTCGACACCGGGGCTGGGCGACGACCATTGATAGGGGCAGCCATAGGCGCGAATGCCCATCCGGTCGACCACGTCGAAGAAGAAGTCCTGGTTGATGCGCCACATGTCGAGGATCGTCGTCGAGCCGGTCATGATCAGCTCGAGGATCGCGATCTCGACGATCGCGCGCTGCTCGTCCCGGTCCAGCACGTCGACCGCCATCTCGCCCATCGGCAGCAGGAAGCTGTAGACGTAGTTGCCGCCCAGCGTCGCTTCGCTCACGTCTTCGATGAGCCCGCGGAACACCGGCGCGCTGAAGCTGTGGTTGTGGATGTTGACGAACCCCGGCAGCACCAGGGCCTGATCGAACTCGATCGCGTCGTCGGCGTCGGCCGGGCGTTCGCCGGTGACCGCCGCGATGGTGGATCCCTCGACGACGACATAGCGGTTCTCGACGATTTCAGGACCGTTGTCGGTGCCCGCCAGCACCCAGCGCCCGGGAATGACGGTGCGTTTGTCGGGTTTCATGCCATGCGCTCCGTTTCGCTCGACGAGGGCAGGACGAATCCGGCAATGCCGAGCGCGAAAGAGGCCGGTTCCCGCCGACCCGACGACACGAACGTCACCGCCCGGCGCATGGCTTTTCCGACCGGCTGCGGTCGGTCATGATGCGCGCTCGGGGCTGCCGCGATTTCGCACTCCCGAACGGTAGCGCCGGTCGAGGACGCGAACAAGCGCGCGGAATTCGCCGGTGTCGAAACGTCGGCCGCTCGGACTTCGGGGAGCACCAGGCATGACGCCGAACGCTGCGGCCGTGGCCGACGGCATCGCGGCTCTCGGCCGATGGGCCGCGGAGGTCGATTTCTCCTCCTTGCCGGAGGCGGTCTGGCGCCGCGCCGCGCTGGTCGTGGCCGACGATCTCGCCGCGGTCGTCGCGGCCCGCGACGAGCCCGGGCTGCGGCCGCTCCACGACCAGCTCCTGCGCCGCGCCGCCGCGCCCGAGGCGACGGTGTTCCGGGGCGGCCGGACGCGCACCGACCGGTACTCCGCCGCCGTCGCGAACGGCGCGGCGGCCGGCTGGTGCGAGCTCGACGAGGGCTATCGCGCGGTGCCCTGCCATGGCGGGTTGTGCGTCCTGCCCGCGCTGTGGGCCGAGGCGGAGGCCGAGGGCCGCACGGTGCGCGAGATGCTGCGCGCGCTGGCGATCGGCTACGAGGTGGTCACCCGCTTCGCCCGCGGGTTCCGGTTTCCCGATCAGAGGCTTCACCCCCACGCGGCGCTCCCGGCCGTCGGGGCCGCCTCCGGCGTCGCGGCGATTCGCCGGCTGACGGCCGAGACCTTCCTCGACGCCGTCACCGGGGCGTCCACGATGGTGGCGCCGGGTCCGTTCAACCACGCGGTGAAGGGCGCGCTGGTCCGAAACCTGTGGGCCGGCGTCGGTGCCTGGGTCGGCCTGCGTTCGGTCGACTGGGCCGGTTTCGGCATAGGCGGCGCGGCATCTTCGCCCTATGACGCGTTCGTCGGTGGCCTCGGCGCGGAGGCCCGGCCGGACGAGTTCGCGGCGGGTCTCGGCGAGTCCTGGGGCATCGAGGACGGCTACCACAAGCTCTACGCCTGCTGCCAGTACGCGCACTCCGCCGTGGAATCGCTGGTGGCGTTGCTGGCGCGCCGGCCGGACATCGAGGCCGCGAGCGAGATCGAGCGCATCATCGTCGAGACCCATTGGCGCGGGCTCGCCCTGGACAACCGGCGCCCGGCGACGAGCCTCGCCGCGAAGTTCTCGCTGCCGCACATCGTGGCGAGCGTCTGCCATCTCCGGCATGCCGGCGCCGGGGCGTTCTCCGCCGCCACGCTGGACGATCCGGCGATCGCCGCGCTGCGCGAGCGTGTGGAGCTCGAGCGCTACGAGCCCGAGCCCGCCTGGCCCGAGGACCGGCCGGCCCGGGTCACCTGGCTGCTGCGGACCGGCGAGCGTCTCCGGGCGGAGTGCCGCAGCGCGCGAGGCGGTCCGGACCGCCCCTTCGCGCCCTCGGAGATCCTCGACAAGGCGCGCGGGATCACCGCCCCGGCTTACCCGCGCATGGCCGGGATCTGCGAGGCCCTGGTCGCCCTCGACGGCGCTCTTCTGGAGACGCCGTGGACCGAGGCGGTCGCCGCGATGACCGCCGGCGCGCCGTCATGACGGCAACGCGGCGAGAGCGGCCGGCCCGCCCCGGCCACGGAATGGCGAAGCTCAGACCCCGAAGGTGAAGCGGCTGCCGAGATTGGAGGCGACCAGCCGTTCGGGCATGCGCCTTCGCATCGCCTCGATGAAGGCCGCGCCGGTGCAGTGCATCGGCACCACCACGTCGGGGGAAAGCCGTTCCAGCTCGTCCACCGTGTGCTCGACATAGTCGGGCTTCGCGGTGGTCAGATGGAAGCCGCCGATCACCGCGTGCAGCCGGTCGATGCCCGACACCGCCATCGCCGTCCTGACCGAGTTCACGATCCCGGCATGGCCGCAGGACGAGATCACCACCAGCCCGCGGCCCTTGACGATGTAGCAGGTGGCGTGCTCCTCGGGGTGGCTGTCGGCCACCAGCTCGCCGCGCCGCTCGGCCTCGGAGAAATGGTCGTAGGATTCGAGCATCGAGCCGCCGGTGACCTCCTCGAAGGTGTCGCGCGCGATATAGCCCGTGGTAAACGGCCCGGGCAGCGCGTGCGGCTCCGGGCAGCACACCGGCACCACGTTCTGCGCCACCAGCCCGATGCGGTCGGGCGCGCCCCAGGAGACGAATTCCGGCCTTCCGCCGGGCTCGCGCGGCGGCCCGGACGGCACCCAGCGCACCGCGAACGCCTCCTCCGCCCCGACGAAGAGCGAGACGTCGTCCTTCATCGCGCTGCGGTTCTGGGTCACGAACCCGTCGAGCCCGCCATAGTGGTCGCGGTGGCCGTGGCTCAGGATCAGCCCGTCGAGCCCGGACGGCTCGATGCCGAGCAGCGAGACGTTGCGGTTGAGGATCTCGGGCGTGTAGCCGAAATCCAGCAGGAACCGGGCGCCCGCCCCGCCGGCGCGGGATTCGAGATGGAGCGCGAGCCCCCATTCGCCGGCCAGCGTGGTCATCGGCCGGCCCGGGATGCCGCCGACATGCTCGATCGCGACATGGGCGTGCTCGGCCTTCGGCAGGAACCGCTCGTAATGCGAATCCACCACCACCCGGACCGCGAGGCTGTCCACCACCGGCGCCTCGAACGGCGTCTGTCGGGCCGCGTTCATGGCGCTCAGGCGTCCACCGGGTCGGGCACCGGCTTGGTGCCGTCGACGGTGTTCTCGCGCAGGTCGAAGCGGCGCTGGACGACCCGGTCGAGGTCGGTGCCGGTCACCCGGACGAAGCGCGCCCCGTCGGGGAACTTGATCGAGTGGATGTCGCTCGGATGGAACACCCCGACCATGCCGGGGTCGAGGCGGTAGCGCTCCGCCGGCTCGACGATCGGCGCCTCGCCGCCCGGCGCCTCGCCGGTCTCGCGCCACACCGTCATCTCGGTGTGCTCGACCGCCTGGCCGTAGATCGCCCAGGACGGGCCGTGGTCGTGCGGCGGCGATTCGACGCCGTTCTCGTAGATATGGGCGAGCACCATGAATCCGAGCTCGGGGTCCTCGTGGAGCCGGTGGATGCCGCGCTCGGCCTCCGGCCCGCAATGGGCGGCGACGAATTCCTGGTTGGCGAGCAGCCGCCCCAGATTACCGCGCACGATTTCGCGAGCGCCGTCCCCGTCCCCGGCGGCGAGTGCCGCGCGGGTGTCCTCGCAAAACGCCTCCAGCGTATACGCCATCGTCCGATCTCCCGCGTTCCGTCCACCAACCGGTGCGCAGCCTACCCGGTTCGCAGCCATCCGGCCAAGCCGTTTCCCGTCCCGCGGCCGCGGCGCGCCGATCATGCGGCGCGCCGTTCATATTGATTCTGCTATGTCGCCATGTCATACAAGAAATGCCTCTTTCTCCGCCGGGCCGGATCGCCCGGTGCGCGGCACGGGGCGGGGGCTGGCGGACAACGGAAACGGAGCGGGGCCTGGGCATGGTGTCGAGATCGAGAAGCTGGCGACCGTGGCGGGTCGGCGTTTTTTGCGCGCGTGCTTCGCGGCGCCGCCGCCCGATGGGGCCTGCGGCTGCACTCCTGGCCGTCCTGCTGGCCCTGGCGCATCTCGCCGCGCCGGACCCCGCGCACGCGGACGCGCCCGACCGCATAAAGATGAAAGCGGCCGCGGGCGACCGGCGGGTCACCCTGCTCTGGGAGGCGCCCGACGATGGCGGCTCCGCCCTGATCCGTTACGAGTACCGCTACACGTCGACCGGCACCCTCCCGGACGCCTGGACCGAGATACCGAACGGGATCGATCTCCCGGAGGACATGCTGAGCAATTTCATCGCCTACGTCGTCCCCGACATGCTGATCAACGGCACCGAGTACACGTTCCAGATGCGGGCGGTGAACGCCGACGGCGCGGGCGCGGTGGAGGAAGATTCCGTGTCGATGGCCACTCCGGCCGGGAACCAGCCCGCCACGGGCACGCTGAATTTCTCCGGAGAGCCGCGCGTGCCCCGGGCGATCCATGTCTTTCCCGACGACAGCATGGGCGATCTCGTGATCCAGGACGCCGACGGGCTGATGCACGCGGAAGAGAACGAAGACTATTTCAAGCTCGTCTACCACTGGTTCCGGGTGGTCGGCGGTAGGGAGACGCCGATCCAGACTCCGCATCCCGGTGGAACCGACGGCGACGAGTACATCCTGGTCGACGCCGACGCGGGCAGCAAGATCAGGGTCGAGGCGACCTTCGTCGACGACCGCGGCAACCCCGAGACGGCGAGCGCGGTATTTCCGCCTGGCGACGCGACGATCGCGCCTCGGCCGGCGTGTCCCGCGCCGACCTATAGCGGCGGCGCGGTCCGGATCTGGACCGGGACACTGGCGGTCACCCATGTGGAGGGGCTGGGCGGCTTCGTCTCGAAATACGGTACCGGCGCGGCCGACGGTTTCCGGGAAGGCGGAGAATTCACCGCCGGAGGCAACCCGTACAGGATCGACGCCGCCTACCGGGCGGTCCTGGGGCCGGAGACCGACACGCTGGTGTTCAGCCTGGAGTCGGCTCTCGACGCCGCCGATCGGGACCGGCTCGTGCTGCATGTCTGCGACCGGGAATTCCGCTTCGCCGACGCGACCGCGGAGGCGTCGGAGCACCACTATCGCTGGGACAGCATGCTGGACTGGTCCGACGTCTCCCGCCGCATCCTCCATCTGAGCTACGACGCCGCTTCCCCCACCCTGACGCGGACGGCGCTGACGGGGGCCTCGCTGGCGCTGACGTTCAGCGAGGAGCTGGACATGGATTCGGTGCCGGCGAATGCCGACTTCTCGGTCGAGGTGAACGGCGCGGTCGCCGCGTTCGCGGACGGCAGCGCGCCCGTGATCGCCGGCCGAACGGTGACCCTGACGCTCGCCAACCCCCCCGCCGGGAGCGCCCGGGTGACGGTCTCCTACGCAGCGCCGGCCTCGAACCCCCTGCGCGATCGGGCGGGCAACGCGGTCGCCAACATCGCCGAGCGGACCGTGGTGGCGCCGGCGACGGTCCGGCCCGACCCGGACACCCCCGATCCGGACGCGCCCGAGCCGGAGCGGCCCGAGCCGGAGGAGACGGCGATGGCCGAGTCCGCGGCGCCGTGGCTGATGCGTTTCGGGCGCACGGCGGCGGGGCAGGTGGCGGATGCGGTGGCGGACCGCCTCGCGGCGTCGCCGTCGCCGGGGCTCGCAATCCGCCTCGGCGGGCAGCGATTCGCCGCCGCGCCGCCGGGCGGCATCGAGGAGCTGGAGGAGCGGGAGGGCGCCGTGCCAGGCGGCGCACGGTCGCGGACGCTCACCGGCCGGCAGTTCATCACCGCCTCCTCGTTCAACCTGGCCGGCGGGACCGGGGGGGCCGGCCTGGTCGGTGTCTGGGGCCGCGTCGCGCTCGCCGGCTTCAGGGGGCGCGAGCGCGAACGCGGCGTCGACGTCGACGGCGAAGTCGCGAGCGCGTTTCTCGGCGCCGACTATACCCTGGGGCGCGCCGCCATCGGCATGCTGCTCACCCGCGCGGAGGGCGAGGGCGAGTACGGCTCGCCGCTCGGCCGGGGCTCCGTCGAGTCGGCCCTGACCGGAATCTATCCCTATCTGCGCTATGCGTTCCACGACCGGCTTTCGGTCTGGGGCGCGGCGGGGTACGGCGAGGGCGCGCTCACGCTGACGCCCGACGGGCGCGCCGCCGTCCGGTCCGACATGGACATGAGGATGGTGGCCGGCGGCCTGCGCGGCCTCCTGCAGGACCCGGCGGAGGGCGGGCGCCTGCGGCTGGCGGTGGTGGCGGACGCGCTCGGCCTGCGGACCACGGCCGCGCGCGCCGATAACGGCGAGATCAGGCTGCTGCGGTCGGTGGACGCCGAGGTGACCCGCGTGAAGCTCGGCATCGAGGGCGGGCTGAGCGGCATCGCGATCGGCGAGCACCGGTTGCGGCCGACGCTGGAGATCGCCGGGCGCCACGACGGCGGCGATGCCGAGACCGGCTACGGGCTCGATATCGGGGGCCGGCTCGCCTGGTCGGCGCCCGGCGCCGGCCTCGAGGTGAAGATCCGCGGGCGCGGCCTGGTGAGCCACGATTCGCGCGGCTTCCGCCAGACCGGCGGCTCGCTCTCCGTCGCCTGGGACCCCGACCCGTCATCCGGGCGGGGCCTCTCGCTGTCGCTGGCCCAGAGGGTCGGCGGCCCGGCCTCGGGCGGCGCCGGCGCGCTGCTGGCGCGCGAGACCTCGGAGGGTCTGGCGGGGGACGGCGACGGGGACATGTTCCGCGACCACCGTCTCGAGGCGAAGCTCGGCTACGGGATCGCGGTGCCCGGCGGATGGCTCGTCGCCACGCCGGAGGCGCGGCTCGCCCTCTCCCCGACGCATCGCGAGCTGGGTCTCGGCTGGCGGCTGGGTCCCGCCCGCCGCCACCTCGTGTCGTTCGATTTCGGCCTCCGGGCGACGCGCCGCGAGGCGGCGGGCGGCGATCGGCCGCCCGAGCACGGAGTCTCGCTCAACGGCACGATGCGCTGGTAGCCCGGCCGGCCCGCCGACCGCCGAAGCCGTCGCCGCGACGCATGGGAAATCGCTATCGCCATGCGAGGGCCGGCTCAGGAATATGTCATTTTCGAGATAGCCAAATAGATATATAACGGCGGCGATGCCTGCGCGCGCGAAGCGGAGGCCGTGCATCGAAACCGCCGCGGGAAACGCCCCGCCGCGCCGACGGGGGACGTTGAATTGAACGAGACCGCCTCTCCTCGTGGAACCAGCCGCCAGCCCCCGGGCCGCCGCCGGCCCGCCGGCGCGGCGCCGGTCGCGCGCCTCGTCGGCGCCGCGGCCCTTCTCGCGGTCGCATGCCTGGCGTTGAGCCCGGAGGCCGGAGCGCAGAATGCCGCGCCGACCGCCGCCAACAACACGATCACCACGGAGGAGGACACGCCCTACACCTTCGCCGCCGCCGACTTCAACTTCTCGGACACCGACGCGGGCGACACGCTGGCGAGCGTGAAGGTCACGACCCTGCCCGTGCATGGCTCGCTGACCAATGACGGCACGGCGGTGACGGTCAACCAGTCGATCGCCAAAGCCGACATCGACGCGGGCAAGCTGGTCTACACTCCGACGGCGAACGCCTTCGGCGATCCCTTGTCCTCCTTCTTCTTCAAGGTGAGCGACGGAACCGACGAGAGCGCGTTCGCCTACTCGATGGCCCTCGACGTGACCTCGGTGAACGATCCGCCGACCGGCGCCAACGCGTCCCTGGTCCTGCTCGAGGATGGGAGTGGCGTTGTCTCGCGCGGCCAAATCGCCTTTTTCGACGTGGACCCGGGCGACACGCTGCGGAGCGTGACGATCGTGACCCTGCCGAGCCGGGGCTCGCTGACCAATGACGGCACGGCGGTCACGGCCGGCCAGTCGATCACCATTGGCGACATCCTCGGGAGCAAGCTGGTCTTCACCCCGCCGGCGAACGACTTCGGCGACCCCTATACCAGCTTCACCGTCAGGGTGAGCGACGGCACCGCCGAGAGCGCGACGACCTACCGCGTGACCGTCACCGTGCACGGGCTGCCCGACCCGCCCACCGCCGCCGACAACGCGGTCTCCACGGAGGAGGACACGCCCTACAGCTTCGCCGTCGCCGATTTCAACTTTTCCGACGTGGACCCGGGCGACACGCTGGTGGTCGTGAAGATCGCGACCCTGCCGGCGGCGGGCTCGCTGACCAATCGCGGCGCGCCGGTGTCGGCCAACCAGCTGATCCCCACCGAAGACATCCAAGCGAGCAACCTGGTCTTCACCCCGGCGGCGAACGCCTTCGGCGATCCCTATGCCAGCTTCACCTTCAGGGTGAGCGACGGCAACTTTGACAGCGCGTCGGCCTACACCATGACCGCACCTGGCGGTGCTAACTGTCTGATATAAGGTCGTTTTTTCTCCCGCATCGTGCAACCGGGGAGCGGATTGCGCAACTTTCCGTTCCCCGGTTGCAACCGCAACCGGGAGAGAGACATGTCCAATGCTATCCTTACCGATGCCCGCGTCCGGGCGCTCAGGCCCCGCAAGGCCCCCTACGACGTCCGCGACGGCGATCTCAAGAGCTTCGGCGTCCGCGTGCTGCGCTCCGGCCGCAAACGGTTCTTCGTCCACTGCCAGCACCGCGGGCACCGCGTCTGGAAGACCGTCGGCGACGCCGAGGAACTGAGCGCCGCCAAAGCGCGAATGCGCGCCTCCGAAATCCTCCGCTCGATCCGGCGGGGAGACATGCCATCCGCAGCGACCGCGCACGCCCTCTTCGAGACCGTCGCCGAGACGGTGTTCCAGCGCTACCGGCAAATCTGGAAGGCCGGCACGCTCCAGGTCAACAGGTGGTATCTGCGCAACCAGATCCTGCCCCGGTTCGCGGGCCGCGAGATCGGCGGCATCGATCGGCAGGATGTTGGGAACTGGTTCGCTTCGCTGCACGCGACCCCGGTTGCCGCCGACCGCTCCATGCCGGTCCTGTCCGTCATCATGAGAGAGGCCGAGGCCATGGGCCTCCGTCCCGAGGGTTCGAACCCCTGCCGCGGCATTCGGCGCTATCGCCGGAAGGGGCGCGAGCGTTTCTTGTCCGACGCGGAGATCCGCCGGTTGTCGGCGCAGTTGTCGCTATATGCCGATGACTGCCCACAACAGGTCGCGATCGTCCGGCTTCTTCTCCTGACGGGATGCCGCAAGGGCGAAATCCTCTCGCTCCGGTGGACCGACTACCGCGAGGGCCATCTGTTCCTGCGCGACAGCAAGGCGGGCCCCAGGACCGTCTGGCTGTCCGAGCCCGCCAGGCGTATCCTCCGCGGGCTGGACCGGACCGGCAGATGGATCTTCCCCGCATCGCGGGGCGGCCGACCGTGCGGGAGGGCCGGGCTGGATGTCTTCTGGCGCAAGGTTCGCGCCGAGGCGGGATTGTCGGACGTTCGCCTGCACGATCTCCGGCATACCCATGCGAGCCTTGCGCTGAGACGGGGCGAGAGCGTCCTCGCCATCGCCAGGCTGCTCGGTCACCGCAGCCCCGAGACGACGCTCAAGTACACGCATCTCGCCGACGTGATGGTCCACCAGGCCGCCGAGACGGTCGGCGCCGTGCTCGGAGGCTAGGTCGTGGCCGGCCGGCAACGCCTGCGGCTCACCGACGCCGCCATCGCCCGTCTCCGCCCCCGCGGGCGCGAATACACGGTCTGGGACAGCCGAATGCCCGGCCTCGGGGTCCGGGTCCGGCCGTCGGGAGGGCGCAGCTTCGTCCTGTTGCACGATGCCGGCGGCCGCACGCGGCGCGTCTCGCTCGGAGCCGTCTCGACGATGAGCATCGCAGAGGCTCGCCGGGAATGCTTCGCGCGCAGGGCGAACCCCGAGCCCGAAACCGGCACCGAACCAACGCGTCCGGACATGCCGTTCCGCGACTTCGTCGAGGGTCCGTGGAGGGAAGCCCATTTCGACCGTTACAAGTCATCGACGAAAAGGACCGCCGGCGTCGTGCTCGCAAGGTGGATTCTGCCCGCCTTCGGGTCCACCGCGCTTCATGACATTACCCCGGCACGGGTGAGACACTGGTTCGACGCATACAGCCGAACCGCCCCCGGCGGCGCCAATCGCGGGCTCGATGTCTTCCGCCAGATCATGAACTTCGCCATGGCTTGCGGTCACATCGACGCCAATCCGGCGCGCGATGTGAGGAAGAATCGTCGTCGGACCCTCACCCGTTTCCTGTCCCGGGAAGAGATCGGCCGCCTCCACGAGGTCCTGGATCGCCACGCCCTCGATGGCCGGCAGCAGCAAGCCGACATCGTCCGGCTTCTCCTTCTGACCGGATGCCGCAGGGGCGAGATCGTGCCGCTGCAGTGGTCGGAGGTCGAGGAACACAAGCTGGTCCTCCGCGACAGCAAGACGGGGCCGAGGAGCGTTCCACTCAATACAAAGGCTCGAAGCATCCTCCAACGCCAGCCACGCGGCGCCAGCCCGTTCGTGTTCCCGTCGCCGCTCGATGCCGCCAAACCCC
>Ga0209022_1000614_pt1 | contig 43832 bp, 42 predicted proteins | sample PinacodermPK_FD_187300 | JGI IMG/M metagenome (GOLD analysis project Ga0209022, IMG submission 187300) | Host-associated microbial community of the marine sponge Aplysina aerophoba from Gulf of Piran - sponge pinacoderm, lysed by proteinase... | ecosystem: Host-associated > Porifera > Sponge >...
ATCAGGCGCCTACCTTCGACAGCAAGGCGAATTACGCCGCCACCACGAAGATGGCGCAGAAGGTGCTGGCCGCCGACCACATGCCGATCAAGCTGCGCCAGGCCTTCACGGCGCTCCGCTCCGGCCGGCCGCAGCCGGTGATGCTGGAGCTGCTGGGCGATGCGTGCGCGGGCGAGGTGAATGGTGCGCCCGAGTACACGCCGGTGCGGCGCATGCGCTCTGGGGCAGACGAGGGCGCGGTGCGGGAGGCGGCCGAGCGCCTGCTCGCGGCCGAGACACCGCTGATCTGGGCCGGCCAGGGCGTGCTCTGGGCCGAGGCGAGCGACGAGCTGCGGGCGGTCGCGGAGCTGCTCGGGGCACCGGCGATGACGACGCTGCAGGGCAAGAGCGCGATCCCCGAAGCGCATCCGCTCGCGGCGGGCGTCGGCGCGCTCTCCACCACGGCCATGGCCGCCCACTATCTGCAGGCAAGCGATTGCGTGCTCGCCGTGGGCTCCAGCCTGACCCGCGCGCCCTTCACGCCAAAGATCCCGGACGGCAAGACCATCATCCACGCGACCAACGATCCGATCGACATCAACAAGGAATATCCGGCGGCCGTCGGCATCGTGGCCGACGCCAAGCTCTTCCTGGGCCAGCTTGCCGCCGAGCTCGGGCGCCATGTGGGCGAGGGCCGGGCCGAGCGCCGCGCCGAGACCGCCGACACCATCGCCCGCATCAAGGGCGAGTGGCATGCCGAGTACGAGCCGCTCTTCGCCGACGATTCGGCGCCCATCAACGGCTACCGCATGATGCGCGAGCTCTGGTCCGTGCTCGATCCGGCGACGTCGATGCTCACCCACGAGTCCGGCGCCTCGCGGGATATCCAGAGCGTCTTCTACCAATCGGGTCCGCCGCGCAGCTATCTGGGCTGGGGCCAGTCCTCGCAACTCGGCTTCTCCCTCGGCCTTGCCATGGGGGCGAAGCTCGCGAACCCCGACAAGCTGGTCGTCAACGTGATGGGCGACGCTTCGGTGGGCATGACCGGCATGGACTGGGAGACCGCGTCGCGCAACGACATCCCGATCCTCACCGTGATCAAGCACGATTCGATCTTCTCGGGCTACGACCGCAACATCCCCGAGGCCTCGGCGCGCTTCGAGGCGAACCGGCAGCAGGGCGACTACGCGACCATCGCGGCGAGCCTCGGCTGCCATGCCGAGAAGGTGACCGAGCCGGCGGTGCTCAGGCCCGCGCTGGAGCGCGCGATCCGCGCCACGAAGGAGGGCCAGCCGGCGGTGGTGGACGTCATCACAGCCGAGACCCGCAAGCTCTCCCGCCTCGCGCCAACCTCCGTCGGCTGACCCCTCGGTTATTTCTCGCGCCCGCGAACCGATGTTCCGCGCGCGAGACCCTTCAGGCTCGCGCGCCCCCCAACCATGGTGCGGTGCACGGCGCAGATCCGGTGCGACACCATCATGTCATGAGGAGCGAAGGGACCGCGGCAGATGATGTCGGAATGACGGGGCGCTTCCCGGACAAGATTATCCCTCCCGGAATCCCACTTATCCCACTTAATCCCGCTTAATCCCGGAGAATCCCGCAGAAAAAAGTTGATCTTTGTCCCATAGGGGGGCGAGGACTGTCGCACCAGTCCGGGAGCGCCTGACGCGCGCCGCCCGCGGGTCAGGAGGCGGGGCGGCCGTCGGTTGTCCAGACCCCCTTCGCCTCGGGCCGGCCGCTGCCGATACCCGCGACCGGCACGATGAGGGCGCGGGTGAAGAAAGCCTGCGCGCGGAAGCCGAAGATCACCGTATCGCCCGCCGCGACGCGCTGGTGGGGCTCCGGCAGGAGCTGGCCGTAATAGTCGATCATCGCCGGGTCCGGCGTGGCGGCGGCGACCTCCTGCGCGAGCACCGCCTCCGGATCCGGACCCACCAGCGCCTTGAGCGGGTAGGGCTCGAACACCGGGTCGATGTAGAGCCCGCCGCCGAAGCAGTAGGCGCGGCCCTGGTGGAAGTGGGAGACCTCACTCAGGTAGAGCATCGCCGGGCGCTCCGGCAGATCCGCGCGGGCGTGGAGCGGCGACGTGCCGGTGAGCCCGTGGCCGGGCTCCACCTGGGTCGCGCCGCCCTCTGCCAGCGCAGCCATCACCCGGGCCGACGTGGTGCCCGGCGCGTTGATGACGATGCCCTGCCGGCCCTGCCTGCCGAGCCGTGACGCGGCCTCGCGCAAGGTCGCGAGATTGGGGGTCGGCCGCGCATCGCCCGAGCCTTCGTCGAAGAGCAGGGCGGGGAAGGTGGTGAGCCCGGCGAAGCGCCCGCCCGGCGTGCGGTCGAGCGTATCCGCCACGGCCTCGACAGCGCCCGCATCGAAGCCCCCCTCGTGCCCGGAGTAGAAGGTGTCGCCGGGCGCCTGGATGCGTGCGATCAGCGCCTGCTCGTGGCCCTGCGCCGCGGCGGCCTGCGCCGCCTCGACCGCCTTCTCCTCGTTGAAGACGGTCCAGTAATCGGCGCGCATCGCCGCGGCCTCCGCCGCCTCGTGGCGCGGGATCTGGCCGAGGTGGCCGATGTGGGCCAAGCCGTGGCCGTTGGCGTGGATTGGCCGGGCGCAGGCCATGTCGACCGCGACGAAGCGGTCGATCCCGCCCGCCTTGAGCGCATCGAGGGCCGGCGGATTGCGGCCGATCTGCTTGGTCATCGCCAGCAGGTCGAGGCCGAGCCGGGCAGCCTCGGCGCTCATCAGGCGCGCGTTCTCGGTCATCGTGTCGAGATCAAGCAGGTAGGCGCCGGCGGGCACCCGGCCCGCCTGGTGCAGCGCGACGGCCGCTTCGAGGAACGCCCGGTTGCGGGCCTTCAGCGCTTTCAGGAACATCGCCTGTCGTCTCTCCCGTGGCCCCGCTCGGTCTCCGCCGCCTCGCCCGGCCGCCGGGTGCGTGGTAGCGTGCGCGCCCGACGCCACCCTGCGCGTGGGCGGCCGCCACGTGGACGATACATGAGCGAGACCGACCACACGATGCCGGGCTCGGCGCCCTCCATCTACCCAGTGGTGCGCCTGATTACCTCGCTGGTCCTCGTGACCATGGGCGGGGCGGCCATGTACGCGGTGATCGTGGTCCTCAAGCCCGTCTCTTTCGAGTTCGGCGTGGGGCGCGGCGTCGCGTCGCTGCCCTACATGATGTTCATGGTGACGGGCGGGATCGGCGGCGTGGTGATGGGCCGCCTCGCCGACCGCCACGGCGTGATGCTACCGGCCCTGATCGGGTGTGTGGGCCTGCCTGCCGGCATGGCCGGCGCCGCCTTCGCCGAGGAGTTCTGGCAGTTCTGCGTCTCGCTCGGGGTATTGTCCGGCCTGCTCGGCACGTCCGCCCTCTTCGCCCCGATGGCCGCCGACATCTCGCACTGGTTCACCCGGCGGCGGGGACTCGCCGTCGCGATCGTGATTACCGGAACCTATTTCGCCGGCGCGCTCTGGCCGCCGCTCGTTCAGGCCTCGCTCGATGCGCGGGGCTGGCGCGAGACCTTCATCGCGATCGCCATCCTCATGGCTGTCACCATGTTGCCGCTCGTCGCGCTGCTCTATCGCAAGCCGGCCGCGCTGATCGAGGCGCGGGCGGCGCGCGCAGCACTAGGTGCAGGCAGGCCGCTGGGCATCGCCCCCGGTACTCTTCAATGCCTGCTCTGCGCGGCCGGGCTCGGCTGCTGCGTCGCGATGGCGGCGCCGCAAGTGCATATCGTCGCCCACGTCACCGATCTCGGATACGCCGCCCAGCGCGGCGCCGAGATGCTCTCGCTCATGCTCGGCACGGGCATCATCAGCCGGATCGGCTCCGGCTTCATCTCCGACCGGATCGGCGGGCTGCGCACGCTGCTGCTCGGCTCGGTCCTGCAGGCGCTGGCGCTGGTCGCCTTCCTGGGCGCCGACACGCTCACCCTGCTCTTCGTGGTCTCGGCCGTCTTCGGCCTTTCCCAGGGCGGGATCGTGCCCTCCTACACGATCATCATCAGGACCTATTTCCCCGCGCACGAGGCGGGCCGACGGGTTGGCTGGGCGATGCTTTTCACCTTCGCCGGAATGGCGCTCGGCGGCTGGATGGCCGGCGCGCTCTATGACCTGACCGGCTCCTACACCGCGTCATTCATCAACGCGGTCGCCTTCAACGTGCTGAACGCCGCGATCGTGGTCTTCCTGGCGCGGCGCCATCGGGCGCTCGCGGCCTAAGACCTTTTTTCGCTCACGGCAGCCGGCCTCCGGCCGGCGCCTCCGCGTCGTGCGGCCACGCGCGCAGGGACGCGCGATGCGCGCCGCAGGAGCGGCGGGCCGCGGTCGCGGCCTGTCAAGAGTCCGTCGAAGACGGACTCGCTCTAACCTGCTTGCGCAGAGGTTTCCTGTCTCGCGCGGCGGAGCGCTTCGGTCGCCGCGGTATCGACGGCGAGGTCGTCGTCCTCCTCCGAGCCCACGATCACGACACCGTAGAGCGCCTCGGCCTTGGAGCGGGAGACGTAGCGCTCGTTCACGTCGTGGAGCACCCGCTCGGGCTCGCGCTCCAGCGGATCGCCGTAGCCGCCCCCGCCGTTATCGATGGCGTGCAGCTTTGAGCCCGCCTCCAGGTGGCAGTAGGCGTCGGTCTCGTAGACTTCGAGCGAACCGTCGGCTGCGATCTTCGCCTGATAGCCCGCCTGCGAGGGCAGGCCGCCGCGCACGCCCTGCGGCAGGATGGTGAGCCCGTTGCAGATGTTGATGACCAGCATCGGGTCGTGGCGCGGCCCGAAGATCACCTCCGACGCAGGACCGCCGCGCCGGCGGCCGGCGCCGCATGAATCCACCAGCGCGCGCACGCTGTCGACCTGAAACGGAAAGCGCTGCTCGTTCACCTCGATGCTGTCGCGGTAGACGAGGCCCACGCTTACCGGGTTGACCAGGCCGTGCATGCCGTCGGTCTCGGCCGAGGCCGCCATGCCGCCGGCCGACATGAACATCTGGTTGACGTAGGGCGCGCCGTCCCGCCGCCAGTCCTTGCCCGAGCAGACGCCGGTGCCCGCGCCGTTGCAGAAGTTGCCCTGGCTGAAGCCGTAGCCGTCGCCAAGGGCGGCGAAGGCCGACTGGATCAGGTTGATGATCATGTCGGTCATGTTGGTGGTGGCAACCGAGCAGCTGTGCGGGAAGCGTGGAATGCCGACCACGCAGTTCTCCCGGAGCAGCACGTCGAGCCGCCGGAAGCTGCCCGCGTTGTGCGGGATGTCCGAGTCCAGGCAGGCGAAGACCGCCTGGGCTGCCGCCATGGTCGAGGTGACGCGGGTAAGGTTCATGCCGGCATCCACGCAATCCGGGTTGTCGCGCAGATCGACCGTGATGAAGCCGGCCTCTCCGTCGATATCGACCCGCACCTTGACCGGGATGCCGTCGGGCAGGAAAGGCTGGATCGGGTCGTGGCAGCCTTCGTTCTCAAGCCGCCCGCTGGGCAGCGCCCTGATCGCCTCGCGGGCGCGCCGCTCGGAATAGTCGAGCCATTCGTGGATGAAGGCGCGTACCGCAGTGGCGCCGTACTTGTCGATGAACTCCTTGAGCCGCCGCTCGCCGATCCGCGCCGCCCCGATGGCGGCGAGGTAATCGCCGAACCACTGGTCGGGCACCCGGATGCGGCGCCGACACATGCGGATGATGTCGTCGATGTCCCGATAGTCGCTCTGCACCTGGACGCAGGGAAAGATCAGCGCGCCTTCGTGATAGACGTCCGTGGCCGCGGCGAAATAGGTGGTCGGCTGGCTGTTGCCCACGTCCGCCTGGTGGGCCTTGATGCCGACCGTGAAGAAATGCTCGCCCTCATGGAACACCGGCACCAGGATCGTGTGATCGGCCGCGTGGCTGTTGCCGCCGTAGGGGTCGTTGTCGAGAAAGGCGTCGCCTTCGCGGAAATCCGGGTGCCTCTCGCTCATGATGGCGGTCTGGATGTTCATGCCGAAGACGTGGATCGGCATGGCCTCGGCGGTGGCGAGCACCTCGTGGTCCGAGGTGATGATGGCGCAGGAAAAATCCCGCGCGATGCCGATGACGGCCGAGCGCGCGCTGTGCAGCACGGTGTTGGTCATCTCGCGGCAGATCGCGTCCATGCGGTTGGCCATGACCGCGAGATTGAGGGCGCTCAGTCGCTCCTCGGTCTCGGCCGCAGCGGCGGTCGATAGGGCGGCGGATGCGGCAGGCGATGAGTCGTTCATGGCTTTGCACGCGCTCCTCGGTCGGGCCTGAGCCGCGAGCTTAGCATGCTCCCCAGGCGCGCCGCCGCTTGTGGCACAATCCCTCGCCGCGTAGGGTGCCGCCGCCTTTCGACACAGGAAAACCCATGGTCCATCTTGCGCAGCGCCTTGGGCGCATCAAACCCTCACCCACGATGGCGATCACGGCCATGGCCGCCGAGCTCAAGGCCGCCGGCAAGGACGTGATCGGCCTCGGCGCCGGCGAGCCCGACTTCGACACGCCGGACACCGTCAAGGCCGCCGGCATCGAAGCGATTGAAAGCGGCGAGACCAAGTACACCCGCGTCGACGGCCTGCCTGCGCTCAAGCAGGCGATCGCCCGCAAGTTCGCGCGGGAGAACAACCTGGATTATGCGCCCGACCAGATCAGCGTGGGCTCCGGCGCCAAGCACGTGCTCTACAACGCGCTGATGGCGGGCCTCGATCCGGGCGATGAGGTGATCGTGCCCGCGCCCTACTGGGTCTCCTACCCGGACATGGTGGTGCTGGCAGAGGGCACGCCCGTGATCGTGCCGACCAGCGCGGCCGACGGCTTCAAGCTCGGGCCGGAGGCGCTCGCCGCCGCGATCACCCCCCGCACCCGCTGGCTGATGTTCAACTCGCCGAGCAACCCCACGGGTGCGGCCTACACGCGGGACGAGATGGCCGCCATCGCGGATGTGCTGGTCGACCATCCCCATGTGGGCGTGCTCGCCGACGACATCTACGAGCATCTGGTCTACGACGACTTCCGCTTCCACACGATGGCCGAGGTCGAGCCCCGGCTTTTCGAGCGCACCGTCACCATCAACGGGGTCTCCAAGGCCTACGCGATGACCGGCTGGCGCATCGGCTTCGCCGGCGGCCCGGCCGACCTGATCAAGGGCATGGCCAAGATTCAGTCGCAGTCGACCTCCAATCCGTCCTCCATCAGCCAGCACGCCGCCATGGCGGCGCTGGACGGCCCGCAGAATTCGATCCCGGAACGCCGCGCCGTGTTTCAGGAGCGCCGCGACCTCGTGGTGGGCATGCTGAACCAGGCGGACGGTATCGAGTGCGCGACGCCCGAAGGCGCGTTCTACGTCTATCCGAGCTGCGCCGGGATGATCGGCCGCACGACTCCGGGCGGAGAGACCCTCGGGAACGACGAGGACGTGGCTCGCTACTTGTTGGAGGCGGAGGGCGTCGCGGTCGTATTCGGGGCGGCGTTCGGCCTCGAGCCCTACTTCCGCATCTCCTACGCCACCTCCACCGAGGCATTGGAGGAGGCGTGCGTGCGCATCCAGCGGGCGGCGGGCGCGCTGTCCTGACGGCGGTCTGACAACCGCTCACGCAGCGTTGAGTTGCCGTGAGCGCCCGCCAGTGCCATCTCTCTCCGCAAGAGCCCCGCGCGCGGGCGTTGGGGCAGGACGCAACTGTATGAGCGGAGGGCCATCGATGCTGATCAAGATCAAGCGCGGCTGGGAGCTGCCGGACTCCGCCGCAACTCCCGAATCGGTGTTCATGAACCGGCGCACGCTTCTCAAGGGGCTCGCCACGGGCCCGCTGCTCGCTGCAGGTGCCGCAGTCCCCTTCGCGGGCGGGCTCGGCTCGGCGCTGGCCGATGAGCACGAAGACCCCTCGGCCCACCTCTATCCGGTCGAGCAGAACCCGGCCTACGCACTCGACCGGCCGCTCACGCCCGAGGACTTCGCCACCACCTACAACAACTACTACGAGTTCGGCTCCTACAAGGAGATCTGGCAGAACGCGCAGGCGCTCAAGATCCGGCCCTGGACGGTCGAGTTCGACGGGCTGGTGGAAGAGCCGATGACCGTCGGCATCGACGACCTGCTGGCGAAGATGCCGCTGGAGGAGCGGCTCTACCGCCACCGCTGCGTCGAGGCGTGGTCGATCGCCGTGCCCTACAGCGGCTTCCCGCTCAAGGCGCTCGTCGATTTCGCGCGGCCGCTGGGCGATGCGAAGTACCTGCTGATGCAGACCTTCGAGGACGACGACGTGGCCGAAGGCCAGAGGCAGTTCTGGTATCCGTGGCCCTATATCGAGGGCCTGACCCTGGCCGAGGCCACCAACGAGCTCGCCTTCATCGCGACGGGCTACTACGGCAAGCCGATCCCGAAGCAGAACGGCGCCCCGCTGCGCCTCGCCGTGCCGTGGAAGTACGGCTTCAAGCACATCAAGGGCATCGTCCGCTTCAGCTTCACGGACGAGCGGCCGGTTTCCTTCTGGGAGGAGCTCGCGGGCAACGAGTATGGCTTCTGGGCCAACGTCAACCCGGAAGTGCCGCACCCGCGCTGGAGCCAGGCGAGCGAGCGCTTCCACGGGCCCGACGGGCAGGAGCGCCGGCCGACATTGCTCCACAACGGCTACGCCGAGCAGGTCGCCTCGCTCTACGACGGCATGGAAAACGAGCCGCTCTACATGTAGCGCCGACGTTGCCAGGCGTTGAGTTGAGGGCCGCCCCGGCTATCGGTCGGGGCGGCCTTCTCGTGCGTGGGGCAGTGTCGCTCAAGAGCGCGCAACGCTCTCTCACCTGATTCAGGCTGAATCCAACTCGTTGTCGTGGCGCTCGATGTAACGGACGATCCGCTCGAGCCCCTCGCGCAGGGCCTCGTGCGAGTGCGCGAAGCAGAGCCGGAAATACTCCTCGTTGCCGGGACCGAAAGTGTAGCCCGGCGCGATGCCGACATCCTCCTCCGCGAGCACGCCCTCCGCGAACGCGAGGCTCGATGTGAGCCCCCGCACACGCGGAAACGCGTAGAACGCGCCCTGCGGCTCCGTGAGTTCGACCCGCGGGCAGCGCCCCAGCACCTCGGTCACGATCTCCCGCCCCCTTGCGTATTGATTGCGTAGCCGGGTGACCGCCTCCTCGCCCCGCTCCAGCGCCGTGATCGCGGCCGTCTGCACGAACACCGTCGCCCCGGTGTTGAAGCATTCGGAGAGGACCGCCCAGGTTTGGGCGTGTCGGCTCGGCGCCACCACCCAGCCGATGCGCCACCCGGTCATCGCCCAGGCCTTGGAGAACCCGCTCACGACGACCACCGGATCGTCGTCGCGCGCGAGTGTCAGGAAGGACGGCGCGACGTCTCCCTCATAGAAGTTGCGATGGTAGACCTCGTCGGCGATCAGGAGGATGTTCCGCTCCCGGCAGAGCTGGAGCAGCTCGGCCTGCTCTTCGGTGGGCATCACCCAGCCGGTCGGGTTGCAGGGGGAGTTGACGAAGAGCGAGCGTGTGCAGGGCCGCAGCGCGGCGCGGATGTCGGCGAGATTGAGTTGCCATCCGGCCTCCGTCCGCCGCTGGCTCACGTAGGTCACCTCGGCGCCGGTCGCCCGGTAGGTGCTCTCGATATTGGGCCAGACCGGGCCGACGATGATCGCATGATCGCCGGTTGTCAGCGCCATCTGCGCGGCGATGGTGATGCCGAGCATGGTCGAGCCCGGCGCGGTAATTCGGTCGGGATCGAGCTCGATCCCGTAGAGGCCGTCGAGGTAGCGCTTCAGTGCGTCGCGCAGCGCCTGCCTACCGCGCGTGTGGGTGTAGAAGGTGTCGCCTGCATCGAGCGCCTCCTTGGCGGCCTCGCGGATGAACCCCTCGGTCACAGCATCGCCTTCGCCGAACCAGAGCGCGATTACGTCTGGGTCGTCGATGCGGGTCAGCGCTACACGGGTAATCCCGTTCTGCTCCAGGGCGGCGATTTCGGGGCGGAGAATGTCCATGACGATCACCCGAGCTGTGGCGGCCGCACTATACCGATCGCGGCTCGAACCGAGGATTGGGCTGAGTCGGAGCGGCCTTTTCGTGCTTGGGGCAAAAGGAAGGCCGGGTCCGAAGACCCGGCCAGTCTAACAGGGAGGCTTCACGTCTAGGAGACGTGAGATCCGAGGATCCCCTTCAGGCCTTGCACCTGAAGACGACAAACCGGGGTGGGCACCCCGGCTAATCCTCGAGGCATGACGCGAACGTCATGCTGCGGCGCAATATGTAATCGTGTTGGCACGAATGCGCTAGGGCATGAGAAGCAAACCAGCCATGCATCCAGATCATGGCTATAGGGCATCAGGAGCGCCAGCTGGCCACCTCGGACAACAGAAAATCGCGGAAAACCCCGATTCTCTTGGAGTATCGCAATTCCTCGGCGTAGGTGAAGAAGGCGTCGAAGGGCGGGCCCTGACGGTCCGGCAGCACGCGCTGGAGCCGCTGGCTGCCCCAGGCCACGTAGTCAGGCAGGGCGGCAATTCCGAGGCCGCTCTCCACCGCTTCGCGCATGCAATAAATGTTGTTGGCCTCCAGCACGATGCGGCCGTCGGCCCTCGGATTGCCCGAGATACCGATCAGCCAGTCGGGGTTGGCGATGGGGGTGAGCGGCCCCTGGCCATAGATGATCAGGCGCTGGCGGGCGAGGTCTTCCTCCGTCTCGATCGGGCCGAAGCGGGCCAGATAGTCCGGCGAAGCGTAGATATAAGAATTGACTGTCATCAGGTGGCGGCGGACGAGATCGGGCTCGGTCGGTTCGATCATGCGGATCGCCACGTCCGCCTCGCGCATGGCGAGGTCGAGCAGGTTGTCCGATGTCAGCAGGATGATCCTGATCTCCGGATAAAGGCTATTGAAGGCGGGGATCCTGGGCGTCAGCCATACCGAGGCAAAAGAGACCGTCGTCGTGATTTTCAGCGGGCCCGAGGGCCGGTCGCGCGCATGGGCGATCTGCGCTTCGGTCATCGCGAGCTTGGCCGAGACCTCGCGGACCGTGCGATAGAGCGCCTCCCCTTGCTCGGTCAGCAGCAGGCCGCGCGAGTGACGGTGGAACAGGACCGCGCCGAGGCTCTTCTCCAGCGCCGCGATCTGACGGCTCACAGCCGACTGGCTGAGCTCGAGGATGTCGCCGGCACGGGTAAAGCTGCCGTGCTCGGCGACCGTCTGAAAGATGCGTAGCCGGTTCCAATCCATGGCAGCGCCCCCGGCGCCGCGCCGGTGCTCACGCCGCGGCAGCAGCCTCGGGCGTTTCGGCCTCGGCGAGAAATTTCTCGGCTTCCAGCGCGCCCATGCAGCCGGTGCCGGCGGCGGTCACCGCCTGCCGAAACACCTTGTCCTGCACGTCGCCGGCGGCGAACACACCCGGCACGTTCGTCTTCGTGCTGTCCGCCAGCGTCTGGATGTAGCCCTCGTCGTCCATTGCGAGCTGGCCCGCGAAGAGCTCGGTATTCGGCCGATGCCCGATGGCGATGAACACGCCCGAGAGCGGAATCTGCTGCACCGCATCGGTCTTGACGTGGCGCACCGCGATTCCCGTCACCGTCGGCGGATCGCTTTCGCCTTCGATCTCGTCCAGTACGTGGTCCCACAGGACCTCGATCTTGTCGTTGCGGAACAGCCGATCCTGCAGGATTTTCTCGGCCCGCAGCGCGTCGCGGCGGTGGACGAGGGTGACCTTGCTCGCGTGGTTGGTGAGGTAAAGCGCCTCCTCCACGGCGGTGTTGCCGCCGCCGATCACCGCGACCTCCTTGCCGCGGAAGAAGAATCCGTCGCATGTCGCACAGGCCGAGACGCCGAAGCCCATGAAGCGCTGCTCGCTCTCCAGGCCCAGCCACTTCGCCTGCGCGCCGGTGCAGACGATGACCGTGTCACCGATGTACACATCGCCGGAATCGCCGGTGCAAACGAAGGGCCGCTTACCCAGGTCCACGGCGACGATCATATCGTGAATCAGCCGCGTGCCCACCGCTTGCGCCTGGCCCGCCATCTGCTCCATGAGCCACGGTCCCTGGACAATATCGGCGAAGCCCGGGTAGTTCTCGACATCGGTGGTGATCGTGAGCTGGCCGCCGGGCTCGAGCCCCTGCACCATGATCGGCTCAAGGTTGGCGCGCGCGGCGTAGATCGCCGCGGAGTAGCCGGCGGGGCCGGAGCCGATGATCACGATCCTGCTGCGATGGGTCGTCGCCATGCGCGTCTCCCGTCAAGGCCGGCACGGGCGCCGGCGGCAAGAGTTGCAAACATAGGGGTGGCCACGGCGCCCGTTCAAGGGTTGGCCCGACACGCGAACCAATTCTCGAAGCGCTGGCGCGCGATGGCCGCGTGCCAGCGCGCCCTCAACCACTGCGAGCAAAGCTCTCGGGCCGCGTCATCACCGGCACCGCGAGTGCGGCGACGACCAGGCCGAGAGCCGTGAACTCACTCCAGCCCAGCGGCTCGCCCAGGACCAATGCTCCGCTGAAGAGCCCGATCATGGGGATGCCGAGTGTGCCAACCGTCGCCACACCGGTCGGGAATATCCGCACGATCTCGTAATAGAGGTAATAGCAGATCACGAAGGGCGCAAAGATGTTGTAAATCACCGAAACGAGCGGCCATAGCGACGGAAATTGCACCGTTTTGGCGTCTACGACAGCCGCCGCGATGAAGATCGGCAGGCCGCAGATCAGGCATTGCCAGCCGACCAGCACCCACATGGAGACCTGCCAGTCCGTGCGCTTGAGCGCGACCGTGCCACACGCCCAGCCGATGGCGCCGCATAGCACCAGGAGCGGCCCCAGAGGTGCGCCGCCGAGGGTCTGGGCGTCGGTGGCGATCAACACCCCGAGCCCGGCGGAGCCCAGCGCGAGCGCGCTCATCCGCCGCCAACCCGGTCGCTCGCCAAGCACGGCGTAGCCGATTGGTACGGTCCAGATCGGCATCGTGTAGGCGATGATCGAGGCGCGGCCGGAGGTTGTGTAGACGAGTCCGAATCCGGTCGCGAGGTGCCAGACGGTGATGTTGAAGAAACCGGTAATCAGGAGCGGCCGCCATTGCCGGCGCGGCACCGCGACCGAGCGGCCGATCGCGCGGTGGAGCGCAATGATGATCAAGCCCGCGAAAAAGAGGCAGGTTCCGCGGAAGGTGAGCACCGGAAGCTCGTTGAGCGCGATCTTGAGCATCGGCCAGTTGACGCCCCAGAGCAGCGTCAACGCCGCCAGAAGAACGAAGCCCCGACGCGGCAGCGGCTCCTCGGGGCCCCTAGCCGAGGGCGCCGTGTCTGTCACCGGCGAGGGCGGGCACGCGCGTGACCGGGCACGCCCCGCATGACGTCACTCAAGCTGTATCGCAAGCAGGCCGTCGGCACAGGAGCGCGACCGGCTTGCGGGCTTGCTGCACTGGTCACGTCAGCCCCTGCCCTCTTCATCCCCGCCCGAAAGGACCGGGGGATAGTCCTGCAGTCCCGTTGTAGCCATCATCACGTCCCGGCCGGCCGGCCTCAAGGGTGGCACTCCGATAGCCAGGGCGGTGCATCGCGCATAATTGTCGATATGCGTTTTCTTGCCCCATCACAGAGACATACACATAAATCGAATAAGCATACCATCCCGATAATTCTGCTACTTGTTCCCGGCGTCTCTGGTGCCTAGACTGCCGTGTCGACGCGCGCTTGGCGGGCGGGCGGCAATCGCAGATCGCCATTGTGTCTGCGGGTTGTTCGTGGCCAGCGCGTGCGGCAACCACATTTCAGACTGGAGGACGGGATGAGCTTCAGGAAAATTGCCGGCGCCGTCGCGGTGGCCGGCGCGCTGGTGGCGATGGGCGCGATTCCGGGCCAAGCAGCGACACTCGACGACGTGAAGGCCGCAGGCACGCTCAAGTGCGGCATCAACACCGGCCTGCCGGGCTTTGCCTACACCGACGACGCGGGCAACTGGACCGGCTTCGACGTGGCCTACTGCCGGGCGATGGCGGCCGCCGTACTCGGCGATGCCAACGCGATTTCCTTTGTCAACTTGACCGGCAAGACCCGCTTCCCGGCGCTGGCGTCGGGCGAGATCGACGTACTGTCGCGCAACACCACGTGGACCTATTCGCGCGACGTCGACCTCGGCTTCACCTTCATCGGCGTCAGCTACTATGACGGCCAGGGCTTTATCGGCCGCACGGCGCTCGGCATCAGCAGCGCCACCGAGCTCGACGGCGCTTCGGTCTGTATCCAGACCGGCACGACCACCGAGCTGAACCTTGCGGACTTCTTCCGGGTCAACGGCATCTCCTACGAGCCGGTGCCGATCGAGACCAACGCCGAAGCCCGTGCCGCCTACGAGGCGGAGCGTTGCGACGTTTACACGACGGATGCGTCCGGTCTGGCCGCGACACGGACCACCTTCGAGGACCCCAGCATGCACATGGTGTTCCCGGAGATCATCTCGAAGGAGCCGCTGGGTCCGTTGGTACGCCAGGGCGACGACCAGTGGGCGGACATCGCGCGCTGGACGTTGAATGCGCTGATCACGGCTGAGGAGCTCGGCGTGACCCAGGCGAACGTGGGCGAGATGGCCGCAGCCGCAGGCGACCATCCCGAGATCAACCGGATGCTTGGGTCGGAAGGCTCGCTCGGCGAGATGCTGGGCCTTGACGCCGATTGGGCGGCCCGTGCGATCGCGGCGGAAGGCAACTACGCCGAGATCTTCGACCGCTACATCGGCAAGGACAGCCCGCTTGCTCTCGGGCGGGGTCTCAACGCCCTCTACACCGACGGTGGCATCCTCTATTCGCCTCCGTTCCGTTAGAATCGAGCATCACCGTCCCGCCCGGGCAGCCGGGCGGGACGGTGACCTTTTCTGACCAGTGCTTACTTGAGACAAGAGACACTTTTCCGTTGAGGTGAGGAGGGCGGCGCCACCGTGAGTGAAAAACCGGCGCCTCCACGTGGCGGCGGCTTCGATATTAGCCGCGCATGGACCGACGAGCGCGCCCGCGGCGTCATCTTCCAGATTCTGATGGTTCTCGGGGTGGCGGGATTCGCTGCCTTCATTGTCTTGAACACGATCACGAACCTCGAGGAGGCCGGCCTCTCCTCCGGCTACGGCTTCCTCTTCGACACCGCCAACTTCGATATCAATCAGCGCCTTCTCGATTACGCATCGACCTCGACCTACGGTCAGGCGTTCGTGATCGGTGCGCTCAACACCGTCCTCGTCGCCGTGATGGGTGTCATCGCTGCGACGGTCATCGGCTTCTTGGCAGGCGTCCTCAGGCTCTCCAACAACTTCCTGGTGAGCAGTATCGTCACGGTCTGGGTCGAGTTCACCCGCAACGTCCCGGTCCTGCTGCAGATCATCTTCTGGTGGCTGATCATGCTGGCGCTGCCAAGGGTGAATGACAGCCTTTCGCTCGGCGATGCGGCCTTTCTCAACAACCGCGGCATTTTCTTGCCCGCGCCCATCTTCGAGGACGGCTCGGCGATCGTGCTGGCGATGATCCTGGTGGGCGTGGTCGCAGCCCTTCTGATCAGGCGCTGGGCGAGAAAGCGCCAGGATGCGACCGGCCAGACCTTCCCGGTCGGCTGGGTCGGGCTCGGACTGATCGTGGGCCTCCCGGTGATCGTCTATTTCGCCCTTGGCCAGCCGCTCGACTTCGACTTACCGGAGAAGAAGCGCTTCAACTTGAAGGGCGGCTTCAACATCACGCCGGAGCTGGTGGCGCTCTGGCTGGCGCTCTCCACCTACACCGGCGCCTTCATCTCCGAAAACGTGCGTGGCGGGATACTCTCGGTCTCCAAGGGACAGACCGAGGCGGCCGGCGCGCTCGGGCTGAGGCGCGGGCTGACCATGCGCAAGATCATCCTGCCGCAGGCGCTGCGGGTGATCATTCCGCCGATGACCAGCCAGTACCTGAACCTGACCAAGAACTCCTCGCTGGCCGTCGCCATCGGCTATCAGGATATCGTCTCGATCGGCGATACCATCCTCAACCAGAGCGGCCAGGCGCTTGAGGTGATCTCCCTCTACATGGTGTTCTATCTGGTCCTGAGTCTGCTCACGTCCGCCTTCATGAACTGGTACAACAAGCGCATCGCGCTCGTGGAACGATGACCAAGCTTGCCTTCCATCGCAGCCGGGCGGAGATGCTGCCGGAGCGGCCGCCGCCGCTCACCAGCACAGGCGTCATCGGCTGGTTGCGGGCAAACCTGTTCTCCAACTGGCTGAGCACGGCGCTCACACTGGCTTCGATCGCCGTGCTCGCACTGATCGTGCCGGGCCTGATCGATTGGGCCTTCATCGACGCGACGCTTACTGGCGAACTCGGCAAGGACTGCCCCAGCAAGGGGGCGTGCTGGGCCTGGCTCGACCAGCGCATCACCCAGTTCTTCTACGGCTTCTACCCGGCCGACTCTTATTGGCGCGTGAACATATGCATCGCCCTGCTGGTGCCGGCGCTCGCCTATATGCTGTTCGACCAAATGCCCTATTCCCGCTACGGGCGCTGGTTCTCGCTCGCCTATCCCGTGATTGCGGCAATCCTGCTGGTCGGCGGCCTCGGCCTCGATGTCATCCGCACCGACCAGTTCGGCGGCTTCATGCTCAACCTCATCGCCGGCCTCGTCGGCATCGTGCTCTCGCTGCCCATCGGGATCCTGCTGGCGCTGGGGCGGCGCTCGCGCATGCCGATCGTCCGGATGTTCTCGGTCTGGTTCATCGAATTCATCCGCGGCGTGCCGCTGATCACGCTGCTCTTCGTTGCGATCATCCTCCTGCCCCTCTTCCTGCCGCCGCAGGTCACGCTGGATCAGCTGATCCGCGTGATGATCATCATCACGGTGTTCGCCTCCGCCTACATGGCCGAGGTGATTCGCGGCGGACTGCAGGCGATTCCGAACGGCCAGTACGAGGCAGGCCAGGCGATGGGGCTCGGCTACTGGCAATCAATGCGCCTGATCATCCTGCCGCAGGCGCTCAAGATCTCGATTCCAGGGATCGTCAACACCTTCATCGGTCTCTTCAAGGACACCACGCTGGTCATCATCATCGGCCTGTTCGACATCCTCGGGCAGGCGCGCCTCCTCCAGACCAATCCCGATTGGCTGGGCAAAGTCGATTACGAGACCTTCCTGCTGGCGGCGCTCTTCTTCTTCGTTATCTGCTTCAGCATGTCGCGCTACTCGCTCAATCTCGAGAAGCGCCTGGACACCACGAGACGCTAGGGAGGCACCATGGCGGAGGCTGATGTCGCGCCGGGCGGCGCCGAAGACCCGATCATCGAGATTACCGGCCTCAACAAGTGGTTCGGCCAGTTCCACGTGCTGCGCGACATCGACCTCACGGTGGAGCGAAGGGAGCGCATCGTCATCTGCGGGCCTTCGGGGTCGGGCAAGTCGACGCTGATCCGCTGCATCAACAGGCTGGAGGAGCATCAGGAAGGCCAGGTGGTCGTCGATGGCGTGGAGCTTACGCACAACCTCAAGAACATCGACGCCATCCGCCGCGAAGTCGGCATGGTGTTCCAGCAGTTCAACCTGTTTCCGCACCTGACCGTGCTGGAGAATTGCACCCTCGCTCCGATCTGGGTGCGCAGGATGCCCAAGGCCGAGGCACAGCAGACGGCGATGGAGTATCTGGAGCGGGTCAAGATTCCGGAACAGGCCTTGAAGTATCCCGGCCAGCTTTCCGGCGGTCAGCAGCAGCGCGTGGCGATCGCCCGCTCGCTCTGCATGAAGCCCAACATCATGCTCTTCGACGAACCCACCTCGGCGCTGGACCCCGAGATGATCAAGGAGGTGCTGGAGGTCATGGTCGACCTCGCGCAAAGCGGCATGACCATGCTCGTCGTTACCCACGAGATGGGCTTCGCCTCGCAGGTCGCCAACCGGGTCATCTTCATGGACGAGGGGCAGATCGTCGAGCAGAACACGCCCGACGAGTTCTTCAACAATCCCCAGTCCGACCGCACCAAGCTCTTCCTGAGCCAGATCCTCTAGAATCGTCTTCGACCGTCGCCGCCTGTTACTGGGGGGTAAGCCGGCTCAGTCAGTCGAAGAGGCTGCCGATGTTCTTCAGAATGCTGTCGCCGATGTAGAGCGCCAACGCCTGGATGGTTGAGGTGGGGTTCACTGCGCCGGCGGTGACGAAAATGCTGCCGTCCACGATGAACAGGTTGTGCACGTCGTGGCAGCGCCCCCAGCCGTTGACCACCGAGCGCTCGGGATCGTTCCCCATGCGCGCCGTGCCCATCTGGTGCCATCCGGCGCGCCACCAGACCTCGCCGCCTGCGCCCATCACCTTCGTTGCGCCGGCGGCCAGCAGCGCTTCCTCGGCGCGGGCCTCGCCGTGGGCGATCATCCTTCGCGTGTTGTCATCCACCCTGTAGGTGATCTTCGGCGCCGGAATACCGTCGCTGTCGGCAAGCTCGGGGTCCAGGGTCACCGAGTTGGTCTCGCGCGGGAGATCTTCGGTGACGATGGTGAGCCCGGCCGAGTGGGGATAGACCTCGTCCATCAGGTGCCGGTGCTCCGCCCCCCAGGGTACGGGGTTGTCGAAGCAGACGCCGCCGAGGGCCCAGGTCATCGGCGTGATCCAGCGGCTGGCTTGCAGCCCGTAGCCACGCACGAAATCCCGAGACGGATCGGTTTCGTAGAATTCGTGACTGAAAATGCTGCATCCCATCGGTCCCTTGAAGCCCTCCATCGGCTCGTCGAATACGCCGGAGATGCCGGTGAGCGGATGGAACATCAGGTTCTTCCCCACGAGGCCGCTGCGATTGGCGACACCGTCGGGGAAGCGGTGGGATGTCGAGTTGAGCATGAGCCGGGGCGTGCCGATGCCGTTACATGCGAGCACGACGAGCTCCGCCCGTTGGCGCTGCAGCCGGCCCTCGGAGTCGTGATAGAGCACGCCACTCGCCATGCCGTGCTCGTCGAGCGTGACCTCGCGCACCCGGCAGCCGGTGCGCAGTTCCACGCCCGCACGCAGCAGGACGGGCCAGTACGTCAGGTTCGCGCTGGACTTGGCGCCGGTGGCGCAGCCGAGGTCGCAGGTGCCGGCGTTGACGCACTTCGCCCGCCCGTCGTAGTCGCGGCTGAGGATCGCTGCATCCGATGGCCACCAGTGCCAGCCCTGGCGATTGAAGCCCCGTGCCAGCGTCTGGCCCAGTTTGCCGAGCGGAAGCGGAGGAAGCGGCGGCTCGTAGTGAGGGTAGGCCGGGTTCCCAGCCAGGCCTGAAGTCCCCGTGATGCGGTCGTTCGTCGCGTAGTAGGGCTCCAGCGTCGCGTAATCCACCGGCCAGTCATCGCCCACCCCGTCCAGAGAACGGGTGCGAAAATCCGAGGGATGCATGCGCGGCCAATGCGCCGAGAAGTTGATCGTCGAGCCGCCGACGGCGTTGAAGTTGGCCGGCGTGATCGGGGAGTCGGCCGCGTTGACGGGGTAGTCCTGCGGCAGTCGACGCACATTGGGGTCGATGCTGAACTCGGCATAGCGGCTGAGCTCGTAGTCCGGCTTGCGGCTGGGATAGACCGCGTCGCTCAACATCGGCCCCTGCTCCAGGCAGAGGATGCGCATGCGCGAGCCCAGCAGCGACCAGGCCAAGGCCGCGCCCGACGGACCTGCGCCCACGATCAGCACATCGACGGGATTGTCGCTCATACCGGCTTCCCTGCGTGCTCAGCTCAGGCGGTAGCAGCCGCCCCGCGCGCGCACCGGGGCCAGCATCGCCTCGAGTTCGTCCGGATCGTCCTCGGGCAGTTCGTAGCCATCCGGCTGCGTCGGGTGGTTGGAGAGGCCGAAGTGGGGGCGAACGTCCGGGCGGCTGTAATAGCCCATGTAGGTGTGCCTGAGCAGCGCCGTAAACGCGTCGGGCTCCGCCCCTTCCAGCGCCTCGACGATGGCGATGCGGCCTGCAGCATCCATCGCGTCGAAGCTCCCGCCGCGGCATTCCTCCGGGGCCGCGGCCCGTGTCAGGACCGTGCGAATCAGGGCGGCGAGTGCGGGATCGTCCGATGCCTTTCGGGCCAGAAACTCGACAACACCCAGCCTGCCCGCCGCCGGGACCCGTCCATCTGCGCTCGCCGGCACGATCTCGTCGAGAAGGCCCTCCAACAAGCGGCCTTCGGCCTCATTCCAGGGTGCTTGGTCAGTCATGCGCCGTCACCTCTGCAGCAGTCGGGCCCATGTCCGTCGGTGGACGTGAGCGGGACTGCGTCCGCCCGCTCGGCATGATCAGTTGCAGCGCCTGCATGGTGCAGTCAAGGCCACAAGCCGCCCCTGCTCGGCGTGTGACGCGATGGCGGGGGACGCGTTGTTGCTGACGCCACGGGGGGAGAGCGGCTTTACGCTCGGGCGGGCGGTATGCGAGGTTGGGGCATGACCGACCTTACCCGCATCGGCGGCAACGTGCTCTCGGGAATGCCGCTCGACCGGGCCGCGCATCTGCGGACCGACGCGGCATGGCTCAAGGCCCGTTTCGACGACCCATCCACACGCTACGTCGCCATCTGGCGGCAGAACGCCGTCGTCCGCCTGGGCCCGGAGCCGCGCCCCGTCATCCACTACCGCGAAACCCTCGACGGGCTGCTTGACGACGGTGCCGAACCCTCGCTGCTGGGTGTGGAGGTCGAGGACGGCGCCGTCGGCGCGGCGCACTTCGTGGTCGATCTCTCCCATGTGGAGGCCGAGGCCCTGGTCGCACGCTCGCCCGGCGGCGAGATGATGGACCTGCGCGAGTTGGTGCAAATCGTACCGGGGCCCGATTCCGCGCTGATCGCTTACGCCCGGGGGCTCACCTACTGGCACCGCCGGCATCGCTTCTGTGGCGCCTGCGGTGCTGCTGCGGCGGCACTCGAGGCCGGCCACCAACGGCGCTGCACCAACGAGGATTGCGGCGCGGTCCATTTTCCGCGCACTGACACGGCGGTAATCACGCTGGTCCACGACGGCGACGACTGTCTTCTCTGCCGACAGTCGCGCTGGCCGCCGGGGATGCACTCGACCCTTGCCGGCTTCCTGGAACCCGGCGAGAGCCTGGAGGAGTGCGTGGCCCGCGAGATCGAGGAGGAGAGCGGAATCCGCGTGGGCGATGTCCGCTACCACTCCTCGCAGCCCTGGCCCTTCCCCGGCACGCTCATGGTGGGCTTCATGGCGCAAGCGCTCTCCCGCGAGATCGCGGTCGACGAGACCGAGCTGGAGTACGCCCACTGGTATCCGCGGCGGCAGTTGCTCGGCCGCCGGGACAGTGACGACTTCCGCCTGCCGGGCCGCTATTCGATCTCCCGCCGCCTGATCGAGGACTGGCTCGCCGGCCGTATGCCGCCCTGAGTCTGCTGCATTGCAGCGGGCGCGTTGACAGCAGCCCAAGGCCCGCTTATACAGCGGCGGCCCCGGCGATCGCGAGAGACTGAGCCGGGGGCGGAGACGGGCGTGAAACGGACCTATCAGCCGAGCAACATCGTGCGCAAGCGCCGCCACGGCTTCAGGCAGCGCATGAAGACCGTGACTGGTCGGCGCGTGCTCGCGCGCAGGCGCGCCAAGGGGCGGAAGCGCCTGGCCGTCTAGGATTGGCGGGGCTCGGCCTCGTTCATCGCTGTTCCTCGGACACTCTGGCAGGCCGACATCGAGTGTCGGGGTGTGCAATCACATGTCATCGCTGGACCCGTTTGCGCGCGATACGACGAAGGTGCGTGGTGGTAGGGTGAGGTCGATGCGCATCGCCACGCTCAAGAAGCGGCAGGACTTTCTGCGGGTACGGGCGGCAGCGCGCCGTTGGGCTGCACCTGGGCTGGTGCTGCAGGCAGCGCCGGCGCCGGAAGCGGATGCCGAGGAGGGGCTGGTGCGGGTCGGCTACACCGCAAGCCGCCGGATCGGCAATGCAGTCGCGCGCAACCGTGCCAAGCGCCGATTGCGTGCGGCGGTGGCCCATGTTATGCCGGCTTCGGCGCAATGCGGCTGCGACTACGTCGTCATCGCGCGTGCTGCCACGTTGACCCGTCCGTTCGACGCATTGACCGGCGATCTGGCCGCGGCGTTGGCGCGTGTGGGCGCGCGGGCCGACGATCGAAGACCCGGCCGGAGCCGGCGGTCCACCGCCGACCGGTTGCGCAAAGCGGGCCCGAGAGCGGGAGACGCATGAGACCGATCGCGTTACTGATCGTGGGCCTGATCCGCGGATACCAGTATTTCATCTCGCCACTCTTGCCGCCGAGCTGCCGGTTCGAGCCGACCTGCTCGCACTACGCGATGACGGCGCTCAAGCAGCACGGCGTGGTCCTGGGCCTCGCGCTGGCGACCTGGCGTATCCTCCGCTGCAATCCCTACTGCACCGGCGGGGTGGATGAGGTGCCCGAGCGTCCGCTCCGCATCTTGAGCACTCCCTGGAGGCGCGCCCCGCGCTAACCGGGGCGAGCGAGCGATTCATGTTCGGCAGCGGCGCAGACAAACGCAATCTCATCATCGCGATCGGCGCGATCTTCGTGGTCCTCGTCGGCTGGCAATTCCTCATGCCGGCACTCTTTCCGCCAGACGAGCGCCCCCGGCGCGTCGCCGAGCAGCCCGCGCCGGGAACGGCGCCGCCGTCGCTGGATCAGGTGGCGCCCAGCGCAGACGCCCCGGCCCAGGCCGAGCTGGGCCAGGCGGGCATCGCGAGTCCCCGCATTCAGATCGAGTCACCCAGGCTCAGCGGTTCGATCGCACGCCTCGGCGGGCGCATCGATTCGATCACGCTCCTCGATTATCGCGAAGAGGCGGACGAGGAGAGCCCCAACATCGTGCTGCTCCAGCCCCGCGACGCGACACGGCCCTATTTCGCCGATTTCGGCTGGATCACCGCAGCCCAGGGGATCCCGCTGCCGCAGCCCGACACCCTTTGGGCGGCCGACAAGTCCACCGTCGCGCCGGGCCGGCCGGTCACGCTCCGCTGGGACAACGGCGCCGGACTTCAGTTCACGCGCAAGATCGACATCGACGAGAATTTCGTCTTCACCGTCACCCAATCTGTCCTCAACACCACCGGTGCGCCGCTCGCGCTCACGCCATACTCGCGGATCGCGCGGTTCAGCGACGCCACCGAATCCATCCTGCCCTTCAAGCCGCTCTTCATCTTCCAGGATGGCGCCCTCGGCATCTTCGGCGACGACTATCGCGAGGCCGACTACGACGACATGCGCGATGCTTACGATTCCGCAGTCGCGAACCCTCGCGCGGGTCAGGATTACCACTACGACGCGACTGGCGGCTGGTTGGGATTGACCGACAAGTACTGGCTGGTGGCGCTGATTCCCGATCAACAAGTACCCTTCCGCGGCAGCTTCGAGTACGTACCGGTCGACAACGGCCAGGCAGATTCCTTCCAGACCATCTACGAGGCCGAAGCGCTCACGGTAAATCCGGGCCAGTCGGTCTCGCTCACCTCGCACCTCTTCACCGGGGCCAAGGAGATCAGCCTCCTCGATGACTACGAGGAGTCGCTGGGTGCAGACCGCCTGGACCTCTCGGTCGATTTCGGTCCGGCCTGGTTCCTGTCGAAGCCGATGTTCTACGTCATCGACTTCTTCAACCGGGCGACCGGCAACTTCGGCGTCGCGATCCTGCTGCTGACCATCTGCGTGCGGGTGCTTCTGTTCCCGCTGGCCAACAAGGCCTACGCGTCCATGAGCCGGATGCGCAAGCTGCAGCCGGAGATGATCCGCCTGCGCGAGCGCTTCAAGGACGACAAGCAGCGGATGAACAGCGAGCTGATGAAGCTCTACCGCGAGCAGAAGGCCAACCCGGTGGCCGGCTGCCTGCCGCTGCTCGCGCAGATTCCGGTGTTCTTCGCCCTCTACTACATGCTCTTCGTCACCATCGAGATGCGGCACGCGCCCTTCTTCGGCTGGATCCACGATCTCTCCGCACCGGACCCGATGACCTTCATTACCGGCTTTGGCCTCCTCGATTGGCCAGCGCCGGAGTTCCTGCTGGTCGGCATCTGGCCGCTCATCTTCGGGGCGACCATGTGGCTGCAGATGAAGCTGAATCCGCAGCCGATGGAGCCGATTCAGCAGAAGATCATGATGGCGCTGCCCATCATTTTCCTCTTCCTGTTCGCGCGCTTCCCGGCAGGGCTGGTGGTCTACTGGACCTGGAACAACGTGCTCTCCATCGCCCAGCAATGGCTGATCATGCGGCGTATGGGCATCACCCGCCAGAGCCTCGCCGAGGACGCGGAGAAGATCAAAAAGATCAAGGAAGCGGCGGAGAAGGGCACGCTGCTAAAGCCAAGCCGCTCTTCCCGCAAGAAGACCAAGCGCGCCGACCCGGCCAAGGAAGGCGCGCGTGCCGGCGCCGAGGGCTCGGCGCAGCGCGAGGCTGGGACACAGCGGGACAGCGCCGCACGTGCCCGCAAGGCCCAGCCCCGGACAAGCAAGGCACGGCGCGACGATGCACCGCGCCGGGATGGCGAAAAGAGTCGGGACGGTGCCGCACGCCGCGATGAGGCGCCCCGCCGCAAGTCCGGCTCTGCGGCATCCAGCGGCGGCGGGCAGAAGTCTCGTACCAAGAGCACCACTCGTCCGCGCGCCGAGCGCAAGAGCGAGACGAAGAACGAGGCGAAGGGCGAAACCCGCAGCACCACATCGTCGGCCAAGCGCGTCACCGCCGAGCGAGCGCGGATGGCGCGACGGAAGGCTCTGGCCCGCAAGCAAAAGCAGAAGGCTGCGAGCCGGCGCAAGCCGGCGCCTGCGGCCGGCCAGCCGACGAGCATGATGGAGCGTCTTAAGGCGGGTCTCGGGATTCCCCCGGCCGAAGGGGAGGCCGCGCCGCCGCCACGGCCCCGAACCCGGGAGAAGCCCAAGAAGTCGCGACGCCAGCGCAAGGCGGAGCGCGCCGCCGCCCGCGCCACGGTCGAGAGCGACGTTCCCACTGACGCAGACGACGATGCGGCGGCTGCGGACGCGGCCCCTGCCGATGAAGTCCCCGCCGATGAGGCTCCGGCTGCGGCTGAGGCGGTGAGCGGGGATGCAGCCGAGGATGACGGTGCGCCCGCGCCTGAGACATCCCCCGACACACCCGCCGACGGCGGCGAATGGACGAGCCAGGACCGGCCGAGGCCCCGGCGGCAGAGAACGCGGAAGCGCGCCAGGCGGCGTTAGAGGCCGGCCGCCGGTTGTTCGCGCGGCCCTGCCGCTTCGTCGCGGGCGTCGTCGGTCTCGACGGCATGCCCGCGCCTGCGCTGCCCGAGATCGCCTTTGCCGGCCGTTCCAATGCGGGCAAGTCGAGCCTCGTCAACGCGGTGACGGGCAGGCGCGCGCTGGCGCGCACCTCCAACACGCCAGGGCGCACTCGGGAGCTGAATTTCTTCGACCTCGACGGCCGCCTCATGCTCGTCGACCTGCCAGGCTACGGCTACGCCGCGGCCTCCAAGACCAAGATCAATGCCTGGACCCGTCTGGCGGAGGCCTATCTGCGCGGCCGGCCGACGCTTCAGCGTGTCTGCCTGCTGCTCGACGCGCGGCGCGGCATCACCGCGGCCGACGAGCCTGTCATGGCCGCCTTCGATCAGAGCGCGGTGTCATTCCTCGCGGTGCTGACCAAGTGCGACAAGCTCGCTCCGGAGGCGCTGACAGCGCAGATTGCCGCCATCGAGGCGGCGCTCGCCACCCACGTCGCCGCGTATCCTTCGCTGATCTCCACCAGCGCGCGCACCGGAGACGGCATCGCGGCGCTCAGGAGCCATCTCGCGGCGCTGGCCACGGCGGAGAGAATAGGCTAGTCATCCGCGGCCGGCCGGCGCCCCGCAGTGCGCCGGCGCCTGCGACCGACCGGGCACCCCCATGCAGCGCATCAGCGACACCAAGCATTGGCTGCGCACCGCCGCCACGATCTCGGAGGCGTTGCCCTATATGCGGCGCTTCGCGGGCCGGAGCCTGGTTATCAAGTATGGCGGTCACGCCATGGGCGATGCCACGCTCGCCCAGAGCTTCGCGCGCGACGTCGTGTTGCTGAAGCAGGTCGGCATCAACCCGGTGGTGGTCCACGGCGGCGGCCCGCAGATCGCCAGGATGCTTGCCCGCCTCGGGATCGAGAGCGACTTCGTCGACGGCTTGCGCGTCACCGACGCGGCGGCGATCGAAGTCGTCGAGATGGTGCTCTCCGGCGCCATCAACAAGCAGATCGTCAGCACAATCAGCGCAGAGGGCGGCACGGCAGTCGGCCTCAGCGGCAAGGACGGCCGGCTGATCGAGGCGACACCGCTCAAGCGGCGTGTGCGCGATGCCGAGACCGGTGCCGAGCGTGTGGCCGACCTCGGCTTCGTCGGCGAACCGGGGCACATCAACGTCGAGCTGCTGGGCCACCTGGGTGACTCCGACATCATCCCCGTCATCGCGCCGATCGGCGTGGGCGCCGGCGGCGAAACCTACAACATCAATGCCGATACCGCGGCGGGCGCCATTGCGTCCGCACTTTCCGCCATCAAGCTGCTGCTGCTCACCGACGTCCCCGGCGTGCTCGACGGTGACGGCGCGCTCATCAGCCAGATGACCACAGACGAGGCGCGCCGAATGCTGACGGGTGGCGCGGTCAGCGGCGGCATGATCCCGAAGCTCGAGACCTGCCTCGCGGCGATCGAGCGCTCGACCGGGGCCGCCCACATCCTGGACGGCCGCGTGCCGCACGTGATCCTCCTGGAGCTCTTCACCGAGCACGGCACCGGCACCATGATCGTACCGGAATAAGAAAGCTCCCGACGCCTGAGATCCGGCCCGTTATGCGGAATGGAGCAAGCACCCGCCGCTTGAGGGTCAAGGATACAACCGCGGCCTGGCGAGTTGACGCTCGCCGGGGAGCGCTCTAGTGTTTCGGACGCGGGTGGGGGATGGAATTTTTGTAGCCCGCAGCAATAACAACAGCGTCTTTTTCATGTCGGAGTTGAAGAAGGCGAGCGACCGGCTTGAGCAGGCCGTGGACCGGCTCGACAAGGCGCTCGCAAACGGACAGCTACCGGAAGAGGACGCGCACGCGCCAGCACTGGCGAGCGCGATTTCCGCCGTCGAGCGGGAACGAGATGGGCTGCGCGCCGATCTCGAGAACCTCAGAGTGGAGCGGGCACGGCTTGCGCGGGCGCTGACGGACGCCAGGGAGCGCCAGGCCACCACGCGTCAGGCCAACGAAGCGGTGGCCGAACGGCTCGACGACGCGATCGGGTCGCTCCGCGCAATTCTGGGGGTCTAGATGGGCGAGGTTGCGGTCACCATCGGCGGGCGGCGCTATCCGGTCTCCTGCGACGACGGCCAGGAAGAGCATGTCGCCAAGCTCGCAGCCTACGTCGATCGCCGAGCGCAGGAGCTGGTGGAGACCGTGGGCCGGGTCGGCGAGGTCCGCCTCCTGCTCATGGCCAGCCTCGTCGTCGCCGACGAGCTGGCCGACGCCTACGACGAGCTCGACCGGCTGCAATCGCAGGCGAGGATCGCCGAGCGCAGGGCCCGCGTCGACGCCGAGGCGGCGCTCGAGGCCAAGTTCGCGCCGCTCGTGGGCGCCCTCGCCGAGCGCATCGAGAACATTGCCGGACGACTAGAGAAAGATTAGATTTCCTTTCGGACGGTTACTGCCGGATTAGTCGCACCGACTGTTTCCCGCGGTCAATTATCGCTTCTCGGGAGCTGTCCCTGCTGAGGCCGCGGTCTTGGCAATACGGCGCCCACCTGGTCTCTTCGGCCTGGAGGAAGCTCTGGGTGCGACGGTTCAGGCGGTGCCGTCCTTTTCTTTTCGCAGGAACCGGCCGTGTCTCACAGCGCTGCCATCCATGACCGCAAGCAGGCGCTGCGTGAGTATGCGCTGGCGCGGCGCAGGTCCGCGCGGCGGGCCGCGGGGCCGGGCGCAGGCGTGCGGGCCGCCAACCACTACCTGGCCGCAGTTGCCACGCCTGCGGGCGCGGTGATCTCCGGCTATTGGGCAATCCGGGACGAGATCGACGCCATGCCCCTGTTGGCGCGGCTTGTCGGCGCCGGCTTCGTCTGCTGCCTGCCCTCCGTGGTCGGCAAGGGCGAGGCGCTCCAGTTTCGCGTCTGGACGCCGGGCGCCGCACTTTCGCGCGGGCCGTTTCGTATTCCCGAACCCGCGGAGGACGCCGCGCCAGCCCAACCGACTCACCTGCTGGTGCCGCTGCTGGCCTACGACCGCGACGGATACCGCCTGGGCTACGGCGGCGGCTACTACGACCGCTCCCTGCGTGCGATGCGCCAAACGCGCCCGATCGTCACCGTGGGCCTCGCCTATACCGAGCAGCTCATGCAGGGCCTGCCGCGCGAAGAGCATGACGAGCCGCTGGACTGGATCGTGACCGAGCGGGGCGCCATGCCGATCGCTCCGCGCGCGGCCTGATCGCGACCGCGAGGGGAGCGGCACGATGCGTATTCTGTTCTGCGGCGATGTCGTCGGCCGCCCCGGCCGCGATATCCTGACGGAACACCTGCCGGGCCTGCGCGAGGAGCTCGCCCTCGACCTGGTGATCGTGAACGGCGAGAACGCCGCCGGCGGCTTCGGCATCACCGCGGAGATCTGCCGCGGGCTCTATCAGGTGGGCGCCGACGTGATCACCCTCGGCAACCACGCCTGGGACCAGCGCGGAACCGAGAGCTACATCGAGACCGACCGGCGGCTGGTCCGCGCCCGCAACTACCCGAAGGGCACGCCCGGCAGCGCCGGCGCGTTGCTGCGCACGCGGGACGGCCGCTCGGTCTTCGTCTTCCAGGTGCTCACGCAGCTCTTCATGGATCCGATCGGCGAGCCCTTCGCCTGCGTCGAGGAGACGCTGCAGGAGCACCGGCTTGGGCAGTCGGTGGATGCGATCGTGCTCGACATCCACGGCGAGGCGACGAGCGAGAAGCAGGCGCTCGCGTACCTCGCCGACGGCCGGGTGTCGCTGGCGGCGGGCACCCACACCCATGTGCCGACCGTCGATCACCGCATCCTGCCCGAGGGGACGGCCTACATCTCGGACGTCGGCATGTGCGGCAGCTACGAATCGATCATCGGGCTTGCCGTCGACGCGCCCCTCGCCCGCTTCACGCGGAAGCGCCCCGGCCCCCGGGCGGCGCCCGCCGAGGGCGAGGCAACCCTTTGCGCCGTCCTGATCGAGACCGACGACGACACCGGGCTCGCCCGCCATGTCGGCGTGCTGCGGCGAGGCGGCGTGCTTCACCCCTCCTCTCCGATGTGAGCAAGCGCCGCAGACTCATCGGGCCAACGCTACGACGGCAGACTTGATCGAGGGTCGTCGCGGTAATACCATATTTTGGTACGCGAGGCGGGGGCATCCACATGGCGCGCAATACGTCGGTCTCTCTTGGAGACCACTTCGTGGGCTTCATAGATGAACGCGTCGCATCCGGACGCTACAACTCGGCCAGCGACGTAATCCGTGCCGGATTGCGATTGCTCGAAGAGCATGAAACCAGAGTGGAGGCTCTGCGCGAAGCTCTGGTCGAGGGCGAACGTTCCGGATCCGCCAGCCCCTTCGATTTTGACGAGTTCATCGACCGCAAGAAGTCCGCCTGAACGACGTGGCCGGCTTCGCGCTCTCACCGGCGGCTCAGGCCAATCTCGAAGAGATTTGGGATTACACGGTCGGCGATGGGGCGAGGCGCAGGCCGAGCGCTATACGCGGGACATCCAGGCGGCGTGTGAAGCGTTGAGCCGTGGCACCTTGATCGGTCTATCGGCCGAAGACATCCGGGCCGGATACAGGAAGATCGGGGTGGGCTCCCACGTCATGTACTTCCGTGAGCGCGAGGGCACGCTTGAAATCGTGCGCATCCTGCACCGGCGCATGGACGTTGCCCGACACATATAGGGCAACGTCGCGACTCTCGAATTGAGGCGCTGGAGCGTATCCGTTTCACACGGAAACACGCACCTTCGGTGCTAAGTAGCTGATTCGATTGCGATGGTCTTCCGTTTCTATTGCCACCGGGCGCGGAATGCAAGCCCGTTCCGCACCCCGCTGCAACAGATCGGGGACGCGCGATCATGCCACCCATCCGACTCACCCAGCGCAGGGTCGACGCCCTTCGGCCCCGCCGCAAGGTGCGCGATATCCGGGACGCCGAGCTGAAGGGGTACGGCGTCCGGGTCATGCCCTCCGGCGCCAGGCGCTACTTCATCCACAGCCAGCACAGGGGCAAGCGGGTCTGGAAGATCATAGGCGACGCGGCGACGATCGCCGAGCCCGAGGCGCGGGCCAGGGCCAGGTCGATGCTCGCCGCACTGCGCGACGGCCGGGAGCCCGACGCGGCTGATCCCGGCGGCAGTCTCTTCGAAACAGTCGCCGAGGAGGTCTTCGACCGCTACGGGCGCCGCTGGAAGCCGCGCACCATGGACGTGAACCGGAACTACCTCCGCCGGCAGATCCTGCCCTTCTTCGCGGGCAGGCCCATCGGAGAGATAACCCGGGAGGACGTGCGGGCCTGGTTCCGCGGGCTCCACGCGACGCCCGCCGCCGCGAACCGCTCGGCGCCGATCCTCTCGGTCATCATGCAGCAGGCCGAGGCCTGGGGATACCGCCCGGAGAACAGCAACCCCTGCGCCGGCATCCGCCGCTTCCGGCAGGGGCGATCCGAGCGCTTCCTGACCCCCGAGGAGTATCGCCGTCTCGCCGCAGTGCTGGGTCGGCACGAGGCCGACCGCCCCCTGCACGTGGCCGCCCTGCGCCTGTTGCTCCTCACCGGGTGTCGCAAGGCGGAGATCCTGACCCTCCAATGGCGCTCCTACCGGGAGGGGCGGCTCTATCTGCGCGACAGCAAGACCGGCCCGCGCACGGTCTGGCTGTGCGAAGCGGCTCGCGGCGTCCTCGACCGCCTGCCCCGTTCGTCTGGATTTGTCTTCCCGATCGCGGGTCGGCGTACCCCGTGGCTGTGGCTGGATTACTTCTGGCGCGGCGTGAGGGAGGAGGCCGGGCTGCAGGATGTTCGCCTCCACGACATCAGGCATTCGTACGCCAGCATCGCGCTGCTCTGCGGCGAGAGCGTGCGCGCCGTCGGCCGCCTGCTCGGTCACGAGAAGGCGTCGACCACCCTGAAATACGCCCACCTGTCCGACGCCACGGTCCGCGAGGCGGTCGAGACCCTGTCTCCCGTCCTGTCGGGGAGGCAGGCGTGAAGGGGCGGAAGGTCCGGCTGACCGACGCGGGCGTCGGCAGGTTGAAGCCGGACACGACGGAATACGCGGTCTGGGACAGCGTGGTGTCCGGCCTCGGCGTGCGGGTACGCCCGTCCGGGCATCGCAGCTTCGTCTGGCACGGGCGCGTCCAGGGAGAGCCGGTCAGGACGACCGTCGGCCCGGCCGCGCTCATGACCGTCGACGACGCCCGGAGGCGAGCCCTGGCGCTCCGCGTGGGAAACGCCCCGCGCAAGACCGAAGGACGTTCCGGCGCGCCCCTGTTCCGCGACTTCGTCCTGGACGAGTGGTTGCCGGCGTACCGCCGCCGCTGCGCCTCGTCGTCCTGCCGATCCGCCAATCGTGTGCTCAAGCGGCAGCTGATCCCCGCCTTCGGCCGCCTCCCGCTGGACGCCGTCCGGCGGATCGACGTCGAACGCTGGTTCGACGCCTACAGCCGCACCGCGCCGGGCGGAGCCAACAAGGCGCTCGAGATCCTCGGCCAGACCATGAACGCCGCTTTGGCCGCCGGCCATGTGGAGACTGCCCCCGTCAAGGGCATCGCGAAGAACCCCCGTCCGAAACTCACCCGGTTCCTCTCCGCCGAAGAGATCGAACGACTTCACCGCGTCCTCGATCGGCTGGTCGGGGAGCGGCCCTCCCGCCGGCCACAGGCCGACGTCATCCGGCTGCTCCTGCTCACCGGCTGCAGAAAGGGCGAGATCCTGAAGCTCCGATGGTCGGAGTTCGACGGCGACCGCCTCAACCTCGCCGACAGCAAGACCGGGCCGCGAAGGGTCTGGCTGAGCAAGGCTGCGCAGGCCATCCTCGCCCGCCAGCCGCGTGCCGCAAGCCCTTACGTGTTCCCGTCCCCGAGGCATCCGGACAAACCGCTTTCGGACACATTGCGCCTCTGGCGCCGGGCGCGGAAGGAAGCCGGGCTCGACGACGTCCGCCTGCACGATCTCAGGCATACCGTCGCCAGCCAGGCCGTCGCCCGGGGCGTTCCCCTGTCAACCGTCGCGCGCATGCTCGGGCACGCCGACCCCGTGATGACCCTGCGATACGCCCACGTCGGCGACCGCGACTTGCAGGCCGCCGCAGAGCGCATCGGAAAGACAATCGAGGGCGCAATGGAGACCGGCGAGCCGCCGGCAGAAACGTCGTGCTGAGGGTACGCTGCGCCGGATAGATCTCGATGTGTAGTGAAGATCGACCAACTTGACTTCGAGGTAATCCCTATGCCACTTTGAAAGGAGTATTCGTTCGGTGGCAGGCTTCATTTCTTGACGCTCGACATGCACCGTGACGGCGATTGTGAGAACTACTTCCCGAAGGAATAAATCGCACAGGGATTCGATTGCCGCAATGCGCTTCGAGAAGCGTCAGAGGTGAAAGATACCCTCGCTCACGCCACCGATGCGCTCCGTCGGTTTTGGACGGGCCGGCGGGCCGGATTGGTCGTCCCCTCGTTCAACAGCGCCTCCCAACGACTCGTGTCTGAGGTGGAGGCCTGCGGTGCTCGTCTCGAAGTGGCGGTGACGTGTCGCGACGATTTGTCGCTGCCAGCGGGCGTACGCTCATGGCGCGCAGCGGGCCTGACCGGGGACGATCTCGGCTTTCGGCAGTGGCAACGCGCACCCTCGAGGAGCTTCGAACGGTGGCTGGACGGTGTTGATGAGCCGCGCGGCCTAACCTTCGTAGGGGACCCCTGGATGGATGTGCCAAGCCTAGCAGGCCGAAGCGTCCACGGCTGGCGGCGACCAGCGTGGGCGTCTCTCGAGGACAAGACGAAGATCGACGACTTTTGGCGGGAAATAGGGGTAACAGCGCCGCGGTGCAAGGTGGTGGCATGCCGGCGCGAGTTGGTGGAGCCCATCGCCGCGCGGCTCGACGGAGGGCGTGGAGTCCTCGTTGCGACCGACGCAACCCGTGGGTTTTCTAGCGGTTCTTCAGGTCTCGCGTGGGTTCGTACAGCGGACCAGCTCAGTGATGTGGCGGAACGTTTTGCGACTCACTCGGAGCGGGTGCGAATTGCGGAGTTTATACTGGGGGTACCGTGCAGCGTGCTGGCCATGGTCATGTCGGACGGAGCGGCCGTGTTCGAGCCGATCGAGATCGTCACGCTCTTCGATATGTCGAGTGATCGTCTGACTTTCTGTGGTTACTCGAATCGCTGGCGCCCCTCGGCGCAGGCGCGGGATCAACTGCGGGGCACCGCCCGTCAGATCGCCGAATGCCTCGCGGCCAAGCTAGGCTACCGAGGAATATTCAGCGTCGACGGCATTCAGACCGACAGTGAGTTCTATGCAACGGAGCTCAATGCACGTCACGCCTCGGGCCTCGGCCTTTGGGCAGCGCGACCGGACTTCCCGATCTATCTGTTCAATCGGGCTGTCCAAGAGTCGCTTCCTGAGATCGACGGCATATCGGCGCGCAATGTCGAAGAGTCGTTCTGCCAGCTGATTCGCAGCATCCCCTCACACTCGATAAGTGTACCGGCGAGCGTCCTTCACGAGCCGCTCATGCCGGGCGACATGTTAACGGCGACAATAGAAAGCGGTTGGACGCAGCAGGTGATCACGTATACACATGACAAACGCTCGGCCACGATTCGCAAGGTGGAGCCGCTGACCGCGGACGGGATCATGGCCCCTGCGGCGAGTGTGTTGGCGAGACGCTTGGCTGGCCGTCCGCTACGGTGCTTCAAGGACGAGTTCTCGCTAGACATCATGGATTGACCTGCCCTGGCCTCGGCAGAGAAGGACCGGGCCGACCGGCAGGCCGTGGTGGACGGCCTTCAGCGCCGCCTTGCGGACGGCGAGAAGACGCTGATCGGCAATCGCGCCTGTTATCGGCGCCACCTGCGCCGTACGGGCGCGGGCAAGGCGTTCGAGATCGACACCGGCAAGCTCGCCGGGGAGGCCCGCTTCGACGGCATCTTCGTGCTGCGCACCAACGCCGGCATGACCCCGCTCAATGCCGCGCTCAGATACGGGGAACTGCTCACGGTGGAGGACCTGTTCCGCCGCGCGAAGACCCATTTGTGCACCCGCCCGATCTACCACTCCTGCGACGCCGCGATCCGCAGCCACGTCTTTTGCTCCTTCCTCGCGCTGGTCCTCCAGAAGGAACTGGCCGACCGCTGCCGCGCCGCCGTCGAATGGGACGACCTGATCCGCGACCTCGACCGCCTCCAGCAGGCTACCATCGAGAAGGACGGCAAGCGCATCACCACGCGCATCCATGTCGAGAGCCAGGTCGGAAGGGTCTTCCGCGCCGCCGGCATCGACCTCCCGCCCAACGCGCGCGAACACCACGCCTGACACTCAATCCCCCGAAAATGTAGTGCATACAACCGGAGACGACGACGTAACCCGATGTTCTATCGAGTACTTTCGAAACTCACTGTTGAAGTTGGGTTAGAGAATTCTTGACCTCAGACAATTTTCATTATTTTCAATCGCTTGGAAGTGTGATTCAAGATTCAGGCTGGTGGAGGAGGCCAGCATGCATGCTACGACCTCTTTCGAATGATCGGCGCCTCCGGGTGGTAACGGCGATCGCTAACGGTGGCATGTCGCGACGGAGTGCGGCGAGACGCTTCGGGGTCGCGCCGTCGACGGCGATCAATTTGAACCTGACGCGGGCAATCTCCTCCGCGCCTTGCCCTGCGCCTTACGGTCAGACCGAAAGAGCCCCTGCACCACGCCAGGAAAACAACTGATTGTTGCAACAATGATCCATTAGAATTCGAGCTTGACGTGAAACGCCCCATTACGTCATCTCCACATATCTCGTATTACCGACACAATTTCGGAAGTGGTTTGACCCTGAGCAGTCACCAGCATACGATACCGGAACGTGCCTTGTACTTTACACGAGTCGAGTTGTTGGAACATGAAGTTCTCCGAGATGCTCTCATTTCCAGAATTGGGGCCGAGGCCGTGCCGGGATTGAATCCAATTCAAGGCACGAACGACGCTGCGACGCCGGCGGCGCCTTCCCTCTTGGAGACGTCGCTGATTTTCGAGCTGTCTTGGGGGATGCGAGCGCGAGTGAAGGCTCTGAGAGCGCATCCCTCGCTGGCCGCACATGCGGTTGACCTATCGGAGCCACACGTCACGGCTCTTTTCGTCGGGTGTTTGAGCCGCTCGCTGGTGAAACGCCTGAAGCTTGCGCTCGTCGCTCCGCCGCATCCAGCCATCGACGTCGAACTACTAGGCTGGGCTAACTTCGAGCGCAATGACGGGACATGCAATATCCACATTCGCGTGAAGCCCGAGCCCAGCCTGATTGCTGTACACCAATGGGCGCTGCAAGTGTGTCGCCGCGTCTCCTGGACGCCACCCGCCGACACCAGCGATGACAACTATGCGCCGCATATTACCGTGGCCGATGGCCGGCTCGATTCCGTCCGCGTCTTGGGGGCGCTTGCGGGCGCCGATGTTCCGTCGCGAGTGACCTTGACCCGCTTGCAACTACGCTCACATCCGTTGCAGCGTTGAAGGAGGCGTTTGAACCGATCGAGAACCATTGTGGAGAGCACATCATTGGAAACTGAGCTGATAGGAGGCATCGAGAACCGCGAAATCAGGATTATAAGCTATGACCCAGCTTGGCCGACGAAGTTCGAGTTGCATCTGGGGATCATCGCCAAGGCGCTAGGTGACGTTGCTCTGCGAATCGAGCACATCGGGTCGACGTCGGTTCCTGGACTCGCCGCCAAGCCCATCATCGACATTCTCGTCGTGGTCGAGGACTCCGCCGACGAATCCACTTATCTATCTCAACTGGAAGCAGCCGGATATTTGCTCAGAGTGCGTGAGCCTCACTGGAACGAGCACCGGATGTTTCGGACTCCCGAGAAGGACGTACACGTCCACGTCTATTCGGCTGGTTGTGGAGAGATCAAGCGCAATCTGACGTTTCGAGACCGTCTGCGAACCAATGCGGAGGACCGAAGCCGCTACGAGGAGATCAAGCGCGCACTGGCGAACAATGACTGGCCGGACATGAACGCCTATGCCAGTGCCAAGACAGAGGTGATCGAGGGCATCATCGCAGCAGCGCTAGTCGCTGGCAAAATTTCGCAGTAGTCGTCCTTGAAAGTTCTGATCCGATCGATTCTAGTCACCTTGAGGGCGTCTACCCCATGGAATTCGAGAGCGCAGACGAGGTGGCGGAACACCTGCCGCGCTTCATCGACAGCTACAACCAAAGGCGCCTACACTCCGCCCTCGGATACCTGAGCCCTAACCGCTTCGAGGAGGAGCAGTCCCGCAAGCCGGTCAAAACCGCCGCATGAAACTGTCCGACCCCAGGGGCCCACTTCTGTAATGGGGCGTTTCCCGTCAAGCTCGATTTTCAATGGTGTGACCGCATGCACCAAGCCGTTCGAAAAATGCTTGCATCTACGGGGGCGTCCACACACGGGATCATCGCCGCTCCAGCACCGCAATCACACGCGCCAGCGCCGAGGAGGCGATCGCCCGGCAGCACGATCTCCATCCGCCCAGTCGCCGGCACTCCCACCGCGACGTCATCGTCGGACCGCGGGCTCAGCGCAGCAGCGCCCGCCTCGTGACCTGGTGCCCCCTCGACGACGACCGGCACAAACCGGCCGGCCCCGCCAGCACGCTCAAGCTCGCGAAACAGACGTCGCCACTTGAACACCTGGTTGGCATTCAGGTTGTAGCGCTGCGCCACCATCGGCACCGAGACGCCCGGCTCGTGGGTCTCCCCCACGATCTGCCGCTTCTGCGCCTCGCTCCACCGCCGGCGACGACGGCGACGCAGCACCCCGTCGCCCGCCGCGCCCGGCTTCTCCTCGCAATTCGACATCAGCTAAGTGCCCACCAAAATCGAATTGGACACTTACGAAGCACCCACTCCCCGAGCGCTCAGCCTGACAAAACTCCCCAGATCCGAACAGGCGGCCTACACTGGAGGGTTACCGTTGGGTGAAAGCATCCTCGCTGCAGCTCAAGCCCGCAGCGAGGATGCTTGTGTTGTTGTTCTTGGTTCGAACTGCGTGACAGCACACTACCGAATCCGTGTCCGCCGCCAGGCTCTCGCTTCCGTCCGTGGTCAGCGCGGGGCTGCCAACGTCATGCTTGGTCCAAACGATTCCCGAGTGCCAATCTCAATCGCGTGCTCGAACGCGCAAGAGCGGTTCGGCAAACAAGGGTGCACACGCGCATCATCGGGAACCGCGTCCCGGCGAGGGGACATCCGGTGGATAACCACCTTCAAGCGCGGCTTTTTCCTCCTCTTCTTGCTGACTGCCGGTGGGACGCAGCCGCGCCTATGATGCCGTGCGAAGCGCTATCGCCTGCTCGCGCGTGAAGCGGAACTCCGTGCTATCTCGCCACATGCGGTGAAGTACCACGCCGATGCGCCGGGAGAGGGCAACGGTCGCACGCTTCTTGCCCCGGAGCTTCGTCAGACGCTGCGCCCAGGCCTTTAGCCGGTTCGGTCTCCCGCGGTTCAGCAACACCGTTACGGCCTGGTAGAGCGCCGTACGCAGACCTGCGTCGCCGCACTTCGTAATTGCGCCGACGATATCCCGTTCGCCGGACTGGTCCCGTCCCGGCGTCAGCCCCACCCAGGGGCCGACATCCTTCGATCTCCGGAACCGATCGGGATCGTCGCTCGCGGAGGTGAAAGTCAGGGCTACGATGTGGCCGACACTAGGCATGGTCATCAAGAGGCGGCACACCGGGTCCTGCCTCGCCAGATTGCGGACCAGCTTCTCTAGGCCGGTCAGCTCGCGGCGCAGATTCGCCCGCGCTCGCAGGATCGGCTTCACCGCGGCTTCGAGCATCGCGTTGCCGGCGATCAACTCCCGGACACGGGCCTCGTAGCGGCCCTTCGAGACTTGGCCGAGCTTCAGACCGAAGTTGCGCAGCACGCCGCGCAGCGAAAGCTCAATGTTGGAGAGCGCGTTCACCACGGTCTTGCGCGAGGTCAACAGAGCGCGCATCTCCTGAGATGACACCGACTTGCAGTGCACCGGCCGGAACCAGCCCATCTGCAAAAGCCGTGCGATACCCTCGGCATCCCGGCGATCCGTCTTGATCGGCATGGCTTTCAGCGCGGCCTTCACGTGTCGGGTCTCCATCAGCACAGGCTCGAAGCCAGCGTCAGTCATTCCCTTGTGCAACCAGTGGGACAAGGGACCGGCCTCGAGGCCGATCGCGACGATCTCTTGCGGCAGCTTGCCCATGAACGAAATGAGTGCTTCATACGTGCTCGCGACCTGGGCCTCGGTCACGATCTTGCCCTTCTCGTCGAGAACGCAGACCGCTGTGCTTGCTAGCGATACATCCAGCCCAATATAGACGTTCATGTCGTTGCCCTTTCCTCTCGAGGGACTGGGGCGCGCCGTCCGGCAAGACCCCGTGAGCACGCTGAGCGTGCAAGGGCAACGACACCCGATTCGCCGTCATCCCGACAAGCTCCGGCGGTGACGGTTGGTGCCGAGCCCCATTACGGCATCTCATCGGCACCGCCAAGCTCAACGACGTCGACCCCTAGGCCTAGCTCGCCGACGTCCTCGCCCGCATCGCCGAGAAACCGCAGACCCGGCTGCACGAACTCCTCCCCTGGCGCTGGAAGGCCGAACGGCAACAGGCCCTCGCGGCCTGATCTGCGCCACTCGCTGAAAACTTCCCTCAGGGCCCACCGGCTGGCCCATGGTGCATTACCGGCTGCGGCACTGCTCGGATGGATACCACACGGGGGACGCCGCGAGGCTTGTTCGGCAGCAGCGGATCGATCACGTTCCACTCGAAGCCGGTCAGATCGTAGCGGCTCATCGGCAGGCTCCCCCAATTTGGGAGCTTGAATCATGATTCGCTCCCCACTACAATTATCTTATGAATACGCGGCCTAACACTTGACTTGGACTGGTCGCACGGGGCAGGTCACTAAACATAGTCGCTGCCCCAGAACCACGCTTGGAGAACTAACCGGGGACTGTCGATACCTATCGGGATTTTCGATACCGAATGCCAAGCGTGCGGTTCCCGTTTCAACAGAACGCCGAAGTTGGCTGTCGGTGGGAATGTTCGCCTGATATCCGCGGAATTCTTCGAGCCCAAGAGCTGAAGGCATCCTCCTTTACCCTCGGTCCAGCCCTTGGTCAGATACATCAGATGGGTGACGATCTTATGGGTCTTGTCCACATGGGGCTGAAAGAACGATCCTTCGCCAAACTCCCAGAAATGCGCCTGCATCTTCAGATCCCGGACATTGTGTCTAACGGTTTCACTCAAACACTCTCGGTAGTCTCTTGATGACAGATCGTCGGCCACGCAAAGCCACAAGGGGTCCAGCGTATCGGGTTCGAAAGGGTCCTTACTGCCCAGCTCCAATAGAGGCCGGGTACGGACATTGTGTTGATACCATGCATCCGTGCCCCGTTTACAGATCGCCTCCAGAATACGGCGCTGTGAATGATAGGAAAAATGATCCTCAGGGAATTTCGCCTCTAGGACTCTTGGATTAAACACTCCATAGTAGCTGCCCCATTGTGAGGGTTCTCTATTCATCGTGACCTTCGACAGGGAGTGCAGGTCAAGGGCACTTTTTACTGCTGTTCCCATTGCATTTCTCTTGTCCATGAGCGCAATCAACCCATCAAGCGCTCTGCCGCTCAAGTTCCGTAAACGATGTAGTTGATTTCGGAGCGCGTTAGGCCGAGGTCGGAAAGATCCGAGTAATCCCTTAGATCATCAGGCACGCGGGGTCGAGCCAACACGCTGATGATGCCCGGCAGTGACAGCAGAAGCTGCAGGGCAACGCTAGCCGCTGTTTCTCCACGCCGCCGCGCCGTTTCGCGTAGTCTCAGCGCGACGCTTATGCCGCGCTCTGACCAGTACACTACGCCCTTACGACCCCACAGGGGATGAGTTTCGGGTGGCGGGTTGCCAAACGTGTAATCCCGGCCCAACAGCCCCCGCGCCAGAGGTGATGCCGCCAGCATGCCGACATTGAACTTCTCCAGCACTGGCCTCGCAGCTCGATAGGGGGTCAAATTAACCGCATTTAGCGGAGATTGAATGGAGAGTACCGATGGCCCGTCCAGCGCGCGAGCCACATGCTGTGCATCCACCAGTTGCCAGGGATCGAAATTGCACAATCCGAAGTACAGGACCTTACCCTCATGCACTAGTTCCTGAAGCGTTGATATCGTCTCTTCGATGGGAGTGACCGGGTCAGGAGCATGCATCTGATAGAGGTCGATATACTCTGTCTCAAGACGGCGCAGACTGGCCTCAACGGCAATCCGGATCGCTTTCCTGCTACCACCACTCGCCTTGGTATCGTATCCAAACTTGGTTGCGATGACACAGGTATCTCGCTTACCCTTCAGTGCTGCACCAAGTACGCGTTCGCTCCCACCATCCTTGTAGACATCCGCCGTATCAAAAAAGACCAGACCGAGTTCCACAGCTCGGCCTACAATGGCGTCAACGTCCTGAGACAGTTCCGCAAACTCGCTGCATCCGATGGCAACCCGGGGTACCCGCAGTCCTCCTCCGGGAAAGGAGGTAAGCGCAACACTCATCCAACAGGTTACCAACTGACCCGCATTTCTTGCACATGGCGTGCCGCAAGCCCTTCCGCGATTAGACTATCGACATTCCCGCTCAGCAGCGCAACGGTTTGCGCCTCGGTAAGATTGTATTCCGCTGCCACTCGGTTAGGATTGAGCGTCCACTGCTCTTGAATATTTGTATCGGACATAAGATCATCCAGCAGCTGGTTTACATCGCGATTTTCGATCGTCATAGTCAGCTCCCATGATTGGTCTTCGCTCTTTGGTGCGCCGCCCTCTTCGGTTGCGCTATCCTAAGTAGTCCAGTAGGTTAGTGTCATCGAACGTCGCAGACCTCCGCTTTTAGCGATCGGCTCGACGGCGTGCCAGGATCGGTCAGAGCGGATGAAAATGAACGAGCTGCCGAATACTGCTGGCGCATAACTCACTAGCTCCGACGTGCTGTCGCCGTCCAGAATCATCAGCCGGCCACCATCCGAAGTCTTCCAGTCCGGGCTGAGATAGAAGACCTGCGTGACAAGCTTGTCAGGATGATCGAGATGCGGGCCCAGCCAATCACCGGGCCCATACTCCCACATGTTCAGTGTTACGCGCGCGCCGGTTAGGTTCATTCCCGCCAAGCGGGCTACCGCTTCGCGATATTTGGACCCCTGCAAGACATTCGCAATCTGCTGCCAAGGCTGATCGGCCGAGCAGAACCGATCCTGCAAGAGAGCGCTCGAAAAACTATAAGACTTGTCAGTTCTCTCTTTCTTATAGTGAGCCATACTTATCTGATCGAAACTGGCGGTTAGAGCGTCATACACCCTCACTGGGAACAGACATTTCGTCCACACATGGTCCCAAGGGTCAACTCTCATGGACAGGATCGAAATGCTGCCCGCTAGTTCGGACGCAAGCTCATTGACTGAATGGATCACCTTTGTTCCCCTCCCGAATCCATCACAAACTCAATTGCCGCAAGACCATGGTCGCATAGCCCCTTGAGGGAAGAAGAAAAGTCAAGTACAGACAAAAACACCTTGGGAAGAACGCACTCTGCTGCGGAAACTTGGGAGCCACAACGACCTGCAACACGGACGACCGAAACAGCTTCTGCCGTTTCGGCTCGCCGCTGCTCAGGTCGTTCCCGTCGTATGGTAACTCGGAGGCCCTTGACACCACTTTGGACACCTCGGTTAAACAATTCGAAAAGCGGAATGTGATACCCTTGGCCCTCGCGCCGGCCTGTGACGTGGGATCGACGTGACCCCACTACTTTGGACAGCCTGGCGGCTGAGTTAAGATGTACTCCGGTTGTTTCTCAGGCCGCCAGAGGTCCCCTTGAATCGATACTCCCGTTGCTGTTGTTGCGCCTGTGGGGATGTGGGCAAAGTGCTAAGCAGATTGTCCATCATATCCTCAGGTGAACCGCCGCTCCAAGTCTAGGCTTACGTCCGTCCACCCAACGCGGAGTACGGTCTCTCAGTGTTGTAGAATTCGATCCGTTCGCCAATAACGAACCGCGCCTTGAAATCTTAGGCAAGTGCGTGCAGACACACGGCCTCGCATTTGAGCGAGCGCTAGAGGGGGGCGGCTGATCGACAGCGATCCGAATTGACGGCTCAAACTCAGCTTTGGGTGGCCGCGCTTGACCATCGCCCGGCGCTCCCGTCGGCTCCGGGCTTGCGCTCTTGACCAAGAGTTCGCGCTCCACCGTCAACTCGCCGGTCTTGACGTGAAGCTTGTGGACTTCGACTGCGTAATCCGCCCTGTGACCGCCGGCTTCTACGAAGATATCCTTCATGCACTAAACCGCCCAGCGCTTCCGGGCGCTCGCCTGGTTCGGATGAATCTGGTGCTTGGCCGCAATTTCTTGGATCGTCTTGTCACCACACGACGCTTCCGGAGCAACCCGAGCTTTGAACTCCGCTGTAAACCGGCGCCGCTGTCTCATCTCGTACCCCTTCTCCAAAGGGCGAAATGTGCCGTAACCCCCTGCCCGAATCCCCCGGACCAACTCAGTTCTCTTGTTTGTGTTCCATATTGCAAGGAAACACGACACGTGGACTGAAATCGCTTGAGTTCAGTATGACTGAGGAACGCTTCACTAAACAAGTGATTTATTTGACGATGACTGGACTGGGTCCCTGGGACGGGACAGGTGGTTTGAAATGATTTGACCGGTGGGCCGGGCATTCGAAGGATCGACGCTCGTGGCAAAGCACCGAACCCACCGCACTCACAGCATCGCCTTCAAGCGCTAGGTCGTTCAGGAGTATCTCGCCGGCGAGACGCTCCATAGCCTGGCCCGCCGCCACGACCTCTCCCACACCCTGATCAGGATCTGGGTCGCCAAGTACGAGGCCGGCGCCTTCGAGGAGGACACCGAGGCGGCCGACATGATCCAGGAATACGAGGCCCGGATCGCTGCCCTCGAGCGCCTGGCCGGCAAGCAGGTGCTCGAGCTGGAGTGTCTTAGGGGGCTCAGCGGCACGGACGGCCGCCGAGAGGCGCGCCCATGTCAGTCGTCACCGGCCCCAAGACCTCTCCGTCGCCGAAGGATGCCGACTGATGGGGATCGCGCGGTCTACTTACTACCACGAGCCCAAGGGCACGGCCGACGACACCGCCCTGGTCGAGGCCATGCACGCGATCAAGGACGAGTTCGAGGCCTATGGTGATCCTCCCCCATCGAATTGGTCCACCCTAAGGTTACGGAAAGAGGAGGACCGACGATGGCAAGGAAGCGTTACAAGCCTGAGGAGATCGTGAGCCTGCTGCGGCAGGCAGAAGTCCTGCACGGCCAGGGCATGTCGATGGCGGACGCGATCCGGCAACTCGGGATCAGCGAGGTCACGTTCTATCGCTGGCGCAAGGAGTATGCCGGGATGAGCGGCGATCAGCTCCGCCGCCTCAAGGAGCTCGAGAAGGAGAACGAGCGGCTGCGCCGTGCGGTCTCGGACCTGACGCTGGACAAGCAGATCCTCAAGGAGGCCGCAGGGGGAAACTTCTGAGCCCCTCGCGCCGCCGTCAGTGCATCGATCACGTATGCGACCGGCTCGGGATCTCGGAGCGCCGGGCTTGCCGGGTGCTGGGGCAGCATCGCTCGACCCAGCGCCGCATCCCGTGCGGCCGCGACGACGAAGATCGCCTGGTCGCGGACATGATCGAGCTGGCCCGCCAGTATGGCCGCTACGGATACCGGCGGATCGCCGCCC
>Ga0209022_1000617_pt1 | contig 43625 bp, 37 predicted proteins | sample PinacodermPK_FD_187300 | JGI IMG/M metagenome (GOLD analysis project Ga0209022, IMG submission 187300) | Host-associated microbial community of the marine sponge Aplysina aerophoba from Gulf of Piran - sponge pinacoderm, lysed by proteinase... | ecosystem: Host-associated > Porifera > Sponge >...
TAAACAGCTATAAAAAAGTATCTCACATGGACACATTTCACAAAATAAATCCAAAATATATCATCTATATAATTGAAATACAGACGTTTAAGTGTTAAAAATTACTCAAAAAAGTTCGAAAGTCAGGATTAAAAAGCGTTTTGGTTTATCAAGAGTGGTTCTTGTGGGTGATAGGGGAATGATCACATCTGCCCGTATAGAGAAAGAGTTGAAACCCGAAGGGATTGATTGGATTACAGCATTACGCAGTAGAGACATCAGACGATTGATGGTAGATGACCCCAGTGTACAGCCAGGATATTTATTGAAAGACTTAGTGGATGAAGAACAGGATGAGATTGGCGAAATAAGTAGTGATCTGTATCCTGATGAGCGTTTGATGGTCTGTGTGAATCCCCGATTGAGAGAAGATCGCCGGAAAACCAGAGAGGAATTATTGACTATTACCGATAGTTATTTGGAAAAGATAGAAAAGAGTGTGCAAAATGGAACGCTTCTAACTGCCGAGCAAATCAATAGGAAAGTAGGACAGATGATCGGTAAGAGGAATATGGCCAAGCATTATCAGGTAAAGGTGTCCGATGGTTCGATAGTGTGGAAACGTCGGACAGAGAAAATCAAGGCCGAAGAAGCTTTGGATGGTATTTATGTGGTGCGAACCAATGTATCATCCTCAGAATTGGGGACATCAGAAACTGTAGAGGCTTATAAATCATTATCTTTTGTGGAACAAGCTTTTCGTTCCATCAAGACCACTTCCTTGAGAATCCGTCCGATTTATGTTTATAGTGAGGCTCATGTAAGAGGTCATGTGTTTCTATGTATGCTGGGATATTATATGGAATGGCATTTGAAACGTGAACTGGCACCTTTATTGTTCATGGATGAGCACAAGGATAAAGGCAAAGCAAAATGAACTACACCTGTTGGCAAGGCACAGATATCAGATAGTGCCATAAAGAAACAGAACAGCAGAACTACAGAAGATGGTCATCCTATACACAGCTTCAAAACCCTGATACACGATCTGGGAACCTTGACGTTGAATGAGGTAAGTCCGCCTGGAAATCCTGACCAAGTGATTCATGTAATGTCTCAGGCAACGGAGATTCAACGGAGAGCATTAGAACTTATTGGTATTGATCAGAAAAAAATGTGTCCAGTAAAGTAACAGTTGGAAATGGCATCTTTTTCAGGCCTGGTAGGGGTTTTGGGCGTATTTTGACCCGAAAGTCAGGTTTAAAGAATTACTCATCTCTAATTTCTTGTGAAATAGATACTCCTAACAAATACAATACATATGTATGACAAACTTGCCTTAAGGTATCGTTGTGGTATTAGACATTGACCTATAGATGAACAAGTTATTTTATCCGAATTAGCTAGAGAATTATCCTGTGAATTTTGTATATATTTGTCCTATCAAATCTATGTTTTTCTTGTTGTTATGTCAATGAAGCGATTAGGTAAACTATGTGAAGTTATACCAAAGATTGATGGGCAGGCTGAAAGAGATGATTGTAGCTATGCCGACATAACTAAATGTAGATGTTTTGGTATGGATGTACTTATGGTGAAAATATAGACTTTATTCGAAGTTGAGATGGAGGAGAATTAATTTCTATCTTGGATGACACCTTTGGTTCACACTATTTACTTATCTTTGGTAAATTATTTCATTTACGAATGACGAAGCGTTTTTACTCATTTGTTCAAACTTTTTCACTACTGATTTTATTTTCTTGTTCTAAAGATGTAGTTGAGCCGTTTACCGCACCGATTCTCAAGTTCACCATCGCCACATCATCTGGTGCCGGAGGTTTGATAAGCCCTAGTCAAAGTGTAGAAATTGGTCAGACGGTGAAAATTACTGCCAATGCCAATGCACACTTTCAGTTAAAGGAATGGACCGGAGACTGCGGAACCTTTGACAAGGATGATTTAGAAATAACGATTACTGCTTCAAAGAATTGTGCCGTTGGGGCGGAGTTTGAAAAAATCAAATACACCATCACAGCCACCCCAGAAAAAGGGGGGGGTATTGTAAGCGATGGAGAATTACAAAGAGAACACGGGCAGATAGCGACTTTTACTGCTGAGCCAGACCAGGGGTATCAGTTAAGTGGATGGATAGTAGTTGAAGGTAGCGATTGTCCTGACCTTACAGAGGTCAAGAACAAGGTGACCTTTACGGTTGATGGTGATTGCAGTTTGGCAGCGGTCTTTTCCAAGGCATCTCGAACGATAACCACTTCTTCGGGTGTTGGGGGAATGATAAGTCCTGTCCAGCGAGTGGAAGATGGATCAACACTTACCATCACTGCAACTCCAGACACAGGCTATCAAATACAATCCTGGGGAGGGACTTGTGGCACCTTTTCCAAATCCACGAATCCTGCAAGCTTCACAGTAACAGAAGATTGTTCTATATCCGTAGCCTTTGAAAAGGTGTCCTATACCATCAGTACAAATGCCGGTGATGGAGGTTCTATTACTGAAAATCAATCCGTAGATCATGAAGAGTCGGTAATCATCACTGCAATGCCAGATACGGGTTATCAAATCAGTGGATGGTCAGGGAGTTGTGGCACATTTGACAAGGCTAGCAATCCAGTATCGGTCACTGGTTCCAGTGATTGTTCCATATCTGTATCCTTTGAAAAGGTATCCTATACCATCGCTACAGATGCCGGTGCTGGAGGTTCTATTACTGGAAATCAATCAGTGAAACATGGCGAATCGGTGGGTATCACTGCGAGGCCTGATACGGGTTATCAAATACAATCCTGGGGAGGAAACTGTGGTATCCTGACCAAGAGTGGGAATTCAGTCACCTTCACTGCGACAAAAAGTTGCTCTACCAGTGTATCCTTTGAAAAGGTATCGTATACCATCACTACAGATGCAGGTGATGGAGGTTCTATTACTGGAAATCAATCCGTAGAGCATGAAGAATCGGTAATCATCACTGCAATGCCTGATAGGGGTTATCAAATCAGTGGATGGTCAGGAAGTTGTGGTACCTATAGCAAGACAACCAATCCGATATCTATCACTGTTTCCGAGGATTGTTCTATCGGAGTAACCTTTGAAAAGGTATCCTATACCATCACTACAGATGCAGGTGATGGAGGTTCTATAACTGGGGATCAGTCGGTGAAACATGGTGAATCGGTGCGTATCACTGCAACACCTGATACGGGTTATCAAATACGATCCTGGTCAGGGAGTTGTGGCACCTTTTCCAAATCTACCAATCCAGCATCGATCGCAGGCTCTGAGGATTGTTTTCTATCTGTGTCCTTTGAAAAGGTATCCTATTCCATCACTACAGATGCAGGTGATGGAGGTTCTATTACTGCAAATCAATCCGTAGAACAGGGTGAATCGGTGAGCATCGTTGCCACACCAAATGCGGGTTATCAGGTACAATCGTGGGGCGGGACTTGTGGTAGTTATAGCAAGGGTACCAATCCTGTAACTTTCACGGCTTCCGAAAGCTGTACCATTAGTGTATCGTTTGAACAGGAGGGTACCTCTACTCCTAGTGAGAATCCAGTGGATGACAATACTCCTTCCTCGGGAGATATTAGCATAAGGTATACGATTACCACTAAGGCTGGAATAGGTGGGAAGATTATTGGAAATCAATCCGTAGAAGAGGGAGAATCGGTAAGTATTACAGCAACACCTGATACGGGTTATCAAATCAGTGGATGGTCAGGAAGTTGTGGCATCTTTTCCAAATCCACCAAATCCGCATCGTTCACTGCTACCAAAGATTGTTCTCTATCTGTGGCCTTTGAAAAGGTGTCTTATACCATCACTACAAATGCGGGTGATGGAGGTTCTATTACTGAAAATCAATTAGTAGAGCATGAAGAATCGGTGAGCATCGTTGCCACGCCAATTACGGGTTATCGAGTACAATCATGGTCGGGGAGTTGTGGCACCTTTTCCACATCCGCCAATCCAGTATCTTTCACTGCTACCAAAGATTGCTCTATCAGTGTAGCCTTTGAAAAGGTATCCTATACCATCACTACAAATTCAGGTGCTGGAGGTTCTATTACTAGAAATCAATCCGTAAAACATGGTGAATCTGTGGGGATCACTGCAACGCCAAATACGGGTTATCGAGTACAATCATGGTCTGGGTCTTGTGGCACCTTTTCCACATCCGCCAATCCAGTATCTTTCACTGCTACCAAAGATTGCTCCATCCGTGTAGCCTTTGAGAAGGTATCTTATTCCATCACTACAAATGCGGGTACTGGTGGAACGGTTACTGGAATTCAGTCAGTAGGGCATCAAGAATCGGTAAGTATCACTGCAACTCCTGATACGGGTTATCGAGTACAATCATGGTCAGGGAGTTGTGGCACCTTTTCCACATCCACCAATCCCGCTACCTTCACTGCTACCAAAGATTGTTCCATCAGTGTGGCCTTTGAAAAGGTATCTTATACCATTACCACAAATGCAGGTGCTGGAGGTTCTATTACTGGAATTCAATCGGTGAAACATGGTGAATCTGTGGGGATCACTGCAACTCCTGATACGGGTTATCAAGTACAATCATGGTCGGGGAGTTGTGGCACCTTTTCCAAATCCGCCAATCCAGTATCCATCGTTGGCTCAGCAGATTGCTCTATATCTGTAGCCTTTGAAAAGGTATCTTATGCCATCACTACGAGTTCAGGTACTGGTGGAACGGTTACTGGAATTCAGTCGGTGAAACATGGCGAATCCGTGGGGATCACTGCAACACCTGATACGGGTTATCAAATACAATCCTGGTCGGGGAGTTGTGGCACTTTTTCCAAATCCACCAATCCAGTATCCATCGTTGGCTCAGCAGATTGTTCTATCCGTGTAGCCTTTGAAAAGGTATCTTATACCATCACTACGAGTGCAGGTACCGGTGGAACGGTTACTGGAAATCAGTCAGTAAAACAAGGAGAATCGGTAAGCATCACTGCGACACCCAGTACGGGCTATGAATTACAATCCTGGGGAGGGACTTGTGGCACCTTTACCAAATCTACCAATCCCGCTACTTTCACAGCAACCGAAGATTGTTCTATCCGTGTAGCCTTTGAAAAAGTATCCTATACCATCGTTAGTAGTGTAACAACGGGTGGACAGATTACAGAGACACAAACTATTGGATCTGGAGCAACAGCAACCATAGCGGTAACCTTAAACGAAGGGTATTTGCTGAGTGAATGGACGGGCACCTGCGGAACATTCAGTGCAGATGATTTAGAGATTAGTTTTAAAGTAACTAAAGACTGTGAGGTTACTGCAAACTTAAAGGAAAAGGAATTGGAAACTAGTCTACAAAAACTTGAAAAGGAATCTTATACGATAACTACAAGTGCAGGCACTGGAGGAGAGATTACTGAAGATCAATCCGTAGAGCAGGGAGAATCGGTAAGCATCACTGCAACGCCAAGTACGGGTTATCAAATACAATCCTGGGGAGGGACTTGTGGTTCGTTTGACCAATCCACGAATCCTGCAAGTTTCACAGCAACAGAAGATTGTTCTATTAGTGTAGCCTTTGAAAAGGTATCTTATACCATCACTACAAGTGCGGGAACTGGAGGAGAAATTACCCAAGAACAATCAATAGAGCATGGCGAATCAGTGCGTATCACTGCCACACCAAATACGGGTTATCAAGTACAATCCTGGGAAGGGACTTGTGGTACCCTTACCGAGAGCGGAAATACAGCATCTTTCACTGCTACCAAAGATTGTGCCATCAGTGTAACCTTTGAAAAACTATCCTATACCATCACTACAGATGCAGGTACTGGAGGATCTATTACCGGAAATCAATCGGTAATACATGGCGATAATGTGAGCATCACTGCAAGGCTTGATGTTGGTTATCAAATACAATCATGGTCAGGAAGTTGTGGCACCTTTTCTAAATCCACCAATCCTGCTACTTTCACTGCTACCAAAGATTGTTCTATTAGTGTAGCCTTTGAAAAGGTATCTTATACCGTCACTACAAATGCAGGTGATGGAGGTTCTATTACCCAAAAGCAATCTGTGAAACATGGCGATAATGTCCGTATCACTGCAACACCTGATACGGGTTATCAAATACAATCATGGTCAGGAAGTTGTGGTACTTTTTCCAAATCTTCCAATCCGGTGTCCATCACTGGCTCAGAAGATTGCTCTATCGGTGTAACTTTTGAAAAGGTATCCTATACCATCACTACAGGTGCGGGTACTGGTGGAACGATTACTGGAAATCAATCAGTAAAACATGGCGAATCGGTGCGTATCACTGCAACACCAAGTACGGGTTATCAAATACAATCATGGTCAGGAAGTTGTGGTACTTTTTCCAAATCCACCAATCCAGTATCCATCGTTGGCTCAGAAGACTGCTCTATCGGTGTAGCCTTTGAAAAGGTATCTTATACCATCACTACAAGTGCGGGTGATGGAGGCTCTATTACTGAAAAGCAGTCAGTAGAACAGGGAGAATCGGTAAGCATCACAGCAACGCCAAGTACAGGTTATCAAGTACAATCGTGGGGAGGGACTTGTGGCAACTTTGACAAATCTACGAATCCAGCTACCTTCACTGGTTCTAAAGATTGTTCTATTAGTGTAGCCTTTGAAAAAGTATCTTATACCATCACTACAAGTGCGGGAACTGGAGGAGAAATTACCGAAAAACAATCAATAGAACATGGTGAATCGGTAAGTATCACTGCAACGCCTGATTCAGGTTATCAAATCAGTGTATGGTCAGGAAGTTGTGGCTCTTTCGAGAAAACAACCAATCCAGCTACCTTCATTGCTTCCAAAGATTGTTCCATCAGTGTAGCCTTTGAAAAAGTATCTTATACCATAACTACAAGTGCGGGAACAGGAGGAGAAATTACCGAAAAACAATCAGTAGAGCAGGGAGAACAGGTGAGTATCACTGCAACGCCTGATTCAGGTTATCAAATAAGTGGATGGACTGGAACCTGTGGGACTTTTAGTCAATCCACGAATCCTGCAAGCTTCACAGTAACAGAAGATTGTTCTATTAGTGTAGCCTTTGAAAAAGTATCTTATACAATAACTACAAGTGCGGGAACTGGAGGAGAAATTACCGAAAAACAATCAATAGAACATGGTGAATCGGTAAGTATCACTGCAACTCCTGATACGGGTTATCAAATACAATCCTGGGGAGGGACTTGTGGCACCTTTAACAAGGCTACCAATCCAGCTACCTTCACTGCTTCTAAAGATTGTTCTATTTCTGTAGCCTTTGAAAAACTATCCTATACCATCACTACAAATGCAGGTGATGGAGGTTCTATTACTGAAAATCAATCAGTAGAGCAGGGAGAACAGGTGAGTATCACTGCTACACCAAGTACAGGTTATCAAATAGGATCATGGGGAGGGACTTGTGGTACGTTTGCCAAGCCAACCTATTCAGCTTCACCCTATGAAAGTATAGATTATAGTTCACAGATTACCTTCACTGCTTCCAAAGATTGTGCGATTAGTGTAGCTTTTGAGAAGGCATCTTATACCATCTACATAAACCCTGGGGAAAACGGTTCGATGACTGAAAATCGATCTGTGAAACATGGAGAATCAGTGAGTATCACTGCAACGCCTGATACAGGTTATCAAATCAGTAGATGGTCAGGAAATTGTGGTACCTTTGACGAGACAACCAATCCAGCCATTTTCACTGCTGCCAAAAATTGTTACATCTATGTAGACTTTGAAAAAATAGCCTATGCCATCACTACAAATGCGGGCACTGGTGGAACGATTACCGAAAGTAGATCCGCCAACCATGGGGAATCGGTGAGTATCACTGCAACGCCAAGTACAGGCTATCAAGTACAATCGTGGGTAGGGACTTGTGGCAGCTTTGACAAGACAACCAATCCAGCTACCTTCACTGCTTCCAAAGATTGTTCCATCAGTGTAACTTTTGAAAAGGTATCCTATACGATTACAACAAGCGCAGGTACTGGCGGAACGATTACTGGAAATCAATCAGTAGAGCAGGGAGAATCAGTGAGTATCATTGCAACGCCAAGTACAGGCTATCAAATCAGTGCATGGTCAGGAAGTTGTGGCTCTTTCGAGAAAGCAACCAATCCAGCTACTTTCACTGCTTCCAAAGATTGTACCATCAGTGTAGACTTTGAAGAGGTTGATAGTCTACAAAAACAGGAAAATACCGATGTGCAACAACAAGAACAGGGAGATGATGAGAATCCTATTGAACTTGATGCAAATGGAGTTACTGTAAAAGTTAAGTCAGGTCTTGCACAAGAGGACTATGTGGGAAAAACTGGATATATTGATTACCAAGATAGTAGAGGGAGAGTAGAGTACACCATTGTGGATGCTACTATGCTTAAAACACGAATCAGAAACGGTTCAAGTGTAGAAAATGTAGTCATCACGTTCGTAACCTCGATGCGTTATATGTTTTATACGAATCACGATACTTCCTTCAATCAAGACATTGGTTCTTGGGATACAAGTAATGTGACCAATATGAATCAGATGTTTTTTGGTGCTACCTCTTTCAATCAAGACATCGGTTCTTGGGATGTCAGTAATGTGACTAATATGAATCAGATGTTTGGCGGTGCTGCAGCTTTCAATCAAGACATCGGTTCTTGGGATGTCAGTAATGTGACTAATATGTTTAGGATGTTTAGCGGAGCTACTTCCTTCAATCAAGACATCGGTTCTTGGGATACAAGTAATGTGACCGATATGGGTGGGATGTTTGGTGAGGCTAGATCGTTCAATCAAGACATTGGTAATTGGGATACAAGTAATGTGACCGATATGGGTGGGATGTTTTTTGGTGCTACCTCTTTCAATCAAGACATCGGTTCATGGGATACAAGTAATGTGACCGATATGGGTGAGATGCTTGCATATACTTGGACCTTCAATCAAGACATCGGTTCTTGGGATACAAGTAATGTGACCGATATGGGTGGGATGTTTAGCAGTGCTACTGTCTTCAATCAAGACATCGGTTCTTGGGATACAAGTAAGGTGACCGATATGGGTGGGATGTTTCATCGTGCTATCACTTTCAATCAAGACATCGGTTCTTGGGATACAAGTAAGGTGACCGATATGGGTGGGATGTTTCCTTATGCTGAATCTTTCAATCAAGACATCGGTTCTTGGGATACAAGTAAGGTGACCGATATGGGTGAGATGTTTTATAATGCTAAATCTTTCAATCAAAACATCGGTTCTTGGGATACAAGTAAGGTGACCGATATGGGTGAGATGTTTCCTTATGCTAAATCTTTCAATCAAGACATCGGTTCTTGGGATACAAGTAATGTGTCGGATATGACTGAAATGTTTCGGGTTGCTACCGCCTTCAATGGAGACATCGGTTCTTGGGATATAAGTAATGTGACCGATATGGGTGGGATGTTTTCTAATGCTAAATCTTTCAATCAAGACATCGGTTCTTGGGATACAAGTAAGGTGACCGATATGGGTAGCATGTTTTCCAGTGCTACCTCTTTCAATCAAGACATCGGTTCTTGGGATACAAGTAAGGTAACTAATATGAATTGGATGTTTTCTAATGCTAAATCTTTCAATCAAGACATCGGGAATTGGGATACAAGTAATGTGACCGATATGGGTGTGATGTTTCATACTGCTACCTCTTTCAATCAAGACATCGGTTCATGGAATACAAGTAAGGTGACCAATATGAATAAGATGTTTACTCACGCTGAATCTTTCAATGGAGACATCGGTAATTGGGATACAAGTAAGGTGACCGATATGGAGTCGATGTTTGGCGCTGCTTTCGCCTTCAATCAAGACATTGGTTCTTGGGATACAAGTAAGGTGACCGATATGGGTGTGATGTTTGCCAGAGCTTTCGCCTTCAATCAAGACATTGGTTCTTGGGATACAAGTAAGGTGACCAATATGGGTTCGATGTTTTCTAGAACTACCGCTTTTAATCAAGATATCAGTAGCTGGGATGTTGATATGGTAACTGATTGCTCTAATTTCTCACTCCGTAGCGGACTCACACAAGCAAATAAACCCACTTTCGATAATTGTAATGAATAAAGTATGGGACAAGCGATTATTTATTTGTGTTATCAGTAAATGAAGCCCATTTTAAGATGGATTGAAAATCATTATGCAAGTTTATCATAATATATATTGTATTTGTTAAATACATCTCTTTGATAAGAAATTGGAGATGAGTAATTCACTAAACATTTGATATATACATGATTAATAGGATAAGTTATGGGTAATTTTTCATATGTGTAGTGCATGTTTGTAGTTTTTTATGAGAAATATCTAATTTTCATCTCACAAATACAAATTGAGAAGAATTACAATACCATCAGATGACAAATATTATGAGATGTTCAAAGGAAAACAATATCAAGAAAGCGTAAAAAAGTAGTGCGTAGTAAATTTTATAAATCCAAAAATGTTGATTAACAACTACATACAAGATAAAATGATCACCTTGCACATGGAATCATTTTCTGTTTTGTGAATCAACAATGATAGTAACCGGACCATCATTGATTAATGAAACTTTCATATCTGCACCAAATTCTCCATAGAACACCTTGCCAGGCAATGCACTTTCGGCCATGGTGATGAAATGTTCATATAAGGGTATAGCCTGACTAGGATTTGCAGCTTCAATAAAAGAAGGCCTGTTCCCTTTTTTAGTTGAAGCCATGAGAGTGAATTGACTAATGATCAATAAATCCCCTCCAACATCCAATAATGAAAGATTCATTTTGTTTTCTACATCGCTAAAAATTCGCATCTGCAATAATTTTCTCAATAGCCACTCAACATCCCTATTATCATCCCTATGTTCAATACCTAAAAAAACTACCAACCCCATACCAATAGAACGAGTCTCTGCATTATTTATAACGACAGACCCCCTACTAACTCTTTGAATAACGATGCGCATTTTATCTGTATCTTGAATCCGGTTGCAACATGCTTAAATATCTATCGTATCTAGACTGAGCAATTTTCCCCATTTCAATATAATCCAATACACCACAATTTGGCTCATCTATATGATTGCAATCAGAATAAGTGCAAAGATGACTCACTTTGATAAATTCGGGAAATAAGTGTTTTATTTTTTCTGTAGGAATATCTATTAAACCTAATCCTTTAATTCCTGGTGTATCAATTATTCGAATTTTCTGGTTGATATCAATTATTTGTGCCCTCCTTGTGGTATGACGCCCAACTGATGTTCGAGCCGTCAAATTGCTGGTCTTTAGATCTAAGGTTTTGTCTAAACAATTGATGATAGAAGTTTTACCAACTCCGCTATTTCCTACAAATAAATTTAGTTTATTGTTCATAGAGTGTTTTAACTTGTCTATGTTCCGGTATGATATTGTAGATATATTGAAAACAGGGTAACCGATGTTCCGGTAAACAGTCTTTAGTCTCTCAATAGTCTTTAGTTGCTCCGAATTATACAAATCCATCTTATTGAAAACCAAACATCCTAAAATATTTTGAAACTCAAGGGTAACTAGAAACCGATCTATAAATTGGATGTGGGTTCTGGGGTATTCTAAGGTGATAACCAACAAAGCTTGATCAATATTGGAGGCCAGTATTTGTCTCTTATTGGAATGTTGAGTAGATTTTCGATGAAGATAGTTGTTTCGTGGGTGGATCTCTTGGATAACGCCAGATAAGACCTTATCGTCCTCTATTGTAGAAATAGAAACACTATCACCAACTGAAATCGGGTTTGTACTCCCATGATCGTCTAACCGAATCCGTCCCCTTAAAACACATTTATATAGTCCATGATCAGTTTTTACCCAATACTGTTTTCCCATCGAACTATAGACTGTCCCTTGTAACATTTCAAAGTCAAATTAACTTGATTTTTTATCATCAAAGCCCGAATTGAGCCTAATGAATCTATATTTTTACAAAAAAAAAATTATTGGTGAGTCAAAAAGTTCTTCTGGCGATCCTAGATGGGTGGGGTATCGCGCCAGATAAAGAAGTCTCAGCGCAAGTTTGTTAAAATCGGTATTCTAGTTTTGATAATCAACCACTTATAAATCCATCCACTACAACAAAGCTCTTTTACTTGAACCGTTTTAGTCGGTTCATCAGGGAAAGTATTTCGTCCATTTAGCCTGCCTAATTTGGGTCTTAGGCCAGGGATTTTACGCACAAAGTTTATTGCACTTGCACCTCTTTATTCACTCTGTACGATATCGAAGATGATTGCTTATGGGTAAATCCATAGCCTCATAAATGATTTTTTGTATAGCCGAAAGCCTACCATCCTTAGGAAGCAAGTGGTATTTGTTCTTATGCTCAGGTATCTTAGTGGTGGTTCGTTGTAGTATAAATAATTCCTCACCGATACCCTCCCAACTCAAGTTGATACCCTTTGCCTTGAGACGCATACCAACCAGATGAACTACATAATAAACCAATATGGTGATGAATAAATGAGCCTTTATTCTCTCTACTTTTCGGTGAAATATCGGCCGTAATCCTAGTTCGGATTTCAAGGTTCTGAAAGTTCGTTCTATATCCCCTAGCTGATGGTAACAATGAACCATTTGTTCTGCCTCCCAATCGGTTTGGGTAGTTGCAATGACATAGCAACCCGATGTCTCTGTGGCATGATTATAGTCCTTATTCCTGGTAAAGCCGACAGAACTAGCCAAATCCGAGTCCTCCAACGGAGTAACTTTTATATCATACTGATAAGCCACTTTTTGGTATTTCTTTCTTAGGATACCTACTTTTTCAATGATTTTCAGGTAATCACGCATACAGCGAGGATTGGACAAGCCTTTGTTTAATTGAGTGAGCTCTTCCTCCAACTTTTCTCGTTCTCTTTTCAAATGACTATCTCGAGCTTGTTTTCGTGGCTTAGATTGAACCAATACCCGCTTAACCTCTTGGCTTTGAGATACCTCCCACAAACTATACGCTGAACCTGAATCCGTCTGGTGTGTGCTATCTGGCTCCGTCTTGAGTGGAGGCTGTTTTTTGTTTCGCTCTATACTCAACCATTTGATGCCCTTCCGGTTGAGAAATTCTATATTCTTTTTGGTCGAAATCCCTGCATCCACAATCACTGTAGGACATTCAATGCCTATATCCTTTATAGCCTTCTCCAGGGTCTTGCGTTCACTGATGTTCCCTTTGTATATCTCGGCATGAGTAGGGAAGCCAGAGGCATCAATCACCATAGCTATACTAGCCAGCACGCAATCGGAACGTTTTTCTTTACTTCTCCCATAAGCCAACAACTCATCATCTTCCTTTCCATAATGATAAGTGTTGGTCAAATCATAAAAGGCGATACACGGAGTAAATCCGAATACCGATTGGCTCTGGGTAAATAGTTTCTTTATTAAGGTTTCCCGAAGCGTATATAACTTATTGCCAACCCTATACAAACTACTGAGACTGGGCGGATTATCGTCTAATTGGAGTAAGGGAAAAAGACTTGATCGTTGATGAAGCCATCTGTAGGTATCGGCTTCACTGCCAGGGGCAAGACACCGGCTTGCAACGAGCATATGGGAGATACGCTTCTGCAGATCTGAAAAGCCTAAGGATGCAAGCATTTCATCGAATCCGAGGAAAGAAAGGGCTTTGTTTACTACCCTCTCCCCACCTATGGTGCGAGATTCCGAGTCTTCCACTTTGTCGAATATCACAGGTGTGCGATCATCTTTTACTGCATAAGGGTCATAACCCATATCCTTTAAGGCTTTCACGATTCTATGGACTTGATGATCAATCTGTTGATCTTGTTCAAAAACGATGACAGGATGGTGTTTTATTTCTCCGACCACTCGTTGGATGAGTATAGACCAATCCTCTTTTTTGATGGGAAAATCAGGATCAAGCTTTATGAGAGTAGTTTGCTTAGGCTCTCCATTTACTCTTCGATTTTCACATAGGGAGTATGAGACTTTTTTTGTTCCGTTTTTTCGGGTATAGGAATTAGTTCTGATGAACACGGTTCAAAATTAATTAGAACCATTAGTTCTATGAAAGAATATAAAAAAAGTCAGCAGCACATTGATTAAACTATCAGTCAAGAAACACTATTAGGTTGCTTTTGAAATATTTTGACTGTAGGAGGCTGAAAGCGAAAATAGTAAAATGAGTAGGTTCAGTTAGAGAATTCATAAACAGATCTTTAACGCCTTTGTGTAAAAAAACTATAACGAATGATCAACATAATCATGGATTTACCATTCAGTTACCCACAAGCTGTAGATCTTAAATAACTAACAAATGGTTGTAGAAGATAAAATGACACCCTTGTTAGTTTTTGTCCATCAATAGCACCTTGATTAACTCATAAAAGACAATAAGTTGACCTATTTATGGGTTGGGAACTATTGGGGCGCTACTTCAAATTGTAAGTCAAATGAAACTTCACGATGAAGCCTAACTCTTGCTGAATAGCTTCCTATTCTTTTGATATTTCTCCCTGGAATCGTTATGGACTCTATACTCAGTTCATGACCACTTTCACTCAATGCTAAAACAAGATCCTTAGCACCAACACTACCAAAAAGTTTATCGGCAATAGCCACTTTGGACTTTATTTTTATTTTGAGCTTGCTGAGTTCTTGAACTTTTAGCTCGGCTAATTCGACATCCTTTTTCTCTTTAAATGCTCTTTGCCTGATATTTTCAGCGAGAACTTTTTTTGAAGAAACAGTTGCCATCAGGGCGAATCCCTTTGGTATCAAATAGTTTCGACCGTAACCATTTTTTACTTTAACAATATCATCCTTGAACCCCAAACCAGGAACATCGGCCTTCAATATTAATTCCATAAGTTTACCCCTTTACTAAATCAGCTACATAAGGAAGAAGAGCTAAATGCCTTGCTCTTTTCACTGCTACAGAAACCTTGCGCTGGTATTTCAGTGATGTTCCTGTAATCCTACGAGGCAATATCTTTCCTTGATCGTTGATGAAACTCATCAAAAAGTCAGTGTCTTTATAATCAATATATTTGATTCCTGAACGCTTGAATCTGCAATACTTTTTTTGGACAGCCGTGGAGATATTCAAGGGAGTAAGATATCTTATCTCTCCTTGTTTTTTACTGCTGGACTCTTGATCTATTTTTAACATAAGAAATATCTTGTTAAACCTCTACTTGGGTTTGTTTTTCTACTCTATTTTCCGATTCTTTTTGATCTTCAGACTTTGTTTTGATATTTTCTTGACGCTTCATCCTGCGTTTCTCAGACCATGCCAAAGCATATTTATCCAATTTCACTGTGAGATAACGTAAAACCTTTTCATCTCTACGAAATTGGATTTCTAAATTTGAAACCAAATTTCCCTCTGAACGAAATTCAATCAAATGATAAAATCCACTCTTTTTTTTGTTTATGGGATAGGCCAATTTCTTCAGCCCCCAATTTTCGAAATCAACAATCTCACCCTCATTTGAGATAATGTACTGTTGATACTTTCTTACTGTTTCCTCTATCAAGCTTTCTGATAGAACGGGATTCAAAATGAAAACAGTCTCATAGTGCTGCATATACAATTCTTAAAGAGGTGCAAAGGTAATCAATTTTATTAGAATTTGATGATATCTATAGAAGGATTTGATGAGATGACAAGAGTTAGGCTTTCCGTATCTAGGGTCAAGAGATCTTATGTCTCAATATGGATCTACATCAAAAGAGACCTTCACTCCACGAAATTGTTGAATCCCCAAAAATCGTCCATAAACAGTGTCGAGTTTTTTCTTGGTTTTCTGTTGTACTTCATGATTGATCTTGACATGAATCTGCTTGTGAAATCTATCTTTAACTTTACTGATTGGAGGATACACTGGACCGAGTAAATCGCCATCAAAAGTCTGTCGAAAGGTTCGAACAAACCAATCAGCAGCATCATCCAAAACATACCTTATTCTACATTTCATTGTAATTCTAATCATTTTATAAAAAGGGGGATAACCGTGGTTTTCCCTATCTTCAATTTCGGATTTATAGAACCTTTCATAATCATTTTCAATCACAGCCTGAATAACGCTATTTTCAGGGTTTTTGGTTTGAAAAAATACTATTCCACGCTCATCAAATCTTCCTGATCTCCCTGCTACTTGACTCAATACCTGAAAAGTTCGTTCAAAAGAACGAAAATCAGGAAAATAGAGTGAATGATCAGCGTCTACAACTCCCACCAAGAGAACATTTTTAAAATCCAATCCCTTGACAACCATTTGGGTGCCAATCAATACTTGAAATACTCCTTCTGAAAAGTCTTTAATGATGGTCTCAAAACTGTGTTTTTTGGTGGTAGAATCTTTATCCATTCGAATAGTATCTACTCCTGGAAATAAATTTTCTATTTGCTCTTGAATCTGTTGGGTTCCGAATCCCTTGTTAATCAACATTCTATTGAGACAAACAGGACAATTATTGGTTTTAGGAATATTATAATCGCAATAATGACATCGAAGACTATTATCATATTGATGATAAGTGAGGGTAACATCACACCGCTTACACTGAGGTATATGTCCACAATCCAAACATTCCACTTTGGGGGCATAGCCTCTTCTGTTTTGAAAAAGAATAATCTGCTTTCCCTTATCTAGTGTTTCCCTGATGTGATCAATTAGTATATGGGAAAAAATTCCATTGACTTTATTGAGTTTTTTTTGCTCTAACATATCAATGGTTCTAATCTCAGGTAATTCAACACCAGCATATCTATTTTTAAGCACCACACGACCATATTTTCCTCTCTGTGCATTATAGGTAGTCTCAATACTGGGAGAGGCTGATCCAAGCAGTACATTTATTTTTAACATATGAGCTAAATAAACAGCTGAATCTCGTGCACTATATCTTGGTGCAGGATCAAATTGCTTATAGGCTTGCTCGTGTTCTTCATCAACAATAATCAATCCGAGATTTTTAAATGGTAACATCAGGGAAGATCTAGCTCCCACTATTATATGGGCCTTATTTGAAGCAGTCAAAACTTTATACCACACCTCAGTTCGCTCATTGAGGTTATATTTGGAGTGATACACAGTTACAATAGTTCCAAAACGGGCTTTTAACCTCAAAACTATCTGAGAAGTCAATGAAATTTCAGGGAGCAAATACAAAATTTGCTGACCATAGGCCAAATGTTGCTCAATGAGAGACATATAGACTTCAGTCTTACCTGAAGCAGTCACTCCATGTAATAGAACAGCAGTATGCTCTTTAAATTGCTTTTGAACTTGCTGGGTTGCTCTAAGTTGATCTTCAGACAGAGTATGGGGTTTTTCTTTCTTGATCCCTTCAATTAATATTCGCTCTAAGGGGATTTTTTCTTTTTTAATATAGCCTCTTTTATAAAGCGCATTAATGGTTGTATCAGAAGCAATTTCCTTTTTTTTCAAGTCAGCAATTTTCAACCACTTATCACCAGTAGGGTCAGCGCTGATAATCCCTAACAAGGTCGAAATTTGTTTTTTTGATCGAGATATTGATTTTAAAGCTTCTTGCAGTTTATTTTTGTCTTTCAATAGTGGATTGAGTCTCAGGTGGGGAACCAAAAGGGGGCGATATTTATCTTTTAGTTTTTGTTTGACACTTACATAACCTCGGTCAAGCAACTTTTTTAATGTAGGCATCAGTCTAGTCAGCTGGGTCTTTGACTCAATCTCAGAAATCATCAGCGGCTTTTTTTGAATAGACGTGAATACAGCATACATTTTTTTATCTGATTTTAAAGAACCTATATCAACATCTGGATTGGGAAGAAATACTGTTTGACTTTCCAAAAAGAATGTTGAGGGGAGTGCGGCCCGGATAATCTCACCCATTGAAGACAAATAATATCTTGAAATCCAACGCCAAAAATTCATTTGGGTTTGGGTAACGATGGGGTATTCATCAAGGACCAATTCGATGGGTCTGGTTTCATAAAATTCGGGAGGTTGTTCATGAAGTCGTTCAACGATTCCGGTTTGGATCGTGTTTTTCCTAAATGGAACAGCAACCCGCACACCAGGGATAATTTCTTTGTACTGCTCTTCAGTTATATGGTAAGTAAGAGCTTTTCCAAGAGCAAGAGGTAATATAACATCTACAAAATACATCTTATTGAGATTTAGCCTGTTGATTGTTGCCTTTGAGGCTTCTCAGGGTAAGGTTTAATTCAAAACCCAAAAGCAAAATGTTAGCATTCAAGAAAATGTATATTAAAAATATCAAAGGAGCACCCAATGAACCATAGATTTGATTGTAGGATGAAAAATTATCTACGTAGATTCCAAACAGATAGGTTGAAACGAAAAAAAGAATTGTAGTAAATAATGGGCCTGCAGAAAAAAAATGGACTTTTCTTGTTTCAACAGTTCCAAATCGATAGAGTATATAGACTATCAGATATATGATAAGTGCGAAAAAAAACAAACGTGCATAGTGTAGATAACTAAAATCTTTTAATCCTAACCATGTAGCTATTTCAGAAATTTGAATTCCTATATAGAAGAAACTGACCACACCAATCAAAATCAAAAAAGCGATTACTATGCTTATCCATGCGGCGTGTAAAAATTGCGAAATGAAACCTCTCGAAATCTCTATGTGATAAGATTCCTGAAAGGAAGAAAAGAGGGAGCGTATTCCATTTGCTGAAAAGAATATAGACAACAGAAATACTGATGAAAGGAGACCAGTTCTTGGTCTGCTTTGTATTTCATTGAAAATTTCATTGAAATAGATCTGAGAATTTGAAGGAATCACCAGACCTAGTTCATCGAATAGATATTCTTCTAAATTGTCTGGGGTAAGAAAAGTGATCTGGCTGAAAAATGGGATGAGATTAAATAGAAAAAGCAAAAATGGGAATAGGGCTAAAAAAAAACTATAGGAAACACTTGCCGCTCGCATACTAAATGTTCCCTTTATAATGCCTAAAAAATACAATTTGAATAAACTATAAATGGTAATTCCGCCTAGACCAGGAATTCTAGCTTTATTTAATAATATCAGTATTTTCAATATGTCTCTACGGGTAAACTGCTTAATATGTAGAATTTTGGACATAATACAAAGATATAGTTAAGATAGGTATCAGTTTTTCAAGAGTTTAATTAATTGTCTTATAGTACATTTAAAATTCATTATAAACACTAATGCGCTAAGTTTAAATTTGTGGTGATGGAAATTCATGTTTTTGCTATTGGGAAATCAAATGACTTAGTAATAAATCAACTAATTGGGAGATATGAAAAGAGAATCTCACGATATCAAAAACTGCATTACCATACTATTGATGAAGCAATGTCTGATCGAAAAACCAAAAAACTGTTTAGTAAAATCATGATAAATGCATATATCATTACTTTGACAGAAAAGGGCAAACGACTTAATTCGCTTGAATTTTCTAAATTCTTGTACTCTCAGTCTATGATGTCTTACAGAAGAATTTTGTTTTTTATTGGGGGACCCTATGGTCTTTCTTCACAATTCGAACAAAAAAGTCATTATGATTTATCATTGTCGGCGATGACTTTCACCCATCAAATGTGTCGAGTCCTCTTGCTAGAACAGATCTATAGAGCTCATACCATCTTTAATAATCATCCTTACCATCATGGGTAAACCATTCATCGTATTTGCCACTCATAACCTAAATAAAATATATGAATTACAACAGCTTGTCTCAAAAGAAATCATTATATTGACATTGGAAGATATCGGGTTTGAGAAAAAAATTCAGGAGACTGGGACAACATTAAAAGCCAATGCCTTATTGAAGGCTAAAGCAGTTCACGAATATTGTAATATTCCAACTATTGCTGACGATACTGGCTTATTTGTTCAGAGTTTATCAGGTGCACCTGCAGTACATAGTGCTCGGTATGCTGGTGAGAATGCCACATCAGAGGAAAATACCCAAAAACTTTTATACCAAATGAAGGGTATTTCAACAAGATATGCTTATTTTGAGACCATATTTTGTCATTTCCAAAAAGGTGAATATAATTTTTTCATAGGAAAAATTGAAGGAGAAATTTCGCGCCAAATACAAGGTAGGTGTGGATTTGGTTATGATTCTATTTTTAAACCCATCCACTCTGATAAAACCTTTGGACAAATGACCTTAGAGGAAAAGAATAATTGTAGTCATAGATCCAAAGCCATAACTGCTTTGCATTTATTTTTACACAATTGATAGTTTATCAAATACTTGGTCCCTATCAAATTGCCTTCTGGATAGATTGATGTACTTTTATAGAGTGGAAAAGCGTATACTTTTTGGAATAATTTATCTTTTTTGGGGTGCCTATTGGGGCTGCTCGCAAGATAGTCTTCAGATCTTTCGTGCCAAGGTAGAAGACCAGTCTACAGGTCTTGCTATGCAAAGTGTTCATGTGGTAAACCTAAATGAAGTATCGGGTACCACAACAGACCTGAGTGGACAATTTGAAATCATGGCCAAAGTTCAGGATACTCTTTACTTTTCATATATAGGTTATAAACCCTTAAAAGTTGCTGTAACCAACGATATGATTCGTTTTGGCACTGCTATTTTTGAAATGACAGAACTAGCATTTGCCCTTGAAGAGATTGTCTTACAACCATATAGACTAACTGGATATCTTGATATTGATGTTCGCAACTCTCCAATTAATACATCACAGCGTTATAGTATTGCTGGTCTACCTAATTTGGGGTATGAATCTGGCGGTTCGTCTTTGAAAAATATTGCCAGGAGTTTCCGCTCATTATTTGATCCCTTAGATCTGATGTATAGTACTTTCAGTCGCAGAAGCAAGGAAATGCGTAAACTCAACAAAATGCGAAGTGATGAGAGTATTAGAGATTTATTGTCTGTTAAATTTGACCGTCAGGTGTTGATGCAATTTTTAAATTTAGAACCCGGAGAGATTGATGAAGTTCTGGGAAATTGTAATTACTCAGAAGTTTTTATGAAAGAGGCCAATGATTTACAGATTCTTGACGCCATCAGCAAATGTTATGAAGAATATCGGGTTTTGGTCATGTAATACGTTAGATAAATATAGCACTACGACACTGGCTTCAAGAGGAAGGGAAGTTCTTTCCCAAATTTAATATAGTGAATTCCTGCGGTGACTATTGTGACAATTAATTTACTAATAAAAGGGATTGAAAAATAAAGATAATAAATTCAGAAGCTTGTATAAAAGAGCTTTGACTCCGGGGATTGATAAACTATTGATTCAGGCCACCCGTGATTTGGAACGGGCAGTAGTGGATGACCCTTGTGGGATGATAGATGATTTGGATGATTTTGTAACAAAATGTCAGGATATGTCATGCCATCCTTCTAGGGTAAGGAGTCTATCTCGGATATTATGGCTATACGTTTCACAGACTCCAATAAAGCCCAAACGTGAGTTACAAAAGAAAATTGTTACTCAGGCGATTCACTGGTCTTGGACTTATAATCAGACAGCAATAATTTGCTATTGTACGAAAATAGTGGCTGAATATCAATTAGATTTTTGGGAATTGTTCACTATGCATCGAGATTATATAATGTATGAACAGCCCAATCAATCGTCAGGCGTTCAATCAATTATAAGAAACTATTTGATTTTCAATCCTTTCATTTGAAAACGATAAATAGATGTCTGTTTTAAGAATAAATTTGTTCTCACTGATTCATCTTGGACACAATTAATTATATTGGTTTAGCATCTATTCATACTCTATGAAAATATCAACACTTCAAGCCATTTCTCCCATTGATGGAAGATATTGGAATAAGGTTAAGGAATTAGCCAATTACTTTTCAGAAGGAGCACTTATAAAATATCGGGTATTAGTAGAGATTGAATACTTCATTGAGCTGTGCAAGTTAAAACTAGATAAGTTGTCTGGATTTGATCGAAATCACTTTGTTGCCCTCCGAAAGATTTATACTGAATTCACCTCAAAAGACGCTAAAAAAATCAAAAAGTTTGAAGCGCAAACTAATCATGATGTCAAATCAGTAGAATATTTTGTCAAATCAAAATTTAAAAAACTTGGTATAGGCAAGTATCAGGAGTTTATTCATTTCGGTTTAACTTCTCAAGATATCAACAATACGGCCATTCCTTTAAGTATCCGCGCTGCTTTTGAAGAAGTCTATTTACAAGACCTAAACATCCTTATTGAGGCTTTGGAAAGTTTGGCGGAGGATACTCGATTGACTGTTATGTTGGCCAGAACTCATGGTCAGCCTGCCAGTCCAACCAGATTAGGAAAAGAAATTCAAGTTTTTATTACCCGTTTGAAAAACCAAACTAACCTATTGCTTGAAATACCTCATGCGGCAAAATTCTCTGGCTCGACTGGAAATTTCAATGCTCATCAGCTGGCTTATCCTGAGATTAATTGGGAGAAATTCGCTAGAAATTTTGTACAAAACAATCTAGGGCTTGTATATAGTGTTCCAACGACCCAGATTGAACATTATGACTCTTTTGCCCTATTGTCAGATACCCTAAAGCGCATCAATACAATACTGATTGATTTCTGCAGAGACATTTGGGGGTACATTTCATTAGACTATTTCAAATTAAAAATCAATACTGCTGAGGTGGGATCTTCTGCGATGCCACATAAGGTGAACCCTATTGATTTTGAAAATGCTGAAGGAAACTTGGAATTAGCCAATAGTTTGTTTGCTTTTTTTTCAAGAAAGCTTCCTATTTCAAGATTTCAGAGGGACTTAACCGACTCGACCGTTCTCAGAAACGTTGGTGTTCCTTTTGCTCATACCGTAATTGCTCTTAAATCTATCTTAAATGGAATCCGAAAATTAGAAGTCAATGAATCGCAGATTAATCTTGATTTGGATAAAAACTGGCAAATAATCTCTGAAGCTATTCAAACTTTATTGAGAAAAGAGGGCTACGAAAAACCTTACGAGCAACTCAAGGAATTCACTCGTGTAAGTAAAGCGATAAATAAAGAATCAATCCATCTATTTATAGATTCATTGAATATCAGTGATGCTTTAAAATCCGATCTTAAAAAAATCACTCCGTTTAATTATATTGGTATCAGTTAGGAATTTATACCCGAATAATTCATATTAGGGGGTAATATTTGGGTTTATTTTATTAACTTGCAGTTAGTTATGTTCATTTTATAGTTCCATAAAAATCATTGATTCATGAATTCCATATTTTATCAAAAAAAGGGGGCTGTTATAGCCGATTTCAAAGGAGAGAGAGCTACTTCAGATGCTGCAATCACCTGAAGCCATTGAACGGAGTACTAGCTACCTCAAAGGGTTTTATCAGAAAATTATCGATAGGCGTCTTCAGAATCTGGTTGTTGATCCCGTAATTAAATTGGTTAAACAGCAAGTGTATGCCAACTGTCTGGGTTATGAAGATGCTAATGATCTAAACGCCATTTTAATTCCGTAGAATAAAATTGTCTGCCGGCTTAAGAAATCGGCTCTAATAACTTTAATGTGCAATCGATAGAAATGAAGCAAAAAAAGCATTAATTTTGTCGGTATCTGAACTATTACAATTATGAGTATAAACCCAGAAGAATATAACCTTCATCCAAATGTCTATAAAAGACTCGCAGAAGCAAAAAAGAACAGCGATCCCACCAATGATGCACTGCTCAGAGATCTAAAAAAAGGTAGCAGACCAGTGTATTTTTGGGATAGAATAATCGATGGATTGAACAGAAAAAAACACATTCGATTGATCATCCAAAGAGTAATACAAAGATCATTTCCGAAAGATTTTGATGATAACATGGAAATGCTGGAAAAGTACTACACAAAAAATGAAATTCTTGAGGTTTGCCTCAATCCTTATGAAAGAATCGATACTTGCCAACTTGAAAGGATAACTTCAAGATATAATACTAAGCCTATCCCATCCGGGACTATCGCATCAAGACGAGGAAAATTTTTAGACATAAACATTTTATTTGATAATGAAAAAGAATACGCCAGCTGTTAGTGAACATCTATATCAGACTCTTCATGAATTGAAAGATTTAGACATTCTAAAATCCTTTTACCTGATTGGAGGAACTAATTTAGCATTACGCTTTAAACATAGAATGTCAGTAGATATTGACTTATCCTCTGAAGAAGAAATATCGAAAGAAGATTTAAAAGAAATTTTTGAGATAGTGAAATCAAAATATCCAGATAAAGAAGTGACTGCTACTATAAAAGATGAGAAAGAAGTCTATTATATGTCCATAGAGATATTTGACGAGAATGAAAAAGTCAAAGTAGATTTAATTGGTGATGTACCTCTTTTAAATCCTACGGAAAAAGTCGGTGGGATACATACCTATGGCTTCTGTTGAAGATATCGCTTTATTGAAATTACTTGCGATAACTGATAGGACAACACAAAAAGACATTTATAATTTGGATGCCATCACTGATAGGATTCCTTTGATAAAGATTTACAATCTCGCTAAAAAGAAAGACAGATTATTAGAACACAGAGGTCCAGGCTTTTTCGAAAGCGGGAAAAGCCGTTCTGTTGTTACCACCCCAGAGGATTTATTGACATTTCTAGATTACGGATTAAATGATGCCTCAAATGATGATCTAGATTATATAGATAACTCAAAGATGTGGGAAGATGCTGTGGAAGGTTGGACTAAAAAAGTCCATGAACTATACAAGCAAATAGGGTTTGACTATAAAACCTATTCCTTCATCAATGACGATGGCGGTCCAAAAAAATAAAACCTGAATTTATTTGCAGTTTCTACAATAAAGTGATTAGAGCCAAGAAATCTAATTAGTAGTCAATAAACACAAGGAATCGATCGGTAACTTCAAGATGATTACATATAAGATGATTATCAACCATTATTTTGCAATTTTGCTGAGCTAACGAAGGACATGTGGTAAAGATTTAGGAGCAAGTTAAAACCTGGCTACTGAAACAAACTTCCGTCAAATGCTTGGTTCTATGATTGATATAGGTGGGAGTCTTATTTACTTATACTCCCCTACTTGCCGGATTTCAGTCAAATTAATAATAATCTGATAAGAACCAAATTATTGATTTTTGATACTCTAAATTTGGTGTCCATTTCCGTCTTATGAAAAAAATTCAAATGGTTGATTTGATAACTCAGTATCAAGCCATTTCAAAAGAAATAAAAATTGAATTCGACTCTATTTTGGAATCTGGTGCATTCATCAACGGACCAGCTGTTAGTCAATTCGAACAAATACTGTCTGAGTATTTAGAAGTCAAACACGTAATTGGTTGTGCCAATGGAACGGATGCACTTCAGATTGCTTTAATGGCTTTAAACTTCGATCCTGGAGATGAAATCATCACCACTAATTTCACTTTTGCTGCCACAGTAGAAGTAATCTATTTGTTGGGCCTTAAACCTATACTTGTGGATATTGACCCCAACACATTCAACATTGATTTGACTAAAATCAAGGAACATCTAACGGATAAGACCAAAGCGATAATGCCAGTACATCTATTTGGAAGAGTATGCCAAATGGATAAAATTACAGATCTAGCCAAAGAGCATGATTTGGTTATTATTGAAGATAATGCCCAATCTATTGGTGCCAGATATAATCACCCCAGGCTAGGTCAAAAGGCGGCAGGGACTTTAGGAGAATTTGGTACAACTTCCTTTTTTCCAGCAAAAAATTTGGGCGCCTATGGTGATGGTGGGGCACTATTTACTAACGATGATTCCCTTGCTCGGCAGGCTCGAACAATAGCCAACCATGGTATGTCCAGACGATACTATCATGATTATATAGGCGTCAACTCAAGATTAGATACTTTCCAGGCCGCCGTGCTAAAGATAAAATTAAATCATCTGGACACTTACATTCAAAAAAGAAGAGAAAGTGCAATTGAATATGGTAATCTTTTAAATGACATCCCAGAAATTATCTTACCGAATTTCCCAAAACAAGATGAAGAACATGTTTGGCACCAGTATACTATTCGAATTCTCAATGGGAAACGAGATCAATTGGGTCAACATTTAAAACTATCTGGAATTCCTTACGGAATATATTACCCTATTCCTCTCCATAAACAAAAGGCTTATATGAGTGAAGAATTCTCAGATGAGCAATTTCCAATTACAAATACATTTTCTAAACAAGTTCTTTCGCTACCAATGCACTCAGAACTAACAAATCAACAAATCAAATTCATCACCGATAGTATAAGAGAGTTTTTTCTTCGGAAATAAGATGATTGTACACATATTCCAATTAATCTTCTTCTTCGCTCTCATCTAGTTCAGATTGATATAGCATAGTACTCCGTGTTCTGAAAAATAGAAATGAAGATAACTTGGCTATAGAAAGGTTATTTTTGATTCAAAAGATTACTTGCTACGGGTTTATTCTTCTTTGATTGGCATCATTGTCTTGTTGCTTCCAGCAATATCTCTGCTTTCCAAAAAAGTCAGGTTATTTTTATATCATAGAAAAAAATACCGCAATCAGATCTACGGATTTCATAGATCACGAAAAGAAAAACTGATATGGCTTCATTGTGCTTCCTTAGGAGAATTTGAACTGAGCAAGCCACTGATTAAATTCCTTAAAACAAACCATCCCAAATTAGTTTTAATCCTCACTTTTTTTTCGCCCTCAGGATTGAAATCTAGCACTGAGGTAGAACACATAGATTTGGTCGGGTATCTCCCTTTAGACACTAGAAAAAGAGTTGGTCAGTTTTTAGAGATTACCAAACCTGATATGGCCATTTTAGTGAAATACGAATTTTGGCCGAATCTATTGTTTGAATTACATCGTAGAGATATCATTACTTATGCCATCTCTTGTCGATTTTATAGAAATCAATTTTTGTTTTACTGGTACGGAAAATGGCTTTTAAAACTAATTCAATCTATTGATCATCTCTTCGTACAAGAAGAGAAATCTAAAACATTGCTTGAGCGATATCAGTTTGATAATGTCTCAGTCTGCGGAGATCTGCGAATAGATAGAGTAATAGAAAACGCATCAAAATCATTTTCTAATGAGGTTATCCTTTCTTTTTTAGGAAGTTCCAATTGTATAGTTGCAGGAAGTACATGGGATAAGGATCATGAAATTTTATTACCAATTATTGGTAAAAAATTTTCAAAAATTATCATCGCACCACACGATATAAGTCCGGATTCAATCAGCAGTCTGGAACAAAAAATTCATGTACCCTATGAAAAATTTACATGCCCCAATCCAACAAATATTCATAAGGCCAAAATCCTTATCCTTGATACCATCGGAATTCTTTCGATGGTCTATAGGTACGCGCAAATAACTTATGTAGGTGGAGGGTTTTCTAAAAAGGGGCTTCATAACATCCTTGAGCCTTCTAGCTATTTTAAACCTGTCCTCTTTGGGCCTCATTACAAGCATTTTCCAGAAGCAACTGATCTAATTGAAAAAGGCATTGGATACTCCCTAAGAAATACAGATGACTTAAACAATGTAATTGATGATTTACTAGAAAATCCTAAAAGGTTATCCCACATAAGAGCAGAAACTCAAGAATACCTAACTAAAAATGAGGGCGGAACAAAAAAAGTCTATCAGTTTATACGTAACGAAATTAATATTGGCTAATATGCCCTATCTCTATTAATTCACCTAGAATAAACCCATCAAAACCCACTCATAAGTTTTATTTTGTATCCTTGGTTATGCAAACCCCATTAAAAAAGAGTACAAAAGTTATCAGGTGAAACTCATAAACTAACTGATTTCTATTTACACAGATTTTGCTATATTATCTTGAAAATTTTGAGATTAAGTATAGAATGCTAATTTTGTTTATCTCATAAATCTCACCAACTTGAAAAATATCTATTACCCTTTCGTTATTATTGCTGTTTTCTCTCTGCTATTTCTTAACAAAAGCTATAGCCAAATTGATAACCCCGTTTCAGCATTTCCCAATATTATTCTACTCATCGGAGATGGAAACGGGTTGTCCCAAATTTCTGCAGGTAATTATTCCTTGGGAAACCAAACATCATTTGACCGTTTTGAATTTGTAGGTCTCCAAAAACCCCATCCTGCTGATGATTACTTATTGACCGATTCCGCCGCAAGCGGTACAGCAATAGCTACCGGGAAGAAAACACTAAACGGCATGGTTGGAATGGATCCAGAGAAAAATGCTTTGACATCTATTCTTGAGATTCTCCATGAAAAAGGTTATAAATCCGCTCTAATTGCTACCTCCTCAATTGTCCATGCAACACCAGCAGCATTCTATGCTAAAGTCGAAGCCCGAAGAGAATACCAAGAAATTGCCAAACAACTCATGACATCCCCTGTTGATATTTTTATCGGCGGAGGGAAAAAGCATTTTACTGATCGAAAAGACGATAAAAACTTATTAGCCGATAATTCTGTTTTTGATTTTGTAGATAGTCTAGAGGAATTCAAACAAAGTAATTCAGATAAAATTGGATTTCTGACTTATCCCGATGAACCACCTTCCATATTAGATGGTAGGGAACCAAGATTAGCAGTATTAATTCAAGCTGTTTTGGAAAAATTAGATGGAGAAAATCCTTTCTTCCTAATGGTTGAAGGTTCACAAATTGACTGGGCTGGTCATGCTAACGATATTGAATTTTTGCTTGAAGAACTTCGTGAGTTTGATGAGGCAATTAATTTATCTCTTGATTTTTCAAAAAAAAATGCTTCGACTTTAGTGATTGTAACAGCTGACCATGAAACTGGAGGTCTTTCAATTACCGGGGGGAGTCAATCAAAAGATACAATTGTTGATTCATGGGGAACAGGAGGTCATACGGCCACCTTTATTCCAGTATTTAGCTCTGGCTATAAAGCAATTGATTTCGCTGGAGTCTATGATAATACCGAAATATTTGCCAAACTCCTGAATCTTGTTTCTCAATGATCCCTCTCCATTATTGTGAGGAATAACAATTCAAGGTTTTTATTCAAGACATAATTATAACTTGACATTTTAATAATTAAAAAAATTGCATGAATCGTATAATATATTTTCTACCTCTGACGATATCCTTGGGATTTTTTTTAGGCTGTCAATCTTCTCAGTCTGATCAACAAAAACTATCTGAGGTTATCGAATTGTATGAGAATCATACCTCATATTCCAAAGATTTTCCCCTTGGGAACTATTCTCATGAGCGATTTGATGAAGACGATGCTTTTTATTCTGAATTACAAAAAAGCATAAGTCAAATCAACAAAGAAAAACTTGATGAATCAGATGAAATATCCCTTGAGATCCTCTCATTTTTAATAGATGAGAGTAGAACCCAGTACAGATTCAATAGACATTGGAATCCAATATTGTCGGATGCTGGATTTCATATCTCATTGACTTTCCATGTTCGAGATCTAACAAATAAAACAGAAGTGATTGACTATATGAAGTTTTTGGAAGCGATTCCAACCTACATTGAACAACAAAAAAAATTAATTAGAAAAGGTCTTGATTCGGGAATCTCTCAACCACTAGTAATCTTTAAAGGATACGAATCAAGTTATAGGCAACACATAACCTCAAACGCAGAAAAGAATTTTTACTTCAGCCCCCTAAAAAACTTACCCGATGTTTTGACAGTACAATTCAGAGATTCAATTATCCAGGTTGGAAAATCACTTATTGAAGAAAATATAATCCCCACATTTCAATCAATTGAAGACTTTTTTGAAAACGAATACTTTCCACATACCCGCACCACAATCGGAACTTCAGCAATTCCTGATGGTGAGGCTTATTATCAATCTAGAATTGACTACTATACTACCCTAAAATTAACTCCACAAGAAATACATGATAAAGGTTTAGAGGAAGTAGATCGGATTCGGAATCAGATGCGAATTATTATTGATGATTTGAATTTTGATGGAGATTTTGACTCTTTTTTGACCTTTCTGAGAACAGACCAGCAGTTCTATGCCCAGACCCCCGAAGAATTGCTTCAATTTGCTCGAGACGTATCAAAAAGGCTTGATGCCCAACTACCAAAATACTTTATTACCCTACCGAGAAAACCGTACGGAGTAATAAAAGTGCCTGATGCCATTGCTCCAAAATATACCGGAGGGAGGTACGTTGGTACCGACATCAATAGTACCCAGCCTGGTTATTATCTTGTCAATACCTACAATCTATCAAGCCGGCCTCTCTATGTAATTCCATCTCTTTCAGCCCATGAGGCTGTTCCTGGTCACCATCTTCAAAATGCCCTTAGTAAAGAACTCTCTGATCGTATTCCCAAATTTCGCCGTCAATTGTATTTATCAGCCTATGGAGAAGGATGGGGTCTATACTCAGAATATTTAGCCAATGAAATGGGCATATATAGAACCCCATATGAAGTCTTTGGACAATTGACCTATGAAATGTGGAGAGCTTGCCGCTTGGTTGTCGATACAGGAATTCATGCTTTTGATTGGACAAGAGAGCAAGCTGTAAACTTCATGAAAAAAAACACTGCTTTATCCATTCACGAAATCAATACCGAGATAGATCGATATATATCTTGGCCAGGACAAGCACTCTCATATAAAATTGGAGAAATAAAAATTCGAGAACTCAGAAAAAAAGCAGAAAATATACTAGGCAACGATTTTGATATACGTGCTTTCCATGAGGTTATTCTAGAGGAAGGAGTTGTTACCCTTCCAATCCTAGAGAAGAGAATTTTAGATTTCATTGATCAACATCAAAACAAATCTTCTGGAACATAGTCTCAGATGCTAAAGGATAAAACCCGCATTTTTCGAAAACCAATGGGTCCAATAGTAGTTCAAGGCCCAGTCGAATTAACAGACCATAATGGAAAGATTTTAAACACTAAATCCACATTTAGCCTTTGTGGATGTGGTCGTTCCTCGAAATTGCCTTTTTGTGATGGTACACACAAGAAACCGACTATTTAAATCTCAATTCTGGAATAGTGAACTTCACAGAGACTCCCAAAACCACATCTCAATAATCAAGTGTCGAAAAAATGAAGGTAAACACAGTTCTTCAAAATAAAGATGTGTTGATTAGTTTGTAAATTGCAATCCTACCAACCAATTGGAATTTTATGAAGACTCTTTCCATTTATACCCTTTTACTGTTCTTGTTTGCATCTAACCCACTCCTTTGTCAAAAAAACAAAGAAAAATTATATAACACCAACAAAGAAAATATTGCTGCCAGTGGTTATGACATTGTAGCCTATTTCACGCAGAATGCCCCAGTCGAGGGAAATCGGGATGTCTTTTCTGTTCATCAAGGAATCACCTATTTATTTTTAAATCAAGAAAACAAATCATTGTTTGATCAAACCCCAGAAAAATATATTCCCCAATACGGTGGTTGGTGTGCATATGCTATGGGTAAAAAAGGTGAAAAGGTTTCGATAAACCCAAAAGCTTTTTCGATCGAAGAAGGGAAATTATATCTCTTTTACAAAAAAGGTGGAGTAGACACTCTTAAACGTTGGCTAAAAAACACAGCAGAGTTAAAATCCAAGGCAAGCACACAATGGTCTAAACACTTATCAAAAAGTTCTTCGTAAAACACTTAAGATCTAAATCATGAAACTACCCATTTGGCTGTATATACCTAGAATAATTGTTGCAGGAATCTTGGTTCAATCGCTTTATTTTAAATTCACGGGACACCCTGAGGCAGTACATATTTTCTCAACCTTAGGAGTTGAACCCTGGGGAAGACTGGGCTTGGGAATGATTGAATTAATAACTGGAATTCTATTATTGATTCCACAAACAGTCTTAAAAGGGTTGGTTATGGCAATCGGATTGATGGCAGGAGCTATACTAACCCATTTATTTACTGAGGTAGGTGTTGTGGTCCAATGGGATGGAGAGTCTGATAATGGAACACTGTTCGGGATGGCCATAGTAGCTTTAGTTTTGAGCAAATTCACTTTTATCGTCATATCAAAAAAATTTTCGGTAAGACCTTGGAGACTTTTCTTTGATGTAATCACTCTCAATAGGTAGTCCTTTTATGTATAAACTTATGATCATCCTTAAAAGAATCTACTATTATGAATATTGGCCATTCTGGATTTTTTATATACCTATTTTCATCTATTGCCTATACCTTGGGATAAAATCTCGAACTCTGATGTACTTTACTTCAATCAATCGATGCATGAATTTTGGAGGAATATTTCTGAGTTCGAAATACAGCTATCTCAAAAAAATCCCAGCAATTTGGATACCCAAAACATGTATCATAAATAAGCAATCAACTGTAACTACCATCAAAAGCCAACTAGCAAAACATAATTTATCTTTTCCAATAATTGCCAAACCAGACATCGGAGAAAGAGGTAAATCAGTAGCCAAAATATCTTGTTTGAAAGACCTGGCGAGCTATTGTCAACATACCAAATATCAAACCATTATTCTTCAACAATATATTGACTACCCTATAGAGTTGGGTGTTTTGTTTTATAGAGATAACGATGGTATAGGTAAAATCACTTCTATTGGTCTAAAGAAATTTTGTACAATCACAGGAAATGGGAAGTCCACTCTTGGGAAATTGGTTGTCAAGAATCCCAGGATTTCTGTTAGAAAAAAAGAACTGAAATCAAAGTTTAGCAATCAATGGGACAAAATTTTAAAAAAAGGGGAAAGTATTCTAATTGAACCTATTGGAAATCACAATTTAGGCACTATGTTTTTAAATGGAAATTATAGATACTCTACCGATATGCTTGACTGGATAAATTCAGTTGCCTCAAAAATTCCAAATTTTGATTACGGCCGGTTCGATTTACGTATTAAAAATTGGGATAGTTTTAAAAATAGAACTGGAATCAAGATTCTGGAAATAAACGGAGTGAATTCTGAACCAATTCATATTTATTCTCCAAAATTTGGACTAATCAATGCTTATAGAGAACTATTTACACATATGCGCATTATTCAACGCTTAAGTTCGAATAAGATTGATACTCCCACGGTCTCAATAAATAATTTTCTGCGAGCAATTGTTGATTTTAAAAATAAAAAAGAACAACATGCCTTAAGTATAACAATATGAAAAATTTAGAACCTCATAAAATTGTGCTCAATCAGTTAAAGAATTTGGTGAATACCATCCCAGTTAATGAATTTACAGCAAAATGTGATATTCTCTATAACGCTTCCATTGGTGAACACTTTAGGCATATCATTGAGTTCTATAGGTGTTGTCTGTTTAACAGAATAGATGGAATAGTCAACTATGATTTGCGTCCTCGTGATAAGGCACTTGAGACCAATCCTTCAATTGGGATAAAAGCCATTGAAAAGATTATAGATCATCTAAAAAAACTGTCTGATCCCCATAAAACAGATCTTAGATTACAATTAGAATGTATTATAGATCCGAATGGAATTCCAACCAATTTAGAAAGAGAACTCGCATTTTGTATGGATCATTGTATCCATCACCAGAGCATCATAAAAGTAGGACTAAAGGCAAGAGGACTTGAATCTCTAGTTGATAAAAATTTTGGCGTCGCTTTCTCAACTCAAAGATATCGGGAGAAATGTGTATCGTAACCTATGTCCCCACAACTACAGGCTTTATCTTAACTTTCAATAGGGATGAAAATCCAGAAAGGCTAGCTTTACCACCAGATTACCATTACTTTTTTAACCAGCTATTGTTATATCCAGAAGATACAAAAGCTAGAGGTAGTTGGTTTGCGATAAATCTAAAACGCTATCGACTAGGATGCATTATGAATGCACAACAACCTCAAGATTCCTATCCTACCAAGTCGAAATCCAGAGGGTTATTTTTACTCTATCAACTAATTTACCAAAACTCCGAAGGTCAATTGGTTGATTACAGACTTAGGGATTATCTCCCTTTTAAATACTTATCTCTGGAATTTAAAACCAAACCTTTTACTCTGGTGGTTTATCATTGGGACGGAATTAAACTATCCCAAAAATCCAAGGACATCAATAAAAGGGACATCTGGAGCTCACTATCTCTCTACAGCGGGGAAAAACATCTTGAGAATAAAGAGATATTTGATAAATGGACTTCTGAGAACAAGGGAACTGATCAAGATGGTCTTTTAGAATTACACCATAATCAATTTAATCAACCCTTAAAAAGTAAAAATTTCTATCCTCATCAACAAGATCTTCCTATTCAAACCGTGAGTGTAACTTCGCTGAAAGTAGATGAAGTGAACAAAAAAATGATTCACTTAGACCTGGTGAAAAAACAAAAAATTTTCAGAGAGTTTTACTAAACTAGTAAGCTCGGGCAAAAACTACTCTTCCATTTGAAGGTTTTCCCGAATAGATGCATTTTCCCTCCTCCATCAATCTTTTTTGGGGGACACAACGAATTGAGGCTTTGGTCATGTTCTGAATTGCTTGTTCGGATTCACTTGTTCCATCCCAATGGGCTGAAATAAAGCCTCCTTTGTCGTTCAATATCTCTATAAAATCATTCATAGAATTTGCCTCGAAGGTATTTTCCAATTGAAACTTTAGGGCTTTTTGAAACATTTCACCTTGCATAGAAGCCAGTTTATTTTCTACATATTGATAGAGAAAATCCAAGGACACAATCTCTTTTTCCGAAGTTAACCGATAGGCTACTTCTGCTTGATTATTGTTAATATCTCTAGGACCTAGTGAAATTCTAATTGGAACCCCCTCAAGTTCATATTGATTGAACTTAAAACCAGGCTTTTGATTTCTGCGATCATCGAATTTTATTCGAAATTTCTTTTCTTTAAAATGGTTTAGTATTTCTATTGCTTTATTTGAGACATCTTGGTATTGATCATCAGTTTTATATATGGGTATGATCACGATTTGAATCGGAGCTAAATTTGGAGGCAGGACTAATCCTTTATCATCTCCATGGGTCATCACAAGTGCACCCATCAATCGAGTTGATACACCCCAAGAGGTTGCCCATACATAATCAAGTTTTCCTTTTTGGTTGGCAAACTTGACCCCAAAAGCTTTGGCAAAGTTTTGTCCCAAAAAATGAGATGTCCCGGCCTGGAGAGCTTTTCCGTCTTGCATCAGTGCCTCAATACAATAGGTTATTTCCGCTCCTGCAAAGCGTTCGTTATCGGTTTTGGTGCCTTGAATAACGGGAACAGCCATATAGTTTTCCGCAAAATCCCTATATATTTCGTTCATTTTTTGGGCTTCAATAAGGGCTTCTTGTTTTGTGGCATGAGCAGTATGGCCTTCTTGCCAAAGGAATTCAGATGTTCTCAAAAAAAGTCTGGTGCGCATTTCCCAGCGTACTACATTTGACCATTGATTCAAAAGTATGGGTAAATCCCGATAAGACTGAATCCAGTTTTTGTAGGTACTCCATATAATGGCCTCAGAAGTTGGACGAACAATCAGTTCTTCTTCGAGTTTTGATTCTGGATCAACCAATAATTTTCCTTTCTGGGTTGGATCATTTTTTAATCTATAATGTGTAACTATTGCACACTCTTTGGCAAATCCTTCGGCATTTTTTTCTTCTGCCTCAAATAAAGACTTAGGAACAAACAGTGGAAAATATGCATTTTGATGACCAGATGCTTTAAACATTTTATCCAATTGGGCCTGCATCTTTTCCCAAATGGAATAGCCATTGGGTTTGATAATCATGCAACCCCGCACAGCGGAATTTTCAGCTAAGTTGGCTTTAACTATTAGCTCGTTATACCATTTAGAGTAATCTTGAGAACGTTTGGTTATACTTTTTGACATGATGAGTTTGGCACAACTTTTGTATATTAATTTAGTAAAACAAAAGATTGGCAAATTTAGTTATAAGATATTCACTATAAAATCAAAGAAAATGAAAAATTCAAGAACAATTTATTCGATAATGTTTACAGGAAAAATGATTTTATTCGCTTTTCTACTCAGTGCTTGTGGTGGATATTATTCAAATTTACCTGCTGACGGTATTTATGCTACCCGCACAATAGAAATCAATCATTCCGAAACACCCAGACAGAATAAGTCAAATTATTACAAAAACTATTTCAATAATCTATCCCAGCAGGAGTCTCTTCCCCATAGTTCTGATCCTATTGTTCACCAGGATTCAATTATTACAGACATAGAGGGTTACTCTCAATATGATGAATCTTATCCAGAAACCCAAACATACCAGAGCAATGCTCCATGGGGAAAGAATTCGAGTACAACCAAGATCATCATCAGAGACTACAGTTATCCGGTATATTTCGGATATGGATTGTTTCAGCGACCTTGGAGACTAGGGTTCAGGCCATTTGGACATAGATATTACGGACATTTTTATGACCCATACTATGATGCCGGATTTTATGGTTCTTACTATGGCTACGGTAGATTTTATGATCCATACACTTACAACCCCTACTATGGGTATGGAGGTTTTTATAGCCCATATTCATATCCTCCATATTATGGATACGGAGGATATTGGGTGTCGAGACGATTTAGATCTTGGGACACATATTCCTATGGTGACTGGGACAATTCACCTGGATACAATAGATTCTATAGAAAAGAGGGCTATTCAGGAGTTTCTTTTTCCAGGGGGCGCCGGGGTGAAGGTGGTGTCACTACTGGTAGAACGAATAGTAAAAGTAGAAAAGAAATAAAAGAGCCAAATAATAATAGATCTTCAGTTAAAAATGATCTCTCAACACGGATAATCATGGCTCGCTTACAGGCTGGCAGAAATTCTTCTGGAATTTATAACGGTACCACAGATCCACAACTAACGAGAAGCTACTCAAGCGGATCATCTCAAGTCCGATCAACCAGTAAAGTACCTGCCGGGGTTAAATCTAGTTCAAGAAGCAGTTCAGGTAAAATAAGCTCAACACGTCAAGGTAGGACTGAGAGCAATCAAAGAAAAATCAGCCCAAGAACTCCAGATTATCAACTCTCAAGACAATCAGGCAGTAGTTCTATAAACTCTAAATCAAAGGTTGAAAACCCTCGGTATAAAGTCCAGTCTTCTCATTCTTCAAGCGGGAGAAATAGCAGTAGTAGTTCCAATACTAGGCCTTCATCAAATAATCAATACCGTAAATCAGCCTCAGGTGTAACAAATAGAAATCAATCGACTGGATATAGCAATTCATCGAATAGATATTCAACACCATCAAGAACAACTCAAGTTCAAAAATCAACTTATAGATCGCCTAGTCGAACAACTTCTTCACGATCATCAAACAAAACCGTCAGTAAAAGTTCACAGACCTATCAAAACAAAACATCTCAAAAAAGTTATCAGCCCCGAAATTCTTCTTACAATAGTTCAAGGAATTCCAGCAGCCAAACAAGAAGCCAACCCACTAGGTCTTCTTATAGCAGTTCAAGGTCTAGTTCTTCTAATTCAAGAGGCAGGTCTTCATCTTCAGGACGGAGAAATTAATCCTTTAAAATGAAACTTAAACATCTAATTCTATCTTTAGTAATTACTACATTTTCTGCTACAATTGTAGGTCAGAATGTCAATGATGTATTTACTTTTTCGAAATCTCCCTTACAGGGTACTGCACGATATATTTCAATGGGGGGAGCATTTCAGGCATTAGGTGGAGATTCTTCTGCGGTTCTTTCCAACCCTGCCGGAAGTGTTGTTTTTTTGAATAGCGAGTTTAACTTCTCTGTATTCTATGACAATAAAAACACCGCTTCTATTTATAATAATTCTAGGACTCAGATGACTGGAAATGAATCAGATGTCTTTAGTTTGGGGCAAGCCTCGTTGATATTCCCTTCTGGATATTTCGGTAGTGCATACGGTAACAACAAAGTTACATTTGGAATAATTTACAGTGGCAGAAACTATTATAAAAATGATTTTGTCGTTAATGGCACAAACTCCACTGGCATTGATTCATACTTTTTAAACTATTCTGATGGTGTTAGATTAGAGGATATAGAAATCTTTGAAAATGAAACTATTGTCCAGCGATATTCAGATTTGGGCTCTGACGAAGGGTTTGGAGCACAACAAGCCTTTTTGGGATATCAATCCTTCTTGATAAATCCTATCTATCCAGATGACAATACCTCATCCCAATATAGATCTGCTCTTTCGGAATATGAAGAATTACCCCTTGATCAGAAGGCAATCTACAATCAAAGTGGTTCTAATCATCGACTTTCATTTAATTTGGGGGCTGAAATTGACAGTCGGTTGTCTTTAGGCGTTAATGCTCATCTTGATTGGTATCGTTATACTCAAACCGATGAATTTCAGGAAACGGGATACGATCCTGATTCTCCATTCTCAAGATTTGATTTTGGAAATGAATTTGACACTAGAGGACAAGGTATTTCGCTTCAAATAGGTGGGATAGCGCGAATAACCGATCAGTTTCGAGTTGGGTTGACCTATGATACTCCTCAGTGGATTGAATTTGAAGACCAAACCAGCCAGTATGTTTATAATCATGATATTGTGTTCGAGCGCATTCCTAAACCCATCCTGAATGTGTATCCTCCTCATTTTTTACGAATTGCTGCCAAATATTCATTTGGCGCTGCCTATGTATTCAATCAAGCGGGACTGATTTCTATAGATTATAGCTTACAACCTCTTCAGAATTCGAAGTTTTCTGAAACTTTCAATGATGATTATCAATTTTTTTCAGAACTCAATACTGACGTAAGTAATTACTTTCAGACAATTTCTTCTTTGAGGATTGGAGGTGAGCTTAATTTTAATCAATTCAGCATTCGTGGTGGATTTTATCGTCAGACATCACCTTTTGTCGACATTAATCAACAAATTCAAGGTTTTACTGGTGGAATAGGATATAAGTTTGGCCCACATCAGATTGATGCAGCTATTGTCAGTGATAGCAGAACAACCCAACATCAATTTTACTCAAGATATGTCAATAACGGTGGAAAGCCTTTTTCCTACTATTTAGAAAATGCTCCGATTGGTATAACCTTGAGTTATCATTATAAATTTCTTTGATAGAGTTTCCATTTAATGGGGTCTATTGAATTCGGCTCTGTTACTTTGAATTGTTGTTCATCGCTATTTAGTTTTCATCAAGAGTAAAACGGCAAAAGAGATGTACTTTGACAATCAATTGAATATGAAGTTAAAATCCGATGAAAAGTAACCGGCATTTTAGGGATTTGTATGTATGCGATAACCTCCCTGTATTACGGAGTTTACCCGACAATACAATAGACCTGATCTATCTTGACCCTCCCTTTAACTCAAAAAAAGAGTATTCTGCTCCAATAGCAACCAAAGCTGAAGGTCAAAAATTTGATGATACCTGGAAATGGGATTCATTAAATACGAGGTGGCTAGGAGAAATAGACCGGAAAAATGGGGGTCTTTCATATCTAATTCATACAGCCCGGGTCATCCAAGGGGACGGAACAGCAGCTTATCTTACTATGATGGGGATACGTTTACTTGAAATGCAAAGAGTCCTTAAACCAACAGGATCTATTCATCTTCATTGTGATGATACGGCAAGTGCATATCTAAAAGTATCTATGGATGCTGTGTTTGGACATGAAAATTTCAAGAATGAAATCATATGGCACAGAACCACAGCTCATAACAACGTCAAGAAGTTCAGAAGGGTAACCGACACGATTCTCTTTTATACAAAGACTAGTAAATATACCTGGAACCCTGAAACGATATCTATGCCATTATCATCAAAACAACTTAAGGAGAAGTACACCCAAAAAGATAGTTCAAGAGGTCTTTACCGAAGCGAGAATCTCATAGGAAGAGGTTTTTCAAAGGGAGAATCAGGAAAACCCTGGCGAGGGTTTGATCCCACCAAAAACCATAGACATTGGTCGATTCCACTTACTGGGACTTATGCCAAGTGGATTGAGGAAAATATCATTCCCAACTATCGTAAAATGAAGTCCCTACATGAGCGATTGGATGCTCTATACAATGCCGATATGATCATACTTCCAGAAAAAGGAAAAAGAATATGGCCAGGACTCAAGCGCTATGCAGCATCGGATATAGGAATAAGGCCTCAGAATTTAATTCTGGATCCCATAGGATTTACCAATTTCAATAAAAAAGGAAGGGTAAAAGGAGATGAATATACAGGCTGGGCAACCCAAAAGCCTTTGGAATTAATACGTCCTTTAATTAAAGTATCCTCCAACCCCGGAGATTTAGTGCTGGACCCTTTTTGCGGATGTGCTACAGCGTGTGTAGCTGCAGAAATGGAACAACGGCAGTGGATAGGTATTGATCTCTGTGAAGAAGCGGAAACGATCACAAAATACAGACTAGATGAGTCTGTCAGTACTGATCTTGAGGCAACAACTAATGGAGTGAAAATAAATGTCATCAAACAAGAACCCAAGCCTTATATACCCATAGAATAAGGAGGATTGTTTACTCTCCCCCGCACCTATCGTACCCGAGAGAACATCAATAAACTATATGGGAATCAACAAGGTAATTGTCCCGGTTGTGGAAACCACTATAGAGTTAAGGATATGCATATAGACCATATCACCTCGAAAAGTAAAGGTGGAGGTGATGAGATTGAAAATCTGCAACTTCTCTGTGGTCATTGTAACTCAACAAAAGGAACAGGAACAATGGATAATTTGTGGACGATACTAGTTTCAAAATAGGTCATCAACTCAGAAGACGCTGAACGATTAAAGAAAAATTGGTTAAAACCCAAATGATTGGGCTTATGCCAAAAGCACTTAAAGCATTTTAATACTACCACAAGTAACTCCGTGATATTGTTTGTCTATGTGTATAATTCGGTATGTACTGAGATACCGTATTTGGATTATCAATCCTAGTATACTTAGCTTAGGTCTCAGCTAGGCTTTGATATACACCGAATATGAGCTGTATTGCCGGTAAGCACCCCAATAGACATAGGACATATCTATCGTTAACCTTATAGACCAAAGATATTCTGCTTCTTGATTCTTCGCTCACCTTAACCGCATTGGCTCTAATCACTTTGTTGTGGAATAGAGATCGCTTGGAATAAGCAATAGCTATATTGACCTCACTTTTCATGAGAATTATGTTGACTTAACCCTTTTTCCCTTTACGACCATGAATGATCAAAGGTGTTTTAAAGGTTCGATGTACCATCGCCGTATCCGACAAGGAACACTCTTTACTCCCAAAGTTGTTCCCTCTCAGAGGGTTTTGGAAGAAAGAACACGCTCCGATGTCCCTGATGTTATTGGCAGCATTGATATCCGCATTCATAAAAAATCCACAACTTAAACATTTGAATTTCGATTGAGAGAGTCGATTCTTTTTGTCAATAGTTCCACATCGGCTACATTTTTGAGAGGTATAATGAGGAGAAATTTTAATCACCCACATCTTTTGACCTAGATAAATCTCAAACCCTGTGACAGGGATCAATTTTATGCCCCATGCCGTTTTTAAAATCACTCTGTTCAAACCCGATTTTTGTTTGACGTTTTTGCCCGGATTTTCCATCGTTCCTTTAGCTGATTTGGTCATATTCTTGGTTTTCAAACCCCGTGACGGGGATCAGATTTTCCAAAACCGCTAATGCAGAACTACTGGATATCTTTTTGCTTGTCTTTCTTAAGCAATCATTTCTTTTGTTTCTTATTTTACGCTGTTTTTTGGCTATCAGGATATTCGTTTTGTAGGCTTTATTACTGCCATGTCGTTTTTTCGCTCTCCTTCTTTGAAGAACTTTCTTTCTCCTTTCTTCCTTTTTGGTATCCGCTAAATAATGAATAATACCATTACTATCGGCTACTTGACCTGTATTCCTGTCAATTCCTACGATATCATTGATATCGATTGTACCTATTTGTCTTTCAACAGCATCTACTTCGCATTGAATATAGAGAAACCACTTATTCTCTTTGTATTTATTTTTCCTTTTCTTTCTAGATGTATTACTTCTATCGGTGATTTCTTTGACGATACGTCCCTGTAAAAACCGGGGGTTGCTATAACGACAAATCTGTTTCTTATATCCTCTTATCTGAATAAAGACACCTCTTTTGAGCATCAAATAACCATTGCCATTTTCGGCTTCCTTTATTTCGTTTTGGTATAAAGTTATCGGGAAACTCTGCTTTCGTCTTTTTGATTTGAATTTCGGCTTACCTCTTTTCCCCTTTACAAATTCCTTATAAGCCACAGATAAATCCCTTAAAATCAATTTAACTTTAGCTGGTGAATAACCAGACAACCAAGTCGCAAAATTCTTTTTATGTTGGGTATACCATTTCCCCAAATCTTGATAAGAGTAATCGCATTTTCCATTTTTTGGGTATCGTTGATACTTTCTTGGTATTGTTTGAACAGATGATTTAATGCATTATTATAAGTGTATCTATTGGCACCGGCCATCTCATTCAATAGCTGATAATCTTTTGGATCACCACTTAAACGGCATCTAAGAGTAATATTTGTTCTAACAGACATTAATAACCCAGTTTTTCTTTTTAAAACCTATTACAAAAACAGTCAAAATAAACGACTTTTTTATTGCTAGTTCAAAATACAAAACACGCCGTAGAACGTTTTTGCTTCATTTCCGCCGATTCCACAACAAAGTGATTAGAGCCACCGCATTTAATAGAACAGATAGAAAACAATTATTTCCTTTAAAAAATTGGAAAAGACATTGTAGGGAATGATTGTTCTTTAAGCCAAAGTGTTGAAAAAGTGTATCATCAGTATATTTTGCATAGTGTACAATTGAAGATGTCTTTAGAAGTAGGATCAGATTTTGATAAATTAAGGGATAAGGTTGTACTGCATATTTTGTGAAATGAATAAAATAGTCATTCATTTTGATTGTTTTTGAAATAGGTTTTTTAAAAAGAAAAATTGGATTATTAATGTCTGTTAAAACTGCAAGGACAAAAAATGCTAGTAATTAAAACTCATCCTCCTCATACCTCTCAAAAATGTAGTCAATGTGGACTATGGACAAAAAGAATCGACCCTCTCCATCGAAATTCAAATGTTTAAACTGCGTATCTTCTATAAATGCTGATATCCATGCTGCCAATAACATCAGGGACACCGGAGCATGTTCCTTCTTGCAAAGTTATTATTCCCTTTCAGAGGATTTTGGGAGTTAAGAGTGTTCATTGTTGAATCAGGCTATGTTACATCGAACCATTAAAACACCTTTAATCCTTCGTGGTCGTAAAGGAAAAAAGGGGGTGCGTCAACATCATTGTCATGAAAAGTGAGGTAAATATAGCTATCGCCCATTCAAAGCGATTTCTACTCACGCATTAAGTGCGGTAGAACCAGGGATAACAAAGCCAAAATAAGTCCCATTGTGAAACTTGACCATGCATGCGATTACTTTAGGTATAATCTGGGTAAAAATCGATTCGTCTGAAAAATCAATTATATAATCTTAAATATTTATTAACTTTGGGATTGTTTGTGCTAGATTGTCTTATTTATGTGTTATGGTCTATATTCACGATTTACCCCCACCCTTATTATCGGAATTTAAGCTGGTAAGCTCTATAGTATT